>ERZ773195.39-NODE-39-length-119895-cov-7.747338_pt1 | contig 119895 bp, 111 predicted proteins | sample MGYA00580530_ERZ773195 | MGnify/ENA primary metagenome ERZ773195 (study PRJEB29015, sample SAMEA2737751) | human gut metagenome | biome: human gut; feature: human-associated habitat; material: faeces | place: China | collected 2012 ...
CCCCACTGCTGCCTCCCGTAGGAGTCTGGGCCGTGTCTCAGTCCCAATGTGGCCGATCAACCTCTCAGTCCGGCTACTGATCGTCGCCTTGGTAAGCCGTTACCTTACCAACTAGCTAATCAGACGCGAGCTCATCTTTCAGCGATAAATCTTTGATAATCAAATCATGCGGTTCAATTATGTTATGCGGTATTAACGATCGTTTCCAATCGGTATCCCCCTCTGAAAGGCAGATTGCTCACGTGTTACTCACCCGTCCGCCACTAGATCAGAAAAGCAAGCTCCTCTTCTCTCGTTCGACTTGCATGTGTTAAGCGTGCCGCCAGCGTTCGTCCTGAGCCAGGATCAAACTCTTAATTAAAGTTGTATATCAAAAGCATTTCTGCTCTTGTTATCCTGTTTCAGTTCACTTCACTGAACGTACATTTCTTTTACGTCTTTATGTTAGACCTTTAATTCTTTTTCTCAAAAGAATCTCTCAAGGGTTTCGTACTATTCGTCTTTGTTCAATTTTCAAGATGCTGTTTCGTTACACTCTTTTGTGTCGTGCAACTTTTACATTATATCACACTTTTTATCTTTTGTCAACCCCTTTTCTGAAGCTTTTTTCAAAAAAGTTTTTTGACTTCCGATTTTTTAGTGTTTTCTAATGTGCTGTCTTAAATCAGCTTATCTATTATATCATATTAGCTAAGCTTTGTCAAGACTTTTCTTTGTGAATTCTTTGTGAATTCGTTTGAACTCTTTTGTGAAGTTCTTCTTGAGCTACTCCTCAGGTCTCTCCTGTTCTCCCGAACCTTTTACCTTCGTTTCACTTCTTTCTTTATCGCTCTCTCTCAAGGCGACTTGTTTATTTTATCACTTTTATGCCATTTTGTCAAGCGTTTTGTACCGTTTCTATGTTTTTTATAGATATTTTCATTATTTTGCACAGAAACAGTACATAACTTACACAATATTGACGATCAGAAGAACGTCGAATATATCTTTGACTCGCCTACACTATAAACTACCCCGTCATCGAACGCAAATACAACTGTTAAAGTAAAAGTACCCTTGCTGTCTGTAAAAGCTCCGTTCTGAGAATGTACAGTAAGCGTTCTGCATTCATTAGTATAATTAACACCGAATGTCTTATTCACTTCCTCTATAGTCGATCCAGTCTTTATTCCGCCTATAGAGAACTCAGGACAGTTATCCAAAAACAATCCCATGACATCACAATCGCTTGCTTTCGCTTCCTCATAAGTGTTATTGTCAATTGTCATGCTTCCTGAATATCCTGTTGCACCATTACTGAAAAAAGTTTCCATATCATCTTCCGCTATCACATAATTTTTCGGGTCAACGCTCTCAGAATAACCACTTAGACCTGCCGCCCAAAGACCCATATCCGCTACATCACTATACTTTGCAGGGAATGCAAATGCCCTGCCCTTTAATGTCATATCAAAAAGCCTTTCGTCCTGCACATATATCTCAGGGTATACAGGGTCTTTTTCATCGAACTCTATAGGGTCTTCCGTTTCATTTTTGGACGATGTGGTCTCCGATTTGCTGTCGTTTGCATTACTATCTGTATTTTCTGTATTACTATTGTCTGAAATAATTCCGCCATTGTTGTCACTTATGCGGTCATTGTCTGTTATGTGCGTATTTCCACCCGTATTGTTGTTTGTATTATGCGTATCGTCTGTCTTGCTGTTGTCGATCTTTGAATCATGTGTACTGTCGGCAATGCTGTCCTCTGTTTCGCCACCAGCTACTGTCTGATTTCCGTCAGAGCCGTTCCCATTTCTATTTATAAGGTCAGGCGACCAACTGTCATTGTACTGCACTGATGAACTGCCGCTTGTCTTTATGCTGTTTTTATCAGTTTTGCTGTCGGATAAAAACAGACCTGCTCCAACTGCCACGCACAGTGCCGCCGCACATACTCCGCCTATCCACATAGGTTTCCTGCTTACCGCCGCAGTATTTTTGAGCTTATTTTTCAGCTCCTCGACCTGCTCTTCATCAGGCTCTATCTGCTCTTTCATGCCTCTGAAAAATTCCTTATTCATAGAAATATCCTCCTTTCAGCTTTTCTTTCAACATTTCTCTTGCCCTTGTAAGCTGCATTCTCACCGTTCCACTGCGTACTTTCATTATCTTTGCTATCTCATCAGTAGACACCTCTTCAAAATAGTAAAGATAGACCACCATTCTGTATTTTTCAGGCAGTTCTGTTACAGCGCAGAAAACATCATTTTCCTCACGGCTTCTGAAAAAGCTTACCTCTTCCTTTCTTTCTTCAAGGGGAACTGTACGCCTGCGCCAGCTTGACAATGTTATCTTTTTGCACTGATTGAGAGTAGTCCTGATAAGCCAGAACTTCTCCTCATCATTGTCCTTGACTGTTATCCCCTTTCGATAAGCTGCAAGAAACACTTCCTGAAAAACATCGTCTGCATCTGCTTTTGAGCCAAGACGTGCTATAGCGATTCCATAAACGGTACTTTTATATTTATCTATAAGCCTGTCTATCTCTGAAGGCGTATTTTTCAAATTGACGTCCATTTGATCACCCCTTTATAATAAATACTTTTTCTCTCCCGAAATGTCACAAAATATAAAAATTTTTTTCAAAAGCCGCCTGAGCATATGCCCAGACGGCTCCACTTTCTTTAGAACAATCCCTGCTCCTCTGCAGCAGACGGCACATATTCCTCGTTCTCGATTATATAGTCCACCACTCTGCAATAGAAATCTGTAGGATTCATCTGAATTTTCGATTTTATATAATTTGCCTGCTCCTGATCAGGTGCGTAAAGAGTTATGTCCATAAGCACCATATCATCGTCACAGCAACGGCAATGCACGTTATAACCACGCTTTGCAGGCTTTATATCAAAGCTTACGTCACGATCGTTTTTAAGCTTGACGAACAGTCTTAGACCTGCCGCATATATCTTATCTCTAAAACTTTTCGGCACAAGTTTTTTGAATTTCTCAGCGCCCTCAATGCCCTTTTCAGTGAGCCGATAGTAATTCGTGCCTTCTATTTCCGCAAGCTCCAGCGTGCCGTTTTCCAACATTCTGCTGACAGCTTCCGTATATACAAAATAATTCACAACGCCTTCGCCCGTGGCTATCTCAGTAAGCTGATTAGGCGTACAAAGCTGATTTATCTGACCGAGAAAATAAGCCAGAAGTATTTGAACCTCATACACGTCGGAAATGTTCTTCATGTTCTCTGATATATGAGCCTCAGGATTTTGTACCAAGCTATCAATCCTCCTTTGGAAATTTCTCTAAAAATTTGGGTATTCAAGCATATGATTGAGCAAAGCTATATTAACAGCCGCCTCAACACATGGCACAGCCCTTGGAACAACACAAGGGTCGTGTCTGCCCTTTACTTCGAGAGTTTCATTTTTCATAGCTGAATAGTCCACAGTTGCCTGCGGTCTTGCTATTGACGGAGTAGGCTTGAAAGCAACTCTAAGTGTGATAGGCATACCAGAAGCTATTCCGCCCAGTATTCCGCCGTGATTGTTTGTCTTTGTCACAACGTGACCCTTATCATTTACATAGAACTCATCATTGTTCTCCGAACCTGTCATTTCCGCCACCTTAAAGCCTGCACCAAACTCCAGACCCTTTACCGCAGGGATACCGAAAATAAGCTGAGCTATAGAGTTTTCAAGTCCGTCAAAGATAGGCGAGCCGATACCGGCTGGAACATTGATAGCGATACATTCTATAATTCCGCCAACACTGTCCTTATCCTTTCTTGCCTTGTCTATCTCCTTTATCATTTCGTTGCCCTGAACATCGATAATAGTCGGGAACTCTTTCTCACGAACTTCCCTTATCATATCCTTAGTGGTATTGATAGGGTCAAAAGCCTTATCCTTTATGCCATGGATTTCTGCGATATGAGCGCCCACATAGATACCTCTTTTTTCAAGTATCTGACCTGCCACTGCTCCTGCAAAGCATAGGGGCGCAGTAAGTCTGCCTGAAAAATGTCCGCCGCCTCTTACATCATTGAAACCTCTGTATCTCAATGCGCCTGTATAATCAGCGTGACCTGGTCTTGCAAGCCTTGAAAGATTTGAATAATCCTGTGAATGCTGGTCTGTATTTGCTATAAGCGCACAAAGAGGAGTACCCGTAGTCTTGCCGTTGAAATAGCCAGACATTATCTGCGGCATATCCTTTTCTTTTCTCTGTGTAGAGGTCTTGTTCTGTTTAGGCGCTCTTCTTGCCATAAATTGATATATCTTGTCAAGGTCGATGCTCTCCCCCGGCGGTACATTATCCATAACAACGCCTATTGCAGGGCCGTGGCTCTCACCGAAAACGGTAAAGCCTATATTGTTGTTCCATGTTGATGACATTTTACTTCCTCCTGTCAGCTTATAAAGCCTGTATAAATAACGGCAGATACCCGCCAGATCAGTACAAATTTTTGTACTAGCCCACGTTAAGGCTCACGGCTTATCTCTCCTCCGATGCTCTCATATACCTCAAAGAAATCGGGATATGACTTGCTGACGCACTCCGCACCGTTTATCTTCAGTGGTGAAGTACATCTTGTGGCAGCCACCGCCATTGACATTGCGATCCTGTGGTCGTTGAAGCTGTCAACTTCTCCGCCATTCAGTGAGCCAACGCCCTCTATCTCCAATCCGTCCTCAAGCTCAGTTACCTTTCCGCCAATTGCGTTAAGGCACTGTGAGATAGCCGAAAGCCTGTCGCACTCCTTTATCCTAAGACGTGTGGCATTTCGTATATAGCTTTTTCCCTCGCAGAAGCTTCCAAGTACTGTAAGAACAGGCACAAGGTCGGGTATATCCGAACAGTCGAGGTCAAAAGGCTGCAAACCGCCATTTTTATTATACACTATTTTCTCGCATATTTCAACAATTTTTTTATCTCCCTGAAAAGATTTTTCAGAAAGCCCTGCGATATCAATATCACTGCCCAAAGAATTTGCCACCTTGAAGAAAGCCGCCTGAGAATAATCCCCCTCAACTCTGCCGCTGAAAGGCATATAATTCTGACCGCCCTTTACAAAATATCCGTTCTCTGTTTCCTCCACCTGACAGCCATGCTCTCTCAAAGTGCCTAGAGTTATGTCAACATATGGCTTTGACTCCAAATGAGAAGTAAGTATTATCTCGCTGTCCTCCTCAAGAAGCGGCAGAGAAAACAGAAGCCCTGTGATAAACTGTGAGGATATTCCACCATCAACATAGAACTTGCCCCCTGTGAGCTTTCCATTAGTGGAAAAAGGCATAGTGTTGTTGTATTCAAAGCTTACGCCATGCTTTGGAAACTCTTCAAGATATGGTGTGATAGGTCTTTGCGGAAGCCTGCCCCTGCCGATGAACTGAGTATCCACCCCAAGCGCACAAGCAACAGGTATGAGAAATCTCAGCGTTGAGCCGCTCTCACAGCAATCCAAAACTGCGCTCTCAGGAATATCCTTTATACCCTTTATCACAGCCTTATCGCCGTCAAAATCTATTTTCGCCCCAAGCGCCCTCATGCAATCCATAGTCGCAAGGATATCCACCGAGGGATAAAGATTTGTTATCTCAGAAACGCCGTTTGACAGCGCCGCCGCTATCACCATTCTGTGCGCAACGCTTTTTGAGGGCGGAACTGTCACCTGTCCGCTGAGTTTTTTCGGAAATACAGTTATGTTCATCGCTATCCTCCGTTACATCTCTGTGATTATTTCAGCTATCTGCTCCTCGGATATCTCTTTGCCGTACTGATTTTCACCGAAGCACATCATCTCGCCTATTTCTTTTTGGAAAACAAATCTCAGCTTTCCGTCACGGACCTTTTTATCTGTATAAAGCTTTTTCACAAGAGCCTTTCTGTCAATATAGTCAGGTATTTTTGTAGGAAGCTTTGCCCTTTCAAGAAGCTTTTCCACACGCTGTTCATTTTCATGGGATATAAAGCCAAGCTTCTCGCCCAATCTTGCCTGTGCCACCATACCGATAGCTACAGCTTCTCCATGATATAGTCTATAATCAGACACAGTTTCAATGGCTCTGCCAACAGTGTGACCAAGGTTGAGCACCTCTCTCAGACCCGACTCTCTCTCGTCTTTCATTACCACTTTGTACTTGACTTCGCAGTTTTTCTTTGCGATATACTCGCAGGCTTCACCGTCACATTCAAGCACCTTTTCCACGTTTTTTTCAAGATACTCAAACAGCTCCTTATCCCCAAGACAGCCGTGCTTTATAGTTTCCGCAAGACCGCTTGAAAGCTGTTCTTCAGGCAGAGTTTTCCATGTGTCTATGTCGAGATACACTTTCTTAGGCTGATTGAACAGACCGATAAGATTTGTAGCAAGGGGCGTATCAACGGCAGTTTTTCCGCCCACAGAAGCGTCAGCCGCCGCAAGGAGCGTTGTGGCATAATTCACAAAAGGCACTCCTCTGCCGAATGTTCCTGCAACAAAGCCTGCCAGGTCTGTGACAACTCCGCCGCCAACGGCTACCACACAGCAGTCACGGCGAAAGCCTTTTTCAAGCATAGAGTCCTCAACAAACTCTTTCATCTGCCTGGTTTTGGACTTTTCTCCCTCAGGTATCACAAAAAGCTCGGCTTTCAGACCTGCGGCATTGAGCCTGTCATAAATATCTCTGCCATAGAGATCCACAACGATAGAATCCGTTACAACGGCAAATTTCTTTATCTTCCCCACAAGACCGCCTTTAAGATCGCTGACCAGCGTATCCTGCAATTTTCTGCCTATTTCTATATCATAAGAATCGTCCACGACCCTTTTAAGCTCGCAGTTGAATTTCATTAATATCAAAACCTTTCAGTACGATTTTTTACACAGCTATCATAAAAGCCTAATTGCCGTCCGAGCATTTCTCGGCGTCTATCGCAAGTGCAATAAGCAAACCTGCCAAAGCATTGCTATCGTCATAAACGTCTATGACATAGGTATCAGTAAGGTGCAAAAGCTCCTTTGACACATACATTATCTGTTCAGCACCGCTATAAACGGAATAGTCCCAGCCGAAAATATCACCATCCACTCTCCAGCCGCAGAAATCTATATGGAACTTTGGCTTGAAAAAGGTGAACTCTTTCTTTATACAGCCCATATACTCTCCGCCTATGTATATCTCAAAGGTAGGGAATAATTTCAGCACCTTTTCTTTCAGCACGCCGACCTTGTTTCCCATGTTGTCGTATATCTCCAGCAAGTGACCCCATGCGAGTCTGCCTTTTACGCTGAAAACTGCGTTACCGTATTCGTCGCACACATCATAGCTGTCAAACCATGAAAAAAGCCTTTGTTTAAGCACAAGTTTCATCGTTCTTCCTCCTTTGTACTTTATCCATTTACAGTTCTAAAACATTATACCACATAACTGAATATTTGTAAAGAAAAAGAGGTGCGAAAACACCTCTTTTTCAATGTCTTGTTTATTCGTTTACATCAAGAGGCTTGCCCATGAACTCGGAAAGTGCCTTAACTTTCTTCATTGTTTCAGCGAACTGTGCAGGAGTAAGTGACTGCGCACCATCGCTCCATGCGTTCTTAGGGTCGTTGTGTACCTCTATCTCAAGTGCGTCACAGCCTGCTGTTACAGCGCAAAGTGCCATTGGCTCAACAAGTGAAGCGATACCTGTAGCGTGGCTAGGGTCGATAGTGATAGGAAGGTGTGTTTTCTGCTGAAGCAGAGGAACGGCTGAAAGATCGAGAGTATTTCTTGTGGCAGGCTCGAATGTACGGATACCTCTTTCGCAAAGGATAACGTTCTGATTGCCCTCAGACATTATGTACTCAGCGGACATGAGAAGCTCCTGAAGAGTTGATGAAAGTCCTCTCTTGAGAAGAACTGGCTTGTCGCTTCTGCCGAGAGCCTTGAGAAGTGTGAAATTCTGCATATTTCTTGCTCCTACCTGAACAACGTCAACGTCAGCAAAGCAGTCAAGATCAGAAAGATCCATGATCTCAGTAACGATAGGCAGACCTGTTATCTTTCTAGCCTGAAAAAGAAGGTCGATGCCCTCCTTGCCAAGACCTTGGAATGAATATGGTGAAGTTCTTGGCTTGAATGCGCCACCTCTGAGCATTGTTGCACCTGCTTCCTTTACAGCGATAGCAGTTGTGATTATCTGCTCCTCAGTTTCAACAGAGCAAGGACCTGCGATGACCTGAAGCTTTCCGCCGCCTATCTTTCTGCCTGCAACGTCGATAACAGTATTATCAGGGTGGAACTTTCTGTTAGCATTCTTGTAAGGCTCCTGAACACGCTGTACATTTTCAACACATTCCTTAGCCTGAACTGCTTCTATATCGATCTGTGTTGTGTCGCCGATAAGACCGATAACATTTGAATGAACGCCCTCTACCAGATTCGTCGATACATGGAACTGGTCGAGCCAGTTCAAAAGTTCTTCTACCTGTTTTTCCTGTGAATTGTTTTTCAATACGATGATCATGTTACTTTCCTCCGAAAATCAAATTTGTATAGGCAATAAAAACAGCCGTGACATTCTTTTACAAGAAAGCCACGGCTTATAATAAACGCATATATAAAAACAGAAACTTCTCTATACGCCTATTCTGATCTCGTCGCTTTCTTCACACGCCAAAAAAACTCGAAGCCATAAAAGTAGCTCAAGCTCATAAAGAAGTATGTAAAGACTGCAGACATGATAACAGTAGACATATTCTGTTTTTTCCTTTCGATTTATTTGTTATTGCTAACCACGATTATTATACTCTCACAGGCAGGGCTTGTCAATAGCCCTACCGAGAGTTTACACTTTTTTAACGTTTGCAAAACACTTTATTCTTCGTTTTTCACCTTATAGCTTTCCACAAGATGATAGACCTTGATATCTACAAGAGCGTCAAGAATGATACCCTCAGCGGTATAATCCTCACTGAATATCCTGCCCTCCTGCCTTATGGTGTTCACAAGACCCGCCTTGTCAAAAGGCAAAAGAAGCCTGCATCTTACGCTGTTTTCGGGTAACGCCTTTTGTATAGCCGCAAGCAGGCTGTCAATGCCTGTGCCGTTTTTGGCGGATATCTTCACCGCTTCACCTGATGTGTCAAGCTCGTTTATATAAGGCACTTTGTCGCACTTGTTGAACACTGTCACCACAGGTATACCCTCACAGCCAAGCTCTTTGAGCAGTTCAAGGGTAACTTTTGCCTGCTCCTCGCAGTCATCAGCCGAGGCGTCGCACACATGGATTATAACGTCCGCACTTGCCGCCTCTTCAAGAGTGGATTTGAAAGCTTCCACAAGCTGATGCGGCAGACGTCTGATAAGTCCTACCGTATCAATAAGCGTCACCGACCTGCCGTCAGGAAGCTCTATAGCCCTTGATGTTGTTTCCAAAGTCGCAAAAAGCTTGTTCTCTGCAAGCACGCCCGCTTCTGTAAGATAATTAAGCAGTGTGGATTTGCCCACGTTTGTATAGCCCACTATCGCCGCTGTGAGAACACCGTCTTTCTTGCGACGTTTTCTCATAAGCCCACGACGCTTCTCTATCTCCTTAAGCTCGTCTGAAAGTGCCGCAATACGTGTTCTGATGTGTCGCTTGTCAGTTTCAAGCTTCGACTCACCAGGACCTCTTGTGCCGATACCACCGCCAAGACGTGACATATTAGTTCCCATGCCCGCAAGCCTTGGAAGTCTGTATTTGTTCTGTGCTATCTCTACCTGCAATCTGCCCTCACGAGTAGTCGCACGCTGAGCAAAGATATCCAGTATGAGCATAGTTCTGTCGATAGTGAAAACGCCGCACACGTCCTCGATATTTCTTATCTGCGTAGCTGTCAGCTCGCAGTCGAAAACTATCCTGTCAATATTTTCATTTCTGCATATCTCAGCCATTTCTTCAAGCCTGCCTGAGCCTATGCAGGTTCCGCTGTCAAAGGACAGCCTTTTCTGTGTCACTCTCGCTATCACCTCACCGCCTGCTGTTTCTGTCAGCTCTTCAAGCTCGTCAAGGGAAAGCTCCACATCATACGAACCTGTGTCCACTGCCGCAAGCAGCACACGGTCTTTCTTTATTGTGTTGTCAAACATTTCTGCCATATTAATCACTCCTAATGTCTGTTATCAAGCCGCTCTTCGGCTTTTTCAGGCATAAAAAAACACACCCTCAGGCGTGTAACCAAAACGTTATACGGAAGAGTCGGAGCGGCTTGTGCCAATGCACCTGCCTGATATTCGGTTTAATAGTTTCTCACCCATATTCTTGTAATTCTCATGTCATCCGACGCTCCTTTCGTAAAATATGTTTTATTATATCACAGCCATGATATTTTGTCAAGCATAAAAACAAAAAGCAGGCTGCCTTTTTCAGACAGTCTGCAAATGTTATTCATAATCGCTTTTAAGAATACTTCTCTTGTGCTTTTTTTCCTCATAAAGCAGGATATCAGCATGGCTGAGAAGCTCTCCTATCTCAAGCGTGGCACTGCATACGAACGGATAAACGCCTACGCTCGTATGGATTATATATGGCTTATCGGCGGCATATTTAATATTGTATTCTCTTGTGACCGCTTCTATATGGTTTCTCATTGACGGGATATCTATTGCGTTATCAAGAAAAGCGCATACAACGAACTCATCGCCACCTATACGACCCACTATCTCGCTGTTGCCAAAAGAGTGTTTAAGTATCTTTGCCGCAGATAGTATAGCAAAGTCGCCCTCCTCGTGACCAAATTTATCATTTATGGTTTTCAGACAGTCAAGGTCGGCAAAGACCATGATAGCCTTTTCACCCTCGTTTTTGTCATTGCTGAGTCTTTTACGAAGCTCCTCAAAAAATCCCCTTCGATTGTAGCATCCCGTCAAAGCGTCCTGCCTTGAAAGATCTCGAAGAAGCTCATTGTTCTCCTTGATCTCGATAAGGCTCTTTTTAAGCTGCTTCTGGGTAACAGCCTGCTGCTTCATCAAGGTTATTATTTTAAGTGCCGCACAAAGTTGAACTGTCACCGACTGCAAATAATTAAAATACTCATGCTTTATCTCACACATCAGTATTCCGTAATGCTCCTCGTTAGAGAACAATGGTGATACCACTAATGTATAACGTCTGTCTGTTGGCAGATACTTATTCGACAACAGCTCTGTATACTTTACAGCCTGCTCTTCATGCGGGAGCTGGATAGCGTCAGAACCATTGTGATAGGCTTTGAGATACATATATTCCGGCGGTTGCCACTTATCTGTACCAAAGTGAATAATGGCAGGCTCGAAGCTGAACAGAAAGCTTGATTCCATATGAAGCCTCGTAAGCTTATCCACAACGGTCTCATATGCTCTGTCATCATAAGCTTCAAATACAAGCATATCCCTTGTGATAGAATTTGCCTGCCATGCAAGAAACTCATTATCCTCAAGTTTTTCCTTACAATAATTCGCATTGCGTTCTGCCAGTATCTTGTATATCTGAATAAAAGTCTGATTTAACTTCAAATGCTTCTCCACGTTATCAAAACGAGAGATAAGCTTTTGCTGAATATACTCAACAGAAGCATAAAGCTCATCAACGTTCACAAACCTAAAAAATTCTTCACTGGCAAGAGTTGAGACCATTTCTAATACTTTGTCTTTTTTGATCTCATTATCAAGATTTTCCTCACGGGCATAATCATCAAGAGCATATATTATCTTGACGTAAACTTCTCGCATTTTCGCAGTTGTTTCACTTGCACTGTATTTATTGAACAAAAACTGGCTCATTCTTCTTGCAAACGCTTCCGGATCATCTGATATGCGACCAAAAGATATGGTCTTTAATTTTGAGTTGCCCTGACATCCACAGGAATTTCTTCTTACCATTCCCGAAGAGATCTTATCGTTGTTTATAGCCTTATTTATAACATAGTTCACAGCCTCCTGAACGGCATGATAGCCAAGCTCAGAAGGGTCAGCCTTGACAGTCGTCAAATGCGGATTAAGCTCCTCAGCCACTGGATCGTCATCAAAGCCTGTCACAAGGATATCCTTACCGGGACGTATTCCACGCTCTTCCATAGCCTTATAGCCTGCAATTGCCATCTGGTCGTTTGCAAAAACGATAGCATCAAGTTCTGGATTATCGTCAATTAGCTTTCCGACTTCGTCAACACAGAATTTCGAAAAATTGCCATATGCAACACGCTTTTCATCATAGATGATACCATTTTCCTTAAGAGTTTCCTTGTAAACGTCAAGTCTTTCAAGGGCATCATCACTTGTTTTAGGTCCGCTTACCATACCTATCTTTTTACAGCCATGCACCTTTATAAGATGTTCTATAGCCTCCTTCATTCCCGTTCTGTTGTCGAGCATGATACAAGGATAACCATCAATATGTGCCGTTATAGTTATAACAGGCGTTCCAGCAAATTTTTTCAGAAACTGAACCTTATGCTCGTTGTCAAGATATGTTCCAAGTGTGCCGATAAGCACAAGCAGAACGTCGAACTTATTTGCCGCCGCCATATCGAACAGAGTATTATACTGATACTCATACACCGTTCTCAGCTTGTCGGCATAGATCCCATCTATATATCTGCCTGGAAAAATAACGAGGTCGGCGTCGCACTGCTCTGCGCCTATCATTGCGCCCTCTGCAACCGCATCGTCAAAATCATCTTCAAGGTGGCTCACCAAAAGTCCTATTTTTATACGTCTGCGTTTAGCAGTATCATTCATCATCTCATGATCCTCCGTACAAATCAGCCGTGCTGCTTCAGACGATCTAAAGCAGCGTCACACAAGGCACGCCTATGGGCTTTGCCTTATTCGTTTATCTTGATATCTTTCTTACAGTCGACTACTGAAAGCGTACCATTCGGACTTCCAAGCCACCAGCCGTCGCCTGTAAGGAACATTACGTCGAACTGACAGCTTTGTGCTGTCACGTCACCTTTACCAGTTTTATCTCCAACACCTGAAACAGAACCGCCCTCGCAATAAAGCTTAAAGACAGTATTTTTAAGCTCACAATCCAGCTTTCCGTCCCTTGTTCCCACACAGTTGAGAGTTCTTCCTTTCATGGAAATGCTGAGCCTGCCATCAAGAATACATATCCTTCCGGTTCCGTTACTCATAACTCCCACTGCAGTCAGGTTATTTCCCGAAAGCTCACAACTCATGTTATAATCTGAAATGCTTATATCAGCACTGCCCTTTACGGCACCAACGCCCACTGACATTCCTGCCGCAAGCTTTAGTCTGCAGCCACAGTTTGATATAGTCACATCTGCGTCGCCGTCGATGCTTCCAATACCAACGCACCTATCGCCACTGCAATTTACAGCTATATCACCGCCTGCAATGACAATACCATCTTTGCAGCCTCCTCCGCCTATTCCAACGCACTTGTCGCCATTTGCAGTTATATCAAGAATACCTGTCATTGCGACAGTTATCCTTCCGCAAGGCTGACTGCTGTCAGTGCCTATTGCATAGCAATCCTTCGACTCTGATCTGACATAAAGCTCACCTGAGCCTACAAGCTCTAACGACGATCCCTCAGGGACATAAATGCCTCTGCCGTCTATATGATCTTCACCGCTGCACATTATCCTTACTCTCGAGCCAATGCCAAGCTTTATGTTCGGTAGTTCACCATATGTAGTGAGCCATGCGTTTTTCAAGTGAATGACGCAATCAGCACCACTACCAACTGTCACAGACAGAGGCACTGCACGATCGTCCTCAGCCTTTCCTGAAAGAGTAAATGTACCTGTGCCGAGAAAAATGTCAGAATATCTTTTTTTATACATCTCAGCAAGGTCGATAACGTCATTATCCTCAGCGTGGAAGACCTTTTTATCTTTATCTCCAGCCTCGATACTGTAAGCCACTATCTCCTCACGGATATTTTCCGAGATATCGTGGATAAGCACGGGCTTCGGCTTAGAAACATAATAACCCTGAATAAGATCGACGCCGAAATATATCATGGTTTTAAGTTCTTCGCTTGTTTCAACGCCCTCTGCAAGCGCGGTATATCCGCTTGAATGGAAATATTCCACCATTTTTGAAACTATCTTCTGAGCCTTAGGATTCTGGTCAATGCCAGAAATGAGGGAACGGTCTATCTTTACCACCTCAGGATCATATCGCAGAAGATTCGATGTATTTGAGTAGCCTGTGCCGTAATCGTCAATAGCAAGGCTCATATTGTTCTTTTCAAGACGCACTCTTATTCTATCGAGGTCGTCCTCGCTGATCTCTGTCTGCTCTGTCATTTCGATAACGACCTTTTCAAGAAGTTCGCCATAATCATTGACGATCGCATAAAAATCCTTATCGTCAAGAGCATGAGATGATATTGAATTTATATACAACCTGCGGTTTTCAAAATCGAGCTGATGCTTGCTGAGATATTTAAGAGTATTTTTCAGTGTAGCTTTCTCTATATCGTAAAGTCTACCGAAATTTTTAGCACAGTTGAGTATCTGAAGCGGATTGAGTGCTATATTTCCCTTTGTTCTCATAAGCGCTTCATAAGCGACTATCTCGCCTGTTGAAGAACTAACGATAGGCTGAAAATGATATGTAAACAGGTTTTTATCAAGAAGCTCTGAAAAAGCCCTGATATTCTCGATATCACTCTTCTGCTTTGCATATTTTTCAGGATCAAAGCAACAAATACTGCCTGCACCCTTTGCCTTAGCTTCATAGAGTGCAAAGCCTGCTGCGTGCATGAGTCTTGCTGGCACTTCAAAGCCGCTGCTTATGCCTGCCGTCACAGACAGCGAATGATTTGAAGACGATCTCACTCCAAATTCATCTGGCAGGCAACACTCCTTCACCGCTTTACGGATATTGTCAGCAAACTCCTCAGGCTTACCTCCAAAGCGTGGAACATATATCCAAAACTGACCGTCTGAATTGAATGCCGTCACAGTATTTTCAGGCAAAACCGCAACAGCCGCCCTAAGTGCCTCCCCTATGCAGTAGTCTGAATCCAAAAGCTTCCCTGCTCCATCAAATCTTACAAGCGCAAGCAATGATGAGCGTGTCATTCCATCAAGAAGTCTTACAAGCTCTGATTGTGGTATAATGTCGAGCCCTTCAAAAACACTTTTTGACATATATTCTTTCGACAGATACACTATTCCGGCGGTAATGCCACTTGGAGTGTCAAGAAGTTCTATACACAACGGCAGACCAAGATCTCGTCCTCCGCCGTTCAATGCAACTATATCTCTGAATTTGTCATAATCTGTGTTCTCTCTAAGTCCCATAAGAGCACGACAGTTTTCATCGGCATAAAACTCTCCGCTTTTCTCGTCCATAACAAACCCGCCGATATTGTGCCATATTGAACAAACCTTTCCCCAGACAGCACCAAAATAGCTTTGCCACAATTTATTTTCCATATCCATGATCTTCACCATGCCTGAATATTTGACTGTGTTCAGACAACCCTTCCTTTGGAGATTTGTTAATTTTTTATATTTTTATAACTAATTATTTATCAAGCCTATTATAACATAATCACGATAAAATTACAATAGCGACTAAGGAAAAGATGTTACAAAATCGTGCATGGAATTTTGTATATCTGTTTGACTTAGCTGGTTTTTGGTAGTATAATATAAGCATACACACAATGGAAAGTTAGGATAAAATGACAGATTTTCGCAATAAGTATTCGGTGCTTCAGGACTTTTTCGGACACTCTCAGTTCAGAAACGGTCAGGAGCAGATAATAGACAACATACTTGCAGGGCGTGACTGCCTTGGAGTTATGCCAACAGGCGCAGGCAAATCTATGTGCTATCAAATACCTGCTCTTATGTTTGACGGGATAACTATAGTTGTTTCGCCGCTCATATCCCTTATGAAAGATCAGGTGAACTCGCTGATACAATCTGGAGTGAGGGCAGCGTATCTGAACTCCTCACTGACGGCGGCACAGTATGAAATGGCTATATCAAACGCCGCCCGTGGTATGTACAAGATAATATATGTTGCACCTGAAAGGCTGATGACAGGATCGTTTCTGTCACTGGCTTCGTCGGTGAAGATATCCATGCTTGCGGTGGACGAAGCCCACTGCGTTTCTCAGTGGGGACAGGATTTCAGACCTTCCTATATGAAGATACCCGAGTTTCTTGGTAAACTTCCCTACCGTCCCATAGTCAGTGCATTCACCGCCACTGCCACCGCAGAAGTAAAAGCAGACATTATCAAAATGCTTGAACTACGTGACCCTTTCACCATAACCACAGGCTTTGACAGAAAAAATCTCTACTTTGGCGTTTCTCACCCTCATGACAAATACAGTGAAACAGTGAGGATAGTTGAGAAATACAAGGACAACTGCGGAATAATCTACTGCTCTACAAGAAAAAATGTTGAGAGCGTGTGTGAAAAGCTCTGTGCCGACGGCTACAACGCTTCACGCTATCATGCAGGACTTTCTGATGAGGAAAGGCGTAAAAATCAAGACGATTTTATCTTTGATCGTGTCCAGGTCATGGTGGCGACCAATGCTTTCGGCATGGGAATAGACAAATCAAACGTGAGCTATGTCATACATTATAATATGCCTAAGAATATTGAAAGCTATTATCAGGAGGCAGGCAGAGCGGGACGTGACGGCAACGAAGCAAAGTGCATTTTGCTCTACAGCGGTCAGGACGTTGCGACCAACAAGTTTCTTATAAACAATTCTCATGACAATCCCGACCTTGACGATGACACTCTTGAAATGATACGCAAACGTGATCTTATGCGTCTGAAAAAGATGACCGATTACTGCAACACAAGCGGCTGTCTGAGAGAGTTTATCCTTGGATATTTCGGTGAGAAGCAGGACAAGCCTTGTCAGAACTGCTCAGGCTGTCTGGGTGATTTCGGAGAAACAGAAGAAGTTGACGTGTCTGTGGATTGCCAAAAAGTGCTTTCCTGCATTTATAGACTTCACCAGCGAAACCTTTCTTTTGGAGCAGGTGTCATAGCACAGATTCTTAAAGGCTCAGACTCCGAAAAGGTAAAGCGTTTTGACCTTTCCACTCTTTCGACATACGGCATAATGAAAGACTCAACTCAGGTATATATCCGCAGGCTCATAGCTTTTCTTGAAGCTGATGATTACATCACACAGACTTCACACGGGGATTTTTCTGTGCTTACTCTTACAAGAAGGTCTGCAGAGATATTAATGGACAAAAAGACTATTACAATACGCCTTCCAAAGAAAAAGCCAAAGAGCGAAACGGTCACAAAGATCGGCAGGGACGAAGTTACGACATTTGACAAGGAGCTTTTCGGACGGCTCAGGGCTGTGCGGAGCAAGCTTGCGGCACAGGCAAGTCTGCCTGCATATATCATTCTTACAGACGCTTCACTGCGTGATATGTGTATAAAGCTGCCTAAGACGCAGACGGAGCTTTTGAATATCTCAGGGGTGGGAAAGTCAAAGCAGGAACGTTATGGAAGATACTTTGTAGCTGAGATACAGAAATATCTCAAGGAAAATCCTGACGCTGCTTCGGGTTATAAATATATCCCAGAGGGCTATCTGCAAAAACAGATGGCGGAAGGCGGTCAAAGCACAAAGGAATATATAATTGCCCACGCAGGTGAGCTTTCAGGCAAAGAACAGGATATGACCCTTTCAGAAGTATGCGACAGCATTTTCTATCAGCTCGGCACAGACGGCGATATAAGAAGCATAAAACTTGCCATAAAAGAATGGCTCATAGGTGAAAATTATCTTGCAAAAGACGGAGCAAACGGCAGGGGCTTTCTTGAAACCACAATACTTTCCCCCGAAGCAGGAATAATAGAGCGTGAAAAAATATCACAGCTTGGAAACAGCTACAAGACGATACTTTTTCCAAAGCAGGCGCAGGAATTTATTTTTGAGAACATAGAGGAGATACTCAGCAAAGATGTACAAAACTAATAATAAAATGCGGTTTTGCGGCTGTTTTCATTCATGCAGAAAAAAAGGACGAACACAAAATGTTCGTCCTTTTATTTATCAGTTATAACCGCAGGCAAGACGTTTCTCAAACTCAGCCGCAGGCAGAGGCTTGTCAAACACAAAGCCCTGAACAGCGTCACAGCCAACTTCTCTGAGATAGTCAAGCTGCTGCTCAGTTTCAACTCCCTCGGCGATAGTTTCCTTGCCAAGCTTTTTAACCATTTTTATAATGTAATAGAACATTATAAGATCTTTATCCTTGCCCTCATAATCCTTTTCAAGAGGAATAAAGGACTTGTCTATCTTTATTACCTGCAGATCAACGTTCTTTATCATATTGAGCGATGAAAAGCCAGTACCAAAATCGTCCATAGATGTGACGATACCATTAGCTCTCAGACCATTCACGATCTCTGTGATAAGCTCAAAATTCTGATAATCCTCGCTTTCAGTAAGCTCTATTTCTATAAGCTGGTGATCAAGCTCGTATTTGTCGATCAAGGCAACTATATTACCTATCATATTTTTTTCTTCCAGGTGCTTCCTCGAAAAATTCACTGATATCCTCAAAGGTTCAAAACCCATATCTATGCGTTTTCTCAGCCATTTGCAAACTTCTTCAAGCACATAGTAGTCAAGCTTTATTATGCTTCCGTCATTCGTAAGAAGCGGAACAAACTCCACCGGTGCTGATAACCTTCCCTTTCTATGCCAACGTACAAGGGCTTCTGCACCAAATATCTCCTTGGTTTCGATGCGTACCTTTGGCTGATAATACACCTCGAACTCACCTGCCATAAGCCCAGCCATGAAGTTTGACAGCACTCCCTGAATTTTCATCAGTTCTTGTTTTATATTTTCGGAATACTCCATTACATGACCTGCACCAACTCGTCTTGCAGCAGAATATGCAATGCTTGCACGAGCCATTACTTCTCTTGGATATCTTATACCTACAGTTGACGAATATCCGATGGTTGCACTAAAAATAAAATCCTTTGATACTTTGCCATCGTCATACCTTATGTTCATAAAGCTGAGCATATCAATATATTCTCTGAGCGATTCTTTCTTTACAAGCATAACGAAATTATCGCCGCCAAGTCTTGTGATAATCTCACCATCTGAAAGATTTCGGTATATGGTCTTTGTATAATTACGCAAAACAACGTCGCCCTGTTCGTAATTTAATACCTTATTTACATATTTGAAGTTATGTATATTGAAAAAGATTATACTGAAATCCTCTATCCTGTTTTGCGCTATAAGCATACCGGCATAGTTTATCAAAGCGTCTAAAGTTGCTGCACCTGTTTCGATATCAGTTTTTATAACATGAGTAACAAGCTCCTGCATAATTACCCTGTTAAATTGGATGAAAACAGTGTTTGCGATTATCTCTACGATATTCCTTTGCTCGTTATCAAAGCCATTGGAATTACCAGAATAAAAGGTCACTGTTATAAAACCGCCTTCAAACAAAGGAAAACTTGCCTCAAAAGGCTCGTTTTTCACGTCCTTCTCTCTGTCATAAAGCACCATGAGCATATCTGCACCATCCTCACAAAGCTTTGTTGCAGGCATTTTCACTGCAAGCTCCGCTCTGACGATGTCAAGCTTGTCTGCCACAGCAGCCACAGCACTTTTCACCTTGGCACTGCATTCGTCCATATTCTCCGAATCTTCATATATCGTTCGGAAGAAAAGCATCAAATCATTATCAAAATTCATTTTTATCCCCACTAATTTTTTATTCAATGATCACGTTCAGGAAAACGTTTTCAAAAATACCTGTACTTACCTTATTTCATTTTACTACTTTTTATAAAAAAAGTCAAGCAAGCATAGCAAAACGCCGTCCTTTTCCGACGGCGTTTTATCGTCTTAGTATCTATAGCTGCTCTCACCTACAAACTCCCTTGCAAGGGAATTTACAGGCACACTTTCGAGCATCACCGGCTCTATCTCCTCAAGGGCTTTTAGCATAGGCAAAAAGCGTTCAAAATCCTTATAGCTCCTGCTCTCACGTCGCAGTGTATCCAAAAGATAGTTCTTATACAAGGCAGGCTCATAAGCGTGAAAAGTATCCACTGAAAACTCAGCCCTGTGCTTGTATGGCATTATATACTTGTTCTCGCCAGCCTCAACGCTGTCGAACATATCTAGTGTTTCCGCTGCACTTCTGCCACGGAAAAATCCGTCCCTTATAAGTCTGCGCATAAGCCTGATATAGCAAGGATGCAGAAGCTCACCGTCTTTCAATTCAAGTCTGCTTCTTACACTGACGTACATACATCTTGCATAATCCCCAGCCGCACCTGTGACCTCCGGGTTAAGGGCATGGATACCCTCAAAAACAACTATGTCGTTTTTGTTTCGTCTGAGTCCTTCTCCATCACGCCTGCATTGTTCTGAAAATTCAAACTTCGGCAGAACGACTTCCTCACCGCTGTTTATCTTTTCCATATGCTCATAAAGAAGCTTTCGGTCTATTCTGTCAGGAGATTCATAGTCAGGCTTGCCGTCCTCTCCTATAACAGCGGTGAAGTTATCCGCTGGAAGAAAATAATCGTCCATAGAGATAGTGTGGGTGTGTATCCCCCTGCTGTCAAGTATTTCCTCTATTTTCAACGCTGTTGTGGTCTTGCCCGCCCCTGACGGACCTGCAAGAAGAAGTATCGGCTTTTCGTTATGCTGCTCCTCGATGCTGTCTGCAATGGCAACGAGCTTTTCATTATATTTTCTGTCGCACTCTTCAACAAAAAGCTTTTCGTCATCTCTGACCTTTCTGTTTATAGCACTGACGTGTATCTTTTTCATTGTGTGGTTTGTTCCTTTCGTATGCGTTAGGCAACACCACACATAAAGCGTGCAGTGTTGCCCTGTATCTCATATTATATGCACAGCAAAAGCTAATCGTTCCACTTTGCACAGACATTATTTATGGTATCAGTGAGCTTTGCAAGGTCTTTATTCGTAAGACCTGAGCTTTTGTTTACCAAAGCCGTCAGCCTGTCAAGAGCGCTGAGCAGACGCTGATAGTTAGGCGACGCACCTGTCTTCTTGACTATCTTTATAGGGGTCGTGTTTTTGAACTCGCCGCTCATAAGGTCAAGCTCCGCACCGCTGTAAGGTGCAAAGGCATTAAGACCGAAATCGTTACGCAAATGCTCCTTATACGCCTCGGCAACTGAATCCTCGCCGTGGTTGACAAAGACTTTCTTAGGCGGCTTTTCATAGCTTTTTATCCACCTGTCCAGACCGTCAACGTCAGCATGACCGCTCACGCCTGGAAGCACCAGTATCTCAGCCCTGACAACGATTTCCTCGCCGAAAAGCTTTGCAGTTTTTGCACCCTCCACAAGACTTCTTCCAAGGGTATTCATAGCCTGATAGCCCACAAAAAGTATGGTGTTTTCAGGTTCCCACAAATTGTGCTTGAGGTGGTGTTTTATTCTGCCTGCCTCGCACATACCGCTTGCGGAAATTATTATCTTAGGTGTGTCGATAAAGTTTATGGCTCTTGACTCGTCACTTGTGACAGCAATATTAAGTCCGCTGAAAGTGATAGGATTTATGCCCTTGTTCACATAGGACATTGCCTCTTCATCGAAACAGGAATTTTTGTTCTTGTTGAATATCTGCGTTGCCTCGATAGCAAGTGGAGAATCCACATACACAGGAAAATCCCCATGACCCGTCACCATATTCTCAGCCTTGATATGCCTTATAAAATACAGCAGTTCCTGTGTTCTGCCCACTGCAAATGACGGTATAACAAGGTTTCCTCCCCTATCAAAGGTCTTTTGAATGACCTCCGCAAGACTCTTTGCATAGTCCTTCGGCTTATCATGGCGACGGTTACCGTATGTGGACTCCATTACAACATAATCTGCCTCCGTTATATACTGCGGATCTCTGATAAGAGGCTGGTCAAGGTTTCCTATATCTCCCGAAAATACGATCTTACGTTCTTCACCGTTCTCTGTGAGCCATATCTCGATGCTTGATGAGCCAAGCAGGTGACCTGCGTCGATAAAGCGTACCTTTATGCCCTCGGATATCTCCGTCACCTCACTGTATGGGTGTGGGCAAAGGCAAGCAATAGCCGCCTCTGCGTCTGCCATAGTATAGAGTGGCGACACCTCGCCTGTACCCTTACGTTTGCCCTTTCTGCTTCTCCACTCTGCTTCAAACTCCTGAATATGCGCTGAATCTCTCAGCATTATCTCGCATAAATTACAAGTGGCCTCCGTTGCGTGTATCTGTCCAGCAAAGCCGCCTGCCGCCAACAGTGGAAGCAGACCTGAATGATCTATATGAGCATGAGTCAGCAATACAAAATCTATATTTCCAGGAGGACAAGGTATCTTCGCATTTTCAAAATAGTCAACGCCCTGCTCCATTCCGAAATCCACCAGAAATCTCTTTCCGCAGGCTTCTATATATGTACAGCTTCCCGTTACCTCATGTGTTGCACCGATAAAATTAAGTTTCATTGCCCTTATCCCCTCGTTTCGTTCATATTCTGTGACAGTATCTCTATCACACTTACATTATAGCACATTCCCAGTGTGATTTCAAGCATTTTGCATAAAATTATTTGATTATCGGCAATTATTTTGTAAAGTCTGAAAGAACGTCAAGTAATAATGAGGTAAGGAACAGCATATAGATTACTACAGAAAAATTTAATGGGGTGTGAACAATGAATGGATCCGAAAAGGAACGATGTGTGCTGCTGGGAGAATATGTTGCGGCACACAGAGCCACGGTACGCTGTGCGGCAAAGGAATTTGGCATAAGCAAATCCACAGTACATAAGGATCTGACAGAACGTCTGCCGAAAATCTCTCCTCAGCTTTTCAAAAGCGTAAAAGAGGTCCTTGAGGAAAACAAACGTGAAAGACATATAAGAGGCGGAATAGCGACCAAGCATAAATATGAACAGCAGTTCAAAAAGGCTGTAAAATGAAAAAAAAGGACGGTTTGAGCCGTCCTTTTTATGTTATCAGAATTTTCTTGCTTCCGCCCTTTTAGAGATAAGATCTCTCCATGCAGAGGGGTGGAAAAGTATCAGCAGAGGGAAAAGCTCCAATCTGCCTGCAAGCATATCGAACATGAAAACGAACTTTGAAAAAACAGAGAAGTTTGAAAAGTTGCCTGTTGGACCTACCTCCGCAAGACCAGGTCCCATGTTATTGATGGTTGTCAGCACAGCAGTAAAGTTTGTTACAAGATCTTTACCATCAAATGCCACCATAAAAACTGATGAAGCAAAAATTATCACGAATGTTACGATATAAACATTTATAGAACGCACTATCTCGTGCTCAACAGGTTTGCCGTCAAGGTTTACCTTGCGTATGCTCTTAGGATGTATATATGAGTGAAGCTCCTTTATCATTGTCTTGAAAAGCACGATCACTCTTGATACCTTTATACCTCCGCCCGTACTGCCTGCGCAAGCTCCTATGAACATTATAAGTACAAGCACCGTCCGGCATATCTGAGGCCACAGATTAAAGTCAGTGCTTGAAAAGCCCGTACTTGTAATTAGCGACGCCACCTGAAATACTGATTTTGTAAGTGCATCAAAAATGCTAACACAGCGATCGAGGATATTTGCGAATATTATAGCTGTGGCAATGAGGATTATAGCAAAATAGCACCGTACTTCCTCCATTTTGAATGCCTTTTTAAAGTGCCTGTATATAATATAATAGTATGCGTTAAAATTCACGCCAAACAGTATCATGAAAATGGCGACCACCCACTGCAAATATGGCGAATAGCTTCCTAAGCTGTCGTTCTTGACTCCAAAACCACCAGTGCCTGCCGTTCCAACGGCTGTACAAATGCTGTCAAACACAGGCATTTTGCCAATAATAAGGAAAATAAATTCCAATATGGTCATGCCAAAATAGATTATATAAAGTATCCTTGCGGTATATTTCATCTTTGGAACAAGCTTGCCCACTGATGGTCCAGGGCTTTCCGCCCTCATAAGATTTATATTTGAGCCACCGCTCAGCGGTATGATAGCAAGCAGGAACACCAAAACTCCCATACCGCCTATCCAGTGCGTGAAGCTTCGCCAAAAAAGTGCAGTATGAGAAAGCGCCTCAACATTGGTAAGGATCGAAGCACCAGTTGTTGTAAAGCCGGAAACTGTTTCAAACATAGCATCCGTGAAGCCTGGTATCTCTCCGCTTATCCAAAAAGGCATACACCCAACAAGGCTCATAACTATCCAGCTCAAAGATGTTGCTATACAACCCTCTTTGAGATAAAACACATAGTTTTTAGGCTTTTTCCAAGCCATTACCACACCAAAAGCAAGGCACACAATGGCTGTTCCAAGATAATAAAGTCCCACGCCTTCCCCGTAAACCAGCGACACTATGCAAGGCAGCAGCAAAAAGCAGGCTTCCATTCGCATAACGTTTCCTAAAATATATCGAATGATCGAGCTGTTCATATTTCCTCCGCTATTTCAGAATATCAGTGATATCGTTAAATCCCGTATGAGTAGTGACGACCATTACAGTGTCGCCCCTCTCTATAGTATCCTGACCGCTCGGGATAATGATCTTGCCGTTTCGGTTTATGAACGCTACAAGCAAATGTCTTTTTAAATCAAGAGCCTGAAGCGGTGTACCTGTGACCTCTGACTCATGATCCACCTTGAACTCGATAGCTTCTACTCTATGATCGAACAAATGATACAGCGTTTCGATATTGCTATCTCCCGATTCATTCTTCGCACGGACGTAGGCTATTATCGCCTCAGAGGTGATATATCTTGGATATACTACGCTTCCAAGGTCCAGTCTGCTTATAACGTCCTTGAAGTTTATCCTGTTTATCTTTGTGATAGTCTTAGCATTTGACACCTGTCTGGCATGAAGAGTGAGCAAGATATTTTCTTCGTCTATTCCCGTGAGAGCCACAAATGACTCTGCATACTCTATGCCCTCTTCCTTCAGAAGTTCCTCGTCAGTGCCATCACCGTTTATTATTATCGCCTTTGGCAAAAGCACGCTGAGATCCTCACAGCGCTGTCTGTCATTCTCGATTATCTTGACGTTGATCCCCATGCCAATAAGACGTTTTGCAAGATAATAAGCCGCCTTGCCACCGCCTATTATCATTGTGTTCTTCACCTGATTTGTCTTCACACTGATATCCTCAAAGAATGTTCTTGAAAAATTTCTTTGGGTGCAAAATGAGATAACATCATTCTTTTTCATTGTGAAATCGCCAGATGGAATATATATTTCCCCTTCTCTCTCAACAACACATATAAGCAGGCTTGTTGCCGTTTTACGGCTAAGCTCAGCGATCGTAGTGCCGACAAGAGGATTGCCCTCAGGTATCTTATACTTTATAAGCTCCGCCTGACCATTCGCAAAGGTGTTTACCTCAAGAGCTGTTGGCAGACAAAGTATTCTTGACGCTTCTCTTGAAGCCTCAAGCTCAGGATTTATGACCATTGCAAGACCAAGCTTCTCTCTTAGATAGACTATCTCCTTGCTGTAATCAGGTGTTCTTACTCTTGCTATAGCTGAACACTTCGCTACTCTCTTGGCAAGTGTACAACAAAGCAGGTTAAGCTCATCAGACTCTGTGACAGCAATTATAAGGTCGGCGTTCTCTATGCCTGCATCCTGCTGAACGCTAAAGCTTGCGCCGTTTCCTACGATACCCATAATGTCATAAAGACTACTGAGTTCCTGTATCTTCTTTGCATTCTTGTCGACTATCGTGATATCGTGACCCTCTTTCACAAGCTGTTCAACAAGGGTCGTGCCTACTTTTCCGCAGCCCACAATGATAATATTCAAACCGCCTGCAGGCTTCTTTTGTTTACTCATATTTTTCCTCCCACCGAATGACATACTGCCATTCACAGCAGTTCTCTGCACTTCTTCTCTTCATTAAGCAGAGCCTATTTATAAAAGCGTATAATTCCATATCATATAATGTATCACTATGCTGTTAATAATATGTTAAAGTATAGTAAAGATATTAATAAAATTTACGATGATTGCCTTACTCATTTTTCCAAATTAGCGATTTTCAAAAAAAGTTATAAAAAAGCACAAAAAAACTGTGCCGCCGATACATACCGACAGCACAGCTCAATTAAGAAAGAATGATTTGGAAGAATTACTCTACATTTTTGAGTGCCTCATCAAGAGGTACTTTCTTTACACGTCTTGTAAGGATAAATGCTATCACCGCATATGACACAATACCGAGCAACGGCACTTCAACAAATATTTTTGCTGGCACATAATATGGCATCCAGCCTGAATACTGAGCGAAAGCAACTTTGAATATATACTTCAAAGTGACATTTACTATAGGAACAGTCAGCAGCATTGAGGCTATAACGACTATGGTCGTAGTCGTTATATAAAGGCTGTTTATTTCCCTGTTGTTGTAACCCAGTATCTTTGTCATAGAAATAGACTGGCTGTTCTTTTCTATTATGACCTTTGAAAGAAGATAAACAATTAGCATGAACATTATAATACCCGCTGTCGCAAACATACTTATCATAGAACCCATAGACAGTATGAGCTGTCGTGATGTTTTTGTCAGGTCGTCTTTCGTTATAGTTGTCGCAATATACAGATCGTCTATATCCTTTATCTTTGTATTGGAGAAATAACCATTAAAATACCCGTCCTCAAGTTCAAAGGTCTTTATGAAGTCGCTGTCTGTGAGATAAACTGCTATAGTTGCAGGATCGTCATAGATACCCTCTACCTTAAAATTGTATTTTTTATCTCCGTAAGACTCTTTCAGCGTCACTTCATCGCCGACCTCTATGTTATACTTCTGAGAATAACCATCAGAGATAAACGCTCCGCCGTCTTTTATATCTGCATGAACGAACTTGCTGTTTTCTTTAACTCCGTAAATTGTTGCCGTTTCCTCTTTTAGCTTGTCATCGACAGTTTTAAGAGAGCCTGAACAATATTTCTCTACACCCTCTGTTTTAGTTTCAGCAGGCATTTTCAGCACATACTGATATTTGCTTATCATATTATCTTCTATTATATCCTGATAATGAAGAAGCATAGGCTTCATGCCAAGGCCAAAGAAGATGATAACATTGGCAAAAAGAATGCCAACAAACACTGTAATATAGTTAGGAATGTTCTGGAAGATGACTCTAAGTCTGAAACGCTTTAATATGCCTATCCTTGTGTTGAGCTTAAAAGCCTTTTTCTTCTGACGCTTTTTAAGATCACGCCTTAAAAATTTAAGCGGTGAAAGACTTAGTTTATTTACAAGCATTACAAGGTTTATTACGAAAAGTATTATAAGAGGAACTACTGTCGTCTTTATAAACGCATCTGCGTTCCAGATCGTTTTGTATGTTGGCAGACTGTAGCTTCCATAGTACGCTTTGACCGCAAAATCCTTAAAGCAGGTGTAACCCAGTATGTTGCCTACAATGGCAGATACAAGCACGACTATCATAGGCGTTGCAAGATAATGTCTAACAAGCTCGCCCTTTGTGTAGCCTGAGGCTCTGAGCGTACCTATAACGTTTGCTTCTTTTGCAATAGTGTTTCCCGTTGTTATAGCAAAAACAAATGCGATTATGACCATAACAAGATAAAGAAAAACTGTTATCATTGTGTTATCGCCCTTAATATCGTCGCCTGTAAAATGTATCGCCTGATTTGAGTATTCCGGAATAAACTGAGTGAGCATTGAGATTCCATTTATATGCTTCATGACCTTCTCAGCCATATCCTGAGCTTCCTCGTCGTCTGCCGGGGTTTTATCATATTTCCATGAGTAGCTGTAATGAAGATCAGCCTCACCATAATCGTCAAAAAGCGTATCGGTAACGATAGCTACACCGAACTTCAAAGCGTCAAACATCATATCAGACGGATTAGAATACAGTGCGCTGTAATCTGAAAGTGCAACAAGACCTGTTATCTTAAGCTTCTTGCCGCCGACCGTCAGGCTGTCGCCAACTTTAAGCTCGTTATTGTCAGCATACATTCTGTCAATAGCGATCTCGTCATCAGCAGAAGGAAGCTCACCGTCCATTATACATATCTTGTCGATATCCTTACGATTTTTGAAAAGCCTGATAGTGCTGTCAACTTCTTTTGTTTCTTTGTCAAGATAAAAATTTTCGTATACCTTTATCTTCTCCTCACCGTCCTCTATCTTCTTGATAGCATCATCATCGGCTTTTTGAAGAAGTTCAAAATTTCCGCTTTCGATATTGTATTTCTCAAAGCTTTCGTCATAAGCAACAGACATACTGCCTGCCGCAACAAGAAAGCCTGATACTATGCCTATCATCATTGTGATGAACAAAAACAGAACGATGTATTTTCCTATTTCGCCCTTAAGCTCTCTGGGCAAACGCTTGATAAGAGGGTTTTTCATGCTGCCCCTCCTTACCAATCAAGCTCTTCGGCTGTGAGCTTAGTTTCATTAAGATAATTCTTTCTTATCATACCATCTCTAAGCTTTACAACTCTGTCAGCCATTTGCTTGATAGCGTCATTATGCGTCACCATTATGATAGTGTTGCCATACTTCTTGTTTACGTCCTCTATAAGCTGCAATATCTCCTTGGAGGTATTGTAGTCAAGCGCGCCTGTAGGCTCGTCGCAGAGCAGGATATCAGGGTTCTTGACTATGGCTCTGCCAATAGCAGTTCTCTGCTGCTGACCTCCCGAAAGCTGATTAGGAAGCTTGTGACGATGCTCGTAAAGTCCAAGGGTTTTAAGCAGGTCGTCAACGTCAAGAGGGTTGTCGCTAAGATATGCGCCTACCTCGATATTCTCCTTGATATTCAGGTTAGGTATAAGGTTGTACATCTGGAAGATATAACCCAAGTGCTTTCTTCTGTAAAGGGTCAATGCCTTTTCGTTCATGTCGGCTGTTTTTTCGCCGTTTATTGAGATATACCCCTCGTCAGCGGCGTCAATTCCTCCTATAATGTTCAGAAGTGTTGATTTACCTGAGCCTGACGGTCCGAGAAGCACGCAGAACTCTCCTTTTTCTATTTCGATATCAATGCCCTTAAGCACTTCAACTCTGCTCTCCCCCTCGCCAAAATGCTTTTTTATGTTCTTTATTTCAAGAAACACATTCATTCCCCTTTCCAACTATTTATTTTAATAATGTATCTTTGCCGTCTTTAAACGTCATATTATACATATTTGTATGCCATAACTTACTTCACATTGTGGTTAATTGTGGCTAACCGATATATCTGATAAATCCCGCCGAAAAAGGCGGGATCTAACGATATAAATATTACTGATTTAGCCGTTTGTCGTGCTTTGCAAAGCAAAGCTTACAAGTTTGTCGAGAGCGTCATCAGATATCTGAGAAACAATAGCCACCGAGTCATTCTCGGCATTTTTTCTCTCAACGCCCACACGGTTTTCAAGAAAATCCTGAAGTATCACACTTGGAGTATAAAGCTCATTAGCTGCCTTTATGCCCTCAGATGTCAGTGTGATCTCACGGTAAGGCTCTTTGATTATATAGCCCTCGTCTATAAGCTTCTGAGTCATCTTGACGGTGCTTGCCTTTGTCACGCCCAGAACAGAAGCTACCTCTGTGGACTTGACAGGTCTGCCGTTCTGACCCAGTCTGTATATGGCAAATAAATACCTTTTCTGTGATTTAGTCAGCATTCAGATGACCTCCCCGAAGTTTATTACTGTTTTATCATGATCTGTGACAGCGAGAAGAATTTGGACAACAGCCGCAGCTGCCACCGCAAGAGCTTTTGCCCTGTTTCTTATCCTTTACGAGCTTGTAAATTATAGCTGCCACGATAGCAATGAGAATCACTGCTATCAGAATCGTACCGACTACTGTGTACATAATTATCCTCCCAACTGTTTATGCAAGATCAGTGATGATATTTGCTTTTTATTATGCGTTTGCGCCTACCTTAACGTCCTTTTCAAGCTTTGTGCTTTCCTTATAAGGTCTAACGAGCATATAGATGATAAGAGCGATAAGAGCTATTGCAAAGATAAGACCGATAACATTCACATTACCAGTGAAGAGGTTGCCAAGCTGATTTACGATAAGTGCGATAACATAAGCAAAACCACACTCGTAGCCAATAGCGAACCAGAACCACTTTCTGCTGTTCATCTCACGCTTGATAGCTCCCATTGCTGCGAAACAAGGTGCGCAGAGGAGGTTGAAGATAAGGAATGACATACCTGTGATGCCAGTGAATGCAGCACCGATAGCAGAGTAAACTGAACCATCTCCGCCGCCGTAAAGGATACCCATTGTACCAACGATGTTCTCCTTAGCAACAAGACCTGTAACAGCAGCAACAGTTGCCTGCCAGTTGCCCCAGCCAAGAGGTGCGAAGATCCAGCAGATAGCCTTACCAATGTGAGCCAGGATACTGTATTCCATCTGATCTTCTGTGAGCATACCGAATGAACCGTCTACCCAACCGAAGTATGAAGTGAACCATACGAAGATAGTTGAAAGTGTGATGATAGTACCAGCCTTCTTGATGAATGACCAGCCACGCTCCCACATTGATCTGAGTACGTTGCCTACCGTAGGGATATGGTAAGCAGGAAGCTCCATAACGAATGGTGCAGGATCTCCTGCGAACATCTTTGTCTTTTTCAGCATGATACCTGAAATGATGATAGCTGCGATACCGATGAAGTATGCGCCTGTTGCTACCCAAGCAGAACCGCCGAAGATAGCACCTGCGATCATTGCAATAAATGGTGTCTTAGCACCGCAAGGAATAAATGTTGTTGTCATGACAGTCATACGTCTGTCACGCTCGTTCTCGATAGTTCTTGAAGCCATGATACCAGGGATACCGCAACCTGTACCGATAAGGATCGGAATAAATGACTTTCCTGAAAGACCGAACTTTCTGAAGATCCTGTCCATTACGAATGCGATACGAGCCATGTAACCGCAAGCCTCAAGGATAGCAAGGAGAATGAAGAGTACGAGCATCTGTGGAACGAATCCGAGTACCGCACCAACACCGGCAACGATACCGTCAAGGATAAGACCCTTGAGCCAATCTGCGCAGTTTACTGCGTCAAGACCGCTTTCGATAAGTACAGGGATACCAGGTACCCATACGCCGTAATCCGCTGGGTCTGGATCAGCAAAGTTGTACTTCTCAGCGGCTGCAACTGCAGCTTCCAGATCAGCATACTTAGCTGTTTTTGTTGTTTCTTCAAGTGTTTCCTCGTCCTCTACTGTATACTCAGCAGTTGCGGACTTATCTACTGTAGCAAGCAGATTGTCTGCTGTTGTCTTTGCAGCGGCAACATCAAAGTCATCAGCTTCGTTGTCGATAGCCTCGCCGCCCTGCTGCTCGATAAATGCGTTGATTATGTCAAGCGAGCTGCCATATTCGTCAGCAGCGTCCTCAGCGTCAGATGAACCGATGCCGAACAGATGCCAACCGTCACCAAAGAGTCCGTCGTTTGCCCAGTCAGTTGCGGCTGAACCTACTGTTACCATTGAGATATAGTAAACAAGGAACATAACCACTGCAAAGATAGGAAGACCGAGCCAACGGTTAGTTACGATCTTATCGATTTTATCTGATGTTGTAAGACCACCCTGATTTTTCTTTTTATAGCAATCCTTGATTATTGAAGCTATGTAAATGTATCTCTCGTTTGTGATGATACTCTCTGAGTCGTCGTCCATTTCTTTTTCAGCAGCGCAGATATCCTTTTCGATATGGGTCTTTACCTGCTCAGACATACCGAGCTGTTCGATGACCTTCTCATCTCTCTCGAATATCTTTATAGCGTACCATCTCTGCTGTTCTTCAGCAACATCATTGAGAAATGCTTCCTCAATATGAGCGATAGCGTGTTCAACAACGCCGTTGAATGAATGCTGAGGTACCATTGGAACTTTTGACTCAGCAGCCTTTACTGCAAGCTCAGCAGCTTCCTTGATACCGGTGCCTTTAAGTGCGGATATCTCATAGACCTGACAGCCAAGCTCCTTAGCAAGCTGATCTGTATTTATCTTATCGCCATTCTTTTTAACAACGTCCATCATGTTGATAGCAACAACAACAGGGATACCAAGCTCAACAAGCTGTGTTGTAAGATAAAGGTTTCTTTCGAGGTTTGTACCGTCGATGATATTGAGGATAGCGTCCGGACGCTCGCTTATAAGATAGTTTCTTGCAACTACTTCCTCAAGTGTGTAAGGTGAAAGTGAGTAGATACCAGGAAGGTCCATGATAACTACGTCCTTATGGCCCTTGAGCTTACCCTCTTTCTTTTCAACTGTTACGCCCGGCCAGTTACCTACGAACTGGTTTGAACCTGTAAGAGCGTTGAAAAGAGTTGTTTTACCGCAGTTAGGGTTACCTGCGAGAGCAATTTTGATCTCCATACAATTTGATCCTTTCAGAATTTCGGCACTCTGATATATCCTCATCTTCTAAGTACACATCAGCTCTGCCGATGAAATTTTTTGCTGTTTGCCTGAACTATGTATCAGACCGTTTCGATCATCTCAGCGTCAGCCTTCCTGAGCGAAAGCTCATAGCCTCTGACCGTTACTTCAATAGGGTCACCCAAAGGCGCAACCTTTCTTACATGGACTTCAACACCCTTTGTGATGCCCATATCCATGATCCTTCTCTTTACAGCACCAGTGCCGTTGAGCTTCTTCACGGTAACTGTTGAACCGATCTTAGCTTCTTTCAATGTTGCCATAACCTGATCCTCCTAACTATACAAAATATCTTCAAACATATTTATCATGGCTTGACCGCCAAATGTTTCCTATACCATTATCTTCGCAGCCATTTCCTTTGAAACAGCTACTCTTGATTCTTTGACCTTAACGATAACATTTCCTCCGATAGTGCTTACTACCGTTACCGTTCCACCTGCGACAAAACCCAGATTTTCAAGAAACTTCCTTGTTTCAGGTTTTCCGCCTACTTTCTTTATCATGTTTTCTTCCCCTACGTTTGCAAATGTCAGCGGCATCATTCAGACCCTCCTGTTCTTTTGTCAGTATCAAAAGTTAGACTTGTCTAACTTTCAGGCTTATTAAAAGGGTTAGCATTTTCTAACCCGTAATATAGTTTAGCACGGCTAACCGAATTTGTCAAGACTAAATGTGCCGTTTTTTCAATTTTGTAAGCTTGCACAAAAACATAAGTTAGTTTAGTATAACTTTAGTTAGTTTTTAATAACTCAATTACTGCACAAACGCAGACAGAAAAGCAAAACTGCCTTTTTCCGCCTGCGTTTGCAGTTTACATTATTACATTAGAGATATATGCTTACTTAGCAAGAGCCTCGCCCAAAGCCTTGCAGCTTGCGAGAGCATCGCCGTCAGGAGTTTCGTTTACAATAAGTCCCTCGCCATTTACAAGTGTTGCACCGTCGCCCGTAACTCTATCCTGCCACTGACGCATCCACTCGCCGTCACCCCAGCCGTACGAGCCGAAGAGTGCTACCTTTTTGCCTGAGAGCTTACCCTCTATGCCTGCGAAAAATGGCTCGAACTCACTGTCCTCAAGCTCCTCTGCACCCATTGCAGGGCATCCAAGAGCTATTGCGTCATAATCCTCAACATTGCCGCTGAACTCAGAAACTGCGAAGCACTCTGCGCCTGCACCCTCTGCAACTGCCTTTGCCATAGCCTCTGTGTTGCCTGTACCGCTCCAATAAATTACTGCTGTTTTCATTATGATTACCTCCTAAGAAATTTTCAGGGCTTGGTAAATGCTTTCGCCCTGAGCAAGTTTATTACACAGATAATTTCTGCACTTGTCATAATTGCTGAAAATACGTCTTGCTCTGTTTTCGTCAGAGTAGACTTTCCAATATCCGCAGAGAAGATAGTTTCTTCCCTTGTTCTGTATGAACCCTGTCACATCATCAACAGGATAGCCTAGAAACAAACCTATCTCATGAGGGAAATCTTCACTTGCGGATATTCTTCCAGACAGCCTTTCAAGCTGCTGTTCAAGGGTCATACGGCTGTCATAGCCAAAGCTTTCAAGAAGCTTTCTTACTCTGTTGTCTGCAAGTCTGTCAGATAAAAGCTTTTCGTTATAGAGAAAAAGCAGCTTTCTGCTTTTGCACTCGCAAAGCACTGTTAGCTTCATGCCCTTTGTATATGCCCTGCTGTTAAAAAGCTCGACATTCTCTTCAAGCCCGTCCTTGTTCTTTTCCATTGACATAAGACAGGCAGGCTTTATTCCAAGCATTGCAGGGGCAAGATGATAAGCCATGCTTTTTTCAAAATTTCTCAGCTCAGACTGTGACATAGTCCCTCCTTTGGTTAGAAATTCCTAACCTATACATATAGATCTATGCGTTTACAACGCCTTTAGTACAATATTTTTCAAGCACGTTCTTCAAAGCCGAACAGCTTGATGAATGGCATATAGCCACGGGAAAATCAAGTTTGCTTGCTCTTTGGTTAAGACCATTGAGCATTTTATGTGACACTGTATCAGTAAACACCACTGCCAGATCAGGACTTCCTATCTTCTTATCAAAACCTGTAGGATATTTGATGAACACCTTAGCCTTGCAATCATATGATTTGCAGATATCCTTATAGCGTGTTGCCATACGGTCATTTCCGCCTACTATTATAACGCTCATACTTTTCTTAACTCCTCCTTTTCTTTAATTTAGGTTAGCATTTACTAACCATATTCATATTAGCATAAACTAACCACATTTGTCAAGGGAAACTTATGTCAGAAGTATAAACTTTTCATATGATAAAATATTCACGGCAAAAGCGAAGATACTATATATAATATACGTTACATATCGCAGATTATGTTTGGTATTGTTTTGCAAAAAAAATACGGCGAAGTGTCAAAAGACACAACGCCGTAAAAAAAACAAATATTATTTGCCTAAAAGCTCTGCGAATTGTTTCATGAATGCCTCGCAGACAGTGACAAAGCCGCTGCCATTATAAGTGATATTACCTTTTTCATCTATGTTTTTCCTTTATTAAAGACTATTAGTCCATAGCAGCCTTTATTGCAGCCATAAGCTCATCATATGTTTCATAAGCAGGCAGCTCAGGATATTCAGCCTTTATGCTGTCTGTGCTTCTGAAAAGGAAGCCTGCCTTGCTCGCCTGTATCATACCTAGGTCATTGTGGCTGTCACCGCTTGCGATAGTTTCAAAGCCGATAGACTGGAGAGCCTTTACAGTTGTGAGCTTTGACTTGTCACATCTCATCTTGAAGCCTGTGATCTCACCGTTGTCAGCAACTTCAAGAGTGTTGCAGAAGATAGTAGGATAACCAAGCTTCTTCATAAGAGGACCTGCAAACTGTGAGAAAGTATCGCTGATGATTATTACCTGTGTGAAGCTTCTCAGCTCGTCAAGGAACTCCTTTGCGCCCGGCATTGGGTCGATAGTTGCGATAGTATCCTGAATTTCCTTAAGACCAAGACCATGCTCCTTAAGAATGTTGATACGGTATTTCATAAGCTTGTCATAGTCAGGCTCATCTCTTGTTGTTCTTTTAAGCTCAGGGATACCTGTAGCCTCAGCAAATGCTATCCATATCTCAGGAACGAGAACTCCCTCAAGGTCAAGACAAGTGATATACATACTCATAATTATTTCCTCCTTAGAAATATACAAAAAAATTCGTAATTTGATTATACCATACTTTTTATAATAATACAAGAGTTTTGCTTTAAATCATTAAGGCAAAAATAATACAAAAAATCGTTGCCCATTGTAAAATTTCGCTGTTACCCCTTTCTGATACTTGACAATTTGTGTTATATATGTTATAACTAATACACATACTAATTTATAAATCATTATTAATAAATAATGAAAAGAGGTGATACATATTTCTACAAGAAAAGACGGTATCGAAACGAAAAAAAAGATACTCACTGTATGCGTCCAACTTTTTCTGGAACAGGGGTATAAACAGACAACTATCTCGCAAATAGTGAAAAAAGCTGGCGTTGCAAGAGGAAGCTTCCAGAACTTATTTTCCACAAAAGACGCTATTCTAATGGAACTTGTGGGCACGATGTTCAGCGGACAATTTGGAGTGGCTAAGAACATTGTTGGTGATAATATGTCGCCGATATACACATATGCTGTGGAAACTGCCATACAGATAACCCTCACTGAGCTGAATGAAAATCTCCGAGAGATCTACATTGAAGCTTATACTATGCCTGAAACGGCTGAGTATATCTATGTCCACACTACGGCGGAACTGAAACAGATATTCGGCTCGAATTTTCCGGGCTATACCGAGAGCGATTTCTATGAAATGGAAATCGGAACATCAGGAATAATGCGCAACTATATGGCAAGAAAATGCGATATCCATTTCCCACTTGACCACAAGCTTAGACGTTTTCTGACGGCGGCAATGCGAGTGTATAAAGTACCGGAGGAAGAACAGGCAAAAGTGCTTGCATTTATCAGATTGCTTGATATTAGAGCTATCGCCACAGAGGTCATGTATAAGCTGTTTGCAATGTTGGAAATGACATTCGATTTTAAACTTTCAAAAGATGATGAAGAGGGGGAAACAAGATGAAAAAACGGTTATTGAGCATCATACTTACTCTATGTATGGTAATGTCCATTACGCCTTTGAACGCATTTGCGGTCACAGAATATGGCATATGGATAGGCGACGAACAGGTAACATCTGATAAAACATGGAGCAAACAGGGCTGGAAATACGATATACAAAGCAAGACCCTGACGCTTCTTGGCTACAATATGGCGACTATAGGCAAACGTATAAACGGCAACAGCGAAAGACCCAGCCGATTTGGTCTTATATACGTTGAAGGCGAACAAGATCTGAACATAAAGCTTGTCGGCAGCATTGATCTTGGTGACAGCCCGTTTTCAAGCCAAGCCGCAACAAAATACAATGAGAGCTACAGCGGAATTTATGCTCCTGACAGTAATATCACTATCATTGGCAGCGGAACGTTTTCAGCAGTAACACATGACGCAGCAATATACTGCTCAAATCTTACTATCGGCGACGGTACTGAACAAAACGCTACTAATGTATCGTGCGAAAGCTTCGGCGCTTGCATTATCGTAAAGTATAATATGATAGTTAATGACTACAGTACTGTTTGGGCTTGCGCAAACGGACCAACTGTGGGCATGAACGGCATTTATGTTGAGGGGTCGCTTTATGTAAACGGCACTAATACCACCGTAGAGGGTCGTGCTACATACAGACCTGTTAAGGGAGAGTGCACCAATTACACACACTACAGACCAAAAAATCTCACTTCAGGCGGATATTTCAACAATGCAGGTTCAACTATTGCAGGAATAATGGTATATGGAATTTTGACAGTTGACGGCAGTAAGGTCGAAGGTAACGTCTTTAAAGAGATATACAAACCACAAGAGTATGATTCAGAATACACCTCAGGCCTTGAAGCAGGCGGTATTGTAATAAAGAACAACGCTACAGTAGAAGGCAGAAACATTAATCCGTCCACGCCGGGATTCATGGAATATGGCGTACAAGTTCACCATTACGCCATAAAATTTTTAGGAAGAGGACGTGTCCGTGCCGGAACAGAGTATGTGGATTATGAAAGCGTCAATCGTGGTTTCCGTAAATCAGGCGGCAACGAAATAACAGTTTCGGGACGGCTGAAACTCTATGAAAGCGATACTTGTCCCGCTGACTTCAAGAAGTTTGCGCAGTATGGCTTCGGAGGGTATACAGAATATTATACAGAAAACATGGATGACATCTATATAAAAGATGATAATGGCCGTGGTAAAATGTCATATTTCAAGGATATGCATGATTATGAAACATTTTATTTAGCAAGCGGAATAGATCTAAAAGATATATATGAAATCGATCTGGACACCAACGTTCCATTTGATGTAAACATACTTTCAGGCGATATCAAAATGAACATAGATATCAAAAGCGGTTTTGAGCTTCCGAAGATCATTGTCTATGACGGCGCAACTTTAAAATTAAAGACCTCCCGTGATAACACATATAATTTCACTTATCCTATCGAGCTGAAAGGCGGCACGATAGAATTTACAAACAGTGCGATCGTGCGAGGACTTAACATTGTAGGAGAGGGCAAGGTCATCATTGATAGCGGAAACTACTCTGGAACGCTTGGTGACAACGTAATCTTGCAGATATCAGGCGGAAGCGCTGACTTCAATGACAACGGCAAGGCTGTGGACGCAAAAGGAAACTCGGTACACAAGTACACCTATGTTGCAAGGGGTGCAGATGGCAATGAGTTTATAGGCAGTGCTAACACACGTCAGCCGCCATATGACGATTTTTATGGCTATAACCGCTCAGAAATATTCCATGACGGAAACAAGCTTCATCTCTGGCTCAAGTCACAGGATTCCATTTATGGCGTGAATGCTTTTAAAATAAAAGCTGACGGCACTCTTGAAGATGAGAACACCTATTTTAATCTGCGTTATGGAACGAATATCTTAGAGCATAGGATACCTTTTGATCCTATAACATTAAAATACTTTGTTGTGAAAAAGAACGACGTCGTTACGCTGAAAACAATGGAAAACGAGCCGTCCTCACTGCAAGACAGTGATATCCGAGTAGAATGGTACAGTGTTGAAAACGACAAGCGCACAAAAATAAATGCCCATGGCACAAGCATGTATGTGGGGCGTATGGGCAACAGTGACAATGGTACGCATTATCAGGCAGATGTATATTATTTAGGCTGGGACTCCAAGCTCAATCATTCATATACCTATGACGCATATATCTTCATTAACGAGCCGGTATTTACTGCTCCTGACAAATTTCACTTGGATAAAAAGGCAAAATTCGAGGTCACAAACAATACGCCAAATGGCGCAGTAAGGCTCAAATATCTATGGGAAGTGAGCAAGGACGGCGGAAAGACTTTCACCGCCATTGACGGAGAAACTTCTTCTGTTTACGAGCCTACTATAGAAAGCCAAATGAACGGCTGGCAGATAAGATGCAAAACATGGGTATCAACAGGAGACGGACAAAAAACTGAGCCGACCGTTTTCGGCCCTGTTACGATAAACTTCTCCGAAAAAGCACCGGTCATAGTAAAACACCCGCAAAGCGGTGCAACAAACGCTCCTAGCCAGCCTAAACCTGTTAAGCCCGGAGAAATAACTATCGTAATTGAACGTTACTATTTCTTCAATGTAGAAGCAACAGGCAGTGAACCGCTCCAATATCAGTGGCAGGAAAGCAGCGATAACGGAGAAACTTTTGTGGATATTCCATATACCAATGACAATTCACATTCATTAAAAGTGCGAAAAGAAAACAACGGAAAGCTTGTGCGCTGTGTTGTATCAAATGAATACGGCTCTGTAGTTTCAAATGCGGCAAAGCTTACAATATATTATTCTCCTGAGTTTACAGCCTCACTCGGCAATAAGACCATAAACAGCGGAGAAAAGGCTACGTTCACACTTCCTATCGCTCAGGGAAATCCTTACGGAGCTGAGGTGGTATGGCAGGTGAGCAAGGACGATGGAAAGACTTTTGCAGACGTTACCGAAGCTGACGGAACGTTCTCTCTTGATTCAAAAGTCGTGGACGGCAAAGAAAAATGGTCGACTACTTTCACCACCTGTGCAACGAACATAAGCTTTAACGGATATATGTACCGATGTACGGTCAAGAACACTGAAAATGCGGACTATGTGGGTACATGGGTATCGGAAAAAGCAACGCTTACAGTAATAAGAAACTGCGAAGTAGACGGACATATATTTGACGAGGGAACGATAATCTCCGAGCCGACTTGCATCGATAAGGGTGTGAAGAGGTTTAATTGCTCCGAATGTTCACAGTACAAAGATGAGCCTATAAACCCATTGGGACATGATTGGAAAGAAGCGACCTGCACAGCTCCAAAGACCTGCAAACGCTGTCAGGCTACTGAGGGCGAGCCTATCGAACACAGCTTCGGCGATTATATATCCGACGAAAACGGACATTGGAAGCAGTGCAGTGAGTGCGGAACTGACAGCCAAAAGGAACTTCACGCCTACAAGTGGAATACGGAAGACGGCGAATATTGGCAGGAATGTACAATTTGCGGATATGAAACGAAAAAATCAACTATTTTGAAAATATCCATAAACGGAACTGACGAGACCTGTCCTTTAGGTGATTATGAATTTACATTTGCTCTGCCTGAGGGCTGTACTGACGTGACAGTAGGATTCAGATTTGCAGACGACGGTACGGAATTGGCGTTTACCGCAAAAGACGATCTTTACACCGCAAAGGTAAGTGCGTCAGATCTTGAGAGCGGAACAATGACGATTTACGCTTCGGCAAAACTCAAAGACGGTTTTGTCATCACAGGTGAAAAAGAAGTAACCGTGCTGGAAAACCATGTGGGCGGCACTGCAACTTGTACTGAAAAAGCAAAGTGCAAATTCTGTAATAAAGAATACGGCGACCTTGACCCGACAAATCACACAGGCAAACCTGTTTGGAAATTTGACAGCAAAGAACACGAGAAAAAATATGATTGCTGTGGCGAGGTGACTATCGAGAGAGAACCCCACGAATGGAACGCAGGCGAATGTACAGAGTGCGGATACAAGTGTACACATTCCGGCGGCAAAGCGACCTGCACAAAGAAAGCCACCTGCGATATCTGCGGCAGTGAATACGGCGATATCGACCCGAACAATCATGGAAAGCTCACACATATAGATAAAGTTGACGCAACACATGACAAAAAGGGAAATATCGAGTATTGGTACTGCGAAGAATGCGGCAAGTATTTCGGTGACAAGGACGTCACAAAGGAGATACAAAAGGCAGACACTATTACAGATAAGCTGAAAGACACTCCAAGTGATGACAAAAAAGATAACTCAAAGCCAGATAATACGAAAGGCGATACTAACGAGAGCAAGACAGACAGCTCTACAGCAGAAAAGCCGAAAAACGATTCAAGCGAAATCAAGGCAGACAGCTCTACGGCTGATAAGCCTAAGAGCGAGCAGAAAAATCCACAGACCGGAAGCGGCAGTGGTATGAGCCTTTGGCTTGCAATGCTGTTGATAAGCGGCGGTGCGGCAATGGGAATAAAGAAAAAACACAAGAAATAACTGATCTCTTAACTGCACACAGCGGTTGTCTCAAACGGCAGCCGCTGTTTTTTTGATCAACATGACAAAAAATTTGTTACCCAAAGTTAAATTACCCCTTGACCTGTGGCGAAAATAGTAGTAAAATAGAAATGTAAATACAATAATTGAAAGGAATGTTCATCATGCCAAAGTTTATCGTTGAAACATCTGCACGTCACGTTCACGTTACTCAGGAAACTCTTGAAACGCTGTTCGGAAAGGGTGCAACACTTACAAAGAAGAAAGATCTTTCACAGCCTGGTCAGTTTGCTTGTGAGGAGAGAGTTACAGTTGTAGGTCCTAAGAAAGAGCTTGCAAACGTATCTATCCTCGGTCCTGTAAGAAAAGCAGACCAGATCGAGCTTTCAGCTACAGACGCACGTTCTATCGGTGTTGCCGCTCCTATCAGAGAGTCAGGCGACACAGCAGGCTCAGGTGCTTGCAAGCTTGTTGGCCCATGCGGCGAAGTAGAGTGTTCTGAGGGCGTTATCGTTGCTAAAAGACATATCCATATGACACCTGCTGACGCTGAAACATTCGGCGTAAAGGATAAGGATATCGTTGCAGTAAAGATAGAGTCTGCAGAAAGAACAGCTATCCTCTGCGACACTGTTATCAGAGTAAGCGACAAGTTCGCTCTTGCTATGCACATTGATACAGACGAGTCAAACGCTGTAGGCGCAGGCAGAGAGCAGTACGGCGAGATAGTTAAGCTCTAATATCGCAGTACATACAACTGTTGATTTGTAGGGGCGAACAGTGTTCGCCCACCTTTTAAAAACTTTCAACCAAAAGACCGCTCATCAAAAAGCGGTCTTTTTTTCATACAAAAAATACATCGCCGCAGGCGATACCATAATTCCTCATTCCTCACTCCTAACTCCTCACTAGTAGTACAACGTTTCGATTGACACAAAACTCCACCTGTGATATAATTTTCTTGTAAAACGCATAACGCAAATATGGAGATCATAAAATGAATAACGATACAATAAAACTTATACGGAAAACCTCAAACGTGAATTCACTTATGGTGATAATTTTCTATATGCTTGATATCGCACTTATAAGACTTGGCGACTTAGTGGTGTACCATATCGCAGGAAAGTCCGCCTACTATGAGGATATCGCTCAGCTTGTGAGCTACTGCATACAGTATCTAGTAGTTGTGCCAATAGTTCTTGTGGTTTTCAGACTTGTGAGTGGCAAAAAAGAGGGACTTAAAATAACAGCCTGTTTCAGAAAGCCTTCAATGCCTGCAAAATGGGTAGCAAAATGGATCGTCATATCATTCGGGCTTATCTATGCCGCAAATTATATCAACACATTTATTTTCTCATATGTGCAGAAAGCTTCGGGAACGAGCCTTAAAGGCGTTGACTTCACTTCAAGCGGCACTGCCCTGGGCGGCGTAACGAGCGTGCTGGCAATGTCAGTGCTTGCACCGTTTTTTGAGGAACTTATGTTCAGAGGTACGCTTTTCAGAAATGCCGAAAAATGCGGTCAGCTCACAGGCATTATAATGGTAGGTCTGACCTTCGGACTGTGGCACGGAAGCTATCAGCAGATACTCTATGCGGCAGTCATGGGTATGTGTGCCTGCTTTATGGTTGCAAAAACAGGATCTATCTTCCCATCTTTGATACTTCACTTCACCATGAACACTATCGGAGCAATTCAGAGCGTCGCACTCGGTTCCATAGACTTTGACAAGTTTGCCGCAGACCTTGAAAAAGGTCAGATCACAGGCACAGCACCAATGATAATAATTGCTGTCGCACTGCTTTCGTTCGGACTTATGATAGCTGGTCTTGTGCTTTTCGTAAAAGAGCTTAGATATCACCGTGACAGCTTCAGACTCATAAACTTCTGCCCTGACGTTTCACAAGGCAAAAAGATAGTCATCTATCTCACCGCACCTGTTACCATACTCGCCTTTGCAGGACTTATCTTCATCACAGTCCGCACAGCTTTAGGTCTTGGGCTATTCTAAAATACGCATAAAAATAACGCAGACTTTTTACAGCCTGCGTTATTTTTATCCGGAGTTATTTATTATGATTTAAGGCTTGCGATCTTCTGGTTGAGTTCCTTGATCTCGGAATCTACAGTTGCAGAATACTTCTCACGAACCTGCGTCCATGTGGACTGTACACCCTCTTCATTAACATTTGAAGCATCACTGTAGAGTGCGTCAACCAGGCACTGGTTTCCGTCAAACTGCTTTCTGTCGCCGAGAGCGGAAGATATACCGTAAGCATAGTCGAAGAGCATAAGGTAATCGTCAGAAACAACGTCCATTTTCACATCATACATCTCGTCTGTCCAATTAGGGTTGTTCTCCATGAACTTGTCCTTGTTTGTCTGCTCATACTTTGGATCTGTCTTTGAGGCTCTTACGCACTCGAACCAGCACTTAACAGCTTCGCTTCTTGTTGAGCCTTTTACCCACATGAAAGCTGTCATATCAGAAGTTGTTATCTTCTGCTGATTATCGTCATACTGAGGGATAGGAACAACGCCCCAGTTCTCGCCCTCCTTTGGAGTCTGGTTGCCTGTGTAAGCCCAATCGCCCATTGCATAGAACAAGCAGTTCTGATTGAAGCAATCTCTTGCAGAGCCTACCCAGCCGTTTAGGATAAGTCCGTCCTTCATCATATTATAAAGGAAGTTCTGAGCCTTTTCGATATCAGGGTCGTTAAGATTGCTTGAAAACTCGTTTGTTGCAGGATCATAGTTTACAAGACGCTTGCCCGTCTGCTGAACAACGTGCGCTCTGAAGAAGCCGTTTACGCCGTAACGCTCAGTATCAGCCGGTGCGTTGCCAACATATGAGGACATGATATCCTCCCAATTCTTCCAAGTCCACTCATTGTTTACATAAAGCTCATATGGATCGTCAAGGCCCTCTGCGTCAATGATATCCTTATCATAGCAGAGCATAGCAGAAGCAGAATAGCCAAGAGGCGCAACATAGTGCTTTCCATCGAGCATGAACTGATCTGCTGTATCCTTTGTTGCAGACCACAAAGGCTGGCTGAAATCAACTAGGCTGTCGATAGGCTGATACATATCCTTTACTACCTGTGAAGGGAATGCAAGCCACTCATACTTGAATATATCAGGAATATCCTTGTTAGCTGTGATAGCAGCAGCAAGATTATCAAATCTGTCCTCATTTGAAGTCTGCTGGAATCTTATCTTTCCGCCCTTGCTCTCAAAAAGCTGAAGCTCTGTGCTCTTCTCAGGACTGCCCTTAGTAGGGTTAAGGTCGCCCTCACCGAGATAAAGTATCTCTTTTTCAGCACCCTCAGGGATAGCCTCGATAGATTCCGTGTCAGCTACCGCAACGTTCTCTGTTGCAGAAAAATCGTCCTCCGCCTTGCTTGAAGAGTTTGATGAGCTTCCGCAACCCGCTACTCCTGTTGCCATTGACAAAGCCATTACAGCCGCTATGTACTTTTTGTAATTCATAAAATATTCCTCCATAATTCAATATTTTAGCATCAAAGCTGTCCGTATGTAGTTGATGAGTTCATATATTAAATCTTGCTATAATTATACAACACATATAAAGCTATTGTCAATCACCATTATAACACAATTATCAGCAATTTAATTGTACACTTTGCACAATAAAATACATATGTATTGTTAAAACACAATATCACAATCAATATTGTTTAAAATACGCGCATAAAGTTCAAATATTCAATATGCCCGTTTTGAATGAATATAAAACAGATACAAGAGCTTTTTTGTAGAAAACATTAACCAAAACAGCAAAATATGTACAGCATTTATGCAGTTCGTAAAACTTTTTTCATGTAATCGTTTGATGTTTTCAGTGGTACTTGTAATTAGCGAATTATTATAGTATACTTGTTTAAGAAGATTTTTTACCGAAAGGAAATTGCTTGATATGACAGATTTTGAAAGAAACAAAGCAAGGGTGACAGCCGAATACGAGGCTCTCATCAACAGAAAAAACATTGTGTCCGACAGCTACAACGGAATTTATGACAGATACGTTTACCCTGTTCTGACAGCCGCACACGCACCTATTATCTGGAAATATGACATGAACCCTGAGACAAATCCATACTTCATGGAGAGATTGGGCATAAACGCAGTACTGAACTCAGGCGCTATTTATCTCAACGGCAAGTATTACCTTGTTGCAAGAGTTGAGGGCAATGACAGAAAGTCATTTTTTGCAGTAGCAGAGAGCGACAGCCCTGTTGACGGCTTCCGTTTCTGGGACTTCCCTGTTCAGCTTCCTGACACTGAACCGGAGGAAACAAACGTATACGATATGAGACTTACCCAGCATGAGGACGGCTGGATATACGGTGTATTCTGCTCAGAGAGCAAGGACAAGACTTCAAACGATCTTTCTGCCGCTACAGCTCAGGCAGGAATCGTAAGGACAAAGGATCTTAAAACATGGGAAAGACTTCCTAATCTCAAGTCCAAGTCACCACAGCAGAGAAACGTTGTACTTCACCCTGAGTTCGTTGACGGAAAGTACGCATTTTATACACGTCCACAGGACGATTTTATCGAAACTGGCTCAGGCGGAGGAGTATGCTTCGGTCTTTGCGAAGACATCACAAACCCTGTTATCTGCACAGATGAAGTTGTTATCTCACCAAGGCAGTATCACACAATCACAGAGGTAAAGAACGGTGCAGGCGCAGTTCCTATCAAGACACCAAAGGGTTGGATACACATTGCACATGGCGTAAGAAACACAGCCGCAGGTCTTAGATACGTAATTTATGTATTTGCAACTGACCTTAAAGACCCTTCTAAGCTAATCGCTTCGCCGTCAGGACTTTTCATTGCACCACACGGCAGTGAAAGAGTTGGCGACGTATCAAACGTTGCGTTCACAAACGGCGCGATCGTTCGTGCAAACGGTGACGTGTATATTTACTACGCTTCATCAGACACAAGACTTCACGTTGCGGCAACAACTATCGACAAGCTTATGGATTACACATTCAACACTCCGTCAGACCCACTGCGTTCTGTTGACTGCGTAAAGCAGAGATGCGAGCTTATCAGAAAAAATCTCGAATATCTTAACAAGTAATATATCAAACACAAACAGACGGCTTCTGCTGTCTGTTTTTTTGTACACTAACAAATATGGTATATCACAATTTTGTGAAAATTCATAGCTCACCGCTCTCCTGCATTTGTACCTATGTTTTGTCTGCCGCAAAACTGCTGAGTCCCTTTACCGCAACTTTTTTTATATACCCTCTTGCAATCGTCCACAATCTATGGTATAATTAATTAATAAAAGCACAATATATGCAATATCACGCACAAAATTTTCTCTTAACTAAGGAGTGTTTATAATGAGATGTCCTTTTTGCAACTATGAAGATACAAGAGTAATAGATTCACGTCCAAGCGAGGGAAAAAAGCGTCGCCGCCGTGAGTGTCCGAAATGCGGAAAGCGTTTCACTACTTATGAGGTGGTCGAAAAGCCACAGCTTATGGTATACAAGCGTGACGGCTCGTTTGAGCCTTTTGACAGACAGAAGCTTATAAAAGGCATTCAGAACGCTATCAAAAAGCGTCCTGTTAGTGTTGATGATATGAAAAACCTTGTTGACGATATAGAGAACACCTTTGCAAACAAAATGCAGACCGAGACCACGACAAGCGAGATAGGCGATATGGTGCTTATGGGTCTGAAAAAGCTTGACCACGTTGCATATGTGCGTTTTGCTTCCGTTTACAAGGACTTCTCTGACGTTGATTCGTTCATTCAGATAATCACTGAGCTTTCTGACAAGAAGAAATAAATAAGAGCGTTCCGAAAATTTTCGGGACGCTCAGCCTGTCGCAAAACCCCTAGATTCATCTCGAATCAGGGGTTTTGCTTTTATGCAATCAATAAACTAACAATAAATGTAATCAATTTTCGTAAAAAGTGTCAAAACAAAGCGATTTACACTCCGTGGAGAGATTCATATTGTAAAAGATCTGGTTGAATCTGTTCCGAGCAATATAAAACAGCAAGTAAAAAAATGATGCCGCTTCAGAAACAGATACCTCTTCCGGAAGTTTTCCGCAGCGGCAGAACTGATAGAGAAATCCGCCCCAGAATGCGTCGCCGGCTCCGGTTGCATCTAATGCTTTATTTCTGAAACCCTTGACGATCTGACCGCCGTCATATGTCCGTACATAAGCGCCCAATTTGCCCAATGTGATTACATCAATTTTCACTTCCTTACGCAACAAGGCTTCTGCTGCATATTTGCCTCAAAACCAGCTGTTCCCAGTACTGCTGCAAAAACAGATGTACCGATTGCCATGCCGATTTTATTTCCAAGAGAGATAAATGCATACTGGAACCCGTCATTGCGGACACCGGTTTTCCATTCGCCATATTCTACACAATCGGGAATAATGGCATAAATAGCCGTGTTAAAACCTGCAAAGAAGAACCGTGTCAGACCAGAACAGATATAAAACGGAACAGGTGTCTCTACAGAACTGAACAGATACAGCGACAGCATACATACACCTGTTCTAAGCGCCAATATAGAAGCTGATCTGCCTTTGTTTCCAAACCATCTGAAAATAATAGGAAACAGTCCGGCACCAATAATTGACGGAATAATAATTGCCATGGAATAAGTAGTAAACAGGGATTCAGTTCCCTCCACATACTTAAAATAATATAGTGCATCTGCATTTCTTCCATAGAGTGTCACGCCAAACAGGAACTGTCCCAGTAATGCCAGCAGATAGGGCTTATTTTGAAGCACAGTCTGAATTTGCAGCTTTATGGGGATTTTCTTCTTTTCCGGAATGGTTACTGCTTTCTTTGTCTTAGCAAAGCAGAAAATATGACAGGCAGCAAAAATCGCACCATAAAGTACAGCTACCAGCAGATAACCACGCTTGTCACTGCCGCCCAGTTTTGAAATCAACGGCAGTGTGATAATATCGATAATACCGATTGCAATCATGGCACTGACGGAACGGAAGGTGTTGATTTTTACACGTTCTTCAATGTTCTGCGTCATATCACCGCAGAGGGTTCCATAAGGAATAATTATGCAAAGCGACTAAGAGTGATCTTGGTCGCTTTTGCTATGCTGCTCTAAGTCTGTAATCGACAGGAGATAATCCATCACGCATTTTAGGCGGCTGTCAGTCACGCTTTTTTCGATACGGCTCAACGCACCCAAGATACTGTTGGCGTTCTCCATATCAACATTCACGATCTTACCGTGCAGTGCCATGTACTTAATATATGTAGCAGTTTTCATATGGCACTCGTCGGCTCTTTGTTTTACCTCGTCCCATTCACCAAGCGTGAACGTGAGATGTTTATACTTCCTGTTTTCTACCTTAATATTATCGACCTCCTTGTTGTCTGTGTTACGGATACTCGGTTCTAAAAGGGTCAGAGTTCCATTTTAGCCCAATTCTGCAGGAAAGCAGAATTGGAAGAGTTTGGGTAACAGAGCATATGCTCTGTCAATACTTGCGAGAAAAAATGAAATTTGGTCAAAAGAGCCAGCCTGCTCTAACTGAATACACGTTTCACATATATAGGACAGAACTCGGGTGAAATTTGCACTCGTTTACAAAAGATTCAAAAAGAATCTGCAAGCTGCATAATCAGGCATAGGCGATATATTGCCCTGTCCGTTAAAATGACAATGGGCGGCATAGTGATGATCTTACGCCTGTGATCGACACCAAACAGCCGAACCTGATGACAGATGTGCTGACGATAGCCCTCATTTTTAAGTATAGCTGGGAAAATATCGCTGTGCCGTATATTCCAAAATCAGAATTATCTTTGCTTTCAGCTCTGGAAATTTCATATTTAAAATAGAGTTCTAACAGACATTATCTGTCTCATGAAAGCAGAAAGGACTCCATAACCGTTTGGTTACTGAGTCCTTATTCTTCTTATTGTATTTTTCATACAGCAGTCTGTTGCCGAGAAGGAAATGACGGAGATGATTTTAGAAAGAGGATATTAGCACGCATAGTTAAAGTGACTTTTTATAATCATTACCACCACAAAAGTGGTGGGTTGCTCTGCTCCAAAAAGGAACTGTTACTGGCTTTGCCCCTCAAGAGACTCCGAGGGTTCAGCACCGCATTACATTCACTGGCAGCCCTTATATGTTAGGTGCTTAATTTCATTTGTTTATAACCTCCGTGTATTTTAATTTAGTAATGCAGTCGCCAAATTACTACTATTTTATCATATTCGGAGGTTATTTTAAAGCGTTCGCTGAAACTTTTTTATGTCCCCGGTAGAACCGGACGTTTAATTACGCTAAAGCGCCCAAAAGAGCCCTCGAAAACGCTTTCAGGGCGTTTCCGATAACCTGCGATCAGTGTTGATTTTTCTTTATCCTGAATACAGCAAACACTATAGCTGCCACAAGAGCCGCTGCCCCTCCGACTATCCCCAAGATAAGCGGGAGACTGCTTTTTCCCTCTCCCTTTTCGGCAGCGGAGGAAACAGCTTCTCTTGTATCAAGAGCTTCCTTATCCTTGGCAATTACCAGAAGCGATACCGTCCTTGGCTCCATTTCAAGAGTCAGGCTGCTGCCGTTCAGTGTCACAGCCGGGTTTGAATCGGTCATATCAAATAACTGTGCTGACATACTGTTTATCCCGTAAAGGTGAGCGTACTTGTACTCGTTTCCAAGCTCGATATTTGCGGTCGTTTTGTCGTCAAACGCCTTGTTTGTCACTACGAGGGTGATGACGTCCTCGTTATCTCCGTTAATTGCAGCATAGGCGGTCGAGGTCTCGATATCGTCCGTGGTACAAGACACAAGCGTATCGCCAAAGCCGCTTCCGCTGCCGTCATAGTTGGTGTACAGATTGATCGCGGCAAGCTGATACTGTGCGTCCATTGTAAACAGGTTGGCAGCATAGACCCCGTTCTGTGCAAAAATGCCGAGGGTGTCCGCCTCCATTATAGCACCGCAGACATCGTAAGCTCCCTGAAAATCATATTCAGTGATGGCAAGCTTTGTGCCGGGGTAATAGGTATCTATTGACTCCTTAAGTGCCGGAAGTATCGGCAGGAACTCTGCGCCTGCATCGGTTATCCAGCTGTCCTCGGTGTAGGTATCGTCCCAGAAGCTTCGGGTCGAGTTCAGCTTATTGTAAACACAGTCGGGATCGCCATAATGCTCGCAGTAGCGCTTTCCGCAGGCGCCCTTTGCCTCGGTGTAAAAATGCACATCGAGCACATCGAGCAGTCGCCTGCCGTTCTCGTCCTCTGCCTTCTTCATTTCGTCAAGATAGTAATCTATAAACCATTTGTACTCGGGGTTGTCGTTTTTTATCTCTTTCCAGTCAGGCGCATCAGCGAAATTCGTAAACGCCCCGTAGCCGAAAAGCGCAGGACCGAATATCTCGGCATTCGGGTCAATATCCTTTACTGCCTTAGACATAGTTACCGACTTTTCAACGATCTCAGCGCAGGTGGTTTTTTCGGGATGAACGAGTGAGTGAGTGCTGCTCCACAGCCCCGGCTCATTGTCGAGAGAATAGCCCCTGATGCCGCCGTTCTGTGAGTCGCCAAGGGTGTTCACAAGGTAGTTTACAAACTCGTCCATATAAACAGTGCCGTCATTCAGATCGGGCGTCAGGCTGAATTCATCGCCCTTTACAAGTTCAACCTTTTTCCAGCGGTCAGAGGGCGCTCTCTCAGCCTTGCTGACCTCGCCGTTCATGTCGGCAGAAACGTAGCCCGCAAGCTGCAGCGTCATAAGAGGGTATGCGCCCTTTGCGGTGCAGACCTCATTCAGCTTCAGAGCGGCACAGCCCGGCTTGTCCTTCATATCCTCCGGAACATTCTGCTGAAAATATCCGTCGGAGATGTTTTTCCAGTCAGCTCCTGCATTTGAAGCGTTCGTTTCCCAGTTGTAAGCGCTGTAGCGGTTGCCGCCCGCACGCACCGCCTTACAGGAAACGTCATTTTCCATAAGCTCCGCATTAACACCGTAAATATAGGGAGAGATCGCTTTTCTATCCTTGCCCGTATCAACGGTTATGTTCACTGTTCTGCCCGATGAAGTGCCGCTCACCGAAAGCGTGCAGCTGAGCATTATGGACATTGCCGCCATAAAAGCCGCAAGATTTCTTATTCGCATAGTATCACCGTCCTTTTTAATCAAGCTTCACAAACGCTGCCGAGCCTGCTCCGATAACGCAGCTGTTGCCGCTTATCTCTGCACCGCTCCCGAAGCTGTATATAACCTCTCCAAGTGAGCCGCCGACCGTCAGCTCACAGGCGGAATCGGTGGGGTTTACTGCAACGAGTATTCTCTTGCCGTCAAAGCTTCTGACATATGCAAGAGGTCTGCCCTTTGCGCCGTCGCAGACAAACTCGATATCTCCAAGGCTTTGCAGAGCTTTGTGCGCCTGTCTTACTGCAATTAGCTTTTTGACCTCGCTGCGCAGCGAATTATTGACGGCAATCTGCTTCTCCACAGTCGGTCTGTCGGGGTCGGGGTCAAGGGGGATATAGAGCTTCTCTGCCGGAGCGGAAGAAAATCCTGCATTCTCCGAGCTGTCCCACTGCATAGGTGAGCGCGAGCCGGTCCTGCCGTAACCGCCCTCAACAGAGTTCAGCCCCTCAACGTAATTCATGCCGATCTCATCGCCGTAGTAGATGTAGGGTGCTCCCGGCATCGACAGCAGGAAGGCAAAGGCAAGCTTTCTGCGCTCTCCTTTGATGTGGCGGGCGAGTCTGTCCATATCGTGATTGCCCGAGGGTATGCAAATCAGTCCCTTACGCTCCGAGCGCTCATAGCTGTCCATATATTTGGACACAAACGTCGATGCGTCACCCTCTCCGCTGAAGAAGGGCTTTTCATTCCTGAACAGGTCGTTGTAGTGGGAAGACCCGAAGTGCAGCAGGAAGTCCATATGAAAGCCCCCTGCAAGACTCTGGTAAGGCTCTCCCCACTCGGAGACCATTGCGGCCTCGGGGTATTCCTCGTCAAGAAATGCCCTTATGTTCTGCCAGAGGGCAATGTTGCCCTTCTGATCCTCATCGTTTTTGACAAGTGAACCTGCCATGTCCACACGAAAGCCGTCACAGCCCCGTGAAAGCCAGAAGCGCATGACGTCCTTGAGCGCCTCCCGGGTAGCTACAGCACCCTCGGAATCCATAGACTGCTGCCAGGGAGCGTTCGGCTTGTAGAAGCCGTAATTAAGAGCAGGCTGGTGGGTGAAGAAATTGATCGCACAGCTGCCGTCACGTTCGGATATGCCCCTTATTGACGGGTAGCCCGCAGGCTCCTCCCAAACGCTGTCCGTCCAGACATAGCGGTCGGTGAACTCGTTGCGGTCGGCCTTCATGCTTTCTTTGAACCAGGGGTGCTCCCATGAGGTGTGCCCCGGCACGAGGTCAAGCAGAACGTGCATACCCAACTTGTGAGCCTCCTCGAACAGACGGACGAGGTCGTCATTTGTGCCGTATCTGGGGGCTACCCTGCAATAGTCCGAAACATCGTAGCCTGCATCCAAAAAGGGCGATTCAAAGCAGGGGTTTATCCATATCGCCGTGCAGCCCAGCTCCTTGATGTATGGAAGCTTTTCGGTGATGCCGTTTATATTTCCGATGCCGTCACCGTCCGTGTCCTTGAAGGACTGGGGATAGATCTCATAAAATACTGCGTCGTCGAGCCAGTCAGGTCTTTTTGCCATAATAATTACCTCCGTATAAATATTCGTCAAGGGGTTGATTTGTTTGCTTCTGTATGATATAATACTACATATCGAAGAAAAAATCTACGCCGATAATATCATAAACCGATACTATAATACTTTTATGGTGATAATATGGAAAAAGCTGCATTAAAGGAACACCGCCGGCACAGCACAGCCGACAAGCCGTTTTCTTACTATATCTCGAATATTCCCGAATACTTTCCCAATGCTCCGATGCACTGGCATAAGGAATTTGAGCTTAATGTCATTCTGGAGGGCGAGGGTGATTTTGTAACGGGCGATATACACTTTACTGCTTACAAGGGCGATATTGTGCTGACGCCGCCTGACATGCTCCATGCTGTTTATCAGCATGATGACAAGAGATGTGTCTACGATACCCTTGATCTTGACGGCTCCATGCTGGGCAGCCGTGACAATGGCCGTGCCGCAGACGCGTTTATCGCACCTCTCATTTCAGGAGCGTACAGTATAGAAACTCACATTACCCCCGAGCATTGCTATTACAGCGAGCTTCTGACCACGGCGGAAAATATGATAAGCGCCGCCAAGGGTGACACGCCCCTTCTTGATATGCTGATAAAAAGCGAGCTGCTGCGGTTCATGTTCCTGCTCTATGAGAGCGGCAGCATTTCAAGGAACGGTTTTGTAAAAAAAAGCTCACTGATGCGCCCCGCGATAGAGTACATCAATGAGCATTTTACTGAGCCCCTCACCATAGACCAGCTTGCGGGCGTTGTTCACCTGAGCAAAAGCTATTTCATGGGTGCATTCAAGAGGGAAACCGGCGTCGGAGCAATGGAATATATAGCCCAGCTGCGCCTGAAGCTTGCAAGAGAGCTTTTGAGAGACACCGACAAAAGCGTTGCAGATATAGCTTTTGAATGCGGATATCACAACCTCTCGAACTTCAACAGGCAGTTCAGATCCGCCGGCGGCTGCTCTCCCAAGGAGTACCGCTCACGCTGCACAGACTCAGATCAGACAGTACAGAATGATTGAAAGGTTATCATTAAGCTGTACAGCCGTGTTTTCACTGTAGGTTTGTCAGACCGCTGCGGCATGAAAAGCTGGCTGCACGAAAAGGCTCAGAATGCCGCCCCTGACGATACTGCAATGGTACTTAGAACAGATATGGACGGCTTGAAGGCGATAAATGACACCTTTGGCCATGCTGAAGGAGACTATGGGATCAGAACCGTCTCGAATGTTGTTCAGAGCATTACCAGTAATGATGAGATATGTGTACGCACAGGCGGTGATGAGTTTTGTCTTATAGGGATAGGAAAATACGCTGATGATGAACCGCAAAGACGGACAGAACGCTTTTTAAAAACACTCGAAGCTGTGGGCCGAAGTTCCGACAAGCCCTACGAGATAACAGCGAGCATAGGGTGGGCAAGCGCTCCTTACAGTGAAAATGTTGTAAGCGAGCTACTCAAGACCGCTGATGAGCGAATGTATGAAAATAAGCTGATGAGAAAGAAAAACAGGATATGACATACAGTCATATCACTGCTTAGGGGTAAAAAATCTGATATCATTTGCGTACTTATAATACCTACCTTAGCTGCCGAATACACTCAGACACGGATAACCGTCCTGCTTCAGACGGCTATCCGTGTCTTATTATTACAGCCTTTCCAAGTTGCATAGTGTATAAAAACATGATATACTTAATTTGGAAACGGATAATATTCTGAAATGGAGATAGGAAGGGAGTGATTGTATGTTGCCGATATATATGGCATTGATCGATGATGAAAAAGATAAAAAGGCTTTTGAAAAGCTGTATAATAAATACAAAAATAAAGTTCATGCAATATCCTTGAATATATTAAAAAATGAACAACTTGCTGAGGAATCAACTTCTGACACTTTTTTATCGTTGGCTAAATGTTTTCAAAAAATTAAACATTTAGAATATCACAAATTGGATTATTACATTGTCATAACTAGTAGGAACATGGCAAAGAATATATCTAAAAAGGAAAAAGAAAATTTAATGACGGTTTCCTACGATGATGATTCTTATTTTGTAAATGAAAATATGTCATGTTACGAATTTGAATTTTTGAAAGGTTGCATAAAGAAACTGAAAGTTGACGATCAAGAGATTCTTTATTTAAAGTTTTCGTGTGGACTTGAATATTCTGAAATCTCAAAAACGCTTGGCATTACATCTGCCACAGCAAGAAAACGTCTGCAGTATGCCAAAAACAGATTGAAGATATTACTTGAAAAGGGTGATTTATAACATGAATAATTTTTCATATTTTTCAAAAGCTCTCGATGAAGTCGTAGATGCCAGATTGGATGATTATGTTGAAACTCTTGAAGTAGACAAACGATATGAATTTTCGGAAAAGTACAATAAAAAAATAAACAAACTTATAAAACACAGAGAAAAGCCCTATTTTACTCTGATATGCACGACCGGCAGACGTGTTGCTTGTTTTGTTACAGCATTGTTGATCCTATCATTTTCTTCGCTTAGCGTAAAAGCTGTGAGAGAGGCAGTTTGTGATTTCTTTATGAATATTTTTTCAGACCATACGGAGATTATAGCAGACAGTGAAATTGAGAATTCATATCCGCATTCGATTGATGAGGAATATCATATATCTTCACTTCCCAATGGATTTAAACAAGTCGACTATGATAAAATGGAAAATTCAATTATAATAACATACTTCAAGGATGATGATTATATCTTTTTTGAACAATACACAAAAGATGCATATCTTAGTAATTATGATAATGAACAGTCAACATTTGAATCATATACAGATGAAAACGGACAAGAGTATCTAGTTCATAATACAGATCATGATCATACATTTATATGGGACAATGGTAAATATATTTTTGAAATATGCAGCAACTTAGACAAACGATCTGTGTTGGAATTGTGTGAATCCACAAAAATAAAGTAAATTAATAAAAACATATCACAAACAAACAATTTTCATTGTCATAGTAGGTGTAGGAGAAAATAAATCTCTTGCACCTATTTTTTGTGAATGCACCTATTTTTTGTGAAAAGAGGAACTTACATATATGAAAAAAGTGATATCTACAATTATATCGGTTGTTATTATGCTATGCCTATCACTTACAGCTTTTGCCGAACCCGAACTGCAAACGCCTTCTGACGATGACATTTCTGTTTGTTATTTATACACAGATAAAATATCAGGTACATTGTCAATCTCCAACAAGGCTGCAACTTGTAAATCCACTGTACGTGGTATTTCAGGTACAACTGCTAAAATCGTTATAACTCAAACACTTCAGAAAAAAATGGATCTTCATGGAATAAATACAGTAGTTGGGCAAAAACATTCAACAGTTGGTATGCGATTTATTCAAATTCCAAAGAGTCTTTAAGCAGCGGTACTTATCGTGTAAAGACAGTTGCTAAGGTCTATAATGGCTCTGCCTATGAGACCATAACTATTTACAGCAAAACAGCGTCCTGCTAAAATAATAGGCTGTGTACAGAAAGGACAGGTGATTCCAATGCAGTAATAATATTTATATAATCCAAAATCAAAAAACAAAACATTGACATTCAAATATTTGGATGTTATAATAAGAAAGGACGTTTAATATGAAAAAGATCGTAAAAAGGATCGCAGCTATGTGTGCTGCTGTTATGATGATGAGTTCTATGGCTATTGGGGCTAGTGCGTATGAAGCCATAAAATACGGCAGAGCAGTTGGTGGTTCTGGCTCAAATGCTTATATTTCATGTTTTGTAACAGGAATAAGAACAAATTCAACTGTAGCTGGTCAAGCTTGGACTAGGACATCAAGTAACAATAACAATGTTTACAATCCAAATTGTAAATACAGCGGTTATGTTTATGCAAGTGCCTCTGTTGGTGGTACTGGTTGTGGATCATCTCACTCTGACACAGGTAAAATTGAGCATTCGTTTGGGTTAAAAGGTTGTACATCTTCAAAGTTAGTAAAAACTGTACATATTTATAATGATAAGGTACATGGCAATTACAGCACAACGCTTTCCGTTGATAGTCAATAATAGAACTTGAGTGTGAATTATGAAAACTAAAATTATTATCGCAACAGCCGCAGTTATAATTGCCGCAGTTGCAGTTACACTTTTCATTTCTCTTGGCACAAAATCCGATAAGGCGGTTTCTTCTGAAAAGGGTCAACAAGAACTTTCTGCTTCTCCCACAAACCTTTTGTGTCCTGAAGCTTCTTCTACTGCATTTGCAAACAATTTTGTGTATTACAAAACCTATGACGGCATTGCAGAATATGATATCGAATCCGACAGCCTTGCAATGATAAAGGTCAAGCTTCAAGAGTATTCAAACTTGTCCTGCTATACCATATATGACGGCGTTATATACGCTGTAAGGTCAGTGTATAATTCTGCTACGCAAAAAGAAGATTACAGCATTGTCACAGTGGATTACAACAGCGGTGAAGTCACGGAAGTGTATTCTGCACCAAAGGACAGCATATTAGGCTGTATGTCTATGGACAAAGACGGAGATATCTATTTTGTTGAGGGCAAATACAAAAAGAGCGAGACCGACGAGAACGGATTCAGCACAGGCTATTCGCTATATAAATACGCTCTCAAAAACTCTGACAAAAGCGAGATAACAAAAGCCAATACCTATTACATAAGCGACGGCAAGCTTTATTTTACAAGGATTTGCCCAAAGACGGATACAGTCCGCCTATTTATAGCTCCACTTTCAGACCCTCAGAACGTCAAGGATACAGGCATTGATGTTGGCTCTCAGATAAGCGAAAATACGCCGTATATGTATTATCCGACCGACGGAGATGTGTATTACTCTAATGGCGAAAACAAGCTGTATAGGTATAATGAGGATAATGAAAAAAGTGACACAGTTTGCACTTTTAAAGACAAATCTTTTGTAAGATATTTTCAGTATTTCAATAACACTATGATAGTGCTTGTTCGTGAGCCAAATGATAATGGCAAAATGTATCAGTATGTGCTTTATTATCTTGATAACGATAATAAACCGCAGAAGATAATTGATGATGCTAAGCTCAATGAAAAGTATTTTTACGGCTATGAGTATATCGACTATATGACAATATTCAATAACTGTGAGGATTATTTCCTTCTTTCGACCTATGATCCCGACGCTGATACAGCCGCTTATCTTGTGGATAAAGATTTTAAACTGCACAAGTTTATTTCAAACGGCGAATGGGATTATGATACATATGCAGAGATACAGTCAGAAATGTAGGAACTTGATATTTGAGGTGTGACGATATGAAACTTCTCAGATTTATGATAAGAAAAGATATGGCGAAGTCAGCTTTGATAAGCTTATTGCTGGCTTTGCTTTCCTGCGCCTTTTTGATATCTGTACTCAGACCTTCTTATGCTTATGGCGAAAAATACATGACCTATCTTAAAGGCGGCTCGGAAACTGTAAGCCAAGACGCTCAAAAGCTTGCTGATGAGCAAAACGCTCTTAACAACGAGATAAACGACTATCAGAATAACCACAACACAGGCGGTGTAAAGCAGGCTGAATTGCCTGTGGAACTTGAGGAAAAGATAATAGATTTCTCTCAGAAAAATTCACAAGCAGGCGCAGGACTTGACAGTATGTTTTCTCTTATTGAGGGGCAGCTTTACGCTCAGCAAAACTCTTTGAAGCTCATATCCGAGCGTGTGAGAGGTTACAGCCGAAATGCAAGACGTGGCGTTACGGATGAGTATTCTTTGAAGCTTTCCGACAAGCTCATCAGCGATTACAACGCCGTGATAACAGACCTAAAAAAGTCGGACGATATCATTGACACCAGAGCCGCTGACGGCTTTGAAAACTATATGTCATCGGAAATTTTGATACCGTTCGGCGTTTATTTGCTTCTTTTCAGCATTTTTTCATCAGAGATACAAAGCGGCAGGATAAAAAGCTTTGGAATAACCAAAACGGGCGTGAGGAAATTCTCACTTTTCAAGCTTTGTACCGGCTTTGTTGCTGTAATAATTCTTGTTTTGATAATTTACACTGTGGATATTATAACTCTTTTTATTTACGATACAAACGGCTTTAAACTTGATATGCCATTGCAATATCTGAGCGGTTTTGAACTAAGTTCGGCGAATATGAGCTTTGGCGGATATCTAGTTGCAGTATTTGCCGCAAAACTTGTTTATGCGCTTTTCACCGCAAGTATTGTTATGTTTCTTTCAATGCTTTGCAGAAAGACCATACTTGCAGGAGCTGTCTGTCTTGTGCCAATATTTGTACCATTATATCTGAAAACCACAAGTCTTTCCAATCCTGCCGTTGACATTTTAACAGGCAATTACACCAATATGCTCAATGACACAGGTTATATGAATTTCTGGGGAATACCTGCACGAGAATACGTTGTTTATTTTGCTATCATATTCATCATGACCGCATTTTTTGTCGCAGGGACATATCTCCTTGCTGAAAGGCAGGTGGGATAATGAAAAGTATGTATAGTTATCAGACTTCACGGCTTTTAAAGAAATTTTGGATGCTTTTTGTCATAGTGATAATTTTTTCAGCTTCCGTTAAATTTGCTGTGTATCGTAGCTTTAACGCTTCTAATAACCTTGTATATATGAACAAAGAAACGGCGGAGATATACAATGAACTTATAGAAAATTCCGCAGACAAGACACTTGATCAATGTGATGAATACATAACGGACTATGAGCTGAGGAGTTACGCAGGCGGTTATAACGGTAACATCACAGCCGCCGTGAACAAGTATAAGACCGAGCTTCGCAGTTGTTTCATGGTCGAAAGCATCAGAAGCTATGCACGCACGGGAAGAGGTCTTACAGACGCTAATATACCTACCGACCTTGTGAAAAACAGCCGACTTTACGCTGCATTTCCAACTCCACAGGTGATAAATGACGAGCCGTTTTTGAAATTTCTCGAATTGCGGGCGGTAGATATCATGCCTATATTTGTGCTTCTGCTTGTGGGCGTTTTTGTTGCAGATAGTTATGAAAAGAGAATGGATCAGCAGATAAAGATATCTAAAAATTCGTCAGCGTTTTTTAAGTCACGGGAGATAATTTTATCAGTGGCGATATTTATAATGTTCACACTGAGCTTTTTTGCAGACCTTATTATAAGCGGAACATTACATCAGAGCAAGTACAGCACCTCATCTTTACAAAGCGTGTGGCAATTTGACCTTGCGCCTTTAATGCTAACTGTTAGAGGCACAATAATATGGCTATATGTCACAAGGCTTATGTCGCTTTTTATAACCTACGGCATTTTCGTGCTTGTGGCAAAGCAAGTGCGCTCTGTGAAAAAATATGTTATGCTGACCTCTGGGCTGATAGCGGTCATGTCCGCCGCCGCACATTATGTGGGAGCACTTTCGCCTTATATGTTTGCGGCTGTCACAAGCGTAAATGGGCAGCTTAACAACCTTGACTATATGAGGGCTTTTGATTGTTCGGAAGCGGTAGCTGTATTCATATATCTTGCAGCGATTTTGAGCGGACTGACTGCATGGAGATACAGCGGATATTATGAAAAAAGCTTTGACCGATAAGGAGTGGTGATGATATGAGCGTTTTAAGAGTAGAAAACTTATCCAAAAGATACGGCAAAAAGCAGGTGCTCAAGGGCATAACCTGCGAATTTCATACGGGCATAAACGCTTTGCTTGGACCAAACGGCGCAGGCAAGACCACCATAATGAACTGCATATCGGGCGTGATAAAAAAGTCGGGCGGCAGCGTGACCCTTGACGGGCAGGACGTTTTTGAAATGGGCGAGAAATATCGTGAAAAGCTGAGCTTTCAGTTTCAGTATCAGCCATTTTATCCAAGCTACACCGCCCATGAATTTCTCAGATTTTCGGCTCTGTTAAAAGGAATGCCTGAGCCGCTTATTGAGGACGAGATAAGACGTGTGCTGGGGCTTGTGAATCTGTCTGAAAATCTTGATGACAAGATAAAGTCATTTTCTGGCGGAATGAAACAGCGCCTTGCCATTGCACAGACTATCCTTAACTCCCCCGAGATACTGATTTTTGACGAGCCTTCTGCTGGTCTTGACCCATTCGAACGTGAGCAATTCAAGAGGATAATGGTGCGACTTAAAAAGGACAGCATTATAATAATTTCCACCCATATCGTTTCTGATATTGACACCATAACGGACGACCTGATCATACTTAACAAAGGCTCTGTTATCGCTAATGACAGCCCAGAGGCGCTTTTTGAGCATATAAGGGGTATGGTGTGGGATATTCCCAAAGAGGATATTGGTTTGCTGCCTATCGAGAACATTTATTATGAGGACACTAAGTCAAAGACCATATCAAAGACAAAGCCCACTCCAAACGCTGTTATAAGCGAGCCGACTATGAATGATCTTTATTTCTGCGGACAGCTTGACGGGGGAGTGTTTGAGTGAGGAGATAATTCAGATAATGATGTCTACTCTGAACGATAGTTGCCTCTTATCTTCAGTAATTAGGCTTTGTCCTCTGCGATAAAATTGTAATGAAAGGATAGAATATGCTTATAAACCACAATCAAAATATGCTTTGTCTTGATGAATTTGATATACTTGAACTGCGTGAAAATGCAGATGAGTGTGATTATCTTTTTGTTGTTTCGCCTAAAATTGAAACAAAGATATGCACTAAATAATGAACATTATACAGCTCTTAAGATAAGAGGTCACAAACATTTGTGTAAAGACTGTGGAAGTATTTTTGTTGACAGATTCAATACACTTGATCTTTGCTCAAAAATGACAAACAGACTTAGATGTAAGATCCAGCAATTATCATTAACAAAACCATTTAAGCATATTGCAAGAGAATATAAGTTATCTGTTACTACGATAGAGAAAATAGCTTTGGCATATATTCGAGAGAAAGATTCTCAGCATATTATGTATTCTCCTGAAGTATTAGGTATAGATGAAGCACATTTGAATGGCTTGATTAGGTATGTTTTGACGGACATAAACGAGCACTTGCTTTTTGAAATGCTTCCAAAGAGAGACAAACAAACTGTAATAAATTATCTCGACTCATTGCCTGACAGTAACAATATTAAAATAGTTACAATGGATATGTATAGACCCTATCGTGAGGCGGTGTATGAATGCTTACCGGATGCGGCAATAGTTATCGACAGATTTCATGTAGTCAAGTTAATTAATGACGTACTAAGCGACTATAGAAAAACACTTTGCAAACAACTACCTGCTGCTGAAAAGAAGGAGATAAATTCAGTACAGAAAGCCTTAAATACAAATAGAAAAGACTTAACTGCAAACCAAAATAAGAAACTTGGATACATCTATTCAAAGTATCCAGAATTAGAAATGGCATATGATCTTAAAGAAGAATTCAGAAAGATCTACGATTGTACTAACAGGAGAGCGGCTGTTCTAAAGTATACAAAATGGTCTAGAAAGGTCAAACAGAACTTTAGTCCTTACATTCCAATAACTGAAACGGTAAACCGATGGAGTCGAGAAATATTTAATTATTTTGATCATCCGTACACAAATGGTGTTACTGAAGCTATAAATGGATGTATAAAAGCAATTGCACGAGACGGGAAAGGTTATTCGTTTGAAATTCTAAGAGGAAAGGTTCTGTATGGTCAAGCCTATAAAACCAAAGCCATTTTTTCTTATAATAAATTTTCTCCGACAGTACACTATGTAACTGGTCATTCGACCCGCTCGTCATTAAATATGATCCAAAATCTTATGAATTCGTACAAACAGATATCAGGAGCCGATATTGATAGGTTAAAATTAGGACTATTCTAAATAGGATAAGCTGCCACAGATTTTTCTGTAGCAGCTTATTTTTGTTTGTGCTATTTCTTCTTGCGAAGATATCCGTCATCATCATATTTCTTAGCTATATGCTGTGCAGCTTCTCTTTTGGTATAATGTTGCGACCTGACTATATACCAAAAAATCATCAAGATTGATCAAGTTTTACACCCTCTTTTTTTATTTAATGCAATACTATATTATATCATACTTTCTAAAAAAGTTTACATTTATCAACACGGAAGTTGAAATAGCCTTTTAAATCACGCACTCTTGCCATTTTAAATGCACAAAAAAAAGCAGCAAGCTAACCTGCTGCCTAAAATCATTCAATTCACACCTATCACTGTTAGTAGAAAAAGTATCATCATCACAGCCGATACACTGCTAAGAACAAGTCCAAATATCACACAGCAAACTGCATTCATGTCAAAAACTTCATTTCTTTTGCCGTCATATCTGAGCCTACAGACCTTATCGGGTATGTATATCTTTGAGCGCATTACTACCTCACATGGGAATACGTTTGGATACTCACTATCACTAACCTTGTAAAACGCTGTATCAAATTTCTTGCCCTCTGCCCTGCCGAAACGCACAAACTTTCCTTTCACGCTTTTCGTTCCAGTAAGTTTTACAGCAGAGTACACAAAGAAACCAAAAATAACCAGTAGCAGGACGACAAGAAAAACAATGAACATTATAGGAACTATAACAAAATCTGCGCCAAGACACATGGCAAGCACAAGAACAACCGTGGCTATGATAACAAATTCCATGACTATACCCTACAAAAGACTTCTGTAATAGTCGCTAAGACGCTTAGCGTTAGCTTTCAAAAGCTCGTCAGCCTTGCTTTTAACGCTTTCATCTGCAAAAACACCACGCTTTGAAAGTTCAGAAGCCTGCTTGGCAAGGTCTATCGCCTTTTGAAGATCCGTGGCACTGTCAGAGCCTGAATACTCCCTAGCCACCATAAGGCAAGCTTTCGCCTTAAGCGCACATATCTCATCTGAAAATTCGTCATCAGCGTCATACTCTGTAACAGCCTTATAGTTCTTGTTTATAAATTCTTTCCGTATACTGATATAGCCCTCTGCGTCAGGGGCGTTTTTGGAGTCGTTTTCATCAGGCAGAAGGGTATTAGGCTCTATCTCCAACACCTTGCAGAGATATTCAAGGGTCTTTACCGACGGCGTTGCTGAGCCGCTCTCTATCTGACTAAGCATATTGCGGGTTATAAAATCACCCACTACCTCGCTTTGAGTCATTTTCTTTGCAAGCCTTGCCTCTTTTATCCTCTTGCCGAGAGTATTTTTCTCCATTATATCGCCTCACTTCATTTACTGTAAATTTCATTTACTTATATGATAGCAGATAGTAAAACAGATTGCAAGTGTTTAACGGAAAATTTACAATTTTTTTGTGCTAAGCCATATCTAAAAAATAATTTTAATTATTGTCGAAAATCTATTGACAAATAAGATAAATGAGTATATAATAAACGTAAATAATATTTACATTGGAGGTGTAAGCTATATGAATGAATGGTGGGACGGTTTGTCGCTTTTACTTAAAGTGCTGTATTGTATAGCGTTTCCGTCAACGCTTATACTGCTTGTGCAGACTTTGCTTTCTATGTTCGGTTTTCATGATGGTGGAAGCGGTCACGATTTCAGCGACACGTCAGGTCTTGATCTTGATGTTGATACCAACATCAGCGGTCACGGAGATGTGGATATTGGTCACTGTACACATGATATCGGCTGTGACTACAACGTAGACGGCGGAAACCCTGCGGATTTTGCTTCTATGAGAATGTTCACGCTTCAGACCATAGTTGCTTTTTTCACTGTGTTTAGCTGGTCATCTATCGTTCTTGTAAGCTCAGGTGTTTATCCAGCACTGTCTACAGTTATCGGCTTTGTTCTGGGTCTGGCGACCATGCTTCTTGTAGCAAAGATAGTTCAACTTTCTGCAAGACTTGCTGAAAACGGTACAGCTGATTATAAAAATGCTATAGGAGAAACTGCTACTGTTTATATCCCCTGCCCACCTAAAGACCATGGGCTTGGTAAAGTGAATGTTATGATAAACGGACAGCTAAGAGAAGTCACTGCAATAAACAATGGTGATGAGCTTATAAAGACAGGAACTCAGGTCCGTATTATCGATTTGCAAGGAGATACTGTCATAATAGAAAAATAAAAGAATTGATAGAACAAAGGGGTGCTAAACATAAAGATTCTGTGAAATGATCCGTCTTGAGGTTATTATAATATTATTTGTGTGGGAGGAAAAATTATGGAACCAGTAATCATCATCTGCGTGATAGTCGTTGTGCTTTTTGCGGCAATTATGGCGATACTGTCACGCTACAGAAAATGTCCGTCCGATAAGGTGCTTGTTATCTATGGTAAAGTAGGAACAGACAAGAATGGTCAAGCAAGAAGCGCAAGATGTATCCACGGCGGTGCGGCATTTATCGTGCCAATAATCCAATCTTATGAGTATATGGATCTTACTCCTATATCCATAAATGTGGATCTAAAAAACGCTCTTTCAAAGCAAAACATCAGAATTGATGTTCCGTCAAGATTTACTGTTGGTATCTCGACAGAACCAGGCGTTATGCAGAACGCTGCTGAAAGACTTCTCGGTCTTAAACTCATTGAGATACAGGAGCTTGCTAAGGATATCATATTCGGTCAGTTGAGACTTATTATCGCAACAATGGATATTGAGGAAATAAACTCGGACAGAGATAAATTTCTGCTCGCGGTATCAAACAATGTTGAGATAGAGCTTAAAAAGATAGGTCTTAAGCTTATCAACGTAAACGTAACGGATATTACAGATGAGTCTGGATATCTGGAAGCTCTCGGTAAAGAAGCTGCTGCAAAGGCTATCAATGACGCTAAGAAGTCAGTTGCCGAAAAACACAGAGACGGTGAGATCGGTCAGGCAAATGCTCAGAAAGACCAGCGTATCCAAGTTGCTGCTGCAAACGCTTCTGCTATCGACGGTGAGAACCAAGCCAAGATAGAGGTTGCACAGTCAGAAGCCCTCAGACGTGAGCGTGAAGCGGAAGCTCTCAGACAGGCTACAGCCGCTGAAGCTGTTCAGGCAGCAAAGGCAAAGCAGGAAGCTTACATAGCTCAGCAATCCGCCGAGCAGACGAGAGCCGAACTGGAAAAGGCTACACAGACCGCCGATGTTATCGTAAAGGCTCAGATCTCAAAGCAGCAGGCCGAGATCGAAGCTGAAGCACAGGCTGAGGTAGTAAGACGTAAAGCAAAGGGTGAGGCCGATGCTATCTTTGCAAAAATGGAAGCTGAAGCTAAGGGTAATCAGGAAATACTCACAAAGCAGGCAGAGGGTATGAGAAAGCTTGTTGAAGCAGCAGGCGGAGATGCTAATGCAGCCGTCAAACTCATAGTTGCTGACAAGCTTGAAGAGCTTATCTCTATTCAGGTAGAAGCTATCAAGAACATTAAGATAGACAAGATAACCGTGTGGGATACAGGCGCAGGTGCAGACGGAAAAGGCTCGACAGCAAACTTTCTAAGCGGACTTATGCAGTCAGTTCCTCCGCTGAACGATCTGTTCAAGCAGGCAGGAATGTCACTCCCTGATTTTCTTGGTGAGGACATACAGGAAGCTTTGAAAAAGTCACAGGAAGAAGCAGTAAAGAGAGCAGCCGAAGCTGATAATGCAGAAACTCTCGACCCAAAAGATGTTGAGGTAATAGAGCCTAACAAATAAATAATTGTCACATAAAAACGCTGAGTGAAATTGTTTTTCACTCAGCGTTTTTTTATTTTCCAAATAGTAAAAATCAATAAGGCTCTATAACCACCGCACAACCCTCTTTTAAAGACTTCTGCACGTCGATGAAGCGTTGATTTCGACTTCCCATAAATTTCAACTCAAGGCTTCGCTGTGACAGAATAAATGGTCCGTCAACAAGATAATCAAGCTGACTAAGAAGCTCCATATAGCCGTTTTCAGCGTTAGCGTTTTCGATTAGATATTCATAAGTATAGCCCGTGAATGATATCACATTCAGTGAAAAGCCATGGAACGCTTTTATCCTTCCTGCAAGTTCTGCTAACGGTTTGCACTGACAGAAAGGCTCACCGCCACTGAACGTCACGCCGTCAAGAAGCGGGTCTTTTATTATCTCATTGTAAAGCTGGTCTGTATCAACGACAATGCCACCGTTAAAATCATGTGTCTGCGGATTATGACAACCCTCACAGCCGTGTGGACAGCCCTGCGTAAAAATAGTGAACCTAAAACCCGGTCCGTCTACGATAGATTCACCGACAGTGCCTGCTATCCTAAGTTCCATGGCTAATTGTCACCCTCACAGCAGGCTTTTGCACGAGGTATCCTCTCATGTATCACCTTGCTGTGTTCAGCCTCAGAACGTCCACACTTCGGGCATTTGTCACCTATTATTCCAGTATATCCGCAAACAGGATCACGATCAACAGGGTGGTTTATTGAACCGTAGCCTATGCCAACTTCTTTCATATATCTTACGACTTTCTCGAATGCAGAAAGATTGTTCAGCGGATCGCCGTCAAGCTCGATATAGCTTATATGGCCTGCATTTGTAAGAGCATGGTAAGGAGCTTCTATTTTAAGTTTCTCAAACGCTGTTATCGGATAGTAAACAGGTACATGGAAAGAATTAGTATAATATTCTCTGTCCGTAACTCCTGCTATCTCACCATAACGTTCTCTATCCATTTTAACAAATCTGCCAGAAAGTCCCTCAGCAGGCGTTGCAAGCAACGAGAAATTAAGACCAGTACGCTTTGTTTCCTCGTCCATTCTTGCTCTCATACGTGAGATTATCTCCAAGCCAAGCTCTCTTGCTTCTTCACTTTCACCATGGTGCTTGCCAGTAAGCACTTTAAGACACTCAGCAAGACCGATAAAGCCCACTGAAAGCGTGCCATGCTTTAGCACTTCTTCAAGCGTATCGTCAGCCGTAAGCTTCTCTGAATCGAGCCATATGCCCTGACCCATGAGGAACGGATAATTTCTCACACGCTTTGAACACTGTATCTTAAATCTGTGCATAAGCTGGTCGATACAAAGATCCATAAGCTCATCAAGGCTGTCAAAGAAAGCACCGATATTACGCTGTGCTTTTATGCCAAGTCTAGGGAGATTAATGGTAGTAAAAGAGAGATTTCCTCTTCCTGTCACTATCTCACGAGTAGGGTCATATGCGTTACCGATAACTCTTGTGCGGCAACCCATGTAAGCTATCTCAGTGTCAGGATTGCCCTCCTTGTAATATTGTAGATTGAAAGGAGCGTCGATAAATGAAAAATTCGGGAAAAGACGCTTCGCTGATACACGGCAGGCAAGCTTGAAAAGGTCATAGTTCGGGTCATCAGGATCAAAGTTCACGCCCTCTTTTATCTTGAAAATATGTATAGGGAAAATAGGCGTTTCACCATTGCCAAGTCCTGCTTCCTCTGCAAGAAGAATATTCTTTATAACAAGTCTGCCCTCGATAGAAGTATCAGTACCATAATTTATGGAGCTAAAAGGCGTTTGAGCGCCTGCACGTGAGTTCATGGTATTAAGATTATGGATAAGCGCTTCCATTGCCTGATATGTGGCTCTGTCAGTTTCTTTCAAAGAGTTTTTATATGCAAAACTCTGTATCTTCTTCACTATAGGTGCGTCAACAAAATTCACAAGAAACTGTGCTTCAGCCTCTTGATAGCCGTTATCATTGGCGAGAGTGATCTTTAAACCCTGCTCATCAAGCATTTCAGTTATTTTCTTTGCAATGCTCTGAGCATCAGAAACTTCACCAAGGAGAGCAAGACCCCTGCCGATATTGTCACGATAGCGGTGTCTGAATGTCTTTTTTACGCCCTCAGCCATATCATAATCGAACTTCGGAAGAGATTGACCACCATGCTGGTCGTTCTGATTGGATTGTATCGCAATGCAGGCAAGCGCCGCATAGCTTTGTATATCATTTGGTGTACGTAAAAAGCCATGACCTGTAGAAAAACCCTTATCAAAAAGCTTTGTAAGGTCTATCTGAGTGCAAGTGGTAGTTAGTGTATAAAAATCAAGATCATGAATGTGGATATCCCCCTCCTGATGAGCCTTTGAATGCTCAGGAGCAAGAACATACATCTCATTGAACTCCTTTGCACCCACAGAACCATACTTAAGCATCGTGCCCATGGCGGTATCGCCGTCAATATTGGCGTTCTCACGTTTCAGGTCATTATCCTTGGCGGACTGAAAAGTAAGGTCTTCATAGACCTTCATAAGACGGGTATTCATTTCTCTTGCACGAGTTCTGTTTGAGCGGTAGAGTATATAACTTTTTGCAGTATCAGCCATGCCCTCCTCAATAAGAACACGCTCAACGCAATCCTGAATCTCTTCAACAGTAGGCATATCAAGGTGTTTTTCCATAAGCTTATCAACAACTTTACCCGAAAGCTCCAAAGCTTCCTCATAGTTATCCTTGCCCACAGACTGAGCCGCCTTGTATATAGCGCCAGCTATTTTCTCAATATTGAAAGTTACAGTACGTCCGTCACGCTTTTTTATCTTGATTATCACAATACCGCCTCCGATTTTCCCGATTTATCCTTATATTTTTTATATTCTCACAACTCGCACCGCAAATCACAACATATTGTATAAAAAGCAGTGCTTAATACAAGTATATAGTATAAGTGACGCAAAGTCAAGGCGTTATACAACAAAATGTGACTTTGTTATTTGTATTAAATGCACAAAGCCACATTTTCGTCAGATATTGATTTTAGGTGTCAAGTAAAATGCTTTTAGCTATAATGCAATCGAACTTTACAATGCATAATACAATATAGTTTGGCTCTTGATACTGTAAAGTGAGAGAACTTGTCGTCTTATGCATTTTCAAGTGCTGCTCCACACCTCTTAAATGTCGTAAATAGGCGAATTCAGCAAGCACGTAAAGCGTTTTAACTTGTCAAGCTTTTAATTTTGCACTATGCTGCTGAACTGCTCTCAGCACTCTCGTAAGTGTAATCATGTGTGACTACAGAGCTGCCTGTTTCATTTTCAAGTACCTCTTCGAGAGTAGTATTCATCATGTAGGCACAGAAAGATATCAGCATTACAAAAAAACTCACTATCAGCACAATATCCAATCTATAACTATTTTTCTTCTTTTTGTTATCGTTCATATGATCTTCTCCAAAATATGATTTTAATACCATTATACTATATCCCTCTGCCTTTTTCAAGCCAAAATGACAAAATCGCAGATATTTTTATACCATACACACTGCCATGTGATAAATGCACAAAAGACAATTTCTTTTATTGTTTAATTTTTGTTTTTACCCCTTGCAAAAAAGCCGCATATAGTGTATAATAAATATTATATTGCTTGACGTTCACTAGGCGACAAGCGGCCGTATTAACTAAGATACAGGTAATTTGATTTAACAGAAATGAGGCTTTTATATGTGCGGTTTTGTTGGATTTACAAATAAAATCAATGACGCTTCCATAGTTCTTGGAAAAATGATGGATAGAATAAAACATAGAGGTCCTGACTCTGACGGAAAATATGTTGACGAGCAGATCGCAATGGGTTTCCGCCGACTTTCGATCATCGACCTTTCAGATCAAGGTAGCCAGCCTATCTTCAATGAAGATAAGTCGTTGGTACTTACATTCAACGGTGAGATATACAACTACAAGGATCTCCGTGAGGAGCTTGTAGCGTCTGGTCACAAGTTCTATACACAGACCGACTCAGAAGTGCTTATCCATGGCTATGAGCAGTGGGGCGAGGATATGCTCGACAAGCTGAGAGGTATGTTTGCATTCGTTATCTTCAACAAGAATACAAATGAGGTTTTCGGTGCAAGAGATTTCTTCGGTATCAAGCCTCTTTACTACGCAAAAATGGGCGAAACTCTTATGTGGGGTTCTGAGATAAAGAGTTTTCTTGACCACCCTCATTTTAAGAAGGAACTTAACACAGACGTTCTTGAAACTTATCTCACATTCCAGTATTCTCCTACAACAGAAACTTTCTTCAAAAATGTTTACAAGCTCCCTGCCGCTCACTGCTTTACATACAAGAACGGTGAGATGAACGTAAGAAGATATTGGGAAGTTAAATTCCACGCTGACAATGGCCCTGCTCTTGAAGATTGGGTGAACAGGATATCTGACACTTTCAAAAACTCCGTTGAGGTACACAAATTCGCTGACGTTGAGGTAGGTTCTTTCCTTTCAAGCGGTGTTGATTCAAGCTATGTTGCCGCTGTTGCCAACGTTGATAAGACCTTTACTGTAGGCTTTGGCGAGGACGAGAAATACAACGAGATAGGTTATGCTAAGGAGTTTTCAAAGTATATCAATAAGGAGAACTTCTCCAAGGTCATTTCTCCTGAGGAATACTGGAACAGCCTTTCAAAAATACAGTATCACATGGACGAACCTCTCGCAGACCCTGCGGCTGTGGCTCTGTTCTTCGTATGTCAAATAGCTTCTGAAAAGGTCAAGGCAGTGCTTTCAGGTGAGGGTGCAGACGAAATATTCGGTGGATACAACATCTATCACAACCCTGCTGATATGGCAAGCTACTTCAAGATACCAAGACCTATCAGAAAGGCTGTTGGTGCAGTTGCTGAGAAACTGCCTCACAAGCACGGCATAAACTATCTTATAAGAGGTTCTAAGGACCTTGACGAGAGATTTATTGGTAACGCATACATCTTCTCTGAGAAAGAGCGCAAGGACATTCTGAGCATAAAAACAAACGCTCCTGACGCTATGGCTATCACAAAGCCGTTCTATGACAAGGTAAGAGATCAGGATCAGGTAACACAGATGCAGTACATTGACCTGCACCTTTGGATGACAGGTGATATTCTTCTTAAGGCGGATAAAATGAGCATGGCTCACTCCCTAGAGCTTCGTGTACCATTTCTTGACAGAAAGGTAATGGAGCTTGCAGAGCAGATACCTGTAAAGGACAGAGTTACTGAAACTGAAACGAAGTATGCAATGCGTCTTGCTGCACTTCAGGCTTGCCCTCCACAGACAGCTAAGAAAAAGAAGCTCGGCTTCCCTGTTCCTATCAGGGTATGGCTGAAAGAAGATAAGTATTATAATATAGTAAAGGATAAGTTTACTTCTCCTCAGTCGGCACAGTTCTTTCACACAGATAAGCTTGTACAGCTCCTTGACGATCACCGTGCAGGCAAATATGACTATTCAAGAAAGATCTGGACAGTGTTCTCATTCCTTGTTTGGTATGATGTTTATTTCAGCGACAACGTATAATTACACAAAAAGTAAAAGCGGTTACCTCCAGCGGGTTACCGCTTTTACTTTAAATTTTTTTATATAACTATCTTTTAGAAATACTTTTTTCTTTATGTAGTAGCATCAATATGTATATATTAGAGTACAGCTAATAAAATATGATGCGGTCAATGTAAAATCATTAAAGATTAAAGGTAAAAAAGCAAAAATATTGTGTCTTAGCTATTGTAAATTTTAAAATAATATGTTATAATAAATCTTAAATAAATGAGAGGAACAGGGGGGATCATATGACAATGGCTACACTCAAAATAGTTTTTTGGGCTTTAGCTTTCGTGTTCTTTGTTGTATGCGAGGTCGCAACAGGAACGGCACTTGTGTCTATATGGCTTGCTATAGCAGCGCTTATTGCGATGTTTTGTGCCATAGCTAAGCTTTCTTTCCTTACACAGTGCATCGTATTCGTCGTAAGCTCGATCATACTTCTTTTGCTTACAAGACCTGTGGTCAAGAAGCTCCAGAACAAGACAGTTGCAACAAATTACGAGCTTGATGTGGGAAAAACTGCAATAGTTATTGAGCCTATAGATAACTCTGTGAACAAAGGCAGGGTCACTCTTGAGGGCACAGATTGGGCAGCAAGAACTGAGGACGGCTCAAAGATCTCAGAAGGCACACCAGTGAAGGTCGTGCGTATTGACGGTGCAAAGCTGATAGTTTCAGAAGAAAAGTAACAGCTTACATAAATTTATTTTTAGGAGGCATATAATGGAACCTGGAATTTATATCGTACTTGCTATCATCGTATTGCTTATAATCATTGTTATCAGCAACATCAAGATAGTACCGCAGGCATATGTATTTGTAGTTGAAAGACTTGGAGCTTTTCATGCGGCATGGGGAACGGGACTTCACGTAAAAGTACCTTTTATCGACCGAGTTGCAAAAAGAGTATCTATCAAAGAGCAGGTAGTTGACTTCAAGCCACAGTCAGTTATCACAAAGGATAACGTAACAATGCAGATAGACACTGTTGTGTTCTTCCAGATAACAAACGCAATGCAGTTCACATACGGTGTTGAGAGGCCTATCTCAGCTATTGAAAATCTGACGGCAACAACACTCAGAAACATTGTTGGTGACCTTGATCTTGAGGCTACGCTCACTTCCCGTGACATTATCAACACAAGGATCACAGCAATTCTTGATGAAGCCACAGATAGGTGGGGCATCAAGGTGCAGAGAGTTGAGCTTAAGAATATTCTTCCGCCAAGAGAAATTCAGGACGCAATGGAAAAGCAGATGAAAGCTGACCGTGAAAGACGTGAAAAGGTCATTCAGGCAGAGGCTGAGAAGAAATCTCAGGTGCTTGTTGCAGAGGGTGAGAAAGAATCTAAGATACTCAGAGCACAGGCAGACAAGGAGTCACAGATACTTGCAGCCGAAGCTGAGAAGCAGTCTATGATACTTCGTGCAGACGCTGTAAAGGAGCAGAAGATACTTGAGGCAGAAGGTGAAGCGCAGGCTATCGACATGGTACAGAAAGCGATTGCCGAGAGTATCGTCAAGCTGAATGCTGCTAACCCTAACGAGCAGGTAATCCAGCTCAAGAGTCTTGAAGCATTTGCTAAGGCAGCAGACGGCAAGGCTACAAAGATCATTATACCAAGTGAGATACAGGGTATTGCAGGTCTTGCAACAGGACTTAAAGAAGTCATGACAGATGTTAAGAAACCACAGTAAAACGCATATAGTTATCCCCTTCAAGGCAAATGCTTTGGAGGGGATATTTTTGCATTGAAAAGCGAGAAGGACACTGAGATAAATTCAATGCCCTCCCAATATCATTAAGCAAAAAAATCAAGAAATAAAATAACTATGATACATTCGCATGAATACGTTAGCTATCGGCTCTAAAAATGCTCCGCCAGCAAGAAAAATTGTATGCGTTATTATACTTGATATACTTATTTTTCCATAGCCCCAACTAAAAATAGATATTTAAGTTTTCTATTTTCGTTTTCATTAACATCGGGAATAATATTTGTAATATTCACCATTATTTTATGATAAATATTAATCATACGGCATTTATTAAATGCAATTAAATATCCACGTTCAAGATCTGGTTTATTAAATTCTGAACAAAATAAAATTGTATTGCCATGATAAAAAATGTCAATTTTATTTGTAGACAAAGTAATAACAGAAATTTTATCGAATACGTTTTTTTCAAACGAAATTGTTTTTTCTCCAAAATTTTCTGCAATCACCTGTCTAGCCAAATCTATATTCCCGTGTGCAATTTCTTTTTTTATAAATTCTTCTATCTCAATATCATTATCAGTTTTTTTTTATTTGATGACGTGAAAGAAACAGGAAAAGAGCAATTGCTGCGAAATCAGCATTAACACTTTCATATATAATCTCGTGACTGTTTCGCTCTATTTTCAAAACAGCAAAATGCCCACAATCCCTCTCTAATATTTCGTAATATATTTCCGGGGCGCCACCATCAACATCGCAGACAACAGAATTATTATAAGATTTCAAACATATATTTCTTACATCAGCCAAACAAATATTATGAGATATTTGAATTTTATAATACAAGTCATTAAATGTACTGATTATATCATTCAAAAACTATCTCTCCCTTCAACACTTTAAAATCGACCAACATACTCCCCCATATGTTCCGTAGCATTCGCATTAGTTCACACTACATTTGTCTCGGTATTAGGATTTATATAAAATTCTTTTAAATAATCATCGGGAATACGCAAATCCAGTTCTTTTTTAAGTTCATGAAAATATTTTTTCCATTGAATTGAAATTTTTTCCCACCAACCATCAATTGAGGTTTTAATAAGTATAGCCTCATTATTATCACCCCAATCATAACATATGCAGCATCCGCAAGCACCTTGACCATAATTAAAGCGCATATCAAAATAGTCACAATACTTGAATCCCAAACTAAATTCTTCATGTCCATTGCCGTAAAAAGCGTCTATCAAATTAAAATCCGAAACTAAACTACCAAAATATTTTTTCATTTCAGTTTCCACTATTTTGGCTTTTATTTCTGCTCGATTTTCATTCATTATAAAAACCCCTTTGCTTTTAAAAATTTCTTGGGAATCTGCTTTTTTACATCTGTCGTTATACATTTTATCAAACTGTCACAAAGCTTATCAAAGTCGGTATTAAGCGATGACGAAAATAGCATTTTCTTTTCAATGCGATTTGTTATGATAAAAAAATATAAGTTGTTATCTCTAATTTCAACCTCAAATGGATAATAATCATAAACGATTGAAGACATTTTATTATTACAAAAAGTAACAGTATCTATTAAATGCTTGTCATAACTACGTATTTTTTGAGTTAATGTTCTAAGTAAATTAAATTTTTCATCTAATTCCATACCAAAAATCTCCTACTGGTAGTAAATCAATATATCCGTATTTATTTTTTAAATACTCCCATTCATTATATAGCGATGTTCCTGTAAAATTTCTTGGATCATGTGAAAAACGAATTGTTTTACCCGCTTGAACCTCCGTATACTCCTCCAGCACCAAGCTTTCAAGATAAGAAGAAACATACCCCGAAGCAAAGCGATAAGCGTATTCGTCGTCGGCGTTATTCCTGTAGCTTACCGTAGAGGCATAGTTCCCCAGAATATCAACGCTGAACGAACCTTTTGTCTCGATATCCTTAGAAAATGCGGAAACAGTAACGCAAGGCTCGTAGCTGAATACGCCGTAGCTCAGATATCTTTCGGCATAGATACGGTTAGCCCCTGCCAGTACCTTATTCTCAATGTCAAGCTGCCTGAAATACGTCGTTTCAATAAGGCTGAGGAAGTTGCCTATATACTTATCGTTGTAGACGTTGCTTTTGTTTGCCTTTGCCTGCTCCTCGTCGGTAAGCGGCATTTTTTCATACGCTGTCAAGAGCGACTGCGCAGAAATATTTTGATTATCCGTAGATATACAGTTTACGGAACCTACAAGAATTTCCTTGGTATTATAAATATTTTTAACTTGTTCTTTAATTGTACCACAAATATACGGCAATTTCAAGGGAATTTTTGATATATTCTTCTGAACGATCATCTTGCCGGTAACATTAACCGATATTTCTTCAGAAGACTGATCGTCAAACTTGCTTAAATACAAATAAAAGTCGGAAGAATCCTTGAAATCGGAAATATCAACATCGATATTCTGTTTTTCGATCTCGTCCGAAATGCTCTCTACCTGCTTGTATTTCTTGAAGCTGATATCAAGTTCGCATTCCTTGCCGTCGATAGTAGTTTTTACCCATGGTCGAAATTGGGAAGTTCGTTAGGGTCGATCTTTCTTGCGTCATCGTAATACACCTCGTTTCTTGTTCATACATTGTTTCATATGCTTTTTTAGCATATCGATCTATCTCGCAGTATCCGACGCACTCAAAGCCGCCCGCTTTTTCAAGTCCTGAGCGAAATCCGCCGATACCTGCAAAGATATCGAAATATTTTATCAGTACGAATCATCTTCTTTCCGATTTTTCCAACAAAAAAACGGTCAAGCTTTTTTCCAAACTTGACGTCACATTGATATATTCATTTCTTCATCTTCTGTTGGCTCACTATCTTCACTTACGATATGGAAATCGTCCACACCAGGGATAACTCCGAGCGTTCTGCCGTTATGTGCGATATTTTTGTTGTGTAGGGTTCGACTCCATTTTTTTCGTGAAAACCGTTGAAAAGCATCCACGGTTTTACATTAAAAATTTTCGCTTTCTAAACATCAAAAAAGCCCGTAAATACGGGCTTTTTCAGGTGAATATCCATTTAGTATCACCAATATGGCAGGGGCAGAAGGATTCGAACCCTCGGCACGCGGTTTTGGAGATATTTACCAGTTCTGCATTTTAATCGCACTTGACAAATCGTCAAAATATGTTATGATATAGTAAAAAATACAAGGAGGAAGAATTATGAGACTTATTGAAAACAAAAAGGAAGCAACTACACTTGCAGGTGGCTGCAATGAACTGATCAAGCCCGAAAAGCTGACTAAAATGCTCAAACATGATGAGGCTATCAAGTATTGCCATGATTTCTTTGAGTATACCCCTACAAGGTTTGGCTTCAACGGCAGCAAGATCTACAAGATCGATGAGGGAAAAGCTACTGCCGAGTTTGACGATCTTGAGGACCTTGAAGAAACATTCATCCGAAAGAACAGAGAAATGGACACAGAGCTTCATGAAGCACAGATTGAGGAACGAACAGAAGCTATCATGAGAGTAGCTGCTGAAGCTGACCTTGATGAGCTTAAAAGATACAAGATGTTCATAGACTATGAGATCGAAAAGAGAAAGGGTAACAATCCTCCTAATCCTTTTACAATGGAAAATCTCTGGTACAGATAGAAAACAAAAAGCTGATGAGACAATACTCATTGGCTTTTTCTTTTTCGGAAAGCTAAGCTATGAAAATTGCTGCTGAGAATATCGGCAGCTTTTTTGATAGCTTGACTATCAGGCATAGACAGGGTAGCTCCCTGAGCGGCAGGACGGTGTTCTCCCCTGCTGCTTTTTCTATGTCATCATTGGGGAACACAAAATGATATCAAGAAAGGATGTTCATAATGGAGAACACAAAAATTATTTCGATCATTACAGAAAAAGGCGGCACAGGAAAAACAACTACAACATTCAACCTAGGTTGCGCATTAGGAAAGCTCGGCAAAAAAGTGCTACTTATCGACCTTGACAAGCAGGGCAACCTCACTTCGTATTGCTCTGAGTCCGCAGTAAGAAAGACCATAGCAGATCTTATCTACAGTTCAGCGTCTGGTGATACTTCTATAGACTATGCAGAGTATATCAAGAGATCTGAGAAAAATCCAAACGTTGACTATATATCCGCAGGACGTATGCTCGGTTCGGCTAACAGCGTGATCGCCTCATCCGCCAACTGTAACTATATACTCAAGCTCATGCTCCGTGATAAGGCTTTGACGGATACCTATGACTACATACTCATAGACAATCGTCCTGACCTTGATCTTCTTGCGCAGAATGCTCTTAACGCTTCAGACTTCGTTATTATACCAATAGACGCTGGTATATTCGCCTTTGACGCCATTGACCTCATTACAGAAAAGGTCAATGCTATAAGGGCAACAACGAATCCCTGTCTTAAAATACTTGGCATTCTTGAAAATAGAAGCAATATAACCACAACGTCTAAAGAAATAGACATTGCCTGCCGAAAGATATATGGAAATACAGTTTTTGATACTGTTATTCCAGCTCGTCCTGAGCAGGTCAACAAAACAGTGAAAAGCTATGCTGGATGTGTTAATTTGACAGGCAATACGCTTGCTGAAAAGTACACAGAGTTTGCAGAAGAAGTAATGGAAAGGGTGAATAGATAATGTGCAGCTTGCTTGAAAGACGCAGCCAACATCAGGAGAATATGCAATCTGAGGCTGAAAACATCAATCATGAGCTTGCCGCTGAGTATCTTGATCAGTGGCAAGGTACAGCTCAGAGGATCGTTGAGCTGGATATAAACAGTATCAAACCATACAGAACGCCTGAGGGTAAAGAACAGCCATACAAGATAAGGCAATCCAAGGTCGAGCGGCTGGCTATCTCTATAAGGGACCTGGGTGTCCTGCAGCCAGTTATAGTTCGCAGAAAAGAAAATGAATATGAGATACTTGCAGGTCATCACAGATACTATGCGGCTAGGCTGTGCGGTCTGACGACTATTCCATGCCAGATTAAGGACAACATAGACGACTTTACGGCATATATGATAGTTGCAGAGTCTAATACAAGAACAGATGATGTTCTTCCTTCAGAAAATGCTGAGATCTTCAAAACGTACATGGATAAACGTGGTATGGACAATGAAACCGCTACACTGAATGAGATATCCGAGAAATTCGGAGTTTCCAACACGACAGTATACAGATATGTACATCTGCTGAAGCTATCCGCAAGGCTTATTCCAATGGTAGATAATAAGGTTATTCCTTTCGGAAGATATGAAATGCTTTTAGCGCACCTTTCTGAAGAACAACAGAATATCATAGCGGACTACATTGAGATGTATGACCTCAGAACGTTTCCAGGCAAATACATCAATGCAGTCTGTGCATACTGTGATGAAAACGCAGACGAAGAACTGACTGTTGACAAGGTATACGATATCTGTCATAAGCCTAAAGCCAAAAAAGCTGAGCAGGTATCAACAAGTATATACACGAAGATATCAACCATGTTTCCGTCCCTTGAAAGTTCTTCACAGGACGATATGGATGATCTTATAGTCAAGCTGCTTGCGGAACATTTTGCAGCAGAAAATACTTTGGACACTTGAAATCTCAGGTGTCCTTTTTTTATAAAAAGGAGTAATTAGACCATGGAAAGAATATTTTACATTACACTGGGTGCAAGTCTTTGTATAACAGGAATTTGGGGAATAATCAGAGAATTTATTCCTGAGAAATACAGACTTTTCAAGAAAGGCAGGAAAGAAAAATGATTTTTCAAGATGAAGAGCATGAGAAATTGTTTAATAAATTGTGCGAGAAAATGCCCTATCTTGACGGCTATCACTTGTCGCTTGCGTATCTTTTGACAATGGACAGTGTTTTGCGTAACCATATTGGCGCACTATACGATGTTAAGAAAGACGTGATTATTTTCGAGGGTTTGAATAAGCCGTTTCAGACAAGCACAAGCTTGAAAACAACACGTCTTGCCTTTAACCTGTGGAACGGCACGGTTTATGACTCAGATGATCCTGAAACTTATATCGACAAGGGCGGAGAGAAAGAATATGTGCCAAGCAAGTATTATGCGCCCAACTATATCTTTAGCTGTAACTATACGCCGTACTACTTTGAAGCAATCAAGATGAGATTCGAGATTTCCATGTGAGAAGATTTTAATAAAGGAGTGATATGACAATGGCTGAATTAAAGTGTAAAAAATGCGGTGCTATTCTTAATGATGATAATTGTGACGAATTGTATGATTTGCACGAGAAAAATATAGACGTTGATGATACAACCGAGCTGATGTGCAACGATTGTGCTTTTAGAGAAGATGCAAGAAAACACGTTCAGGAGTTTATATGTGATGATGAAAGTCTTGAACTTGATGAGCGTATGTTTATTTCATTCAAGCGTGTTATGGAAAAATATAAGATAGAGGAGAAATGGCGAAACTATCTTAATGAAGTCTTTTCGAGTGGCGAAGATCCGACGAATTGTAGTTTTGACAATATTGAAGGATTTATTTGTGACTCTGACCAAACAGGCGATGCAGACGATAAGCTTGATTACCTTGCAGACTACTATTATGGCGATAATTGGGAACTCAATGCGCAATTTCAAGATTGGTACTATACATACTTTGGTGGTTTTTGGGTTACGGGCTTTGAAGATGATTATGTTTAATATAAAAAGAAAGGCATAGTGAGCAATTATGGAAAACAAATATATCGTTATTGACACAGAAACAACAGGCTTTCACCCATATGACGGGGACGAGCTGCTGCAAGTATCTATCATAGATACTGACGGAAATGTATTATTCGATGAATATTTCAAGCCGCAGCACCGTACCGAATGGAAAGAAGCTGAACAGGTGAACGGCATAAGTCCTGAAATGGTCGCTGATCGCCCTGCTATTTCTGAAAAAATATCAGAGATAAATGCTATTATTGAAAATTCTGATACTATAATCGGGTACAACACGCAGTTTGACATTTCGTTTCTTAAAGCCAATGGTGCAATAGTTCCTGACGATATAGATACAATTGATGTTATGGAAGATTTCGCTGAGATATATGGTGAACGGAACAGTTTCCGTGACGGCTATAAATGGCAGAAGCTCACAACAGCCGCCGACTACTACGGCTATGACTGGTCACAAAGAGCTGAAACTGCACATAACAGCTTGGGCGATTGCTATGCTACGCTTTTTGTCTATAATAAGATTAATTCTGATACAATGATAATCGAACGTGTCATTGACGGAAAGCGAGTTGGCATTGAGCTAACGCCTGCGGAAATATCTCAGGCATACTGTATCAAAGAGAATGATGATAGACGGCAGGATATACTCAATGCTTTGGACGAAATGGATAGTCTGAAAATAGGCAACATTGAACTTTCAAAGGATTTTCTGAAAAACAGCAATCTTTTTATTTCTGACGTTATCTATCGTTACGAGAAAATGGACGATCACCTTGAGGACTACAACATGGCTATAGAAGATGTGTTGGATAACGCTGATAAAAACTATGCAAACAAACTTGTATCTCATTACGCTCAAAATATGAGTGCAGCCGATAAAGAGCAGTATATTGAAAGCGCTGAAATGGCTATGGATTGGAATGATACAAATGAGCCTGCAATTTCAAAGATAGAACATATGGTATATGAAAAACTTATTGAAACACGTTCTTCTGAAAACACAGCTAAAGCTAAAGCATATATAGATAACATTTCAAAAAAGTGCCATAATGCTAACGACAAGTGTTTTGAGCAGTCACAAAATGATATTTTTCTTTCGGACAGACAGGCTGTACAGGCAGTAAAAATGGGCATACCAGTGGGCTATGTAACAAAATATGCAGGATATCACGGATCATCAGCAGCACTACACACATTCTATATGCTTTCCGAGCAAAACTTCTCAACGCTGAAAAATGACAAAAGCATGGACAAGGGTCCTGTTTTTCACTACACTATGACCAAAGAACAGAAGATGGAAATGCTTGATATAATCAATGCTGCTATTAAAGATCCAGAGTATGCTAAACGTCTTGAGCTGCCGAAAAAAACAACTCCGATGAGTAAAAAGAGTATGGGAAGAAAATAAAACAAACATTCTATATCACACTACCCTACCACACGTGGTAGGGTGTAAGGAGGTCCAAAGTTGAAGAATGCAATTTATGAAGTAGTAAACAATGGTGAGAACAGTTATTACTACACCCACCACGGTGGAAACTGTGTAACAGGACCGCTAAGGATCGAGCAGGCAGAAAGTTTTGCAGCACAGCAAAATATTTCTATTAAGCAAGCTTTTGAAATGATAACATACTCAAATGAATTTTCAAACGCTCAAAAGGGCGAAAATATTTTCGAGAAGATCTCACCTGAGCAAATACCGCTGTATAACAGAGTATTTGAGCAAAGTAATGAGATAAATGCCTATGTCACTCTTGACCTTGATAAAAATGTATACAGATACAAAGAGAATATCAACAAATACGGCAGTGCCGCAAAAAACTATAGACTGGATCTCAGAGAGGTCATAAATGTTACAAAGCAAACCGTAAATGAATGCAATATAGCCTATCAAGACAAGCCATATGAGTTTACAGAGCTGATCAGAAGAACAGATGTAAAACTCGACGAGCTAAATAAGCAGCGTGACGATATTTTGAGAGTAGTGGTCGTTGAGCCGAACAAGCCTGCATATGAAAAGCTTCTTGATTGCTCTGAGAGCAAACTCAGAGCAATGCAAAAGGTCGTTGACGGCTACATAGAGCCTCTTTACGGCTATATCTCAGACCCTAAAGCACTTGCCTGGGGAAATGAAGAAGCCCGTATATGTGAAATGCAGCCAAACAGAAAGTTTGACGGCAAGCAAGCGATATGCGGAACATTCTTTATAACCGGAGATAATGGTGAAGATAGCTTATCTTTGACAGAAAGCCAAGTCAAAAAGTATCTTGAGATGTTTAAAAAGCCAGACAGATTTACAGAGCGTGAGATCGGTGAGGCATTCAGATGTGAGGTACATTTCATCTCATTTGAGGAGCTAACACCGATTCAGACACCTGAAAGAGCCGCAGCCAAGCCTAAGCCTAAAGGAAGTCCTAAAAGATGAAAATGCAATTTAAGCCTTATTCGGAAAGCTATTATCAAGCCGAAAAAGAAAATATGATTTACAGAATATCTGCTGTACGAAATGAGCCTGACGGACACACAACAGCGGTCCTTGAAAACACATTTGGCGGCAATTACATTGCTTACGGCTGTAAGCTCAGTGGGCACCGCATAGACTGGGCACACAAGAGTCAATGCACCTCAAAAAAACAGGCACTTGAAACGCTTGTGCGGTCAGAAAGCAATGATAACATTATCAAGAAGAACAGAGGACACCAGTCAAGAGGGCGATAATATACCTTGACGGATCACAAAAATTATGGTAGAATGGAGAGGTAAAATGAAGAATTATCCAATATACGCAATCGCTTTTATCACTAATGTAGCAAATGCGGTGTATATAATAAATGATGACAAGGAGTGTACAACATTTATGGAGTATTTTATGGAAAAAATCCTACCAATACTGATTTCTGTTATCTTAACAGGCATTGTAACTTATCTATTTTCGGCAAGACAGTCAAGAAAATCGCAGATAGTAAAAAACACAGAAGAGATCAAGAAGCTTGCTCGTCAGTTGGGTGTTAATGATGAAAAGACATTTCACGCTGAATTTTCAGAACAGTACAATAAAATAATGGACAATATCGGCAAGACGCCAAATGACAAAGCACTTACAGGGCAGCACCAAGATATGCTCAATATATTGCAAAAGGATTTTCAGGTAATAAACGGGCGCTATGAAAAGGAAGATGAAAGCTATCGCAGCTTTACAATGCAACAGAAAGATCTCAAAGAAACTCTCGATAATTTCTCCAGAGATTATGCAAAGATAATCAACGAAAACGGAAAGCTTTTTAATGAGAACATTGTGCTTAGAGATACAAACAGAAAGCTTGAGGCTGAAAACAAACAGCTTAGGACAGAGATCGAAAAGAACAGAGAGATAACCCATGGAAACAGCCTGCATATGTAATTTAGAGACGCTGTGATGTCTCTTTTTTATTGCAGTTTCATATATTCATATTTTTTTGTCGAATTTAGTGAACATCAACAAAAAAGTTTAGCCACACTTGTCATTTACAATGATAGGGAAATATAGTATAATTACATTAAGAAAAGTATAGGAGGAAAACCATATGAAGAACACGATAAAAGCCATAGCCGCTCTGCTCATCAGTGCGACAATGCTCAGCATAACCGCCTGTGGCAACACAGACAACACATCATCAGCCCCTCCAAAGGCAACCACAACGGCTTCAAGCACAGAAGCTTCGGCAACTACCACAACAGAAGCCACACTGACCTCTCAGTGTGAGGAAACAACTTCCCTTTCGGCTACCACAACATCATCAACAACGTCCGCAAGCACAAGCAGTGGTAAATCTTCAACCACTACCAAGGGCGGCTCAACCACAAAATCGAACAGCCCAGCTAGTAATGGCGGTACAGTGAATAATAATCAGAACTACAGCCACAGCACTTCAAACAACGGCTCAGGCAACAACAGCAATAACAATAACAACAGCTATCAGCCTCAGCAGACGGAACGTCAGACAGAAAGACAGACAGAACGTCAGACAACGACTACAAGACAGACAACAACGGCAAAGAAAACGCAAGCTCCGAAGCCAAAGCCGACTACAACTACAACTGCTAAACCAAAGTTTAAGCTGACACAGAATGATATAGACAGAGTGGTTAAGGAACTTCAACAATATAGTAATGAAACTTGTGACTTTGACGCTATCTTCTATACCGAGCAGGAAATGTGGGATAACATAGCCACAAGAAATCTTGACAATTCATCGTGGGGTACTCCTTACACAGTATTGCCTGACACATATTCATCATGTGACGAACTATATGGTGTTGTAAAAGGCGGTATTAAAGATTTGTATGGGCGAATAGGTAATGACCAAGCTCACATAGTTGTGTATCAGCAATGGCATGGTGATGGCTCAGCAATAAATTCAGGTGGAAAGCCTGCATGGGAAATATACCTCCTTTACTGATATAAATTAAACTGAATAGAGTTTAAAAGCAATTCGATTTTCTTTCGGATTGCTTTTTTTATTGCGGAAATTCAAGTCCTATGGGCTTTTTAGATATATAAAAAATTTTTAGGAGGAAAACAAATGAAAAAGAAAAGTCTTTTCAAACGTCTGAGCAGTGCTGCAATGGCTCTCCTGCTCAGCTTGTCGGCATTAACGCAGGGCATAACAGCCTCAGCGTTCTCCGATACCAACAAGGCAAGTCAGCAGTGGCTTAACGAATGGAGCTATGACTTCAGAGGTTCGGGTCTGCCTAACGGCTATGACATTGAAACAGGCAAGTCAAATGACACCCACTTCACAGGCTATTGGGCAAGCTCAGTGCCGTATTTCTCAACATCAGACGGCGGCTATGCTTATTGTATCAACTTTGACAAGCAGCATACAAGCGGAACAACATCTAAGCAGGAAAAACTTGAGGACTATGTGAAAAAAGCATATGTGCCTGACGCAATGAGAAGGCAAATAAAAGAGTTTACCATTTACAGCTACAAGGGCAAAACTCAGTACGGCTACTCAAAAGACACAGAGATATGTGCTTCAAGCATAATGGCTCAGGCTGTTTCGGCAAGATATTATGATGAGTCTACAACCGGACTTTCAAGCAACGAAACAAAGTTGCTAAACGCCTACAGCTATAACGGAAGTAATGCAAGCAGTCATCATAAGGAATTGGTTGACTGCTACAAAAAGATGAAAGCTGAAATGCTTTCGCACTATGATGTACCAAGCGGAACATCAAAGGCGTCTTACGGCAAGCCGCTCGACAAAGCTTCATATCCTGCAAAATATGATGTCAAGACAGGCAAGTGGACAGCAAAGCTCAAGCTTGACAGTCTTTCACAGTTCAGCGTTTCAAAGCCGAACTCAGTGACTGTTACACGCTCAGGCTCAAATATGACTATCACCGCCGACAAGGCAGAGAACTTGAAAAACGTTGTTTTCACACTCACAAAGACAAAAGGCAAGTACGTTGACAAGATAGACGAATGCTCACCTCTTATCCTTTCGGGCGGCTCTGACGTTCAGGAAATGGTGGTTTCCTGCTATGAGGATAAAGACCCAGTTAAGGCTTATCTGAAAATAACAACACCAATAGGTTCAGCTCACCTTGACAAGAGCTTCACAGATTACTTTGACAACAAGCAGACAGGCACAGCGGATATGTACAAAGCCGTTAAGTTTCAGCTTGCCTGCAAGGTCGGTGACAGCTACAAGTTTGTAAAGGCAACTGGAAAGGACGGAAGCTACAGCTTCACTGACCTCGCTTCTCAGGCTACAGACCTTACGCCAAACGGCAAGGGTGATATTGATGTAACAGGTCTGCCAGAAGGCGATTATGAGTGGAGAGAAATATCCACGGCAGACGGCTACATGATATCATCGAAGAAAGCTATCACTGTTACCGCTGACAAGACGGCTAAAACGGAGTTCATCAACAAGGCTTCTGCTCCTGACAAGGGCAAGATAACAATTCACAAGCGTGACGCTGAAACAAGAGCTGACCTTGCAGGCGCAAAGTTTGAAGTGGCAGCAGCCGAGGATATCTACGTTGGCAACGGCTATTGTATCTACCCGAAAGGAACAGTTATTGACACCATAACCACAGGCACAGACGGCATAGCTGAAACAACAAAGGTTCTTTACAAAGGCTACAGTTATACAGTAACGGAAATTGAAGCGCCAAAGGGCTATTCGATATCCGATGAGCCTACACAGACTATCAAGCTTGTTGAACAGCAGGCTGAGTTCGTTGTAGATTTTGATAACGAGCAAAACACTATTCCTTTTGAGATAACAAAAACTGACGTGTCAACAGGCGAGCTTATCCCTGATTGCACCTTTGAAATTCTGAACGAGAATAACGAACAGGTCATTACAGGCACAACAGACGAGAACGGCATTGCACATTTTCAGCTCGCCATAGGCAAATATTTCTATCGTGAGATTTCAGCACCTGATATCTATGAAATTGACGATACTCCTTATCCGTTCGAAATAACAGAAAACGATGATATCGTCAAGGCTGAAATGACAAACAAGAAGAAAAGTGGCTCTATCAAGGTCACAAAGACAACAACAGGTAATCTCAATATCGAGGGCATTAAGTTCTTTGCAACAGGCATTTCTGATACAAACAAGGACTTGAAGTTTGAAGCGACAACAGATGAAAATGGCGTAGCAATGTTCGATAAGCTTGTTATCGGCAAGTATGTCATCACAGAGGACGGCTCAACAGTTCCTGCGGCTTATCTTGTTGCTGATGAGCAGGAGGTCACGGTTGAGTACAACACAACCGCAGCAGTCAAGGTCACTAATGAGGAAAAGACAGGCTCTATCAAGGTTCAGAAAAGGACTGAGGGTCAGAAGAATGTTGAGGGTATCACTTTCTACCTCAAAGGTACATCAGACACAGGACGTGAAATAAACATTCCTGCAACTACCGATAAGGACGGCGTAGCAGTTTTTGAGAACGTACCAGTGGGTACATACAAAATTATCGAGGATAAGGAAACAGTTCCATACGGCTATCTCGTAGCTGATGAAAAGGAAGTCAAGGTCGAGTATGCTCAGACTATTGATGAAAATATTCTCAATAACGAGCAGACAGGAACAGTTCAAGTACACAAGAAAACAGACGGCATGACGAACATCGAGGGCATTCGTTTTATTCTTTCGGGAACATCTGACACAGGCAGAGAGATAAACATTCCTGCGATAACCGATAAGGACGGCATAGCGAAGTTTGAAAATGTACCGATAGGTACATACACAATAACAGAGGACGGCTCAACAGTGCCATACGGCTATCTTGTGGCTGACTCCAAACAGGTAACTGTTACTTACGCTCAGACAGTGGACACAGATATGTTCAATCAGAAAGTGCCAGACACGCCAAACACTGGTGTAATTGACAATGACATTGACGGAAGAACAGTTCTTGGTGGAGTGGTAGTTATACTCGCAGGAGCGGCTGTTATTCTGTTTTCACGCAAGAAAAAGGAAAGATAATTGATATTGTCTGAAAAAAGGCAGTAAAGGGGATTGATTATCATACATGAAGAAAGCCCCTGCAACTGGGCAGGGGCTTGGGAGGACGGGAATGAATAATATGAATATCGATTTTAATTTCAAGTATCCAGTCAAAAAAGAAAGAGTAATCTATACAGTAACATCTATTTTAAAAGATGAAATTCGATTGTTTGGCAAAAGTATCATTTCAGCTATTCTAGTATGTGTTTGTTTTGAAAACGGCTGGATCTTACCGCAAGAACACTGTGATAACAATGATTTTATGATAGTTCTGTTTGCAATTTTCTGCTTTATGCAGTGTGCTATATTGATAAATGTATTCTCAAAAAAATACACATATGAGGGAAACATTATAGCCAAGTTTCATAATGGGGAAATCACTTATAGCGGAAAAACTAAGATAGGCGGAAATGAAGATGAATAACGAAAATGAACTCCATGATGTAACTTTTAAAATCAGGTATCCTAGTAAAAAGGAAAAAATTTTATATGCGGTAAAGTCCATTTTAATAGATGAGTTGAATATTCTTGTTCAAAGTATTATCACAGCTGCAACATTATGCTTTCTTGCTGAAAACGGATGGTCTATATCTCAAAAAAACAATGTATTAATAGTACTTCTATTCGTTGTATTTTTCATTTCACAAATATTGATGTGTTTAAGAGTTTTAACAGGAAAATACACCTTAAAAGAAATTATAATTAGAGAAGTAAAAGAATGAGCATATTTAAAAGATTGGAAAATCACTATAAAAGTAAGAGCTACTTGACATATCATGCGGCTAATGAGCATGAACAACTGCTGTTATTTTATCCAAATTATAAAAGCACAAAGATATACGTCATACATAAAAGTGATGACTCTAAGTGGTTTGACCTTGGTTGTCTTGAAAAAGGCGCTGATGAAAAGCTCAGTGTTCCGTTTTATGACGGCTGTGATAACAAGTTTGATGAAATGATAGCGAAAATGAAAGGCGTAGATAAGGCAGCTGAGGACTATAGGTTTACAATCTTTTATGACCCCGACTCAGATACTTATTGGATAGACAATTCATTGCAGTTGTTTTTTGAAAATCAAAAGGAAGTTATAATGACGTATTTGAAAGATAATGGGTATTATTTGATAAAAGTATAGCATGTTTATGCGCATATTGCAAGCATTTAAAATAGAAGGAGCTTCTGCAACTGGGCAGGTGCTGGGAGGTAGGATAATGTGAGCACACTTTTTTTGATTATATGCTATGTACTTGTAATAGGATCTTGGTCTTTGTTGTGGTCAATATACACTGGTGATCCTCTATATATTTGGCATAGGCAGATCAAATTCGTGAAAAAGATATACAACCACTTTCATGAAAATTGGAAAAATTGAAAATAAAAACGGCGTTAATACGAGTGCAAGAATTGCATATTCGTAGTGTTTAAATTCTTCTCTAACGAGAAATAAACGTATATTGTTAGCACTTACACACAAAAGTACTAATGGCAATAACCGATAAATATTTACAACTACAAGCAAACTGTTTTGCTTTAAAAATGAATACAAATGATTATCCGTAATCATCAGGCTAAGTTTTTCCATAAATCTGTCATTTATATTACCAAACTGTTCATTGCCTGCATTAATAACTATAAAAAATTGTTCTAACTGGTTATGAAATATATGACAACCCAAAGCAACTAAACAATTAAAAAGCAACAATAAACAAAAAAGGAGTATACTTACCCAGTGCTTATTGTTTTCTTCTTTGTGATGATCATTATGCCACAATGGTTCAAACCCTAACATCCAACCATATATTAACAGCGGTAATTGTACGATAGCAAGTATGTTGCATAAATGTTCATAATAGTTATTTGATATTACAAGTATTGGTCGAATAAACAAAAATATCAACACAATCAAAATTAAATATGCCAATGAACGATATTGTTTTTTGTTACGCACCAAATCAATAAAACACACACCACTTGTGACAAAAGTAATAACGGAAATAACGTTTTTTATCAATAACTAAACCTCATTTCAGGAGTAAAAAATGAAAATATTATATTATATTTTATTAGCTTTTTATTTGTACAATTTTGTAAGTCTTATAATTTTTAAGCACAAACGCAAGCATAAAAAATAGCTACATTAGAATTATATCACAAAATATGCTAAGTTGCAATAATAGGCACATACACAATAACAGAGGACGGCTCAACAGTGCCATACGGCTATCTTGTTGCCGACTCAAAGCAAGTCACTAAGAGAAAAAGATAATTGATATTGTCTGAAAAGGCAGTAAAAAGGGGATCAATTTATCTTATCTAAAGGAAGAAAGCCCCTGCAACAGGGCAGGGGCTGGGAGGCAGGACGTATAAATGTTATAGACAAATCGGTCAAGAGGTATTTATGAAGCACAACTATGAATTTGTAAATTTCAAGCTATTAATGCTTTCGCTGTTTGTATTTGCAGGCATTATCACTGGTATCAGGGTAGCGTTTGAAACAAACTCGGAAATGCAAATTAAAATATTCATTTCTTGGTTCTTTGTTAAAGCACTGATAATACTTGCAAATGTAAATTACATAAAAAAATCCTTTCATAAACTTTCTGATCATGGCGATAGCTGTTTCAGCCAAATTGAGATGTTACGCAATACATATATAATAGGGTGTGCTGTTACTGCTATAGTGTTATTAGTCTTTTGCAAAATATAAGAAAACGAGGAGGTATAAAATATGATAAAACTAAGAATACAGGGTTTACCCGATGAGGTCAAGAAATTTTCCGAACAGCTGAAAAAGGACGGCTATCACTTTTTGATGGAGAGTGATGACTATCCTAACAGAAATTCGGTTTATGTTAGAAAATATGTGGATATAAGGTTAAAAGAACAGGAGTGAGAAAATGCAAAAAGATATTGAAATAATTAAAGACGGTTTGTCATACAATGAGGAGCTTGAGTGCATTGCAAAACGTTTTGGTATGACGCAGGAGCAAGCACTTAAAACGATAGTTGAAGAAGTATACAACAGTGAGGCAAGTTCTTTGGGCTTTAGCTTAAAAGACGCCTTAGATTTAATACATAATTGTGATTGCAGATTTAGCGAGTGCGATCCTAGTCAAGATGTGCCATTTTAGTTGACGTGGAGGTTTTAAAATGCAAAAAGAAATTGAAATTATAAATGACGGCTTATCATACAAAGAGAAGCTTGAGTGCATTGCGAAACGTTTTGGTATGACGCAGGAGCAAGCACTTAAAAATATAATTCATGATATATATATTAGTGAAGTAACACTTTCCGAATTTAAAGACGCCATTGTTTTAATTTGGGACAACAATCATGACGAATGCGTTGAGTTTGACATTGACGGAAATGTTATCGTTGATGACAGCTCTGAGAATGATCTATATGAGGGTGATACTGCTTTTTAAAGAGCTTGACAACAATGCAGTAAGTATTGTATAATTTAGTCAATATACTAAATATAAGGGGAATACTTACTATGAGCAGTTTATCACAAGGAATACATAACGCTGTATGTATAGGTGTTATTTTTACTGGCAAACATCAATCTTTTAATAGACCACTACCAAAAGTAACTATATTGTGGGAGATAACTGAAAACGAAAAAATAAAAACTTTTTCAAGAGATTATACCTATTCTTATTACGAGAAGGCAGAACTACGTCTGCACCTAGAGTCTTGGCGAGGCAGACCTTTTACAGCGACTGAATTATCCAAATTCAAACTTCGCAATATATTAGGCGTGCCATGCAAATTGGAAATAGCCAAGAACAATAAAAATTACAAACAAGTAGAAAATGTTTACCGTTTTCCAGCAAAGGAACAAGCTCCTAAACGCAAATCAGAGCTTATTTACTTTGATATATCAGATAAAACGACTTATTCAGAGATACCTAATATACCATATTATATAGTAGAAAAGATCAAAAACTCACCTGAGTATAAACAATCGTCACTTAAATTATAACATAACAAAGCATATCGGACACTCATCAGTAATGTTGAGTGTCTTTTTTATACCCGAAAGGAGAAACAACATGAATATTGAAACGCCAAAGAAAACTAAGTTTGATATCTTGGAAGAAATCATGATAAGCTTTCAAGATAATTATGAAACAGACAATGCTCAGACACATTGGGTGAAAACCTACAAAGAGCGGAGAGAGAGATTGATTCAGCTTCAAGAGGAAGAATATGAACTGCAAGCGAATGTAATTGATGACGCTCACGATCTGGGCTTTGTTGAAGGCGTAAGATATGCACTCAACATCATGGATATGACAAACGCAGGAAAGAATAAGGAGCTTTTGGAACGGCTCTTAAATATTCTTGAAAATACAAAGGAGGAAAATCATGAGAGTAACAGTTGAGATCAATGATGAAATGGCAAAGGCGATAAAACTGTATATGACGAAAGCCGAAACAGAAGAAAGCCTCGAACAGCTTATCCAGCAGGGGGCTGAAAAGGCAGCCAGCAAAGCCTTTGTTAAGTATGTGCCAAAGCCTATAAGAGATTACTATAAGCTTTTGGATCAGCTCAGGGAGGAAAGATCATGAAAAGAACAGTGATACTTGCAGCGGTAACTGTCCTGCTATTGTCAGGCTGTGGCAGCTCAGACTCATCTTCTTCAGAAAGTCCGAAAGATAGTTATGTCGGCAAATTTGCAAATGACATTTCTTCTTCGGTTGCTTCAGATGATAGTGGATCGTCACCAGAAGATACAAACAGTATTGAAGATGTCACAACTGCTGCACCAGCGACAACTACAGAACCGCCTCAGATCACAGCACCGCAAACGGAAACAAATGAAACTACTAAAAAGCCAAAGGTATACCACATTCCCTCAGCCAATACTACTCTGCCGCCTATTCCTATTTATTTCAAACTAGAAAGCAATGACGGCAACGGCTTATCAATGTCATATACAGTAGAAAACTGTAATTGTAATGCCCAATACGATATATTATCCGTTACGATCGATGATATGGATGTTACTTCGGTATGCAGCAAAGACAGTTTTGAAGCCACAAGCGGAACAGATGTAAGCGGTGCAGTGTCCATAGGATATGGTAACGCAACGCCTAACAGCACCGTGACTTTCACAGGCACTTGGACAAATACCGATACTGGAACAACAGAGTATTTTGATTTTCATTATAGTTTTCATATCTCAGAAATAATAAAGGAGTGAGAGCATGGCTATTGATTTAAAGGATCAAACCTTTGGTGTAGAGATCGAGTTTACAGGTATAACACGAGAAAAAGCTGCACAGGTTGTCGCTGAACATTTTGACACCTACTCGTCCGACCCAGATTACTCTTGCTATTACACACGAAAGATATCTGATGACACAGGTCGTGAATGGAAAGTAATGCGTGACGCCTCAATAGACCCAGTTAGGAAGAACAGATCTGAAACATATAACATGGATGAATACCGTTGTGAGCTTGTTACACCTATACTGAAGTCTGATAAGGATATGGACGATCTTCAGCAGATAGTTCGTGACCTAAGAAAAGCGGGAATGAGAGTAAACGAAAGCTGTGGCTTGCACGTGCATATAGGGGCAGAAAGGCAGGACGCCAAGTCACTCACTCGTCTGTCTAACATCATGTATCAGAAAGAAGATATCCTTTACCACGCTCTAAAGGTCCCAGCAAGCCGTGCAATGCAATGGTGCCGCAAATCTGATGAGGACTATATACGTCGGCTTAATGCCGCCAAACCGAAAACAAAAGAAGCACTAGCAGATATCTGGTACCGAAATACCGACGGATATGAACGCCGTAATGCCCACTATAACCGCTCTCGTTACAGAGCGCTCAATCTTCACGCATATTTCACAAAAGGAACAGTTGAGTTTCGCTGTTTCAACGCAACTGCCAATGCAGGCAAAGTCCGCACATATGTGAGGTTTGCGCAGGCTGTCACCGCCCAGGCTCTTAATCAACGCAGTGCCGCTGTACATAAAACACAATCAAGTAACGAATGCTACACTTTCCGCACATGGCTCATACGCATAGGGCTTAATGGGGACGAGTTTAAAGTGCCGAGAAAATATCTTCTTGAAAACCTTGAGGGCGCAAAAGATTGGAAAGATAAGGCGGCAGCTATGGAGCGACGGCGGATAAGAGAACAGCAGGCACAGCAAATCGCCCAACGTCTAAACGATATGAGAGCCGCCTCGCCTGAGCCTGAGACAATAACAATAAGCAGTATCATCCATTCTCCAGATCGTGAGGTCAGAAATGATAATTCTTTTACCCTAAGAGAAAGGATAGTTATGCTGCTTGAAAACGTCCGTGATGATGAAAGTGTTACTCCAGACGAGCGAAATAACATATTCTCTGTCCTTGGTATCAGTCACAATGGACAGGAAAACTCTATTGAAGATCTGCTTTCCACACGGCAGACACAACAAGCAAGAGAAGCAGAAAACACTGTTTCACAGCCTGCAAGACGAAGAAACACTCCAAACAGAAGCAGATAAAATGTCCTATCACACGTGGTAGGGTCAAGGAGGGATAATATGATTACTGATGAAGAATATGACGAGCTGATGAAGCTTTTCTTTTCCCCTGATAATACACCAAAAGAACAGCCGAAAAAGAACGAGGAGTATAAGATATATGTAGCATACGGAAGCAATATCAATACTGAACAGATGATGTTTCGCTGTCCCGACGCTGAGATATATGCAACAGGCATGGTGCAGGACTATGAGCTGTCATTCAATAAGGTGGCAACGCTCCAAAAAAAGAAAGGTGAAGAAGCCCCTGCCCTGCTCTGGAAGCTTTCTTCTTCGGACGAAAGATCACTTGATAAGTTTGAGGGCTATCCTCACAAATACAAGAAAATAGCTGTTGATGTGAAATGCCAGGACAAAATCGTTTCTGGCATGGCATATGTCATGGTCAATTCAAAGGACTACAACACGCCAACAGAGGAATATTATCAGCGAATAGAAAACGGATATATAGAAAATGGCTTACCATTGGAATATCTCGAACAGGCATATGAAAAAGCAGAGGAAATGGTCTGTGAGCGTATAGAACGTGACAACAGCAGTATCTCACTGTTTAATCGTGAATACCTTGACAGCATAAGCAACAATGATGATATAGCAGTAAATGCTTTCAGAATGGGCGCTATGTATCAGCAATATTTCAACGATAATGACCTTGAAGCGTTTGAAATAATGGATATGGTCAAGGAATACAAAACGGCTGACCGCTTTGAGCAGGCACTGAAAGAAATTGAGTTAAGAGAACAGATTGGCAACCTTTATTGTGCCTATGGAAGTAACATGGATCTCGAACAGATGAGATACAGATGTCCTAATTCAAAGGTAATATCAACAAGCTACATTGAGGACTACAGGCTCCAATTTAATCAGCACGCAACTATAGTTAAGGACAAAGGCACAAAGGTCCCCGTTGTTTTGTGGGAGATCGCTCCTCAGGATTGGAGAAACCTCGACAGATATGAGGGATATCCGTCATACTACCGAAAAGAGCTTGTTAATGTAAAGGTCGGCGGTGTAGAGCGAGCCTCATTGGTCTACATGATGAATAAGCCTGATTTCGCTATATCTCCACCAACGCAAGCATATCTCGATGGGATAAAACGAGGCTGTAAACAGCATGGAATCGATACAGGTTATCTTGATAACGCATATGCAGACTCAATACAAAAAGCCAGGCAGTTTCAGACAAGATGTAAACGACCTTCTAAAAGCAGGTGATGATAATGAGAATTGAGAACGCTCCGTATGTAAAAGCCGTTATGGGTGGCAATGAATATGCTATACAAAACAGTCCGAAGAATGTTGCGGCTGCTATATACAAAGCAAATGTCACACAACAGAATATAAGTATTCTGACTCCAGATAATGTTACGATAGTATCTACCTTCGGACCGTTTCTTGATCGCTGCACAGATCTTGACTACACAAATAAAAAGATTATACCAGAATTGACGGCAATGCAGACGCTTCAGCAGCCAGTGCCACAGGTGAAGCTCTTCCGCAATAATGGCATAAACAAAGATAAAGGAATGAACAGATAGGAGGGATAAACCGTGTATAAAAATGAAAAGGCGTCATCACCGCCAGTAAACAACAAGGTCGTTGATTTTTGCTGCGGAAAGATAATAATGCTGTTGTCAGATCACCCAGGTAAGCTTTTTTACCAGGACTCAGACAGCAGCATTTATATTTTAGGCGAACATCTTCCTGACGCAGAGCCGAAGCCTATAGCTCTGCTGTCAGAAGAAGAACAGCAAATGATACTCAGACACTATGAACAGCGAGGGGGTAATCACATATGAACGTCTTTGTACCAGGGACACGCTTTTCTGACGAACAGATACGTGACGCACGAAATATGTCATCCTGCGAAGTCATCTCCTCTGTTACAGGCTTCAGCTTTGAAAAGTGCGGCAGTGAGTGGAAATGTAAAGAACACGACTCACTGAGAGTTTTTAAAGACGGAAAAGGTTGGACGTGGTATAGTCAAAACATAAGCGGAGCTAACTGCATTGACTTTCTCATGAAAAGCGAAGGCTACTCCTGGCAGCAGGCAATAACGTCGCTAACACAAGGAAAGTATACACAGAGCGACTATGCTTTTCGGAATGACGAACAGCCTCAAAAGCCAAAGGAAATAAAGCTGCCTGAAAGGACAGAAGGCAAATACTCCCGTGTATATGCCTACCTAATGAAAAAGCGCTGCATAGACCTTGAAGTGATAAACTACTGCGTGAAAAACGAGTTGCTCTATGAAGATAAGCGTGGAAATTGTGTGTTTGTCGGAAAAAATGACAATGGTCAGCCTAAATATGCAATGCTCAGAGGAACATATACTCCCGAAAATGGACAGCCATACAAGGGCGAAGCAAGCGGCTCAAACAAAATGTACGGTTTTCGCATGGACGGCACCTGCGAAACACATCTCTTTGTATTTGAAGCCCCTATCGACGCTCTCAGCCACGCAACACTCAACATACAGAGGTCTAAAGATATGGGAATAGCTGACTGGAAGAACAGCTGGAAGCGCCATACACGCCTCGCACTTGGCGGAACAGCGGACGTTGCTCTCGGCACTTATCTTGCCACGCACCCAAAAGTCAATGAGATCTCGTTTTGCCTTGACCGTGACGAAGCAGGGCGAACAGCTTCTGCAAAATATCTTGAGAAATATTCCGTACAAGGGTACAAGGTCAATATCTATGCAGTGCCTGAAAACTGCGGAAAGGACTACAACGAATATCTGTGCAAAGTCACAGAACACAGGAAGAATGTAAGCCGTCAGATGTCGGCTTCATATAATAAGCAGCGTAAAACACGCTGAAAAGAAAAGGAGTTATCTTATGAAAGTAAAAAAGATCACTAAAAACATCTCGGCAGCTATAACAACTGCGATCCTTGCGGCATTTTGCTCTGTAAATGCCTTTGCAGCCGACAATGACGGCTGGACAAACTTTTTCACATTTGGTGATAACTTTGCTACAAACCTGCAGAAAGGTTTGAAAACAGTTGCAACTATTGCGGTGATCGTACTCGCTATCATGGTCATCTCAGGCGGACGTAACTGGGTGGACAAGCTCAAGTCAACAGGCGGTGGAATACTTGTCGGTATCGCTATCGGCTGCTATGGCGCAGGTATAGTTGCAGGAATGTTTGCATAACACAACAGGACACCAATTCGGTGTTCTGCAATGCTATATGATGAATATGTCATTGCAGAATACCGAAGCGAAAGGAGATAATCATGGAGATAAAAACCTCAAAAAAGCACAAGCTTTTGTTTTCAGCATTTACAGTATTTTTGTTTTCGGTTTTCATACCGATAGCCGTCTGTGCTGTAGATGTGGACTACGAAAACCTGCCCCTTGATGTAGTCAAGCATATAAGCAAGGCGACCTACTGGAAAGATATTTTTAGAAGTCTGGGGTTTGCCATACTTAGTTGTATAGCAAAGCTTATAGACTGGTGCGAACAGGCATTCAATCAGGTGCTGCACTTTAATGTTATGCACCTCTTTAATCAGATAACAGGAATGTCAGATACAAACAAGCTCGTTTCCGTAATATTCACCATATTCCTGCTGATCGGAGCGGCTGGAGTAATGTTTATGTCCGAAAAAATAAGGGTAAACGATTTTCTTAAAAGCATAATTCTTTCAGCGGCACTTATAGTTGCACTTCCAGCCCTGCTTTCAGAGCTTACGAGCATGAAAAGAGCGGGACTTGCTGATATAAACAATATCGAATATAGCGAAGTACAAGGCGGCTCAGATTTCACATACACTCTTGGTGATATACTTCTTCAGGAAAATATTATTGATATGACTAAAAGTGCGATCAATAATAAGCTGAGTTATTACAGTGAAACTGATCCATTGCCGAACAGCGTCTATGATCTGAATATAAATCAGCATGGCGGCTCTGGCTGGGACAAAGAGGTAGTTGATATATCCGCAGAGGAGTCATCACAAAGACGATATGAAGATCTGACCTATGATGATATGGCGGAACTCATGGACGTTGGTTATGAATACAGATTTTTTAATCAGGTCATGGATCGTATGTCCCTTAATGAGGAGCTTGACGGTGGAGTTGTGTTCACCTATCAGGCTGTCACTGGTGTAAGCTCAAGCGGACAGCCTATTTATGAGGAACAGACAACTACCATTGCGGCATATAAAACGAGCATACTTTGGAACATGGCTTATCAGGCAGATGTCAGAGAGGCAGGACTTACCGAAAGCGTGCGGTCAGCACGTGACATTGAGTCAGCATTCAATCTTCTCAGAGATAACATTATTCGAGAACGAAACAGAGTATACAATCAAAGACTAAGCCGTTCAAATCAAAGCAATGTAGACGCATATTATCAGTTTGAAGATATAATGACCCAGCAGGAATATGACGATCTTGACACAACAGACAAGATGATCCAGTCGCTGACAGTAGGACAAGGAGCCGAACATATCTACAGATATAACTACGATTTCTGGTTTTCACTGATATTTCTTTTAACAGTTGCAGTTGCCATTATCCTTGCAACTTTCAAGCTTGGAACAATGTTATTTGATATTATCATAACTCAGCTTCTTGCAGGTGCTATCGCCGCAACAGGCGTTACTAATTCAGGCAGAACAAAAATGGTGGTGCAAAATCTTGTATCGTCATATGTTATCTTCATCCTAGTCGCCTTTATGCTTAAGGTGTACATAAAAGCCATACTTATTATCCATAACATGAGCAGTCTTAATTACATAACGCAGCTTATCCTTATAGCTTGTTTTGCAAAAGGCGTTATAACTTGTCCTGATTTCATCACAAGAGTTCTGGGTATTGACGCAGGAAATAAAAACAGTATGGGAACATTGTACGCAATGTCATCTGTCGCAAGAGGAGCAATGATGGGCGGTTCCGCTGTAGGTGGAGTTGCAGGAGGTGCTGCCGGTGCGGCAGCAGGAGCAGCTTCGGGCTTTGCTACAGGTGCATATTCGTCTATAAAAGATGCTCAAAGCGGAGGTCATGGAAAAGCCTACACAGCTTTTGCTGCTGTTGGAGGAGCATTAAAAGGAGGCGTTACAGGAACAGCAAACGGATATAAGGCAGGCGGCGCATTAAATGGAGCAAAAGCGGCAGCTGTTTACCCTAAAGCAGCCGACACGGCTGGAAGTCAGTCAAACAGCAATAATCAGAATAGCAGTGCAGGAAGCACAAGCCCGAACAGCAGTAATTCAAGCTCAGCAACTGCAAATATCAATACAGAAAGCCAAACAGCTTCCGCACCTGAGCAAAGCACTTCTGAAGAACAAAAAACTGCTTCTTCAAATTTGCCAAGCAGTAATGCAGAGTCAGATACACCAACAAGCAATGCCAATACGAACACGGCAGAAGCTCCAAAGGGTCATGCTTTTGATATGGCAAAACCTAACGATAGAAAGGAAAAATAAAATATGGGAACAGTACCTAAGTCAACCAAAGCCGATATAAAATTCTTTTTCGGGCTGTCACTACAGCGCATAGGAATAGCGATAATGGTCGGTTTTGTTTCATTCTCAATATGTCAGGAAACGATCAGCAACGCATGGTTACAGATCATAATGTCACTCATATTCGTTGCAATATCACTTGTTTTGTCTGGAAGATCTCCGTCAAACCCTAGGATCACCTTTGCAAAAGGTCTTATACTTTTTGTATTAAACTTCTTTGAGCCTAAAAAATTATACGGAACTGAAACAGAAGAATACCGCACATACAAGGAAAGAGAGGCTGAACGAAATGCCAAAAAGCAAAAATAAAATAAGCTATTCACAATGCCTTGACTATCTTGCTGATATAAAGGAATACTGTGGCAATGGCATTATAAAGCTTTCCTACCGAAACAAAAAGACAGAGCTTGCCTGCGTTATGCAGATATCAGGCATAGACATTTTTCATTATTCTACAGATGATATCTATGCCGTCTGCAACAACTTTGCAAAAGCTACAAATGCTCTGTCGTTGCCGCACAAATATATATTCTCAGATAAACACCCAGACCTTACGCCTCAGCTTGATTATCTTGAATATAAAAAGAACAGAACAACTGGTTTTCCAAAGGTCTTTATAGAAAAACAGATCCAGACTTTAAAGAACGCAGCCGAACAGCAGCGTGACAGATTAGCATATCTCATAGTATATGCCAAGGAAAATCAAGAAGAAATGCTTGCGAAAGCCTGCCAGAAGTACATATCACATATGACAGATACATCTGTTAAAATATGCTCAAAGCCTGAGATACTCTACCTTTTCCGCAAGCACCTTTGCTGCTCTGACACACCGTCTTGCAGTGTAAAGTCCATTCATCCACTTGAATATATCAGACACCAAGGATATGCTCAAATCGACAACAACTATGTCACAACGCTTATTGTAAATGACTACCCTGCTACTATAAAAAATCTTGAGATCGCAAGTCTTATACAGCGTCTTGAGGGCATAACAGTAATGCTTGACGTTGATTACAAGAACAAAACGCTGGTACTTAAAGAGCTTAACAACAGTATGAAAGAACTCAAAGGACGATTTACAATAAACAGAACAGATAGTGAAGATCTTGATACACAGACAGAGCTTAATAAGCTTACAGCGATCCGTGAGGCAATAGTAAATGATAACGAACAGATGATGTATATAACAATGCGTATCATTTTGTCCGAGTCTACCCTTGAAAAGCTCAACGACAAATGCACGAACATCTCAAAAATGCTTGAGGACGAGGGTATATCCTGCTTTATCCCATATAACGAAATGGCAGACGAATACATTGATCTTATAAGGCACGACAACATTGCGAATACGCCTTTTCCGCTTCATGATACATATAAAATGCAGTATCCTTTCTACTATCAGCAGCATCTTGATGACAGATCTTTTATTTTCGGAAAGACGGTAACAGGCGGTCTTGTAAGCATAGATTTCTTTGCCCGTGACTCATACAGACAATCATACGATATGATGTTCATAGGAGTAAAAGGCTCTGGTAAATCAGCTACTCTAAAGTCATTAGCCCGTGATTATGTTTCCCTGGGCAACAAGATAATGATACTTGACATTGAGTCTGAGTATCGCACACTCGCAGAAATGTTCGGTGGACAGGTGATAAGGCTCAACAAAAATTCAACGCTGAATGTACTTCAACTGAGAAAAACAATAGACTCATCACGAGAAGATGACGCAAGCAACGAAACAAATTATGCTTCAGAGCTTTCACGAATAATCACATTTTTCTATCAGTATGCACCCTCTCTTGGCGAAATGGAAGCCGAGGAGCTTAAAGATGTTATACAAGAAACGTTCGCCAAAAAGGGCATAACACAAAGCACTGATGTATCTACTCTTTTGCCGGAGGACTTCCCTATTTTCTCTGATCTCCTTGCAACTATACGCAGCAAGCTATACAATAGTGATCGCTCATACAAGGCGCTCACGCCAAGAAAGATAGATATTTATGAAACACTTGAAGTCATAGTAAAGCAGCTTGCAGAGGGCATTTACTCATCAATGTTTAACGGATATTCTAACGTGAATATCGAAAACTCAAATGTTATAGTCTTTGACGTAAAGGCTCTTTCGGAAATGGACGAGCGTATCTATAATGCTCAGCTTTTCAATATTCTAACCCTTATGTGGTCTGAGACTTGTAAGAATGTTGAATACAATAACAATATAACCAATCCATATGACAGACGTTATGTTGTATCTCTTATAGACGAGGCTCACAGATTTATCAATGCCAAAAATCCGCAGGTCACAGACTTTATTGATAAGCTTGTCCGCCGAACAAGAAAATATGACGCTTCTCTATGGTTTGCTTCACAGTCTATAAGCGACTACAATCCCACAGGAAACTCTGAGGGAGCAGAGAAAATCAGAGTCATATTCCAGCTCGTACAATACAAATTCATATTTAAACAATCAGCAAATACTGCAGCTTCTCTGCACGAATTTTTCCCTCAGTTTACAGTATCAGAGCTTAATTCAACGGCTGAATTTGAGCCTGGTGAGCTGCTATTGTCGCTGGGATCAGGACGAAACAAGCTTCACTGCAAGCGTTATGTTGATGACGCAACCATGCTGTATATAGGAAACTCACGTGACAGCGAGGAGATAGTACACAGGATCTTTGAAGAACTTTATCACGAATATTCTGACGAAGAATACGGTGAGCTTATAATGCAGCAAAGAGAATACTTCCATAAAGCATTCACAAATGAAGTTTTCGATATGCTTGGATATAAACCTACAGACAGCGATACGCTATATCAGATAGTATTTATGGCTGTTGACAGGCTCATAAAAGAATACATAGGCAAACGAAAAGGAGTGTGGTAAATGTGACAAATGCCAAGAGTTCAAATATCATATACGGTATCTTTATAGTATTTACCATGCTTGTTATTGGCATTATTCTTGCGTTCAAAGGCACAAAGGAACGTGAAAGCAGCTCTGTTGACTATGATAATTCTCTTTCGGTGGGTGGCTATGCGGTAAAGATAAACAACTGCATTTACTTTACAGACACCAATGAGATAGTATTCACGTTCAAATATAAGGCTATGGTCGGCTCTCCCACAAACAGTATTCCTGAGATATACTCGATAACTTATTCGCTTAAAGACGAACTTAACAGCAAGCTTACATACAAGACGCAGGACAATTCAAACGAAGAACAGCTTGTTACCTGCACCGATTTTGACAAGGATCTTTATTATATCAAGGTCAATTTTATATCAAAAGAGCCTGATTATTACGATCAAGATACCTATGATGACTTTGGTGATGTAGTCAAAGGTGCTTTTCATGAGGGAAAAAAGTATGACAGCTATGTGCAGATAGATGTACAAGATATGCTCAAAATGACTAAAAATGAGTATAAAACATATACAACTCAAGCACCTGTAACTGCCACTGAAGAAAGCTCTGCGGCTGATAAGGTCATAGATCCAAGTGGCACGTTTGTTATTACAACAACTACTCCAATGACAACAGAGAGTTCTGAGCCTGCAACCACGACAAGCACAGCGTCTAAAAATTCACATGAAAGCACTTCCAAAAAGAAAACCAATGTGGCTGTAAAGAGTAATCAAGATCATGATGAACAGCAGATCGACGAGCCATATGTATACACAACAGAGCCTAGGCGGTATGAAGATAATGACCACTATACCGAGCCACAGCAAACTCAAAGACAGACTGAGAGACAAACTCAAAGGCAAACAACAGCTACAACAACTACCGCTTATGTACCCCCTGAGATAAAGGGGCTAAGACTTGAAAGCAGCTATAGCAACAATGATGTTAGGCTTAATGCAGGCGAAAGCACAACGCTTACTGCGGTCATTTCGCCCTCAAATGCTGTGGGAAATATAATCTGGGAGTCCAACCGAACAGATATTGCAGAGGTAGACAGCAGTGGCAAAGTTACCGCAAAAGCAAAAGGAAAAGCAATAATAACGGCAAGAGCTGAGGATAACAGAGCAGTATCCGCAAGCTGTATGATAACTGTAGAATAGAGGTAAATGCAATGAATGAAGAACTGTTTTTTGAATATCCACTAAAAGATGAGCGTGAAAAATATGAAGCTGAAACACTGTCGGGTTGTCCTGAAAATCTGCCGTCGGCAAGAACAAAAGCTTTCATACTGTTGTGTGCAGGCTTCATTATTATCCCCTTGTCTGATATTTTTCCTTCGGAAAAGATATCCACTATAGCAATGTTTGCAGGCGTTATCTTGATCGTAATATCCCTGCTTATAATGAGATCTCTACTCAGTGCAAGACGAACAGGAGTTGAAATTTCTGCATATGAAACATATATTGAGATCACTTCTCTTGATAATATGAACAAATATCCACGAAGAACTCTTATTGTTTCATACAGCGACATTGTTATGTGTGATGTTTCAAATGACGGAAAAAACGTAATGCTGATCTACAAAGCAAATGTCAGCACCGAGGATTGCGTTGATATAAATGGAGAAAAGGCTGCTAACGTTCTCAACGGCACATTCCCTATAAGCGTAAATCCATACACATACGAACACTTTTTCTTTCTCTATACCGCACCAAAGCTTTTCAGAGTCAGAACAAAGGGTTGGAAAACAGTAAAGAAATTCGGCACAGAATATGAATATGCCGCAAAATATTTACAATAAAAATGGAGGTAAAAAACAATGGCTTTCACCAATAAAAACAACAAGATCACAGTAAAGGGCTTTCTTTCAAGCAACATCACAGAAGTACCAAATTCAAGCTATGCGCTTACATTTATGATAAAAGTACCACGTCCTGCTCAGCAGGATAGGCGTATTATTTATGATGAATTTATGGTTTATGTATGTGACAATAAGAATGCAACTAACGCAAGAGCAAATCTTACAACAGGCGTATCAGTAAAAGTAACAGGCGAATTAAGAATATGGCATGACGGCTCTTACCGAATTTGCGCCAATGATATTCAGCCTATATGGTAGGTAAAAGTCAATGGAAATGAAAATAAGAATAACCGACGAACAGCTTGTCAAACAAATGGATGAGGTCATAAAAGAGGAGGGATTTACTTCACGTAATCAGTTTATAACCTATGTCATTTCAATGTATCTCGCCTCAGAAAACAAGTTTTTCCTTCGGGCTTTTCCGCCTGTTATGCGTGAAATATGCAAGGGAAGCATTGACGAACAGAAGAAAAACGCAGAGCATTTACTACAGAAAAATGAGATCCTAATGCAGGATATGCTCAGAACAATGAATGATATACGTGCGATATTCTACTCTGAGATCACCGAAAAAGAAACCAAATAAAATGATAAAAAATATAGAATTTAAGGTGCTTTTCTTTTGTTTTTCGGAAAGAAAGTGAGAAAATGCTGTATGGCATTATACAGAAACGTTATGGCATTATACAGAAATGTTATGGCAACGTACAGAAAGCGTATGGCAAGCTACAGAATTTGTATGGCATTGTACAGAAATGTTATGGCAACGTACAGAAAGCGTATGGCATTGTACAGAAAAAAGTGCAAAAATACCCCACTTTCAGGACGGATAAAGCTCGGTACTACCGAGCTTTCCAACGGTTGCTGGGGCATACCTTTATGCTCTTGTGTCTTTCACTGGGTCTTGGAGTGGTCTTGACACCAAAATTGCACAAATATGGAAACAAGAAAGAGGGTAAAAAGAATGAAGAAAACAATAGCTATCACCGAGGAGTGCAACCAGCTTTTGAAAGAGCTGGCTGAGAAAAATGATACCACAGAGTCGAAGATAGTCAAGTGGGCGATCGAGGAGTACGCTGCACGGAACAAGCCCGAACATCCAGATGAGATCGTGGAGATCAGGCGGAGGATCGTCAAGATACAGGAACAGAATTTTCACCTGCTGAATATGCTCAACTCATTCATTGAGAAAATGCAGTTCACAGATGACGAGGGTTACTTCTCAGCCGAGGATCTCCCCTGCCGCTGGATGGAGGAGAGCAAGAACGAATTTCATCAGAAGCAGTTGAAGAACAGACTTGAATCGATCAATAAGAAATAGGGAGATGTCTTATGTCAACACCTGCAGTAGTATTCTCACTGGGTTTCACCTATGATTGGGCAATAGGCGGTTACGACTTTCTGGAATACATGGATCGTCCAGAAGCCTTTGATAAGACCCGTCACCTCAATGACGAATACAAGGACTTCATCGACTATATGTCAAACTCAGAAAAATCAGACGGACTATTCAATGCACAGTCTGACCTGCTAACTGAAAGTGACAAGGAAAAATACCGTCAGCTCGAAACAGTGAGCCGTGACGCAGGCTGCCCTAAGTATTACGGTGTTGTATCCTTTGATAACAACTTTCTCATAGAGAACGGGTTAATGACGAGCGACGGCAAGCTTGATGTCCATGGGATAAAGGAGTTAGGTCGTGAGGGTATCAACGCCATGATATCAACGTCCAATAAGCTCGACAATGACAACGTGTATTGGACAGGAGCGATACATACCAATACTGATAACATTCACATACATTTCTCCATATGCGAATACGAGCGGCGTGAGGACCGCTGTAAGGTATATCGTGATAAGGATTGTATCGAGGTCAAAGCATTCGATAAGCTCAAGTCAAAGATCGTGAACAGAGTCCTTGGCAGTGATTATTCCAGGCAGCTCACCGAGCTTGAAAGGGAGTCTATCAAACCAGCTTTATCATCAGGATACGGCGGTTGTGCTGAACAGCTTATCAGACTTGCCGACAAGCTGCCCTCTGAAGGTGGTTGGCAATACGGCAGACCAAAGATGAGAGCATATCGTGACGATATAGACAAAACGGTTGACGCAGTTATAGCCTCGGATCCACAGCTCAGCTCCCTCTGGAAGCAGTACAACGATATGCTTGACAGCAGAACAGAATATCTCCGAAAGATCTACGGCGAGGGCGAGCGTCATCTGTACGCTACCTTCAAGCCGAACAGACTTGAAGATTTTCATAAGGAGCTTGGCAACCAGCTTCTCGATGATCTTGCACCCCTTGCCGAACAGCTCCGTGTTTCTGCCCTGCCGCAGGCTCATCCTTCCGAAAATGAAAACAGCGAACAGTTTCTGCCGCCACAGTACGATGAAGATACAGGCATCATAATGGATATGCCAGAATATTCGCAGCCAAACAGCCTTGACGAGGAATATTACAATTCACTGTATGCCTCTATGGACGCTCATCCTTCCGAAAATGAAATGTGGTTTGACGAGCCTCCTATTCCTGAAGCTGACCTGTATCCATATCCGCAGGAATTTCATCTTTCCGAAAAAGAAACGAAATCACAGCTCAGAATTGAATGGTCAGACAGATACAAGCAGGCACTTGATCTAATGTACGGCTCACGAACAGCCGACGGCAAGAAGTTACCCAAAGACCTGCCTGCAGCACTTGAATTACTTGCCCAGGAAAGCGATAGTGGAAACGTTCTTGCAACTTATGACCTTGGAAAGCTCTATCACATAATGTCAGATGAGCATTACGATTTCTCCCCACTCAGCGAACAGAATTATATTGAGGCACTTGATGGTTTTCAGAAACTATTGGACAAACAGCTTCCAAGCTGGCAGCATTCCTACGTATGCTACAGGGTCGGTAAGATGTATGACAAGGGACTTGGCACGGTGCAGGACTACAAAACTGCAAGAGAATACTATGAAAAAGCAGGCGAGAACAGATTTGCATACTTCTCCCTGGGCAATATGTATAAGTTTGGCTCTGGTGTGGAAGTGGATATGACCATGGCAGTCAGCTATTATGAGAAAGCTCTTGCTTGCAAAGGTGATATGCCTTTTGCAAGCTACGCCCTCGGACAAGCGTATGAGCTTGGACAGGGTGTTAAAGCTGATGAACAGAAAGCGACGCAGCACTACACTCAGGCACTCACTGGATTTACTGCGATATACGAGAAAAGTCACGAGGACAGTATAAGCTATCGACTAGGTACTATGTATCTAAAGGGAAAAGGAACAGATGTTGACCTGGCAAAGGCGGAAAAATACCTCCTGGAGTCTGCTGACAATGGAAACAATCAGGCTCAGTACCAGCTCGGTAAGCTGCGTCTTGCTCAGGATCGAATTGACGAAGCAGAACAGCTTTTTATCAAGTCTGCAGAGAAAGGTAACGTCTATTCAGCTTTTTCTCTCGGACGGATATACATGACCGAAGAAAAGCGGGATGACAGCAAAGCCGAACAGTTCCTGAAACAGTACCTTGCAGGGTCTGATGATGAGCTTGGCATTGGAGAATATGCTCTTGGAAAGCTCTATCTCTCTCAGGATCGTATTGACGAAGCAGAACAGCTTCTTATTTCATCCTCCGAAAAAGAAAATCTGTATGCCTCATATAAACTTGGAAAGCTGTATCTTACAGATAGAAAGCTTGACTACACAAAAGCTGTGAAATATCTGAAGCCATGTGCTGACAAGGCAGACAATGAATACGCTCAGTACGCACTCGGCTGTATCTATCTGAAAAAGGAGCATTACGATCGCAAGTTAGCAGAAAAATATCTTCTTGAGTCATCAGGTCACAATAACTCGTCGGCTCAACTGAAGCTGGCTCTTATGTACCGAGAAGAACAGAAATACCGCCAGTCAGATTACTGGATGAGGCTTGCTGCACAAAACGGTAACGAATATGCACAGAAAATTCTTGCAGAGCGTCACGAACAGATAAGGATGAAGCTCCATCTTGGCGCAACGGCGAACAGCGTCATGCGGCGTGTCTGCAGTAATATGCAGACAAAGGCTCAGCAGCTTCTTGCCCAAGTGGAGCGTGACGAACAGGAACAGAAATACAAACAGGCTATAAGTCAGACTTATAGCCGATAATACACCCTACCACACGTGGTAGGACAAGGGGGATAAGAAATGAATAATGATGAGCATAAAATACTAAAGACAATAGGACGGATACTGCTTCTTATTATCCTCACAGCGACAATAGCAGGAGTCGTATGTCTGGTATTTAATCTGCTTGATGAGCTGTCCGCTATAAACAAGGCAGCTCAGACCAATCAAGGCAAAGTTGGTGAAATGTGGGCGAGTTTTTCTATTCGGAAAGAATATTTCTGGACAAAGCCTAAGCAGCTTGAGGTCAGCGATCTTTTTTTCTTATCTTTCGTCATATCTTTGGTTATCTTTGCAAAAATATCACGACAGATAGAAATAAAGAGAGGTTACAAAGATCTTGAGGGAAGCGACAGGTGGGCAACAAAACGAGAGCTTAACAAAAACCTTATAAGAATACCTGAAAAGGAACTATACAAAGCAGAAAAAACAGGTCCGCTTATAGCCTGCAAATATGGATATTTCTATGTTGACCCAAAGAACAACCACTCCCTTATAATCGGCACAACTGGCTCTGGTAAAACTCAGTCCCACGTTCTCCAACAGGCAAGAGTTTTCGCCTGCGGCAAAGACAAACAATCCATGATATTCAATGACCCTAAGGGAGAGATATTTTCTTCCACCTACCCTATAATGAAAAAAGAAGGCTATAACGTAGTCATATTAAACCTCAGAGACACGAACAGATCCTCACGGTGGAATCCACTCACATTTATCATTAACGAGTACGTAAATTGCATAAAAAACAATCTTGACCTTTCAAAGGTATCTGAGTATATCGACACAATGGCGTCTACTTTGACATATAACCCTAAATCAGATCCTATATGGCCTTCATCTGCGAAATCGCTGCTATCAGCACTGATACTATATATGATTGAGCAGGGATATAACCACAAACAACTCGACAAGGTCAATATGTATTCTGTTTACCAGTTCTTTATCGAGTATGGACAGGAAGTTGAAGAAACAGATCCATTCGGAAATATCACTACTAAGAACAGACTTGACGAGATATTTAAGAGCCTGCCTGTAGGGTCCCTTGCAAAAGCAGCATATGCTACATCAAACTTTGCAAAGGGCGACATGAGAGCCAGCATATTCGCAACCCTAGCGGACAATATCCGCATATTTGGTCTTGACACAGGTATCGCACAGCTGACCTCAGGCAATGACATAGACCTTGACGAGCTTATCTCTTGCGGAAAGCCATTTGCAATATACATGATCATTCCTGATGACCGCCCTACAAGACACGTCATAGCCTCAATGTTTATCAATCAGAGCTATCTCAGTATGGTAGAATATCTCACAAGGAACAGTATGAAAGCACTGCCACGCCGAGTAAATTATATACTAGACGAGTTCTGCAATCTTGTGACCATACCTGGTATGGATAATAAGATAACTGTATCTCGAAGCAGAAACATAGGCTGGCACTTGTACATACAAGGCTTGAGCCAGCTGGACGCCAAGTATCATGACGACTCCAAGACTATCCGTGAAAACTGTGCCAACTGGGTATACATCTATTCGGGTGATCCTGACACTAACCAGTTCATCAGCAACATTCTCGGAAGCAGAACAGTACAGTATAAGACGTACTCAGGAAAGCTCTCAGAGGAGCTGTCAGAGAACAGAGCATATAAAGGGAAACAGCTTAAAACGCCGACGGAGCTTGCCGTTCTTCAAGAGGGTGACACCATTGTTAAGCACCACCGTATGTACCCTATTGAGTCAAATTTCAAGTTCTTCTACAAGCTCAATCTTGGCACTGCAGAGCTTGACGATATAGCTTTTTCTTCGGAAGGAAAAGCTCTCGTCGAGATCCTTATACCGTTTGATATACTTATACCTCAAAAAGCCGTTCAGGAGGATCATCTGTCCGAAAAGAACAATAGTGATGATGGTTTGCACCAGCATCCAGCAACAGCTATCCCGAACAGATTTGTTGACTCACCTGACAGTGTGGTGATATCTCCACAGAAAGCCGCTCTTGAAGCTATCAATGAAGCTACAAACGGCGAATGGAGCAGAGCTATGCAGGAGATCGACATAGATACCCTTGAAAGGCTACTCAACAGAGCCAAGATCAAAAACAGAAGCACTATAACAGACGAACAGTTTGAAATGCTGAGCAATATGATACTCAGGAAGAAACAGCAAACTGTTTTATCAAACATAACGTAAAGAGGTCAATTATGAAATTCAGCTACTATTACCTGCCGAACAGCCTTGTAGAAAAGAAAATGCTGCCATCAGACTTTGCTGTGGCAGCATTTCTCTATTCTATGGCACAAGCCTACGGAAACAAAAACCTGTACGGCATATACGTTAAGGTGAAGCAGACTACAATAGCAGAAGCCTGCGGCATAAGTGTGGAGTCCGTAGCAAGGGCAACTAAAAGGCTCATTACATCAGGCGTTATCATATCCAGAGAGCGCTGCGTCAAAGCTAACAGACATCTTAGCACATATACATACACTCTTGCAGAGATAGGATCTCGTTTCTTTCGGGTGGACAGAAAGGCAGCTAAACGTCTGACAGCAAAGGAACTCAGGTGCTACTGTGCTTTCTGTAAATGTAAACAGAACAGCAGCAAAATGTTTTTCCACAGCTATTCAGACCTTGCCAAAATGCTCGGTATGAAGCGCAGCGAGCTAATGGCAATAGTGGACAAGCTCATTTCTCTCAAAGTCATACACAAGCGCTATCAGGTCACATCATGCGGTGACTTTGGAGAGAACAGATACTATGTTTTTGAGTTCGTTACTGGACATATCCGAAAAAAGTGCAAAAAAAGGACCGCTGCCCAAAGCGGTCCTCACAAAACTCATAACCCAGCAACCCCTAGAAAATCACTGAATTTACATAAATTCTATCACCATCTAGGGAATTTGTCAAGGGGTTATGTGAAAAATTGTGAAAAAAAACGAGCGGGACCCTATTTTATGTTTAAGGGTAGGGGCAATTTTGACAGGTCATATCTATGACCCACTTAGTTTTATCTATCCGAAAAAGAAAAATTTATGTTAGGAGAATATGTTATGATAAAAGACAAAACTTTATATGACTTACAAAACCTTGTTCGCAAGCTTGTTTCAGACAAGAACAGCATTGATGACGTGAGAAGCTTTCTTTTGCAGCTCATTTTCTGCTTTTTCTGTGAGAAAAGTGGAATTTTCCTGGGAAAGCCCTTTACTCAGCTTGTTTTAAGCTCTGAAGCTTCGTCTTTTCCGTCAAGATTTATGCAGTTTATCACCTCCCTGCCGCCCTTCATGGCTAAACCACAACAACTTTTTCTTTCGGAGGATACTCACCACGCTATGAAGAAGCTTTGCCGTATAAACTGGAAAGACGTAAATCCGAGCATAATGGGAGCTGTACATCAGGCTGCACTTAGCCGTTCTGATCAGCGTGCAACAGGGACGCACTACACCTCACTGCGTAACGTTCACCGTGTTATCGACAAGCTGTTGATAGACAAGCTTCTTGACCAATTTTCGGGAATAAAAAGTGCCGAAGAAATCGCTGTGCTTTACGAACAGCTCGGTAAGATCTCTGTATTCGACCCTGCCTGCGGCGGCGGAAATTTTCTTATTGAGTCCTATCTTGGGCTATCCGCAATGCGTCTTATAGCCTCCCGTGGAATATCATCGGTCAAGCCTCTGAGTACCAGAAATTTTCATGGCTTGGAGCTTTCTGAAGAAGCTGCCTGCATATGCCGAACAGCTTTGTTTGCCACGGCAAGACTTGAGGAGAAGCGCTATGCCGAACAGTTTAAAACGCCCCTATCTCCCGTTGACCTCTCCGAATGTGGTGATATACGCTGCATAGACGCCCTAAATTTTGACTGGGATAAAATTTCCGCCGACTATATCGTAGGAAATCCACCATTCATGTTTAACCACAAAGAACAGTCTTTCAGCCAAACACAGCTTTTTGCTGACTCCGCTTCAGCGTCAGTAGACTACTCTGCAGGCTGGATAATTAAAGCCGCACAGTATTGTGCCGCTCATCCACGAACAGAATGTGCGTTCCTAACTACCAATTCTGTTTGTCAAGGCTCGCAGGTACAGTTCATCTGGGAGCCTGTGACTGACAAGTACAAAATGCACATAAATTGGGCATACAAAAGCTTTCGCTGGGTATCAGATATATCAAACTCAAAGATAGACCTGAGCTGTGTTATAACAGCTTTCAGTGCTAAAGATATGCCTGACAAGCAGCTCATGACAGTATCCGATGACGGTCATGATAGTGCCAGAACAGTTTCACATATCAACGCTTATCTGACAGAATATGACGACATATATCTCTACCCTGAAGGACTTGATGATCGACGCCCGACAATGCTCCTGAGACGGCGAACAGAAACGCCGATCCTTACAAGATACCAAGCCGAACAGCGAACAGAAAGCGGGCTTCTTACTTGCAGATTTATAACGGCGCACAATATGCTGGCGACAACAATGCGCCAATATGTTGTGACTGACGGCGGATACTCAAACAGTATTGTCATTCCCCGTCATTCCTCCGAAAAAAGAAAATATGTACCGCTTATCTACTGCAAAGAGCGTGTAATGGTCAATGACAGCGTGTACATAATACCAAACACAGACCTCTTCGTTTTCGGCTTGCTCTCATCATCAATGCACAATGCCTGGGTACGAATGTTTTGTGGACGTCTTGATATGCGTATCCGATACTCAAACATCCTATGCTACAAGAACTTCCCTTTTCCTGAAGATATCACCACTGAACAGAAAGAAAATATCACCCGGCTTGCTGCAAGGGTACTTGAGCTGCGAATGAATTACAAAGACCAGCCACTCGGCAATGTCTATAATGACCTACCGCCTGAGCTGCTGCTTGCCCATATCAATCTGGACAAAGCCGTTGAAAAGCTTTATGGCGAACAGCTTTTCTTCAATGACGACGCACGTCTCAAAGTTCTGATCAAGCTTTTCAATAAACAGAGAACAGGCAGCCCCTAACGGGATCTGCCTGTAATTTTGCGTCTGCGTATAATGGCTGGATGTCTAACTGGAATTTCTGCACTTGCCGCAACAGCTTTTTCTTTCGGCTCGTACTCGTTTGACTGTGTTTTAGCCAAACGTCTTTCGAGAACAGCCTCAAGCTTTTTGAAATCACAGCAACGGCGTGTGAGGTTGATATTTTTCTGTGGCTGTTCAGTTACCATGTAGTACACTTTTTGCGCTCTCCTTACAATAAGATCCGCATTCTCTCTACACCATCTAATTTCTTTCTGCATTAAAGCTTTTCTATTTCGGACAGCAACTGTATCGGTACTATAATTATGTATATCTATCATCTCAATAACAGTTTCATTTACAGGTATCATATTGTTAATATTCAAAACTGCCAATGTTTTATATGCACCATTTTCATCTTTTCTCTGTAGATCTGGAATTTTGATCATATCTGGATTTTTATTCTTTATTTGAAATTTCGCTTTAGTGCCAGATGAAAATGGAATACAGTAACTTTGACCATTAAGCATTATGATGACTCCGACATAAATTCTAGTGGATTTAGCTATCTGCGGTGATTGCGACATAACATTGCTATCAACATCTTGTAAGTCTCTAATATATTTCAATTTCACATCATATATATTAAGTTCAATCATATAATACTCCTCAACAAAAAAGCTGTGCATATGCACAGCTTTTGATCCTATTTGCTCGGTAGGGCTCCCGCCTTTTACAACTCCCATTTATTTTATACGGTAGGGTCTCCGTCTTTGATAGCTCCCATTTATTTTATACGGTAGGGCTCCCGTCTTTAATAGCTCCCATTTTTGCACGGTCAGGACAACCGCTGCAAGCTCGTCAAGCTTACTTCACTATTATTATACAACACATATAACGAAATGTCAAGTATCTATATATCATTTTCTCTGCAAATACTGTTATATATAATATATTGGACTTGAAAAAGTTGTAAAAATGTTGTATACTGTAAATAGAACATTGTAGGAGGTACAACTATGAAATTTTCCGTATTAAATCCAACCGAAGAAAACATTCGAGAAACGTTACTTAACGACCAACTAGGACGAAATGAAGAACTTAGACAGTTTGTACGCTTGCTAAACTCTATTGACGGTAACTGCACAATAGCTCTTGACGGTGATTGGGGCAGCGGAAAAACTTTCTTTGTCAAACAAGCCCAAATGATCATAGACTCATTTAACGAATATAAAAACAAAAAAGCTATATCTGAAAAAGACGAAGAAAACATAAAAATGGTAAAAGATAAGTTTAGTGATTTAGGAATCAAATTACAAGCAACTGCATACTATGACGCTTGGGAAAATGACAATGAAGATGATCCTTTATTATCAATATTATACTCCATAATTAGCACAGCAGACTGTGATAAAGATTTCTTTAAACAACAAAAACCAATTGCTCTGTTAAAATCTATAGCTAATACCATTACAACAAAAGCCTTTAGCATACCTTTAAAAGATTTGCTAGAAGCACTGTCGGAAGAGGATATCTTCAAGAAACTAAAACAGCATAAAACTTTAAGAGAGAATGTAACTGAATTTTTGAATGAACTCATTCCATTTGGGTCCACGAGATTAGTCATATTCATTGATGAGTTAGATCGTTGCAAACCAAGTTATGCAGTAAAAATGCTTGAACGCATAAAACATTTCTTTTCTAACGAAAACATCATATTTGTTTTTGCAATAAACTCATTTGAATTACAAAATACTATAAGGCAGTATTATGGCAATTCTTTTAATGCTTATCAATATCTTGACAGATTTTTTGATTTAAGAGTTGAATTAAGGGATATTGATATTAACAAATTTATTGAAGTTCAAGGAATATGGACTTACAATGAATACGATCAGCACATGGATATTTGTTATAGTGCAGATAGAGCAATTGCAAGGCACTTCAAGTTTAAAATGCGGACGATAGATCGTTTTTTTAAGCAAGTAAAAATCCTTCAAAACAATGTATTACAAAAACGAACTTTCTACAATACCAATCAAGAATACAAAGCGTATTGTTTTCTCGCAATCTTTGTTACACCTATTTTGGTAGCCCTCAAATTGTATAATATAAATGATTATAGGGAATTAACAAATGGAAATCGTCCTGAACTTTTCATTGAGATATGTAGATCATATCATACTTCAGAATTTATTAAAGATAAATTTAATGAGTTACTCGGATTGAACATCAAAAATAACATAAATAATTTTGAAGATCAATGCTTATACTTATATAATTATCTTTTCAAAGATAATCCTAAATCATTTTATAAAAGAATTGGATCATGCCAATTTACTGATAATATGATAAACAACTTCAATTCAGAATTAAGTATCTTATCCAGATTAAGTAACTTTGAATAACGCAAAGCCCTACCACACGTGGTAGGGCTTAATCTATTTACAGCATTTTCTCAATCGCCTCAGCCGCTTTCTTGTTTTCTTCGGACATCTGATGAGCATACAACCTCAGAGTTATCTCAGGAGTTGAGTGACCCAGACGACCAGCAACTGTTGTTATCGGTGTCTTGGCTGCAATGAGCAGTGAAGCATTGGTGTGCCTGAGTGTATGCACACAACAGCTCGGCAAATCATGCTCCTCTATGAAATTATGAAAATACTTTGTAACAGAGCTTGGATTTAATGGCTTCCCGTTTCTGTAGGTGAACACTCTTTTACTGACTATGCCAAGCTCCGACTGCCGCCGTCTGACCGAAAGAAGAATATTGATAACTTTCTCATTGATAGCTATTATGCGCTTTGACAGCTTTGTTTTAGGCGTATCTGTGTATGTACCTAAGCCAGGGAGATAATAACTCGAACGACGAACAGTGATCGAGCCTTGTTCAAGGTTTATGTCCTCCCATTCAAGACCGCAGGCTTCGCCACGGCGCATTCCAGTAAATAGAATGAGCGTCAACAGCTCTGTGTATGGATACTTACCACATTCATTAAGTGTCGAAAGAACAGTTTCAGCGTCTTTCAGATCAAGATAACGTGCTTCTTCAGAAAGATCGAGCTTAGGCACCCTGACTTTAGCCATAAGGTTGTGCCTGATAACTCCGTCATATGCAGCGTCCTTGAATATGGAATACAACAGTCTATGATAGTGCATGATAGTCCTGTCCGAAAGGAGAAAATCATTCTCGGTGAACAGCATATCAATTGGCAAAAGCAACAATGCGGAAGTCCTCTGAGCCGTAACCAGACTAACATCCTTACCCGCTCTCAAAGAATCGACTGTCCCCATGCCCATTCCTGTAAGGCGAACAGTTTCTGGTCTTGTGTATCCATCCTTTAGCAATCGTCTGCAAGTTTCATTTGGAGTAAAGGTTATCTGCTCTGACTTAGCTTCTCTTAGATCATCATAGAAAGAATAAATATCCATAACAGAAATATCCCTTAGCTTTTCAGAGCCAAGAGCAGCATTTATTCTTCGGGTGAGTCCACAGTATCTTGTGTATGTACTGACCTTGACCTCATACTGCTTCCGTGGCAGCCATTGCTCTGCAATATATTTTTCCAAAGTGATATTCTTGTTGATCTTCAACTTAATCCCCTCTTTCAAAATTTAAAGATCATAAGAATATTATACTCTTTTGTAGAAAATTTGCAAATATCATGAACACCCTACCACACGTGGTAGGGCTGTTCATGATATTTTGAAACAACTGATTTAAACTTGTTTACGTTTTCTTCTGTGTAAAAATATACATGTTGCTTGTTCCTTATACAATCAGTAATTTTATTATGAAACGAATCGTAAGATCGAGTATTTATTAGATTATTGATATTATCTATATCAATTCGTAACAATGGAATTTTACAATAAGACAATATCAGATCTTTCTGTATTTGATTTCTTACTGAGTCATAAGAAAAAAACTTGTTATTCTCATTAAAGTGAGATTCATCATCAAGCTCAATGCAAAGAATTGGCTTAAAATTACTGTTATACAAAACAAAATCTATATGTTTTGACTTAATTATATTTTGATAAAACTCAATGACATTTTCCTTATTTTTTTCATTATTAAAATATTGTGATGTTACAGTTCCAAGATTGATGATATCCATAAATCTTACTTTAGAAAAAAGCAAGTAAGATTTATTTTGACAAAATTTATTTAATATTGTGTACAGCATTTTTTCTTTTTCGGATAATAACGACACACTTTTATAACAAGAACATTCATCAAATTTAGCTAGATAAGTAAATAATTTATTAGTGCTTGAATTTCTAGGATAAAAAGCAAATTTAAAACTCTCATCAAATACTTCACCATATTTACCCTTAAAGTCATTTGCCAATTTATTGAAGTTGTTATAGTTTTCCATTATTGATTTAAATTCCTCAATGTTTGACATGTGATCTGTTATCTTCGATTCAAGTTCAACATTTCTTTTAAACAACTCGCCAATTTCTGAATCAAGTGCCTGCTTTTTTAATAAATCAGATTGTAAATTCGCACGCAGCGAATCATTTTTATACCTTAAACTTTTCCTATTAACATAATAATGCAAGAAAAATATAGCACTAAAAACAGCACATAACAAACAGACCAAAAAAATAAAACTAATAATAGAAAAATCAATATACGCAGAAAGCTTGTAAATAACTAAAAAAGCAATCAAAAACAAAATCATAGATTTTTTATACTTTAATAATTTATCACAACAACTTGAAAGCTTGTTATCAATAACATTAGATTCATTATAATTTAATTGAATTATTTGATCTAAATTTCTTATATCAGACTCTTTATCAGAGATTTTCATCCGTATTTTACTAAGTTCTGATTGACTAGAAGCTATCTCCTTTTCTAATCTGTATATTGCATTAGAATAATTATCTCTTTCAGAAGTAAAAAGATCTGTTTCTCTTATTTCACCCATTAATTTTTCTCCCTATATTTTTTATTAATCTACCACACGTGGTAGGGCTGTCTATGTTCAAGAATACGAATATTTGAACTAAATTGCTATACAATAAAATGGCTATAATGAACAAATCAAACTTATTTAGCCAAAATATTTGAAAAAACACTTGACAAATACACGCTAGTGTGGTATATTTGAACACGTAAAGCAAGTGAGTGCAAAAAAATAAGCACCCACAGGATATACTTCTTATTAGCCGTAAGAAAGTATATCAGTCCCAGAAGTTGTAGCAAAACCTCTGATGACCTTAGTGAATGCTTTGTTTCGTGTTTAGTATACACGATTACGATACATTTGTCAAGCGTTTATCGGAAAGTTTACAAATAACTTCTGATAAATGCTTTTTTTGTACCCGTCTGACAGTCGGATCAGGCGGCTGACAGCAATTTAAAAAGAATAAAGGTTGATGAAGTAACCTCGACGATATCTCAGACAACTGCTGATCTTTTCAGTCGTACTTAACAGCTTCGCATTAGCGAGCCTGCATATATGCAGATACCTAGTACGTGCCGTGATGAGCTGCTCTAACAGCTCTAGCAAGTATATATGCCTTGTGAGGCTGAGCTACCGAGAAAGTAATCGAGCGTCACTGCTGTGGCAGTGCAAGGGGCGTAACCGACAGCAAGCAGCATATTCAGAGCTTGTCACTCTGAGCTGTGATGACTAGGGATCAACATGATCACGTCAAAAGGAAAGACATCAATTAAGTAAAAAACGGCTTAGCCGTTTAAATACCAACAGGCGTATAGCCTTATACCGCTTGTTGGGACAAAATCAAGAAGTAATTCTTGATCTTGTCCGAATAAGCACTCTGGCAGGGGCAGAAGGATTCGAACCCTCGGCACGCGGTTTTGGAGACCGCTGCTCTACCAACTGA
>ERZ773195.42-NODE-42-length-115956-cov-9.655344_pt1 | contig 115956 bp, 120 predicted proteins | sample MGYA00580530_ERZ773195 | MGnify/ENA primary metagenome ERZ773195 (study PRJEB29015, sample SAMEA2737751) | human gut metagenome | biome: human gut; feature: human-associated habitat; material: faeces | place: China | collected 2012 ...
TTGAATTGTTGCTGACAGTTCTTCCGAGCATGGAGTTTCTGACCAATCCGGATATCATTGAGGAACTGCTGCCGTGGAATATATCTGTGCAGAAAATCTGTAAAGCAACATGAGTAATCCTCGAACCGCAGCTTGGGGATCTTTTATTTAGGGGCGGTATGTTATTAGGCGGTTACTCAGAAATGATATTTTTGAAATCATGATGTCATAAGCATTGTTGACTATACGGTCAATTATCGCATCGGAGATAGGACTGCATCAGCCATACGAACTGCTCACGGGTGAGATTTCTGACCTCCTGCTCGTTGCGGGGCCAGCTGAACCGTCCGGTCTCAAGACGTTTGTAGAACAGCAGAAAACCGTCACCCTCCCAAAGCAATGCTTTCAGACGGTCTCTTCTTCGTCCGCAGAACAGGAATAGGCTATCTGAAAACAGGTCCAGTTTGTGCTGCTGCTGAACGATAGCTGCAAGCCCGTCAATGGACTTTCTCATATCCGTATGACCGCACACGATGAAGATATTAGCGGCAGACAGGTCTTTCAGCATTGTTTCAGCCCTTTGAGCAGGACGAAGATAGTATCCTCGGATATACTTTTCGGCAAAGTGATCTCAATGCCGTCCTTCCGCATTATTATCTTATCTTCGCTTGATCTTGCAGCATTTGGAATGACTGTATCCGTCTCATTCGCAATTGCTGTTGATACGCTTACAGGGACGATACTCTGTTTTTCAGCATCATCGATCAGCTCACTTCTTAACACATTCAGCCTTTTGTAGTAGGTACTGACATTGATGCTGTTTTCAGCGCACCATTCTTCAACCTTCTTGCCGCTCGCTTGACAATCACTCACCATCGCTGCCCATTCCTTGTGACGAACCTGCTTTTTGATCTCCCGTATTCTTCCCATGATATTTACTCCTTTCGAAATTCGATTTTCCTTCAGAGTAATTGTATCATTATTTTATTCTTTGGTCGAGGGATGGGTGGGGTTGGCGGTTACAAAAGGTTGAAAAAGAAAATAGTTGAGATATGCTAATCTATTGGACACCATTCATTTTTTTCACATTTAGACTGTTGCCAAAGAAGACCATATTTCCTTTTTTCAACATTACAGAATCGGCAAAAAGGAACAGGATTCTTTAAAAAATCTAATATTTCTTGAATAGAAGAAACTTTATAAATGTCAATGTAATCTGACTCAGATATTTCCATTTTAGTATCAAAGATTCGATTAAAATGGCGAATACTAGCCATAGTAGGACATGGAAATAATTTTCCATGAGAACAAAATACACAAGCATTAGACCGTTGACATTTCATAAAATTATCTACAGGACGATTTAAACCTCTTTCATCTAAAAATAGACTCCACATTTCATATCTTTCCTGTCTGCCGCTAAAACTTTCAAATTCTATATTTTCATTTCTAATTTTATTTCGAATTGATAAATAATCAAATCCAATGGGGTATTCAGTTACAGCAATAACTATTTTGTTTTCCCTGCATGAAGTCCAAAAACAGTTATCCATCTGAGGTAAAAGAATACCATTTGTAACAATAGAAATTTTTGCTTCTGGAAAATATTCACGTGCTATCTTAAAAAAAGAATTGATTTCAGGATGAAGAAGTGGTTCACCACCCAGTAGATTTATAAATCTTGCATTTCCACCCGTTAGATATGATAACCGCTCAATATCATTACGAAAATCTTCAACTTCAAGAAATTCAGGCTCTGCAAGCGGAGAAAAGTGTGTACAACCAATGCAATTTAGATTGCAATGTTCAGCTAGATGAAATTCAAAATGGAAATCATATACCGTTGAACGTAAACTACGACGAATAGTATTCTTAATTAACTGTAAGTCGTCAATTATCTTGTTTTCAGTGTCCCAGTATTCCTTTTTTAGGCGATATGGAGAATATATTCTTTTGCAAATATCTTCCAATAAATCTTCATTCTCAAGATTTAGATTAATAATAATGTATTGGTCGTTATTTATAAAATTGTCAATTCTAAATATAGGAATGCTTCTATATGTACCATCTAGCATCATATCCGTTTCTGAAAACGAGCTTCGAGGAAGATTGGCTCGCTTAGAAGGATTCAATGAATACTCAAATGGACTTATTGTATATTGATCAACTAAAATACAAAATGGATGATAGCCCATATATTCAAAATAATCAAGAAATATTTCTAAATTAACACCTAAACCGTAAAGGCATACGTTTCCATTATTCTTTAGAATATTGTTAAGCTGATCTAGATTAATTATTGATTTCATTTACAACATCTCCTTATTCGCAATGCGAACATATTTCTATCAGTTCTTGAATATCGTTGATAATATTTTTTTCAGATTCAGTACAAACACTATATTTCCTTCTTAATTTATTTTTATATGATTCAAGTAGTTGGAGTGTGTAATGTAAAAAATCACCTTCCATATTATCAAGCATATTTTTTATTACAGAATAAGTAGTATAATACGATTTCAAATAATTTATGGAAAGAGCGTTTGTACATATTGAGCCAGAGCGAATACGTTTCAAATATAAAACATCAGTAATGCAAAAAACACGTTTTGCGTGGTATAGAACCTGAAATGTAAATAATTGATCTTCATACTCTATTCCTTCGTAAAAGAATATTTTATGTTCTTCCAAAAAGCTTCTTTTAAAAAATTGTGCCCATACAAGTACATAGTATTCTTTAGTTTTGTTAAACTCGCAGAAAGCTTCTTTTCCAGTCTTCACCATTGAAAATGAATACATTCTCTTTATGCTATTTATCCTATCAGCATATTGAGATTGTAGTTTTTTTTCTAAACAAAAATTCTCAAATGAAAAGAATAGGACATCAAGTTTCTTGTTTTCTAAAACATTAAGCATTCTTTCAAATGCATTTGGCTTTAAGATATCATCTGAATCCATAAAATAAATATATTCGCCGCGTGCAATTTTTAAACCTCTATTCCTAGCTGCGGATAAGCCAATATGATGCTGTGAAATAATAGTTATAAGATCGGGATAGTATTTTTGATAATCTCTTAGAATTTGCCCACTAGAATCATGAGAATAATCATCAATACAAATTATTTCATAGACATATTCCTTTTGAACAAGTATGCTCTCTAGACAATCAGAAAGGTATTCTTCAACATTCCAAACTGGAATAATAACTGATATTTTACATTGATATGAAGGTGACTTTGATTTACATTTATCGAAATATGTAACATATTGATTTTCTGAGAACCCACTACTATTTTTATTACTCATGATTTCCTCCAAAGCTATAATATGAAGTATTTGTTAGATAGATTGTAGTATTATTCAAATCCATACTCTTTACTTTACAAAAGCAGATATAATATCAGGTATAATTTTTTTTCTAATTCTCTTACGGAATTCGGTTTCCTCTTTTGAGGTGTTATATAAAGGTTTACCAGAAATAACATTGTCTGAAATACAGTAGACTATTGTACTAGGAATACCTATTTTTTCTGATGCTGCAAGAAAAGCTGATGATTCCATGTCAATAAAAGTACAATTCATATTAATGAAATCCTCTATATGATCATACTGAGAAAAAATGCTTTCTACTGAAATGCCATTTCCACGGTGTAATTGAATATTACTTTCACATATTTTATTTTTTATTGATGAACGAATAAAATCACTTAATGTATTATCAGTATTATACATCTTGCCAAAAATATCTTTTGAAAGATCTTCGTATAAAAATCTTGAAGCTCCTTCTGCACAATATACATTATCGGGTATTACAATATCACCAATTCCAATTCTTTCATCTAGTGCTCCAGCAGAACCGAGAAAAAGAGCGCGTTTACATCTAGTATACTGAAGAATCATCGTAACATCAGCACAAAAACATGAACCCACTCCACACACGATATATGTTAAATCATATTCTTGGCAATGCCAGATGGTACAAGATTGATTAGAGACTAACTGAGCAGAAATACCAACTGAATCTGGCTGCCAACAAGGCGCAATTATTACATTCTCAGATATGATAGTTGGTTCAACACCTAAAATAAATGTAATTAGATTGTTTATATTCATTTTATACCCTCACAATTGGTCTGCAACAGGAATTACAGGGCATAAATCAGTTCCCCTATTACATCTGTTACATGATGGATAATAACTTCTTTCATAAACAAACTGTATTAATTCGTTTCTTAATTGATCTAAAGTCATATTATCATCTGAAATAGAAATGCTGTTTCCTTCATCTGGTTGAAGTCCTAAATCTATTGAATGCGCAGCTCTAGGGCATGGGTACAATCTTCCTTTAAACAAGCTCATCCATTCAACTTCACAATTATCGTATTGTTTAGCAAGTTCTTCTGGACTTCGATTTCTAAGGGCATAATCTCCAAAATCATACCAAAGATAAGTGTTTTTTCCAAATGATTTAATTGAGTGATCTATCCCTTCTTCAACAAGTCGACTTAGTAATATCCCTGATTTTTTTTCGAAAGCTTCATAATGACTTATACGAACATGGTTTTTTGGATTTCGCAACGCCTTATATAATCGAGGATTATCAGGTGCGGCTGTTCCATTAGTTGGAATTACAACCCAGACTACTTCATTTCTTGAATTAAGAAATTCAATCACTTGATCCATATGTGGATATAAAAACGGTTCGCCGCCTATAACATTTACACGAAATACTCTGTCCACAACACTAAAGAAACGCTCTAGAGAATGAATGATTAATTCAATATCAATATCTTCTGGATGAGAGTACATTGGCATCAAACTCCCACATCCCTTACATCTTAAATTGCAACGTGTTGTCATACAAACATCAATACTGCCAATAACAATTTCTTCTTCGCCAGTTAAGTGCTCAGATACATTCATATGTAAACTTGTGTAATCCTGATATCGATTTACAAAATAATCTTTTGTATACCTTTTCATATATAATCCCCCTTGTTATATGTATAAACCACCATCAATTGATATGGATTGTCCTGTTATGCGTTTCGCTTTTTCTGAACACAAAAAAATGATTAATTCGGCAACGTCATCAGGTTCGATTAACCCTAAAGGCATTTTATCATTCTCTTTTTCGTAAATACTTTCTTTTTGTTCTTCTGTTTCAAATAGCCTGTTTATAAAATTAGTACGAACAGATGCTGGTTCGATAGCGTTAACTCGTATACCATAATTAATTGATTCAGCGGCACAAACTTTTGCAAGAGTTATTAATCCTCCCTTTGAAACTGCATAGGCACTATTTTTACAACGTGGATGCTGTGCTTGATCAGATGAGACGAATAGAACTGCTTTATCTCCTTTGGCTTTTTGAATTAACTGGAATGTTTCACGAAAGATTAACATGGAACCTGTTAAATTACATTGTATAGTGTTAGTCCATTCATTTATGTCCATATTATCTAGAAATGATCTTTGTTTATCAAAAAAAATACCGGCAGAGCATATCAGATAATTAACAGACTGATACAATCTTTTAATATTATTAATTGTATGAACTATTTCTTTTTCATTAGATAGATCACATTTATAAAACGTTATGATATCACTAATTGGACATTGACTTATATCTAAGCCAATTACTGTATATCCTTCATCCTTATATTTTTTTGCTGTACTTAATCCTATACCAGAAGAACAGCCTGTAATTATAACCACTTTATTACTCATTTCTTCTGTAGTCCTCACCTTCAAGTATAAATCTATCCGTAGTTCTACCTGATTCAGGAATATGAATGTGAAATAACACCAATTCTCTTGAAATAGCTACAAATCGATGTGTTGTTCCCGCTTCAATAAGTATTTCTTTTCCAGGTTCTATAGGTATTTCATCGCCATTTAAAAAAACACTACCATTTCCAGAAATAACATAGGTAAATTGATTTGTTGTGTGATGTACAACCACTGGTGAATTATCATCTGGGGTTAACGTATGATAATAATGTGTATTATTTTTTGAATCATTCAATAATTTATAAGAACTTAGTATGAATTCTGAAATCAAATCTTTCATTAATGAACCTCCCTGATACCACAAACATTAAATGTTTGTCCTGAAATTGTTGCTGTATCATCATTAAGTAAAAAATCAACCATTTCAACTACTTTTTGTGGATCAATCAGATGACCTAGTCCATTTTTCTCAGCCATTTGTAAGTTGAAGTGAGATTTTTCTAAGTTAAGAAGTTCAGCCATTTTTTTTCGATTTTCTATGCTTGTTTTTGTATTAATTCCTCCTGGACAAATACAGTTTACAGAAACACCCGTACCTCCATATGCTACTGCTATACTAGATGAAAATTTTTCTAAAGCACTTTTTGCTGCGCCATAATGAGCAATCAATGGTCTTGGCGATTTTGATCCTATTGACGATATATTAATTATTTTACCATATCCACGATTTACCATTCCGTTTATTACAGCTTGCATTAATAGAATAGGAGTATGGTAATTTAAAGTTGATACCGCAATAAGTTCATCAATTGTCATATCTAAAAAATGTACTGGAGATGCTCCACCTGCATTATTAATTAAAATATCGACATTAATAGAAGCTATTTGGGAAATTAATTCTCTAACTTCATTCATATTTGAAAGGTCACAGACATAATTATTGTCGCCAATATCTTGTCTATTTATAGTTATTATATTATACTTATCCTTATAATATTTATATAATTGATAACCAATACCTTGAGTAGTTCCAGTTATTAACATGGTTTTATAATCAGTGTTCATGATTAATATACACTTCCTTTTATTTTAATGGGAACTTCATCAGATGGAGTAATTATTTCAATTAACGAAGGTCGATTTGAATGAATTATTTTATGCAACTGTGATTCAAATTCGATTAAAGATGAAAAGCAATATGATTGCATACCTAAAGCTTTACCATAAAGCATAAAGTCAACGTTATTAATATCGCTTCCTCGATAATCATTCATAATAGTTTGACCGATACGAACCCTACCAAGTGCATGATTATTAAATACAACAAATGTAATTGGAAGTTTATTGACAAATGCAATATGCATTACATTTCCATTCATTAACATACAGCCATCACCAGTAATAGCGATATAGTGGTTACTTCTGTCAGCTAATGCCATACCAACAGCAGAACAAATTCCTGTTCCCATAGCTCTTAATCCTGTGTCTAAAAAGAAATATCCACATTTTTTCGGTTCAAGCAAAACAGCTGCATTCAACAAATGGTTTCCTGCATCCGCCGTAATTATACTGTCAGTGTTAGAAATGATCCATATTGCTTGAGCTAATACATCGCTACTTTCTATTTTTTCTCTCCAATATAATCTATATTTATTTCGAGAGATATGAATTTTTGCTTTCAATTGTGAATTGTTGATATGCTTTTTAGTCATAGATAACAACTTGTTTAAATATGTTTTCATATCCATTGTAATGTAATGTATTTCATTTCTATGATATTTTACGGGTTCATCTGTGACAACATAAATCGGAATTTCAGATAGATATTTTTGCAAAATAGTGTTTGAAATATCTTTGTCACTAAGGGTCGCTCCAAATGATATTATTGAATCAGGCGAGTAGGACTCAACAAAAGAGTCAATTTCAAAATTATGTCCATAACCGAGTTTACCTAAATAAAATGGATTTTGCGATTCAATACAACAATAAGCTTTAGATGTTACCAAAACAGGAGCATTTATTATTTCGGCTAAACGATATATTTCATTATATGCATCTGCCATCCATGCACCCCAACCAATTACAATAATTGGACGTTTGGTTATTGGTATCATTTCTTCAAGATATGATGATAACATAATTGGAGAATGTAGACGCTTATTGTTAACCGGAATATCTGCATTTTGTATATCAATTGGAATACTAATATGAACTGCTCCGTATCTATGTTGGACAGCCATTTCCATAGTTGAAATAATTTGCTCTGCAGCAGTTAGTGGATTTGATATACATACGCTTTTCTTTGTTATATGATTCAAAATGCTTGTTGAATCAAATCTTCTGTTTACAATGCTTTCTTCCTGTAGCATTCCGCAGTCTGTTTTTTTTATACTTGTTCTTCCTGAAATGTATATCAACGGTATAGAATCAATATTTGAATAAGCAATTCCACTTATACAGTTTGTTACTCCAGGACTTCCAATAGTTAGAACAGCAACGGGTTTACGAGATTTTTTTGCGTATCCAACAGCTGCATAAGAAGCTTCTTGTTCATGACTACATAGTATTATTTTTGCCTTAGAAATGTTTTGCCAAATGGGCATTATTTGATAACCAGGAACTCCAAATACCACATCTATACCTAACTTTTGAAAAAGTATGTCAATCAATTCAAATGTTTTCATATATTTACACCTGTAAAATTATTCTATCAAATTGTTGTATTTCTTTAACATCAAGGTTTTCTAAAACATAAAAAACTGTATTACCACGCTGAAACAAATATTGATTATTTTTCCTTTGTCCATTCATAAATTGATAACCATTTAGAGGCTTGCGTTTTTCAATCTGAATACTTTTACATAGCTTATTACAAGACTGAGTATCAACCAAATATTTCTCCTTTTTTTCGAGACTATGAGCTCGCATTGAACATACGCGCCCAGTAGTTAAATAACAATAGGGATAATATAATGAAAATCTTTGATACTTAGGTAAATTGATTCCGATAGCTGGTAAATCTAGTTCGCATCGTTCAATCATTTTATATCCAAGAGCATTCATAAATCCATCACTTCCAACACTTGGGGTACTAGCGTAAATGATACCCTCATGTCCATAATAGGAATAGAATTCTTCTTTTGTTGCTCTAATATCATGACTTAGCTTATCCATAATACGACCTAGGAAAACAATGCACATTGGATATTTGGTCTTTATTAATTCTAAAACACCAAGATCATTAATTACAATAAATGGATTTTCAGTAATCTCACATAATGATTCAATACATTGTTCTATTATTGAAATACCATAGTCAGTTACTACAGGGGTTACAAAAACAAACTCTAAATCTTCTTTTTTTGCAAAAAAATATGCTTTTTTTAGTTCATCTATACTAGGGATTCTATATTCACAGAACTCATTACCATAATACAATAGAGTTATCTCAGGCAGAATAAAGTTTTCCTGTAAAAACGAAACAGCTTTTTCAATGCCATTATCAGTATTCCCCCAACTAAATGAATAGTCTGTTATTTTCTTTCCTTTGTATTGTTTAATATCTTCAATCATTAAAGCTAATTCCATATTATTATTTCATCATGCATGACATTCCTATGCTGCATAATGTATCCTTTCCATATAAATGACTAACTGTCTCTTGTATTTTATTTAATGGCATTTGCTGTTCAACGCAGCGAATTACATTATGTGCGATTTGTACCTGTCGTAATCGCTCATTTATATCATGTCCACGAATTGATATTTTTAAAGATACTATATTGGGTATTTGATATGTTTTAATAAGTGAACACGCTGTACAAGCAAAACTCGCAGTACAGTATTTTTTCTCATTAACCATTATCTCGTTTCGTGTCCAATCCTTAAATTCAAATTCACTAGAACGAAAAGATTGGATATCTTGATCATTTAGAAAAAGACCATTTCGAGAATAGTATTCTGAATAAAATAAGTCTTTACATATCGGAGTAAACTCATGAATACCTCTGCAATAGCCGTCATCATATAAACAACGATTACTAAAAATAAAGTATTCAAATTGAATGTTAGGAAAAGAAGATGCTATACTGATTATTTCAGAACTACTCATATGTCTAGGAAATACTATTCGTTCAACATTTTGAAAATTTGCGTAAAAATGTACCGCCATTTTATTTGTTACTTGATTAAGACAACTAACAGATACTTTAATATCAGGATAATTGTCATTTAAGTATGAGATCATACCAATATCACAAACAATCATCTTTTTTATCCCAATATCACTAACCTCATCTAAATATTTACTTAGCTCTGTATACGAATACTTTGGATAATGCTTTGCATTTAGCACAAGAAATAGTGTCGTATTATACTTTTCTGCCAATTCAACAGCAATTTTAAGATCAGAAATTGAAGATATATTAGCATTTTTGCCATTTCTATTGTTTAATGGAACTGATATAGTTGAATTGGATGCAAAAGAGCTACTATGTTTTCTTTCCCAATAATCAGTAGTATATCCACAAAAGAACTCGGTGTTATATATTGTTGGATTTAAGACCTCTATATCTGAAGCAGACGTAATAGGTGCAAGAATCTTCATATAATATTCCTCCTATCTTATTCAACCCCTAAAGCCTTAAACACGGCATCTTCTGCGCTCTGATAGAAGATAATGCTGAAATTACCCATAAGCTCAGGCGGCACCACGCCGAGATCGGCTGTGGAAGTTATGGGGAGAAGCACCTTCTTAGCTCCGCTGTCAAGGCATACTTGCAGAGAATTTGCCAAGTCCTCAGCCTTGATAAGCGAACCGCTGATGCTGATCTCACCGAGAACAGCCAAAGACGGAAGTGCAGGCTTTCCCAATGCAATAGAGCATATTGCGATCAGCGTAGATGCCGCAAGTGTAGAGGTCATACCGATACCTTGCAAGTCCTGATAGTTGATGATATAGTCCTTAGTGGATATGTCGATTGAGCCGCTGATAAGCTTGCCATTGGCTTTGAGGAAGTTGTATGCAGTAGCGACCGCTTCTTTTGCTTCACGGTCACTTCCAAGACCTGTTTTCTCAAACTTACCGTTACCTGGCAATACCCGAGATTCAAGTCTGAATACACCGAGCATTCCTGTTTTTCCTCTTGACACATTATATACCTGTCCTGGATTGCAGATGCCTTCGGGAATCAGTTTTCCGCCGCCCTGTTCAGGAACGGAAACATAATGCTCCTCAAATGTGTCGTTATCAATATAGGAGAAGTTCACATCGTAGAACTCCATACCGCCGAGCTTTTTGAGCTGTTCCTTCACTCTGCGGCGCATCTCAAGAGCAAATCGAATGATCTCCTCTAATTCCTCCTTTGTAAACTCTCCGTCAGGATAAATCAGCTTTACAAGGCCGCCGACCATTTTTCTAAAAGCAATCGTGTCACTCTGATTGAGGTTCTTGCCGAGCTTAAAATATCTGTCGATCACATCGCCGGACTGCACCTTACGAAGCTCTCTGATAAACTCAGCAAGATAGTCGGTAATAAAGTTGTGAAATGCTCAGGACGGAACTTCGGTATCTCCCAACCTGGGATATAGCAGTGCATACGATCAAGAAAAGCCGTATCTGTACCCATTTCAGGCGGGAAGGGATCAAACAGGCTTGATGTTTTCAGCAAAACATCTACACTCTGATTGATGTTTCCGACAAAGACCATAGAAGCCGAAGCCCAGATTTCTTCTTTTCCTCTTGCGAAAGAACCCGAAGCCATGTAGTCTTTCATGATCTGAACGCCATCTTTGTCCTTAAACTTGATGCCTGCGACCTCATCAAAGGCTACACAGTCCCAAAGTCCAACAAGACCGACAGAGTGCCTGCTCATATTATAGAACAGATTAGCGACCGTTGTTTGACCACCGGACACAAGAATACTGTTCGGAGAAATCTCTTTGTAGATGTGAAACTTAACCGTAGAGCGCGGCCCCAGCTCACACATATTAAAGTTATTCTCTACAAGCGGTATCATTCTGGCGAGTAAAAGCCATTTTTCTCTTTCAGTCAGGGTATCCGGCTCCATTCCGATAGAACGGAGAAGCACATCTATCCATTCCTCTTTGGTAAAGGCTTTTCTGCCTTCTCTCAGATCATTCATATCCACATAGGGCATCTGGATCGGAGTCAGCTTATTGATAACAATAGGCGGTACTGCCTTGTTTGTTTCATTATCAAAAAGAGAATCACCGCTTAAATACTCAAGATTTATGATACACCAGATACCACCGCACAGGAGTCGATCATATTCCTGCGGATAGTTTTCTGAAATAGGCACTTTGCCAAGACCGAGGTTTGAGAACCACGCTTCATAGCTGTCAGTTCTAAGGTTCAGAGTGACCGTCATTCTGTCAATGATGCTCATCGAACCTCTCTGTCTCAGCTTAGAAAGCACCTTTTCGGACTCGTCAGGACAGACATAGTTTTCGGACAGAATCCTCTTGATCTGTTCTACACCGTCCTGCACAACATCTTCATCATCGTTGCTGCAATACTGCCCTAAAAGAAATTCTAGGACATAGACAGGAACATTCGCACCCTCTTTGATACGTTTTGTCAAGTCCTTGCGGACAATCTTACCGTCAAAGTTCTCTTTGAGCTTGCGGTATAGTTCCTCTCTTGTACTGCGTTCCGTAAACATATTATCTTCCATTTATCTATCTCCATTAAAAAATGAAGTCATTAGCCATAGCTATGTCGATCGTGAACGGAATTATAGCAAGCTGAATGTTATGCTCCTCGTCCATAATGATAAGGTAGTATTTATCCTTATTGCTGTAAATCCTGTTCTTGAATGAAAATCTCAGCTTTGCTTTCGTGTTCAGAGGATTACTCTCTGCACTGTCAGCATGATACTGATTCTCATTCGATACTCTTTCGCCGTCCTCAGTTTCAAAGTAAATGTGATAAGTCGCAGGCTTGACCACATCAGAAACAGGCTGCCTTTGGAAAAATTCGAGATTTACGCTGAGGTTTGTGATCTTGCTGGTATTCGTAGTCATTGAGATCTCTGCAAATGTCGTTTCGACCTTAGATTTCTCTGTTTTTACATCGATCAGCGGAATGATCATCTCCTGGGGAGAGCAACCGCCGTGAACAAAGTTCAGACCGCCACCCTGAGCCTTAAAAATATCTGCACTTATGGGAAATGATACGCTTCTTGTATCACCGTTTCCGTAAACATCACCGAGGGAAACACCGCTTATGTCGTCCATTTCGATAACTGTATCTGTCACAGCGTATCTCTTGCCCATGAACTGCGATTTAGAGGATACATCACCGATCTTATTGCCGACTTGCAGCTCATCACGCTTATACTATAATAAGTATAACATATTTAATTGTATTTTTCAAGCATTTCAGTGTTTCAAAAGAAATGTATATGAACTTGACAGAAAACCCAAATAGCAGTATAATGGTTTTACCAAATAATCTGGAGGTAACAACAATGGTAAAAAAGACTAATTCAAAAGCTGCTACTGTTGCAGAATCTAAGACAGAGATAGAAACTGCTCCTGTCAAGGAGACTGCCGCAGAAGCTCCGGCTGAAAAGCCTGCAAAGAAGCCTGCTGCAAAAAAGCTCCTGCTAAGAAAACAGCTACCAAAGCAAATGCCCCTGCAAATGCTGCTGAGAAGAAAACGCCTGTAAAGTCAAAGACTGCTGCTAAGTTGTCTGATCCTAAGGAAACCGTAAAGGTTCAGTTCGGTGGAGAAGAATTTGATTTTGCTAATATCAAGAAGGCTGTTGAGGCTGACTATAAGAGCAAATTCAAGGGTAAGGTCAAGACTATTGAGATTTACATCAAGCCAGAGGATAAGGCTGCTTATTACGTTATCAATGGTGATTTCTCCGATAAGGTTGAGCTTTGATTATTATGTATATGTTTTACGGGAACAGAACAGCTCTGTTCCCGTTTTTCATATAAGGAAAAACTAATTGACAGGAGTGGTATTATGAAAAAAGTAAATCGTAAAGAGTTGTTTACAGTCAGGGCAAAGGCTTTAGACACCAATGAATGGGTCTATGGTAATGCTGTGTTTATTGGGGGGAAGGCATATATATTATCTTTACCTCCTCAAAAGACAAAAAAGATTGCATTGTCTGCATTGAACGAATATTTGATTGAGATTGACACGGATACGCTGGATAGAAATATCGGAGAATTTGACCTTAATGGTACTATGATCTTTGAGAATGATATTATATCCGAGAAAACTATTGACCCCGATCCTTACGATCCACCCGAAGGATATTATCTTATAAAATGGGTGGCTGAATACAATGAATTTATGGCAATCCCGATTGATGACGGTAGGCTAATAGCTGATCCTGTAGTTGATTGTGATTCAATGCTTGCCATAAGACATATTGAATACTATGTTGTTGGTAATATCCACGAGAATAGGGTGGAAGATTATATTCCTAAATTATTGTTTTAGGAGGCTAATACAGAGACAATTGTAGTTATTAATACATTTATTATAAAATATTTGATGAAAAGCACCCAATTGTTTTTTCATACTGTATATCCCGCTACTGGGAGGCGGGATATACAGCTACTAAATCAGAAGTAGGGATTCAAGCAATTGAAGGTGCTTTAGAAGTAGTAACAATTTAATTGATAAAACGGAAAACAGTACACACTTCGTTAATCAATCCTTATCACGCATCTTATAAACCAATGTACATTCTTTTTTCATCTGGTCTTCATCATAGATTCTATCATTATTAATCTAAGGATATTTTTTTCCTTATTCTCTGCTGATTTTTTGTGTAATTATGCCACAGATATATTTATGAATTCTCCGATGATACATTATAAGCTGAAATCAATTTATTATAAACAATCACAGCGTTTTCAGCATAATTCCTTGCATCGACCTCACAGTTGAGGGTATAATATCGCATTATATCCTTTGTTAAATCTCCATAATGCTCAAATTCCTGTTTGTATATGATAGCATCTTTATATAGCATTAGATTTTTCGATTCGGGAGCAGCACTTTCATATTCTTCAACAATCAAATGCTGATAACAATGACGGACCTCATGACATACACTATTTAATACATCGTTTACATCATCATTCTCCAAATGGTCTATATCTATATACACAGTGTATTTCTCGTTTGAATACTGACCCAGAATTTGCTTGTCCAGTTTTGAAGTGCCGAGATTTATTATATGAGAGATTCCCATATTGCTGGCTTCTATATTTGCAACCGTGTTAAGAACCTTAAGTTTTTCGGTAGTGTCGAGTTTTTTCCACTTGCTTTCCTGCAAGAGTAAGATTTCATCCATATGGTCATCAATGCTGTAATGGCTTCCAACTGTTTCATATGAATCGACTTTTGTGCTTATGAGATTATTCCCTGCAATTCTGTTTATTAGCATAAATACTAGGATAATAGTCATACATATAACAATAGCAAAATACATATAGAATAAACATCTTGACAACATTCCCATAATGTACTGACATTTATTACACCTATTATGTAATCGAATTTTATACAAAACTATTGCAAATATAGCGGTTGTCAGACCAACAACTATTCCTGAGCAAATGATGTATGTCTCTAAAAGCTTGCGATAAGTGAATAATGTGTACACACCGAAGGGAAAAATAGTTATCAGAAAACACTTTAGTGCATACTCCTTTCTTGAAGAAAGGAGCTTTATGCCAATGACATCGGCTGCTATTATTAGTGCTATAAAAAGGAATGTCGATAAAGGTCTGCTTATGTCTTCTATGCTGCGAAACAATAGAGTTAAATAATTCATTAGCATTATTGCTTGATAGAACGCCAAGTCAAAATATAGCTTAAAATTAGTTTTCGTTTTGACCATTACATCACCTTCTTATGAGAATATCTCAAAAATCGCGAGTATTCCGATTATTATAGCTAACACAACCAGAAACACGATTATAGTGCATATCTGTTGCGAAAAGAATCCTATCAAAACAGGTGTTAAAAACAGATACCATTTACTTGGACCATATAGTTCATACTCCTCTTCGGTGCGAACGTAGTATATGATTGAAAGGATTATTGCTACAAAGATATGAAAAGGATCATTAGCTTTTCCGTCTAAATATCCAAACATATCTATTATGTATGTTGATAGATTTGATAGAAATGCGGAGAATACAAAGGATGATATTAAACAGAACGCAAGATATGGAACTGTATTATGTAGATATACTTGTTTATGAATATATGCGTTTGCATTATTGTAAGTAGACGCTGAATGGAATACTGGTGTATTATTAACAACTGGAGTTATAGCTGCAGGCGTTTGTACTGTCATAGGGGAGTTGTTAATTTTCATGAGGTTTTGATTTGCCTTTTGTGCAATTGCTTTTAATTCATTATCTGCCTTGCAATAGGGGCACTCATTACTGTGGTATATCAAATGTCTTCTATCATATGAGCATTTGTGAGAATTGCGAAGTGTTTGACTTAGTATGTTCATCCATTCGATAGGAGTTACTCTTGAAGTGGGATGATCAGCGCCATATACAAATGTTTTTTGGAATGCTTCTTGTATATCTTTAGGAAGCATACTAAACGATACTGACCCTTTTTGTGGTAAGTATTTGTTTCCTCCGTTTATAGGTGGAAATATGCGTTTCTTTATTAACTCGTTTTCAGTAACAAATTGTGCCGATGATGAAAGACTTGGACTTGCTGATGTTGAAAACGGGTATGAGTTGACTAGCAACCAGTAAATCAAAGTTGCCATAGAAAAGTAATCTGTGTATTTAGTAAATGTAGGGAGAGGGCAGGGAGGCATTAAAACGCCAAATTTTCCCCATTTTTCTTGAATCTCTGCCGGCAATATCCATGTGCAGCCCACAACACAACGGTATTCATATTTTGGAGTGATAATATGAAAACTGTCTGTGTCTATAGCAGTTATCTGATTTGTGTCATGTATAATAAAGTTTCCAGGATTAAGATCTCCTATAATAATACCACAGCGATGAAGGTTTTCGGTCAAGGCGCAGATATTGTAGGCAAGTTTGATCCTATTTTCAACGCTTATTCTTTCAATAAACATACTTTTGAATGTTTCGCTGCCCTTTATTCTATCCATTGAAAAGCCAATAAACTTTCCGTTTATATCCGTTACAATTTCCCTTGGCCAAGCCGCAAAGCTTCTTAATGTATTATCCACCGACATACTTAACATATGACGTATTTTACTTTCTTTAAATATGTCGGGATTCTTGTAAATCTTAATTGCTGTAGTGTTATTGATAGGAAAAACAGTAGCTTCGCCTCCTACGCCTATACAGTTTTTATCATCGATTTCATATCTAACAATCCCGACAAAAATGGTCATTTTAATCAGCTCCTTTGTTTACATTATTGAGTTTTGATAGTATATCCTGTTCCCTTTTTTCTTTGAGTTTCTTCCAATCCGGTTCCAGATAATAAGCTTTATCTGTTAAGGGAGGCGTTTGACTCATATCAATTAGTATTGCTGATGCTATAGTAACATCATCAGTGACTGATTCAAGCATAGTATTTGCCATATGCTCCTCATGGACATTTGAGAATACCGTTTCATACTTCTTTGTGACAGTATCGGTTATTCTTCTTTCTGTCAGTATTCTTTTTATGTACTTGCTATATGCATTAAATGATTTTGGTGTAATCGCAGATTCGAGAATCGAAGCACATAGAAATGTATACACCTCATTATCACCGTATTTAAGGAATTCATGTTTAAAAACATCGAGCAATCCATCAGTAATGATCATTACAGCACTTACATTTTCTGATTGCCCAAACTCCCAATAATCAGACTTGTGAAAGGGATAGACATAGTTTGCAGGCATATATTGAGGTTTTTGTTCCTTAGTTATACAATGATATTCGCCATATAAATCTCTTGTGATTATTCCACCATCACCGCTATGTGCATAGAATAGTCTCCCACTTTTGGTATTTAATACAGCAATATCAAGTGTTGATAAATAGTCATTCAAGTCCTTATTGTATTTTGATTGATACCACTGATTGGTGTTATGAAAACAGACATTAAGAAGGGCGGGAAGCACGTCATCGGAAATAGTACAAGTGTTGTAATTGAATTCTATAACGAATTCTTGAGAATGCCGAACAAGTTCCTTTGCCGCCACATCACTGTGACGGCTGGAACCTAATCCATCTGCAGTAAAAAGTACAATGTACTTATCTATTCTCATACACGTTGAAAAGTCCTGAACGGGTTTATTGTTCTTTTTGTGAGAAGTACCAATTACTGTTGTGGCTTGCATTACGCTCTTGTTCATAAGATCACTCCCTTATGCCATTTGAGTTACATATTGTACGTTTTCAGGTATGGCGAGTTGAACATCGGTACCTGCTTGGCTTTGACTAACTTTTGTTATGGACTGTGAAACAAATTCAATAAAAGGAACGATTGGAGATTCTCCTGATTTGCAGTCGATTAGGAATGCATCTTTATTTGGTGAGATCTTAGTTAGTGCTGCTACACTTTCTTTGTTAAGTCCAAAAGCGAAAAACTGAACATGGCTTTCTTTCAAGCGTTTGATACTTTTTTTTACGTCATCCGTGGGCAATCCGTCGGAAATCAAGAAAATCGCAGGGCGATTCATTTTAATTTCTGACATTGCGTGTATTATTTCATCGGTTCTGTTCAACGTGTCTTCTAATGCTTTACCCATTCTAGTAGCCCCACCTGTCTTAAACGAAGGTGCCACAAAATTATTAAGACTTACAGTATCATAAACCTCAACACTATTATTAAATGTTACAAGAGTAATTAGTACATCTGAACTTTCTTTCTCGCTTAATGCGCTTATGGTTGTAAGTGAGTTGACTGCAGCCTGTAAATCAGTTTCAAAGTATTCCATGGATCCGCTTGTATCTATAAGTATGGATACCGGATAAAGCTTGGAATCGCTTCTGACTTCAATCTGTTCTAAATTTGTACTCATTGATTATTCCTCCATTCTAACTTTAGTTAAATTTTGTACCATTCAGTAAATCTGTGATACATTTTTCTGTTTCCGTTTTTCAACTTTTTAAGGAGAATAATGGCTATTAACATTTTTAGTATGTTTTTCATTTTAGCCTCCCTTCGTAATCTGTATTATTATAATACCATATCACGTATGTTTTGTCTTGACATTTTTAAGCCATAACGGATTTTGATGGATTTTGTTATCATAATGTAAATCCGCTTTCAAATCCTAATACAAAATAGTATAGTGTTCAGAATAGCTGCGTGTTTTTCAAAACAAATACATTAATGCCTGCATACTGATTATTGACTACTTGTATATAGTCTGATATAATATAATTGTATTATGTTGACTATGAAAATAATGATAAACACATGGCTATGAGTAGGTTGAATCAAGAATGCTTCAACATGTGTAACAGGAATATAATGATTCCAAATAATCCAAAGGAGTGTTTAAATGCTTCACTGCATGAAACTAAACAGAGACCCTTTTGAAAAGATAAAAAGCGGCAGCAAAACAATAGAGATGCGCCTTTTTGATGAAAAGCGCCAAAGAATAAGTGTCGGCGATTTTATAGAGTTTTCATCTGCCGATAACTTACCGAAAAAAATACAGACACGAGTGACTGCACTTCACCGCTTTTCAAGCTTTGAAGAATTGTATTCTGCTTTCCCTAAAGAGAAGAAATTAGGCTATTCTCCTGCGGATACTGCCGATGCTCACGATATGGAAGAATACTACTCTTTAGATAAACAGAAAGAGTACGGGGTGGTCGGCATAGAGCTTCGCATGACCGATCTTCAGAAATATATTGATGCTCAGGAAAAAGGCTATGATTTCGGAGAGCCCTATCAGACTGCTTTATCTGAAATAAAAAACGGGCGTAAGATAACACATTGGATCTGGTATGTTTTTCCTCAGATACAAGGACTGGGTTGGAGCGGTATAACCGCTTATTTTTCAATCAGAGATATTATTGAGGCGACAGACTATTACGAGCACCCTGTTTTAGGGGCAAGACTTATTGAAATAACAGAGGCTTTGTATGAGCTTAACTGCTATGACCTTGTTTCTGTTTTGGGCTTAACAGATGCCCTTAAGCTTCGTTCCTGTATGACCTTGTTTAACAGGGCGATACCTCAGCAGCAGTTATTTAAAAAAGTGTTGGATAAGTATTGTCAGGGCATGGAGGATGATAAGACATTAAGAGCGCTGAATCTTATATAGCTGTCTTTATTGTTCATTGAACGAGTGCGTTGCATTTGAGACGTGTCTGAAATGCTTAAAAAGCACCTGATATATCCAAGTTAACTGGATATATCGGGTGTTTTGTTCAGATAGTCACCACATCATCAAACAATACCATAAAGTCGCCAAAGTCTCTATTGACATGAAAATGTCCTGCGAACCACTTCTTGAATTCAAGCTCTCTGTAAAGCCATTCAAAATATCCTGTTAGTTCAGCATCGTGAGGGTCAGGAACAGCACCGAGCCTGTAAATAAATGAATCGGGAATGGTGTGCGTAAGTACATAATCGACTTTATAACCCAGCCCTGCAAGGGTTTTCTTTGCATGAGCATATTCTTCGTTGTTTGGTAATTCCTGAGGCCACCAGAAATTCGGATCTCTGGTTGCTTTATCTCTTGAATATGCACCACCAAAGCAGAAGAAAGAGTGTCCTTCAATGATAAAGCTCTCTCCACGAATCAGATGAAAAATATTTTTACGAACCTGATGAGCTTTGCCTCCGCAGAAATCCACAATGGGGTATTCGTACAATTTATCAAAGTTCTCATGATTACCGTCAACGAAAGCAATAGTATATGGGAGCAGCTCCATTGCATTAAGATGCATTTCATCATAATCTCTGCCCAAGGTAAAACCAAAATCACCGCATACGATAGCTGTATCGCCTTTGCCTATTCCTGCGTGTTCAATCCTACTTGTGAAATCATGAAAATGTGCGTGAGTGTCACCTGTTATATAGATCATTATTATCACCGCCTAAATAAATTTTAATATAAACATATCCTATGAATGAAGTGAAGCTATACTTACCTTTTCAATGATCTCAAGCTCTTTGCTTTGTTGATTTTATAGGATATATCGAGTTGTATCTGATTTATCTTATAAGCTTATGACCTTTCCGGGTTTGTCTTTAGCACTGCTTTTGCGCCGGCTTGATTTATCTCTCTAACAAACTTCACAGCATCCTTTTTTAGTCTGAATGGTATTACTGTTGGTAAAGCTTCAAGCCTGTTTGCTGCTTTTATCGTAGACTCGCCTTTAGCTTCTGCTATAAGCTGAGCGATCAGCATTTTGTCCCCACTACATTCAGTAATAACTGCGTGATACTTCATTGATTTTTCTTGCTTTTTACGCTCGTTTTCCTCTTCAGCTTCGATCTCTGCTATTTGAGCATCGATTTTTGCTATTAAGCTGTCTACGTCCATTTGAGGTTTTGTCATGAATGGGTTGGGCATCATTATCGGTGGTTTGATCCGTTCCTCGGGATTTGATTCCATGGAAGCCATTAGTTTCTGCTTTTTCATTTCCTTAACCATTTCCACAAAATCAAGAGATTTAAGTTCCTTCACAGACTTTTCAGCCTGATATATTGGAGGAGTCCATTTACTGTTATCGTACATTTCCTCGTATCTGGGAAGATGTGCAATATACTTATACTGACTATCGATCATTATCAATGCAGAGCCTGTAGGCATTGCTGCGAGCTGAGATGCTGTAATAAGAGGTTCCTTCAAAAGATGACCGTTTCGTTCCAATTGTCTTTCACCGCAACGCTGTGACCACTCGTTTAAAGTTTCCCAATTGTTTGTTGAGAATCCTACCGTTATACCTATGCTTGAACCTATGGTCTCTGCTTTACTGGAACCGTAAACATCTTTTAGCTGCGAATAGCTTTGCAGTATCAACATAAGTCTTATGTTGCGGCTCCTTCCTGCTACACACAGATTTGGAAGTGAAGGGATACTTTTCCCTGTAGAGCCAAGCTCCTCTAAAATTATATTTACTCTTATAGGGAGCTTACCACCTTTATCTTGTGCAACACGAATCAAATGCTGCGTAAGCTGGGAAATCAGCAAACCTGATAAGGAGTCATATACATCGCTCTCATCAGGGGTTATCACGTAACATGCAAATGGACGCTCAACGTCAATGTCCATAATGTTGAGATTATCTTCACCAAGCATTTCCATCAACCCTTTACTTCTGCTAAACACCTCGATACCTGACACAGCAACACTATGAATAGAGGCTCTTGTATCGTTTGGAGCTGTTGCATATGGGGCGAGGTTCCTTTTAGCTAAAGAATCACTTGGAAGAGAGTCATAAAATGTTTTTAGTATTGTACTACCTCCAAATTTAACCTCAGACTGTTCCATCATGATAGACACATTATTGAGATTTACCATATCTTCAGGAAAAGTTTCAAATAATGCGTATATCAGCCCCTTTGCATACTGTGCTGCTGAGTCAGGCCAGAATTTATCCGATTTCCCATCATACGGATAAACTCCGCTGCAGAGTTCACTGACTATAGAGCAGGCAATATCTGTTTCGTCCGGGTCATCTGAACGAAACAAACGATAAGGAGTTGTGAGGGCATTCCACTTGGTTGGGCTTTTGCGGGGGTAACGGTAGTCTATACAGAAAAGCTGATAGGTATCAGGAATGTAGCAAGAAGTGTTTTTGAACCCTTCTCCTTTTGGGTCAAGAGCTATAAAGCTCTCTCCTTTCTCTATCACTTCTCTTATAAAAGGAAGACTACAGCACTGACTCTTTCCCTTGCCGGTACGCCCTATAACTGCTATATGCGATTCTCCGTCGTCAGTGTATTTATCGCCATTCTCGTAATACAATATAGGTCCTGCGCCTACTTTTGAATCTGTTGTATTATTTAAGCGGCGTTTGATTTCGCTATCTGTATTCCATCTTTCGCTTCTGCTCATTTTTATCGCTCCTTTCAAAAGGCTTGTTATACTGTTCTATAAAAGCTTTCAGTCCCCTCTCATCAATGAAAGGTGAGAAACCTGAGAAGTCAGCATAGTGAATAACCATTTCTGCTGTTGAAATTGCACTCTTGACACTTGTTATATTGAAAGCGTTGACAATCTTCAGCAAAGCAGTACGAAATGTTTCACTATGAGATATAGTGACCCCATGCTCTTTGATATTTTTGATGATGAGGTCACAAATGTTTTCTTCACTATATGGAACAGTACCCAGACGTTTTATATTTTCAACGTTTTCACACAGCTTGCTGAGGAGTTTTTCTTCATTTCTGGTTGGAGATGAATGAATAAAGAAAACAATACAAGCAGTTTCACTAACTGTTTTACAGTTTTTCAAAAACTCTGTACACTGAACTTCACCTAAATGCTGCGATATTGCGCTTATATCCATGCCTACAATATTACAGAACCCATTAGTGTATACCGCAGCTGAGTCAATAGTATTAAACGATTGCTTCAACTGCTGAAGTGTTCCATCAAAGGTCAGTTCAATATAGTCATCGAGGCTACGGTTAAAGTCAAGCACACCGGTCTCACTAAAACAGTCCGTCATGTATTCTAAGATTGTTGTCCTGCCGGAACCGGAATCAAGCTGTATTGCCAGATGGGGCGGTCTCAGTCCACACTGTTTGTAAACATGTGCTTCACTGCAAATTTTCTCGATTTCACCGCAGACATCTTCAAGACCGATAGGCTTTGTTATTTTACAATATTTCATATACTACCTCCTTTTACCACTCGGAAATAGGATCTCCGATATGATCCACAAGCCCATATTTGAGAGCATCTTCTGCACACATAATGTTATCACGCTCTGTATCCAATTCGATTTTTTGTGGGGTCTGGCCTGTACTCTCAGAGATGATCCTATTTAGTCTTACACGTGTTTTGAGCATATGCTCTGCATGAATTCGTATATCTGTTGCTTGTCCATTTATGCCGCCAAGAGGTTGGTGGATCAGAACCTCTGCATTTGGCTGACACCAACGTTTTCCTTTGGTGCCTGCAGCAGTCAAAAGAAAAGCGCCCATGCTTGCCGCCATTCCACAGGCTACTGTCACTATATCGCACCTGATTGCTTTTGACGTATCGTAGATACTGAAACCTGCGGAGACCGAGCCCCCTGGGCTCTGGATATAAATAATTATATTCTCTTCGGAATCCCTTGCCAAGCTTCTAAGTGCTGAGTTTACAACTGCTGCCACTTCTTCATCAATTTCACCTACGATTGACATGGTGCGATGCGCAAAGTCAATGTCTAGGACATCTAACAGCATATCCTGACCGCTATAATTAACGGCCTTTTTCATTAAGTAGTTCATAAGTATACTCCTCCATATAGCCAAATAGTTTTGTAATGATATATTAATTGTTATTTGTATAAAAGGCTTCCCACGACGGTGAAGTAGATACTTCACCGTTTCGTTCGATTGCCAGTCGAAAACTCATCAGGCAGGATATACATACTTTTAATCTGTAAGAGTGGAAAATCTTTATTACTTTGAAATGCATTTGGTATTATTTACTTTGTAATTTGAGATTGATTATTTGTTAAGATTGATATTAGTTGAAGTCTTATTACCGCTGCCGTCTGACTCAACTATTGTTCCAGATCCATCGCTACGAATATTTACATGAATTGATTCGTGAGGCCCACTTGCTGGATCTCTATCATATATGTTTATGTGAGATGTTCCGTGATTATCGTTGTGAGCTTCGATATATACGCCTTGGTTGTTTGATGTAGCCATAAAAAAGTCCTCCTTTAATTCATTTTACTTGTAACAAATGCATTTCCACACTACAGAAAGGATAATTACCTATGATACAATCCACCTGATGAGTTTCCGTCGCTGTCATAGTCGAACCCACCATGACCGTGTCCACAATCAGAACTGCTTGGCCAAAAAATATCCACATGACTCTCAGTTCCTTTGATGACACTCCCATCATCACAAGTTATTACATCTCTACCTCCCAACATATCAGATAACTGATTTTCTAGTGTGTAGGTACTCGGATCCCAATAATTCGACATACTTCATGTCCTCCTTTTTTTATTTGTGGTTACCCGCGACAATATAGCTAATGCATAACTGTTTCGTTTGAGAACCATTCAAACTCATCAGGCGGTATAATGATTATTTCATCCATAAAGATATATATATATTCCAATTAATTTGAGTTTCTTTTATTCTTTGATTTTCATTTGAATATACTACATATCCATATTGACTTTTCTATTTTAAAGTTTGTCCTGTACTGTAAATATAGTAGCATATATTATTAGTAAAGTGTGGGATTTTAGGATTTTAACGGATTTTTTGAAATTTTTTTTATCCGTTTTTGCAAATAGCAAATCATTATGATAGAATGCCTTGTATTCGTAATTAGTATAAAACCATGAGTGATTTAAGTGGATTTTGTTGGATATGATAAAGTTTAGCGTTAAACTGAGTGAAAACGATTCAAATCGTACCGATCATGATAATCTAGTGGCTTTCAATGAAGTGATTTGAGAAATACTCGACTGATTGGAAGAGTATAGTTTTACGGTATTGTGCAAATTTGCCAAAAATGTTGACAACTTATCTAAAACATGGTAAAATATATATGATGGCCATATCGTTTTTAGAGCTATTAAGGAGTGAGTTCATTGAAATACTATTTTGAATATAAAAACATTCGTTTTGAATTGTTAACGGAATATCCAGAGAAAACAGATGAAAGAGATGAAATAGTTCAAGAGCCTCCGATGATTACTGGAACTATGAAAAATCTCTTCAAAATGATTTATAAAGGTTCTAACCCCAAACCTGTTACAATCTATGAAAAAGATAAAATAAAAGGGGATGAGGTACAAAAATATCTATATGATGATAATAATAACGAACTGATTTCTTTTGATTCTTTCAATAGAACGAATAGAAAAATCAGGAATAGAATGAACGAAGCACTTGGAGAAGAGTTTTTTTCTAAATCCAAGAATAACAAGGAGTGTTTTTTTACTTTGGAAATAGACCAAGATGTAAATGCTAATTCCAAGGAAAAGAAATATACTGTTGGTATAAACAAAAAAGTACGAAATCATATCAGCATTGTTCCTGACGAGGAATATTCCGAATTTGTTGAAAAAATTAAAGATAAGATTGCACACGGTGAATTCACTCTGGATGTAGAACAGTTTTCACTCGACTTCACCCACTATATTAGACGTGATTCTATTTCTGATGTTGTAAATGGAGTCCAAAGCAATCGCATAACGATATATGGCGATGACGGTGCAGGTAAAAGTACCTTTGTAAAGCACTATCTAATGGAAAGCTCGAAAAAATGGATATATGTTCAGTATAACGATTCGTTCTATTCTTCGTTTAGCTCATTAAAATTTAATGGATTTGATGATGATATATACAATAAATTGTATTCTGAATACAATGATGCTCGGGACATATTCTCTTTCCTTTTTGATTTAAAAGATGCTGAAGCACCTACCCACGAGATGAAAAAGGAGGAGTTTGTTTATTATATAAACGCCTTTCTTATTAGATCGATCAATCCTGATATTATATGCCTAGATGATTTTCCTGTCTATTCTAAAAAAGAGGAGAAATCCGTACAGGAGTTCATTAGCATAATAAATGGTCGTGATCATCATACTAAATTTATAATTACTATCAATCGAGAACCAATCACCGTTGCCAATAGAATACTGCTTGATCATACGTCAATAGATTTAAATGTTGTATTCTTGAAGTATCTTGAATCACCAAATCGTCAGGAAATGTTCTATGAAGAGCTGAAAAATGGACATGTTCTTCCTGTTTTTAAGATGTTGAATAACAATGTCTGTGCAATATCATGGCTTGCCAATTATATGCGAACTAAGTTTGTTGATGGTGCGCCAATTACTTTTGAATATGTAAAAGAAGTTCTGAATAAGCAGGGCGAATTGATCAATAACAATACATACGAGTATTATGATGCTTCAAATGTATTACAAGTGGAGACTAATTCTCTTTTGAGCTATTTAAAGACATTTATTCAGATAAATATTGAAGAGTTGTCTTCTCCTCAAGTATTGCTTCTTTTATGTATGGCTGGAAAATCAATAAGTAAGGATCTTTTTAAAAAGATATGTATCAATATGCTAAAAATATCTAGTGATAGTTTTAATAATGCAATGAGTGAGATGTATAAAAGCAGCTACCTAACATATCATACATCACACTATATTGTAAATCCTATCATAAAACTAATAATAGCACCTGAATTTAAAGTGTGCTATCAAGATGTTTTTAGTGCCTTTATGAAAGCATATAACACAAATGAGTCTGGTCTTGATCGTATACTGATAGAGTACCAAGACTATCTTGAGCAGCTTCTTGACAGGACTAATTCCGGATATGACATTATTGATTTGAGTCTAATGATAGTTAATTCTGCTCTGCTTGTAAATGATATTCGTACAGAAACGCTTGAAAAGATAATCAGGATAATTCGCAGCCGATCATTATTGTTTTCTCATGAATTAAATAGGAAGCTATACTATTTGTTTGAAAGGACTGGAGCGGACAATCTAAAAAAATTTGAATGCTATTATTATGTTGGAGATCTGCTTGATCAGAATAAACAATATGTGTTTTCGTCAAATCTAGCTAATCAGTTATTAGATGTTCTTTCAGTACATAATCCACGTAATGATTCAAGATGGAAAATAGATGAAAGTCATTTTATAAGATATAATATGGGCTTACTTTATTCTCTGATATTGGCGGATAGCGAAAACATACATACACTGGAAAATGCATATTATAAATATTATTTTGTTAAGAATGCATATTTGAAAGACTATCAGATGACTAACAAAGTCAAAGGAATAGTTAATTCTGATATAGGTGCATTATACTTGAATCTTGGGAAACAGTATGATGATTATTCTGTGATCCTTTCAAAAGAAGGCATAAACTCTAAACTTGACTGCATAAATAAGGCTCTTATACATCATGAATTGGCCAAAGATGTAAGGAACGCTATTATCCACGAAGAATTGAGTACATACGGTACCATCAATGATATCGAAATACTTAGAGATTATGTTAAAAGCTGTGATTGTATTGCAACTGATCTGTACTACTGTAAAGAATATGATAGAGCTATTGACTATCGAAAAACTGCGCTAAGTGACAACTTGGTAAAACAGTTCATCGATCAAGAACCGTTAATGCGGTGCGTTTATATAATGTACTTGAATATCGCTGGGTGTTATCACAAGATAATAGCTGAAAGACTAAGATCGGTATCGGATGATGAAATTGAGTATTGCTTATCTATTCTCAATGATTCAGAAGACTATTTTGATAAAGATTCAAATGAATATAGCCGTGTATTAGAATTGCAAAGCTTTTTTAAAGAAAAACAACTCAACCGAAGTAGGTGAAGTACATTATGAATCAATCAGTTAATTATGAAGAAAACAAATATGGTATTGAATCAATATTCGATAACCTTTTAACTGAATACAGGAAGCTCCAAATTCATAAATATGGAATGATTTATATAACAACTGTGGATATAAGTGAAGGCTGTATTGTTTGCTATGAATCACATATAAAGAATAGTTACATCAGGCATACTCTTCATCAAGGCTTTGTTGATTTGGTTTTTTCAGGACTGGCAGATAGGGCTGATGAGGTTATGATGATGCAAGATTACTTACAAAATCTAAATTTTAAAGCGGTGTATTGGCGAAACATTGGGGTTGATGCTGTTATAAGAATTGAAGTCCCCGTACTTGATGTTGACTCCCTTTCGGAGATTTCTCAAAAGAAAAGCATTGAAAAATGTCTTGATGCGGTATTTGAACTTAGTAAATTTACATTTATGTTAAAAAGAGCATCAATAGTAATAACGGCTTAGATTAGAAATGGATAGTTGTGATATAATAATATAGAAAACCAGATTATTCAATAATCCCGTATAGATTTGCTTTTATATCTTTCTGTTTCCCTTCTTCGCAGCCTTCTCTCTCCGCAGCTTTTCTTCCTCTACCAAATTAGATATATAATCACCTTTGGATAATTCCTCATAAGTCTTAAAAATATCCAAGTAAACATCATACCTTTTCCTACAGCCTTCAAGGTTTTCCTTGAGGGCTGATATTTTTGTGCTTAATTGAAGGTCCCCGCCAAATAATCTCCCACCCTACCCAACGAACACCAAATAGACTAAACTAGAAGTAAGAAAAAAGTCTAATTGGAGTTGATCAGAATGAACGAAATAGCAAGGATAAAGAACGAAGTCAGACTAAAGCAATGGACTGAAATGGTCAGGCAAAGAAATGAAAGCGGCTTGAACGTTTCACAGTGGTGCAGACAGAATGGCATAAATCAGAAAACCTATTACTACCGCCTGAATCGGGTGCGTAAGGCTTTGTGCGGCGAAGTTGAAAAACATGAGATCGTTCCGGTAAGTACTGAACCGGAAATCGCAGTATCACACGAACAGATATCTTTGTCCGTAGGAAACGTAGTCGTCAATCTTCCCGATGATTTCAATGAGGACACTCTGAAACGGCTGCTGGGAGTTCTTCGATGATAGGTGATGTGAGCCATGCGGAGCATATCTACATTGTGTGCGGATACACTGATATGCGTAAGGCAATAGACGGACTTGCGGCTATCGTGCAGCAGAATTTTGGACTCGATGTTTTTTCAGGAAGCCTCTTTCTGTTCTGCGGGAAACGATGTGACCGCATCAAAGCTCTGATCTGGGAAGAAGACGGTTTTGTACTGCTTTACAAACGCTTGGAAAACGGAAAATACAAATGGCCGAGAGATTCAAATGAGGCTAAGTTGATAACTCAGAAAGAATTTCGCTGGCTGATGGAAGGCCTTTCGATAGATCAAAAAACAGCCATTAAACCTGCAAAGAAAGGAAAAGTGTGCTGAGTTTTCAACAGAAAAAATGAACATATAGGTTGATAATATTTCTATGCCCGAAACGTCCTGAAACGCTGGACTTTTCGGGCTTTTTGCGGTATAATAGATGTAGTGGATTTCTTGTTTTTGGAGGTGAGTACAGTGATAGAAAAAGGTAATATGACAGACGCAGAATATATCGCTGTACTTGAAAAAGAACATCTCCGTTTAAAAAGCGAGATTAAAAAGCGTGATAAGAAAATAGACAAATTAGAGGTCGAAAATGAATGTCTCAGAAAAGATAATCATATCTTCCTTGAAGCGCTGATACTCTCTAAGCATAAAATATTCGGAGCATCAAGCGAGCGAACCGAATGTGAAGATCAGCAATCTTTCTTCAACGAGGCCGAACAGGAATATGCAGAGAAAACGGAAGAGCCTGTAAAGAAGGATGTCAAGGGTTATGTCAGAAAAAGTGCAAAGACAAAACGTGATGAGATCATAAAGAACATCGCGACCGAGGTCATCACCTGCACTATCCCCGAAAATGAGCAGATATGTCCTCGCTGCGGAAGTAAGATGAAGGTCGTTGGCAAAAAATATGTCCGTGAGGAAGTTGAACTGATACCTGCAAAGCTGGTTGTAAAGAAGTATTACAGCAATACTTATGGCTGCAAAAAGTGCGAGAAAAAGAATATGCCTGTTTTTCTTCACGGATTTGTGCCGGCACCTGTTTTGCCACATTCGCTTGCGTCTGCGTCAACGGCTGCGTGGGTGATATACCAAAAGTACGTCAATGCTGTTCCGCTGTACCGTCAGGAAAAGGACTGGGAACGTCTTGGATACGCGCTCAGCAGAACAACTATGGCAAACTGGATCATCAGATGCAGTGAGGATTATTTCAGCAAATTTGTGGCAAGACTCAAAACTGAGATGCTGAAAGAAAAAATCCTTCATTGCGATGAAACATACGTCAAGGTCCTCAAGGAAAGAAACGTTTCCTCCGAAAGCAAGCAATATATGTGGGTATACCGCACCGGCAAGCATTCGGACAGGCAGATCGTGATCTATGACTACAACAAGTCAAGGTCGGGAGATGTGCCAAAGAAGTATCTTGGAGACTACGATGGCTTTGTGCACACCGACGGCTATGCAGGCTACAACAAGCTGACCAAGGTCACGCACTGCAATTGCTGGGCTCACGTCAGGCGAAAGTTCCATGAAGCGATTATTGTGGACAGCGAAGACAGCATAGCTAAGACGGCAAGAGACTTTTGTGACAAGCTTTTTGCGATAGAGTCCGAGCTTGATAAGCTGACAACAGAAGAACGTTTTAAAGAGCGTCTGACACAGGAAAAACCCGTGTTTGAGGCTTTCTGGTCATGGGCTGAAAAAGTCGCACCTACAGTTCTTCCGAAAACGCAGCTCGGAAAGGCTTTTGAGTATGCATTCAAGCGCAGAGAGTATCTCGGGAATTATTTCAAAAACGGCGACTGTGCTATTTCAAACAACGCAGCGGAAAATGCGATCAGGCCGTTTACTGTAGGCAGAAAGAACTGGCTGTTCAGTGATACTCCGAACGGAGCAAAAGCCAGCGCTGATATATACAGCATCGTTGAGACAGCAAAAGCGAACAGGCTTGATGTGTTCAAATACTTTGAATTGTTGCTGACAGTTCTTCCGAGCATGGAGTTTCTGACCAATCCGGATATTCTGGAAGAACTGATGCCGTGGAATGAGGCTACACAGAAGATCTGCAAATTACCGTGAAATATATCCCCGAGTTTCGGACTCGGGGATCTTTGGTTTTAGGGAATGGGGGATTATTGGGCGGGTACAATTGAAGAGCCTTTTCACGCATACTGTCCACATCAGCAGGGAAGTGAATATCATTCTGCTCCAAAGCCTGCCTGCAAACTTTGAGCTGTAGCTGCTCAGTGTCCGATAGCTTGCCCTTATTAGACAACTCCTTAAAAAGCGGTGCCTGTTCGAGCAGACTCACCATTCGGTTGTATTCCTCAATATGCTCGTTTATCTCCTGCCGCTGCTTTTCGTATTCAGTTCTCAGCTTTGCGATTCTGCCCTCCAAGTCACCGATAGAACAGATATTATCTTTGCTGATTACCGAAAGCTGTGCCGACAGTCTATAAACATCAAGGTCATTTTCAACCGAGTATTCCGTCGTGACTATTCGCTTGCGAGGGACTTTCTTCCGCTGTCCGGCAAGTATCCTAACATCATGCAGAATGGCGGCATAGGCTTCGCTTAGTTTGGTCTGCTCGTTCTGTGAGGGCGTAGTTCCGGCACCCACCTCACGATAAAGAATGCGTGTGTTTAAGCTATCCTCGGTATATTCCTCACCGAGCGTTTTAGTACGAACAAATCTCTGTTGCCCGGGTGCTTTGATAGAAATATACTTGCCACGCTTGACCTCATATCCACGTTCTTCAAGCACCTGTAAAAGCTCATCAAGCGAGTTGACCGAGGGTATCAGCTTGTCGATCTCCTGTCGTATTTGTTCTTTCCACGAAGTGCCTTTTTTGTTCTGACTCCATTCATAGTAGCTTACCGACCGCCCCTTGTTTTCAAAATTCAGCGCAGGTTTCACTCCAAAGGTCCGGCATACACCGTTGATGGTTTCCCTTGGTTGGCGTAAAGAGCTGCGGTTGGCATAATACTTCTGTCCCGACAGCGAGTAAGAATTTATTATCACATGATTGTGGACGTGCGAAGCGTCAACGTGCGTGGCTATGACCGCTTGAACTTCATCTCCAAAGTTCTTTCTAACAAAAGCCTTTGCTATCTTGTGAGCAAGTTCGGGTGTGACATTCTCCTCATCTGCAAAACTCATAACATAGTGAATCGCTTTTACAGTTCCTTTGCCTGAAAGCGGCGGAGGACTGTCAAAACTATCTCTTGAAAAATGATTGTAAACTGTTTTCATCTGTAAATATGCATCACGGGCGTTGGTGCAGCAATTGACCGAAGCTGTAAGCACTAAATCCTCGGTCTTTTCGGGATTCAGTATGTACCTTAAACTTTTTTCCACTGTAGTGTGGATACAAACTGACTTAACGTATGGGATAAGCATTCCACTTCCTTTCTGAGCTTTTCAACGTCCCCGGCATAGAGATTGTTCGTTTCATTTGCCTTTCGAGCTATCTGGTTGATGTTGTTGGAAATAGTCCTCATACCGTTTATCAAAGGGGCAAGTCCCTTTAAGTCTAAAACCCTGACCTCCGAACTTACAGCCTTATCACGAATAAAAGACGTTGTAGTTTTGTTGCAGGCATCAGCCCTTCTCTCGACCTCCTCCCATTGCTTCATATCAAATGTGATTTTCTTCTCTTTTACTTGCTTGTACTTTCTCATACTTCTTTTGCTCCTTTCGTTTTCTGTAGTATATTTCTTGTTTCCCTCGAAAGAGGGCTTGTGTTAAGGGCGACGGGTTCCCTTAACAGACAAACCGGAGGGCTCCGCCCGAATGGTTTGAGGGAAAGTGGTGAGTATGCACCACTTTCTATACTTGCTTCTGCTGGCAACGAATATTAGGGCATTATCCATATCATTCAATACATCAGCCCGTATGGGCTGCCGCCCAAAATATCATTTGACCGCTGCGTATGCAGCCGACTTTTACACCCCCTTTCATAAGGTAGTACAGAATCGACTGTTTTTCGGAACCACTCAGACAGCAGTTCTACGAATGAAACAAATTAGCATTGCTGAGGATTATTCTGATTTGTGAGAAATCACAAACTTTTGAAAAATCGGGAAAAACGGTTCCGAAAAATGCCGATTTTTGTACTACCTTATGAGAGAAGGTTTTCAACCACGATGTTCTTTCGCCGGAATATCGCTCGGTCTGCCTAATGAAAAGACTTCGCTCAATTTCAAAAATGAGGGAGGAGATATGACAAGCAATATCTTTCAAGACATCAAAGACAGGGTAGACCTCAAAGACCTCGTTCGCTATTACGGTCTGGAAGTGGATCGGGGCGGCTTCGCCTGCTGCCCGTTCCACAACGAGAGGAACCCTTCCTTTAAAGTCTATGAAGATCATTACCATTGCTTCGGCTGTGGTGAGCACGGAGACCATGTTGATTTCGTTCAGAAGATATATGGACTAACAAATATTGAAGCTGCAAAAAAGATCAGTCACGACCTGGGGCTGGGACTTGATGACGGAGAACTCGCCATTCCCGTAAAACCAAGATTGCTAAAGCCCAAAAAAGACGAGGCATTTCTCTTGTGGCTCGATGAATCGGTGCATACGCTTCTGGAATACAAAAAGCTGCTGAATTATTGGGAGAAGATCTATGACCCCCGGAGCCCGATAGATAAGGTCAATGAGCGTTATCTTGAAAGTATCAACAAACGGGGCTACACGGAATACTATCTCGATAAGCTTCTCTATGGAAATGAGAGTGAACAGCGTAGGTTTTATGAAATGGACAGAGACTATCCTCTGACCATAAAAAAGCGGCTGGAACAGCTTGATGCTGTCAGCCGGACTGCGCCAAAACACGCTATGTAAAATATGGAGGAAAAAGTAATGATAAAGTTTATTATAGGTACAATGGTCGGCGGAACTGTCGGATTTTTCACCGCAGCGCTGCTCGCAGCAGCCAAGAGGGGTGACGACTATGAGGTTTGATAACAAAGACACAGAGATCTTTATGTATCTCGTAAAGACCTTTGTTGCAGATAGCCATACATACCTGCTTCCGACAGATAAGTATTACGCACTTGATCCAAACAAAACGCTGCTTGGCTACTATGATGATGATTACATCTACCTTATACCCAGTGTACTTGTTGGTATGTGCGATGACTATCTCACAAAGTTGGGCAAGCCCCACACCAATATGCAGCTTATTCTCAACACCCTGTTCAGGGCTAACCTTATCAAGGTCATCTGGGTGATGCGGAAGGATATGAGATACCGTCCGGAAAAGCGTATCGGCGGAACTCGCCGCAGATACATCATCTTTATCAGAAAAGAACTGAAAGATCGGAAGGGGACTATCAATGCCTAACGAAAGAATAAAGAATGAAATGATACTCGCCGGCGTAAGCATAAACGAGCTTGCAGAGTATATAGGAAAGACAGAACAGAAAATCGTCGAACTGCTGAACACCGAACTTGGTATCATGCAGAACTACAAGGTCATGCTGGCGGTCACGGAAATCGTGAGAGGGAAGGGGAGAACATAATGGATTCGATAGAATTTATGAAAGAGGTCGCTAAGCGCAAGGGCGTTTCCGAGATGACCGCTTACAGATATGTAAATTCGGTCATGGACACTATCCGGCAGGTGCTTGCCGAGGGTGAGGAAATAAAGATCGGCAGCTTTGGAAAGTTTACAGTTGTTACCGACCTGGAGGGCAACAAGAACGCTATGCTCTGCGCAAGCAAGTCGCTGAAACAGGCACTTACAGCAGGGGAGGGGATAGTCTGAGCGAGGAAAAGAAGATAGAGCGCAGATACGGACAGTGCGATGTCACTATTACTTTCAAGGGCAGCAACCCAAAGCTGAAGGATGAATTGTTTTCTCTGCTGTGCGACAGCTTTGAGAACAGAGTCATGAATAATGACGAACAGAAAGAGGATACTGACAAAGGCGCATAGAAATAGAACTGTGTGATAATTGCTCTAACTGTCTATATGTTTCGTCGCATATAGATCGGTCTGCCTATATGGGCAAAAATCAGAAGAATATATTTTTGAAAGCAGAAGGGAGGTGTCACATCAAATAAAACAGCGAAAGGAAGAAAAAATATGAAGGTGTTCTACAAAAGACGGATTAACATCAATAAGAATATCGAAAAGATAAGAAGCGAGACAGTCACATTTGTCGTATCATAAATACAGCAGCCGACATCTCTGCCGGCTGCTAAAGGGGGTCATGCTATTTTCGTGGGTATCTCAAAGTACTGTTCAAGCTGCTCCTCTGTGAACTGCCCCTGACTACTGTCCGACCAGTCAACGAAGATCTGCTTGAAATCGTCGATATAAACAACTGTTGCAGTTGAGCCGACAGGCTTGGTGCTATCTATTTCTTTGATGAGTGTGATCGTTGTACCTACTGTTAATTCGTCCATTTTACTTTCTCCTGAGTGTTTAGCTGCTGTAACACACAGCTCTATCATTATACTATATTAAGGGCTCGGTGTCAATCGGCAGAATGACGGTTTTAGGACAAAAGAAAGAGGGCTGCCACGCAGCAGCCCTACGATCTCCGGGCGTGAAGCCCTGTTGCCCTTGTCCTCATCAAATGCCGTTTCGCCTTACGGCATCCGCCAATAAATAGTATAGCACTTTGGACGGAAGATGTCAATACTTTTTTGATTATTCTGTCATTATTCTGTCATAGCAAGCAGAGCTTTCATATCATCATCGCTAATGATAAAGTCAAGCTCGGTGTTTTCCTTGATGTATTCCTCATGGACAGATTTCGGCAGAGGAAGAGTGCCAAGCTGAAGATCAAAGCGGTTTGCGAGTTGGGAAACCGAAACGCCGTATTTCTTTGCCATAGCCTCGATCTCCGCCTTGCCCGAGAGCCGCCCGGTAGCGTTAGGGGAGTAGGCTTCAACGAGTATATCATTCTCTTTGCAGAAATCCATAAGCTCCTGCGGCACGTGACCGATATGTACTCTGATCTGGTTTACCATAGGCTTTATCCTTGCGTTGCCGATCAGGTTTTGCAGATCATCAATGCTGAAATTGGAAACTCCGATAGCCTTGAGCTTTCCGGCTTCGTAGGCTTCCTCAAAGGCTTTCCATACGGCGAGGTTTTCTTCAAAATATGTTTTGCTCTGGTCGCCGCCCCAGGGCTTGGGCCAATGTATCAGCATAAGGTCAAGATAGGGCGTGTCAAGTCTTGCAAGAGAATCATTTATGTGCTGAACTGCTTCCTCATAGGTCTTTATCTCGGCAGGCAGCTTAGAAGTTACATAGTAGCTTTCACGGGGCTTGCCGCTCGCTTTCATTCCCTTGCCGACTCCGGTTTCGTTTCCGTATGCAATAGCCGTGTCAATGTGTAGATAGCCGATGTCGAGAGCGTATTTTACGACTCTCTCGGCGTCCTGCTCCGAGGTCTGCCATGTACCGAGAGCGACCTTCGGTATCTTGTTCCCGTTTGCCAGCGTGTAGGTCTCCTGATAAATCATAGAGAACACCTCCTGTTTGTATTTTATATATATTATCCTTTCAGAACGGATAATCCTCATCGAGATTGGTAATGAACCTGTGACCATCAAAGTCGCTGCGTTTCGTCTCAAAAAGCAGACGCAGTATCTCTGCCGCTTCATAAGAGGAAAGAGGAGCAGGGTTGTCTGCTCTGCCATCGGTGCGTATCCAGCCGGGGTGAACGCAGAAAATGTTTATGCTCCTGTCATCTTTGAAGGTGTTTACAAGGTTCATTGTTGCCATGTTGAGTGCCGCCTTAGCCATGCCGTAGTCTATCATATTTGTTCGGTAGCATTTTGAGATACTGCCGGCTTCGGAGGATATGTTCATGATGAGTGCTGTTATTTTGCTCTTTTTAAGCAGCGGATAAAAAGCCTTGATGACTCTCATGGGTCCGACTGCCGCAATATCTACAGTATGTGCGATATAGTCCAGGTCTGCTTCAAAAAATCCCTTGTCGCAGTCAGGGGAAACGGTAACAGCATTGTTTATCAGCAGGTCAAGGTGATCGAGTTTTTTCGTAAGCTCTTCGGCCGCCGCCTGAACCGAGGCCGTGCTGCCAATATCCATTGTAAGTATTATGAGTCTGTCGCCATACTGTTTTTTCAGGTCATCAAGCTCTGCACACGGTTTTCGTACAGTGGCTGCTACATTGTCACCTGCTTCAAGGTACCTGAGCACCATATTAAAGCCAAGTCCTACTGCCTTTCCTGCGCCTGTTATCATAACATTTTGTGACATAAGATCCCTCCGTTTTCAGTTCAGCGACCACCCATTGTCACCATGATATATCATGAGCTTAGTCATACCGCCGTCAATGCAGATGTTTTCGCCTGTGATAAAGCCCGCCTTGTCCGAGCAGAGGAACAGCACCATATTTGCGATGTCGAGCGGCTCGCCTACACGTCCGCAGGGCTGCTGATAAGCGTCGGCACCCTCATACACTTTTCCTCCGGTTTCTATCCACCCGGGAGAGATAGAATTGACATGAACTTTTCCCGCAAAGCTCACAGCAAGTGCGTGAGTGAGTGCCGCAATGCCGCCCTTTGCAGCGGTGTAGCTCTCAGTCTGCGGCTGGCTCATTCTGTCTCTTGATGAGGAGATATTGATGATACTGCCGCCTTTGCTGAAATATGGAGCAAAAAGCTTAGAAAGATAAAACGGCGCAGTAACGCCCACCGACAGCGCATACTGAAACTCCTCGTAGCTGCACTCGTCAATGCCCTTCATAAGCGGAAGGGCGTTGTTGATAAGATAGTCGATGTGACCGTACTTTTCTAAGACCTCTGCCGCAAACCGTTCAAGCACCGCCTTGTCGGAAATATCCCCGACAAAATGATCGCCCTCTGCCTTGTCGATAACGCAGACCTCTGCGCCATGCTTTTTAAATTCCTCGGCGATACATTTGCCGATACCATTTGCACCACCGGTGATGACGGCTACTTTGTTGTCAAACATAAAATATCCACCTCACAAAGTCGATATAGCCTTATTCTGCAAACTTCCGACCAAATTCCTTAGCCTCATCGAGCCTGCCGCTGATGTTCAGCATGTGCGCATAAAAATGCTCCTGCTCGACTGCTATGCCCTTTTCGGTGAGCAGCTTTCTAAGAGCATAGACCGTCCTGCGTGACCAGTTCGATGTCGTAAAAAGCACCACCTTGCCTACCTTATCGGCTGACAATTCTTCGGCATACCTTCTCAGCTCCGGAGCCATTATATTCGCATATGGCGCACCGCCGAGAAACAGCGTGTCAACGTGCTCTTTGAGCTGCGGTTCGTCTGTTATTGACACAGCCTTTGTTTTAGCTCCGCCTGCAATGGCACGGGCTATGCTTTTGGTGTTGCCCGTTTTTGAAAAATATCTTACTGCTGTTTTCATAATTCATACCAACTCACAAATAATGTATCCTGCTCTCATCAAACCTGTCCTGCTGTTCCTTTGTCTCCGCAGGATAGCCCACAGGAACAAGCGCAAAAGCGTGAAGCCCGTCGGGATTTCCGAGGACGGCTTCGACCTTTTCCATTCTGTCTTTCAGCGGAGCAGTACCTATCCACACCGCACCAAGACCAAGTGAAGCGGCTTCAAGCCACAGGTTTTCAGTAGCGATACTCAGGTCGATCTCGCAGTACATGGGAAATCTCGCACCCTCAGTCTTATAGCAAGGCACAATGACCACAGGTGCGCCTGCCGCACAACCTGCGTAAGGATTGCTCTCGGAAAGCGCTTTTATCTTCTCCTTGTCCGTCACAACGTAAAACTCCCACGGCTGCTGATTGCCTGCCGAGGGTGCCTGCATAGCGGCTTTGAGAAGCTGTGTGATCTTCTCAGGTTCAACAGGTCTGTCCTCAAATTTGCGTATACTTACTCTTGTGTAGATCTCGTTCATGGTGATACCTCCCATTGTATTATTTCTTTGATTTATATTCTGTCGGGATACCTATATGTCCGTCCTGATTGTCAGCCACATACAGCGCACAGTTGCCGATGTACTTAGACCAATAACCGCCCTGCGAATCGGGCGTCAGATTTTCAAGAATGCCTTTCATAGCAATAGCGTGTGTCGAGATGAGGATATTTCCCGAAATACTTTTAATATCATCAAGAAATTCTCCTGTTCTTTTCAGCACCTCCGAAAGCTGCTCCATACTCTCAGGCGCAGGATTATGTACGAAATCGCTGAAAAACACACGGATTTCCTCCGGCATATTTTTAAGGTCAGTACCCTCGTGACGCCCGTAATCCATTTCAATAAGGCGGTCATAAAGAGTTATCCTTTTATTGGGGACAACTATCTCCGCCGTCTGCACCGCACGGATAAGCGGGCTTGAAAATACATAGTCAAATTGAATATCTTTGAGCATATCGGCGGCGTTTTGCGCTTGTTTTATACCCTCATCATTAAGCGGATAGTTGCTACGCCCCTGCAGGACGTTTGCTTTGTTAAGCTCGGTTTTTCCGTGGCGGATTATGTATATCATGGGACACCTCAAAATAGATATATGTCAATTATACCATACCGCAGGCATTAAGTCAATAAACTGTGAATCAAGACTTGACCTACACTGTGAATCAAGACTTGACCTACAATTAAAAATATATCAAAAATATTCCCTCAAAAGTAGAAATAAGGTAGAGCAGAAAAAATATCGGTTTTGCGCTTTAAATCGTTGACAAATCGTTCAAGATGTGCTATACTATATCATAGAGCATCTTGACAACTGAATAACCCCTAAATTGGACAAGCACAACGATTTATCTGCCGATATTTAGAACAACAAAATCTGAAATCGGAGGTAATCGTAAATGGAAATGGTTTATACATTATATAGAGTGTCAACCAAACAGCAGGTAGATAAAACGAAGGACGATATTCCCATGCAAAGAGAAGCCTGCCACGAGTTCGCTGACCGCATGGGGTGGAAGATAGGCAAGGAGTTTCTTGAAAAGGGTGTATCAGGCTTCAAGGTTTCTGCAAATGACAGAGATGCTATACAGGATCTGAAAGCTGCGGCTCTTAACAAAGAGTTCGATATTCTCCTTGTGTTCATGTTCGACCGTATAGGAAGAATTGATGATGAAACACCTTTCATTGTGGAATGGTTCGTCAAGCAGGGAATAAGAGTATGGAGCGTTCAGGAGGGCGAGCAGAGGTTTGAGAGCCACGTTGATAAGCTGATGAACTACATAAGATTTTGGCAGGCTTCCGGCGAGAGTGAAAAGACCTCAATGCGAATCAAGACCCGTATGCAGCAGCTTAAAGCAGAGGGCAGCTACACAGGTGGTCCGGTACCGTTTGGATATACTCTTGTGAATACCGGAAGGCTCAACAAAAAGGGCAGGGAAGTGCATGACCTTGCGATAGAGCCTGTTGAATCAGAGTGGGTAAGAGAGATATTCTCAAAGACAGTCAATGAAGGCTACGGCACATACAGATGTGCGGAACTGCTGAATAACAACGGAGTGAGGACACATAACGGTTCAAGGTTCACAAGCAATAATATTAATCGTATATTAAGAAACAAATTGCTGTGCGGATATGTAGTTTCGGGAGAAACGGTATCACCTAAGATGAAGGACTTGCAGATCATTGACGAGCTTACCTTTGAAAGAGCGCAAGTCATTCTCGAACAGCGTATGGTCAAGAATGAGGAAACTCGTGAGATCGCACGAAAGACCAAGACAAAGCAGCTCCTATCGGGACTTATGGTATGCGGTCACTGCGGAGGACATCTCAGTACAATCAAGCATACGGACAGGCACACCCGCAAGGACGGCACCGAGTATGTTAAGATACAGCCGAAATACATTTGCTATCACAAGAGCAGAGGACTTTGCCAGTGCAGCGGCTCGACTACCTATCTTGTGAGCAGGATAGATGATGCAGTCTGTGAACTGTTACATGAAATGTTTGCAGGCATAAAAGAATCTCCTGACGAAGCCGTACTGAAAAAGAACTTCGATAAGGAGATGGCAAGCTACAGAGCAAAGATCAAAAAGCTGAATCATGAGCTTGAAAAGCATGAGCAGCAGCTTGAAAAACTTGAAGCCGAGGTGGCTGACAGCCTTATGGGAAACAGCCAGTTTTCGCCGGACGTTCTTAGCAAGGTGATAAAAAGCACCGAAGAAAAGATAGCGGTGGTTAAAGCAGATATTGATACTCTACAGTCAGAAATGGCTGGCAAAAGAAAATCAATGGAAAGTCTGAAGCCTATGTATGAGATGTTCGTAGGCTGGGCGAAAGAGTTTGACGAGAGTTCCATTGAAAAGAAGAAAATGATAATATCTCAGTTGATAAGCAGGATAGAGGTCTATAAAGGCTACAAACTGAATGTGCAGCTTAATATGGACTATCAGGAATTCTGTGATAACTGGGATGTGCTGAATAAGAAAAGCACGATCAATGCTTAGTTTAATATTTTCATTTGAACGCATAGACTTAGCTAAAACAGCGGGTCTATTTAAAAATTATGAATTTGCGTTATGAATAATACATAAAGCTAGAGCATTCGGCTGTTAACCGAAGGGTCGTTGGTTCGAGTCCAACAGGGGGAGCCAGAGAGCTGTAGCTTTTGCTATGGCTCTTTTTTGTATATATGATTTAGTATTGCAGTTTGTAAATGTAATGTATGGAAACAGTGCTTTCGTATGCTTACGTTAATGTAAGTGTGCGGAAGCACTGTTTGTCTAAAAAAATCACAGCACACGTTATGAGTGCTGCGATAAATAATCTGCTCGATAAATTGGAATCTAACGTACTTTCTTTGAAAGATAAAGAACAAGGTCATCATCGTTAGTATAAATTGTATCATAGGGTGTGCATATTTTATCCTTATACCATACTCCCGAACCATCGGGAATATAACCTCTTTTAACATACATTCTTTGCGCACTTCCATACCCATTATGCAAGCCAACTCCCAAATACACTGTATCGGCATATTCAGAAGCTATCTTTTCTGCCGTATCCATTAAAATACTGCCAATGCCATTTTTTCGATACTTTTCTAAAACTGCAAAATCAATAATTTCAGGATATCCTTGATTGGCAAATGCTCCCCATTCCGAATCAGGATATACGTTTACATATCCTGCGGGAATACCATAGTAATCCGCAACTAAAGAGATGCATTTTCCATTTTTTACGTCTTTAAGTCGCATTTCAAATTTATCTATGGTTGAATCCCAGCCTTGTTTTCTTTCCTCATCTGTGAAATGCAGACCGTCTGAAAATATCATATCTCTTATAATAATCTCTTCATTATTAAAGTAAACCATACATTCACCTTTTGTAAAAAATTCCGATTTGTCGGGCAGTTTATTCCGACCAATTTCCAAAACCATTATACCACATCTAATCAGCGGTTCGTCCTTTGTTTGTATTATTTCTTTGCAAGATCTTTAATAACTTCTCCTGCCACGATAAGTCCCACAACTGACGGCACAAATGCCGTTGAGCCTGGAATATCACGGCGCACTGTGCATTTTCTTGCCGTACCAGGATGACAAATGCAGTCCTGACGGCATGAAATAGCCACATCTTCTATCGGTCTGATAGGCTGTTCCTCTGAGTAAACAACTTTAAGCGACTTTATGCCTGCCTTTTTAAGCTCTCGTCGCATGACTTTCGCAAGAGGGCAGACCTTTGTCTGATAAATGTCCGCCACACGGAATGCTGTAGGGTCAAGCTTGTTGCCTGCACCCATTGAGGATATAACAGGTACTCCTGCGACGTCTGCTCGCTTTATTATCTCCAGCTTGCCTGTAACAGTGTCAATGGCGTCGATAACATAATCATACTGAGTAAAATCAAACTGATCCGCTGTGTCAGGCATATAAAAACACTTGTATGTGTTTACCTTTATGTCAGGGCAGATGTCGTGAACACGCTTCTCCGCCACGTCTACCTTGTATTTTCCTACTGTTTTTCTTGTGGCAATTATCTGACGATTGATGTTGGTCAGACACACTTTGTCATCATCTATAAGGTCAAGCTCGCCTACACCGCTTCGTGCAAGGGCTTCAACTGCATATCCGCCTACACCGCCTATGCCGAAAATCGCAACCCTGCTGTTGCTGAGCTTTTCCATTGCTTCTTTGCCGAATAAAAGCTCGGTTCTTGAAAACTGATTTAGCATATAAACACTCCTGAATACTGTTTTATTCTTTTATGATAACATATCCAAGCCCTTTTTTCAAGTGGATTTTTGCCTGCTTTTATTAATTTTCTGATTGATCCTATATGTATTATATAATGTCTTTGTTACAGTTTTCGACCGCATTTTCGTTGCTTTTTTATCGAAAATGTGCTATAATATTATATGTGATAATACGCAAAAAGTAATAAAAAGGATTGGTAAAAACATGGATATTAACAAGACCCTTGCGGAAGAATTTAAGCTCAGACAGGAGCAGATAGACAACACTGTTGCACTCCTTGATGACGATAAAACTATACCGTTTATTGCACGATACAGAAAAGAGCTTACAGGCTCCTTGGACGATCAGGTGCTTAGAGAGATCGCTGACAGGCTCACTTACCTGAGAAATCTCGAAAAACGTAAAGGCGAGATAATCTCTTCTATCACTGAGCAGGAGAAAATGACAGACGAGATAATGTCTGCTATCGAAAATGCAAAGACCCTTGTGGAGGTGGAGGATATCTACAGACCTTTCAAGCCGAAACGTAAAACAAGGGCTTCGGTGGCAAGAGAAAAGGGGCTTGAACCACTGGCTGAACTTATCCTGACCCAGGATAAGAAATGCGACCCGCAGGTCGAGGGGTCAAAATTTATCAACGAGGACAAGGGCGTAAAGTCTGCGGACGAAGCTTTGCAGGGTGCAATGGACATAATCGCAGAGGATATCTCTGATGACGCTGACCTGAGAAAATACATAAGAACGCTGTTTTCGCAGATAGGCGTGATAAGCTCAAAAGCGTCTGACGAGAATGCCGAGTCGGTGTATGAGAATTATTACGACTATGCCGAGGCTGTGGGAAAGATAGCAGGTCACAGAGTTTTGGCTTTGGATAGAGGCGAAAAAGAGGGCGTTCTGAAAGTATCAGTGAATGTCCCAGAGGGCGCAGGGGAGAGAGCCTGCGTGTCAAGATATGTGAAAAATAAGTCAGAGTGCGGACAGCTTGTTACGGCTGCTTGTGAGGACGGCTATAAAAGACTTATTTATCCGTCCATAGAGCGTGAGATAAGGGCGGAGCTTTCGGCAAACGCTCAGGAGGGGGCAATAAAGGTGTTCTCCTCAAATCTCAGACAGCTTCTTATGCAGCCGCCTGTTAAAGACACTGTTACCCTTGGTCTTGACCCAGGATATGCTCACGGTTGTAAGACCGCTGTAGTGGACGCTACGGGCAAGGTGCTTGACACTGCGATAATCTACATTACTCCGCCAAGAAAGGATACAGAGCGTGCTAAGCGTATTCTGACGGGCTTTATAAAGAAATATGGTGTTACGACTATCTCCATAGGCAATGGCACTGCTTCAAGAGAAACGGAGCAGTTCACAGCCGAGCTTATCAAAGAAATTCCGCAGAAAGTTTCTTACATGGTGGTGTCTGAGGCAGGCGCTTCCGTTTACTCCGCTTCCAAGCTTGCGGCTGAGGAGTTTCCTGAGTATGACGTTTCACTGCGTTCAGCAGTATCAATAGCACGCCGTTTGCAGGACCCTCTTGCAGAGCTTGTAAAGATAGACCCAAAGGCAATAGGTGTTGGACAGTATCAGCATGATATGCCAAAGGCGAGAATGGACGAGGCTTTGAAGGGCGTTGTTGAGGACTGCGTAAACTCAGTAGGCGTTGACCTTAATACGGCTTCATACTCATTGTTGTCATACATATCGGGCATAAATATGACAGTTGCAAAGAATATTGTTTCCTACCGTGAGGAAAACGGAGCTTTCACCGAAAGAAAGCAGCTTATGAAAGTTCCGAAGCTTGGAGCAAAGGCATTTGAGCAGTGTGCAGGATTTTTGAGAGTTCGTGGCGGAAAAAATCCGTTGGATAACACGGCTGTTCACCCTGAGTCATACAAGGCAGCGCAGGCGCTTATTGACAGATGTGGGCTGAGCCTTGCGGACATGGGCGACGTAAAGCAGATAGCTGAGAAAGTCAATGCAATGGGCATGAAGAAGCTTGCCACAGATATCGGCATTGGTGCTCCGACGTTAAAGGATATAGTAGGGGAGCTTGAAAAGCCGGGTCGTGACCCTCGTGACGAGCTGCCGCCACCGCTTATGAGAAGTGGCGACATCATGGAGCTTAAAGACTTGAAGCCGGGCATGGAGCTTATGGGCACTGTAAGAAACGTTATAGACTTCGGAGCGTTCGTTGATATCGGTGTTCATGAGGACGGACTTGTACACATTTCTCAGATGTGCGACAGATATATAAAGCACCCTCTTGAGGTCGTAAAGGTCGGTGAGGTAGTTAAGGTTTGGGTACTTAACGTTGACCTGAAGAAAAAGCGTATTTCGCTTACTATGAAAAAGCCTAAGGTGTAGGGATCCAAAACGAAATAAGTTGGAAAAGTCCTAAATAAGTGGGACGTTGGTCTTACACTTTTGCGGCAGACTGAAGGGCTGTTAGAACAGCCCTTTTTTGTTTGCCACCGGGTGTGGTCTTGACGCAGGGAGCTGTGAAACGCCTTATGGCTTGACCTTACGGTATAATTATGGTAATATAAAATCGTACATAGACTATGTTATAAAAGGACGTGAAAAAATGCGGATCGCAGTTTGTGATGATAATGCTGTTTTTCTTCAGTTTTTTAAATCTATGCTGGCAAATGAAATTGAATCAAGGTCGGTCAAGGCTGAAATAGAAACGTTTACCAAAGCTGAGAGCTTTTTTTACTGCCATGGTAAAAAGCCTTTTGCGGCTATATTTCTTGACCTTGATATGCCTGAAATGACCGGTTTTGAAGTCGCGCGTCAGCTAGGTCAGAATGGTAATTGCTTCGTGATCTTTGTGACAAGTCATCAGGAGCTGGTTTATGACAGCTTTAATTTCAGACCGCTGAATTTTATCTGCAAAGATCCTGACGCTGATGTTATGAAGGATAGGCTCCATATGGTAGCAGGACAGTTGACGGACGCAATGAAGCAGGAAAAGACAGTGGTTTTGGAGAATAGGGAGCAGGGAAGGATCTCTGTAAAGCTTCGGGATGTAACTTATATAGAGAGCAATAGCCACAGCATCATATATCATTTTGCAAATAATAAGGATACTATTGCAGTCAGAGATAGCATTGGCGAGATAGAAGAAGCTTATCGTAAATTTGATTTTATACGGGTGCATAAAAAATATATCGTCAATCTGAAATATGTTTTTAACATAAGCCGTTCAAATGAAACAGTGATCTTCAAAAGCGGTTCAGAGCTTCCCATGAGCCGAGGATATAAGAATGCAGTTGACGACGCTTTGACTGAATATCTGAGGAGAAAGTGATGACTATTACATTGTGGACGATATTTGAGATCTTGATAAACTTTTATCAGGGCGGTCTGGAAACATGGTTTATATATAGATTTCTTACGCCAAGATCTCATGAAAGGGCTAAGATATGGGCTGTTATATTTGCCGTTTGTGAAGGCTGTCTGGTCACTGCTTTTAATTATTTCACTGTATTTGAGGGCTTTGGAAGTGCTTTGTACTGGGCAAGTCTGCTTGTTTTTGCGTTTTGCTTTTTTAGTGACAATGCAGTAAAGAAATTTCTTTCCATATCCCTCTCTCAGGTTGCGATCTTGTTGATAACGTCATTGGAACTAAATGCTGTATCGTCATTTTTTAAAATATCCCTCAGGAAGCTTGTGGTCGAACAAAGCTTGCTTAGATTTGTGACGCTTATAATGATTCAGATCTCTATATTCATTGTATTTAGATTAATACTGATGGCCTTTAAACATACAGATGATTATACGGCTTCAGATTGGGTGACGATAATTGCAGTGCTTATTATTTCGTTTTCTCTCGTTATGGTAATACATGAACTGTCACTTTCGGCAGACGATGGCCATAGGCTGTATATAAATCTGTCATATATGCTTGTCTTTGTTCTTAATTTACTTATATTCTGGATAATAAATTCTTTGATAAAAAAGAATCGGAAGCTCAAGGAAATGGAGATAGTCAAACTAAGAGAGCAGTATCTTGAGCAGTTTATCGGAAATGCCGAGTCGCAATATGACGCCATGAGAAAACTAAGGCATGATATAAAAGACAAATATGAAACGGTTAATGAACTGTTGAAAGTCCAAAAAATAGATGAAACGAGAAAATTTATCTCAGAAAGCTTTGACCTTATCGAGAAGTCGGAGTCCTATGTTAAAACGAAAAATAATATTGTAAATGCTATCGTTAACGCAAAGCTTACGATGGCTTCTTCCTTGGGGATAAAAATATCATGTATAACAGTTTCAGATTTTGAGGGAATAAAGGGAACTGACCTTTGCGACCTGTTGAGCAACACGTTGGAGAATGCTATAACGGCATGCAAGGAAATAGCCGACGACGCAAATAAATTTCTGTATCTGAAGATCGACCGAGAAACGGATACATATACGTTTTTGATAAAAAATTCAATAGATCATTCTGTTATGGACAGTAATCCAAGGCTTACGACCACAAAGGCTGATAAAAAACAGCATGGTCTGGGGACCTCAATAATCAGAGAGATAGCAAGAAAATATAACGGCAGATGCGATTTCTATGAGTCGGAGGGAATGTTTTGCTGTCAGGTAACATTGATGGCAGATACAACGGTCCTGAACTGATTGTTCCGGACCGTTGCTGCATTTCGTGACAAAAACCTGCAACTCATTCCAAAAAGCTTGACATATTGCTGTTATTCTAGTAAAATTCAAATTAGGGTAAGACAAAAGCGAGGCGGTAGTTTATGGATCTTGTTGTATCGGGTATACTTAATTTTTTGACCGAGCAGGAAGCTATCGGCAAAGCGGATGAGGTACAGGATTTTTATCGGTATGGCATAGAAATAACTATCTCATCAATGTTAAACATTGTGCTTGTATTGCTTATGGGAGCATTAACAGGGCATTTGCTGGAAAGCGTAATATATTTGGCAGTGTTTATTGCTGTCAGGGTTATTACCGGAGGGTATCATGCAGATACATATTTCAGATGCAATCTGCTGATGTGTTCAACATTTATTGCTACAGCTTTTCTTAATGACAAGGTATGCGGATATATAAATATATGGGTGATAGCTGCCTTTGTGGTGTTTGAAGAGATAATAGCTTTTGTATTCTGCCCTGTGGAGAACAAAAATAAGCCTATAGAAAAAGATAAAAAGCCAAAGTTCAAAGCGATGGGAATGATAGTTTTTCTGTTGCTTGATCTGTTTGGCGGGGCGATTATCAATAAATATCAGATGGTTGGATCTATGATCCTGTTAACAAATCTATTAATTGCAGTTTTAATAATATCAGCGAAGATCAAAGAAAAGAGGTGTGATAAGAATGAGATCATTTAAGAAATTGCTTGCCAGCCTTATTGCCAGAGCAACTAAGAGAATGGGTATAGCTGCCTGCGGATGTGCATCAATGTATGGTGGCTATCAAACTAAAGAGCCAAAAAACATTTATAAGAATTAAGCGTAAAGCTACAAGAATTACGATAAGCATTACAAAGACTTTATCATTTCCCCTTTAAATCTTGTGATACTTGTAAATGAGGTAACATTAGCAGGAAAATAACTTCCTGCTGGTGTTACCGTTTTTTTTGTAGTGAGTTCAAGCTTTTGACAGTGAGTAAATTTGCTTTTAGGCACAAAAAAATTCCGCCCTACAAAAGGATGCGCTGTACTATTCGGTTTTCAAAGAACGGGCGGAGGCCATAGAGAAAGCTCCCTCACTTTCCATGCCGAAAAGTTGAGGGGGCTACAACCAAGTTTTTTAATTTTCTAAAAGATTTTTGAGCTTTGCTCTGATTTTTGTCGAAGGCATAAAGAAAGAGCGCCGGAGATTGCCGTCCCCGTTCGGCTGGGGATACACGGTCAGAATGTGGGTGTCGCTTGCCGCCTTTCGGAAAGGGACTTGCTGGCAAGCTCGCTTTCAGGAAAATAGGCGGTGGCGGAATGATCCGTCACCGCCTATTGTGTTTAGGCTATTTTGATTTCGGAAGCGTCGGCTTATTTAACCTTGGATTCCTTTCTCTTTTTGCCGCTTACGCCCAGCAGAGTCAGAACGCCGCACAGAGCAGCCAGCCAACCGATGTGGTTGCTGCTGTCACCGGTCTGAGGACACTTGGTGGAGTCGTCATTTCCTGGCTTATTGGTGTTATTACCACTGCTGCCTGTATTGCTTGTGTTGCCGCCGTCGGGAAGCTTGTCGATGACCGTATTCTCGCTGCGCTTGGCGCCGCAAACGGTGCATTCCTCGTGCTTGATGCCGGTGGCCTCCTTGGTAGCGGCCTTGTCGATCTCCCACTGGAAGTTGTGTGCTGCCGTGTCGGCCTTGTCGCCGCACTCGCACTCATGCCAGTGGTTGGTGCCGTCATACTTCCACTCTGTACCGTAGCTGTGGGTATGATTGCTGCCTGTTGCAGGGATCGGTGCGGTTTCAAGAACCTTCTTGCAGACGGTGCATTCCTTATGCTTAGTTCCGTCGGCGGTTTCGGTAGCTGCCGTGTCAACGATCCACTCGCTGGCACTGTGAGCCTCAATATTGGCCTTATCGCCACACTCGCACTCATGCCAGTGATCGGTGTCGTCATACTTCCACTCGGTGCCGTAGCTGTGGGTATGGCTTGGAGGCGCATCCTTATAGGTGGCCTCGAGCTTCACATCATTGCCGGGCATGGTGAAGGTGGTAGTCGCCTTGGTGGCGTCTGTCAGAGTGACATTGCCTTCCAGCACGACCCACTTGTCAAAGACCTTGCCTGCTTCCGGTGCGTCCGCCGTAACGGTCACAACGGTGTTCTGCGCGATCTTGTCCGTGATAGGTGTCCCTGCGGCAACGGAGGCCGTGCCCTTGATGACCGTGACCGTGAACTCGGTCGCGGCGGGGCTTCTGACGAACCTTGTCTCGCCGCAGTCGGCGCGCTGGCAGGTGTAGAGAATTCCTTCGCTCTTGCCCTGTTTTGCGGGTTTGCCGTCGTCCCAGTCGTGGCTGAGCTTATTAACGACATGACCGTAGCGGATAATCTGTCCGCAGCCGGCTGTGCATTGCTGGTCACCGCTATAGCCTGAGGTGGTGCATCCTGGCTTAACCTCATTGATCAGCTTGTAGTTATCGGCAATTTCGTGGAGGGACGGGGTTGAGACGCCCTTATGCGCGATCCTGTCGCACGATGTGCAGTACTGGTTGCCGGAATAGCCCCTCTCTGTACAGGTCGCCGTTCTTACATCCCGCAGTTCAAGGGGACCGCTATGCCTGAAGTCGCCGGTCTCGCCCTTTACGGTGCCGCCGCAAGCTGTGCAGCGGTAGTCGCCCTCATAGGCGCGGTGTCGGCAGTCGCCCGATTTGGCGTTATAGCGTTTGCCGCCATGGCTCGCGTCTGTGGTTGCCGAGTTGGCCGTGCCGTAGTAGTACAGCGGCTGCAGTGGACCGGTATGACCGGCGTTTGCAGGTGGGTAGATATCCGAACCGGCACTGATGACATGGCCGCAGTCTGCGCAGGCGGTGTCGCCAGTGTAGCCCTTACGGTCGCAGATCTGCTCCTTCGCATTGAGCACCGTGGTGCCGCCGCTGTGGTCACAGCCTGCATAGACAGGCTCAAAGAAGAAACTGCCGCCGCCGGGGGCACCCATGGCGCTGAACTCTGGGATCGTGCAGCCCCACTCAAGGGCGGAGCCGTTGGTCACCAGCTTGAACTGGGACTTCGCCTCGTTGGCACTCCAATTTTTATGAACCGGTGCAGTGCTGTCAGACACGTTGTATTCGCGGAGATACTCCACCTTCCAGCCGATGGCCTTCTGATCGGTTCTCTCTTCGGGATAAAGCCTGATCTTGTCGCCGGGCTTGACGATCATACGGGTTGCCCGACCGTTTTTCACCGTCACAAGGGCGGTGTCCTTTGTCCAATGATCGGTTCCTTCGTCATCATCCTTGTCGATTTTTGTCTTTGTGTACTCGCAAATGCTACATTCAGCCTCCATGCCGCCATTGCTGCCTGTGGTATCGGGGTTTTCGACCACATTCCAGCGGCCCCAACTATGTGGAACCATGATGAATTCCTCGCAGCCGGGAACCTTGCACTTTTCGGGGTGGGCATAGTCAGATTCAATGATGAGCTCCTCCACCGTCTTGGTCGAGCCGCCGATGTTGAAGGTATACTCATAGATACTGTCGAAGCCGGTGCAGTCCCAGTTCCAGCCGTAATCATGGACATGGCTCTTCACAGGAACGATATAGTCGCAGACGGAACATCTGAGCACATCGACTCTGCCGCCGCCCACTGCGTCATAGCTTCTGTCAAACACAAAGGTATGCGGGAAGATGCGCTCCTTGGAGCCGGTGGTCATATAATGCGCTTCGTATTCGCCTGCTTCAAACAGGCACGGGAGCTTGTGACCGTCGCACTTCGGGTCGCCGCCCACGACACCGTCATGGGTAACCCCATGCTTATCGACCCAAGTGACATTGTATTTCGGCGTTCTCTCGCTGTCTTCTGTGAAGCACTTATAAGTACACCCACTCTTAAATCAGGCAATAGACCATATTCGATGAATATAAAATAACGCAACATGAGGCTATGTCTCCGAAACTATTAATGGAGGCATAGCTATTTTTTCTCTTGAAATAATCTCTCCGATGTGGTATAATGATAACTGATACATAAAGCATGACCAATTGTGAGGTGATTGCTATGAATATTGCTATCGTTGATGATGAACCTGTATTCTTAAAACAACTTCATAACAGATTAAGAGAAATGAAACTCCCCGACTGCGAAATACACGAATTTACAAGCGGGAGAGACTTATTGAGTTTCTATGTCAAGGGAATGTATGAAGTCATCATACTCGATGTTGAAATGCCCGATCTGACCGGATTGCAGACCGCTGAAAGAATCAGACAGATAGATGGTTCAGTTATTATTTCTTTCCTGACGAATTATGCCGAATTTGCCGTTAAGGGCTACGATGTGGGAGCGTTTCGCTATATATTGAAAAATCAGCCAGACTATGTATATACCAAACAGCTAAATTCTATCATTGCTGAGTGCCAGCAGCGATTTAGAACTTTCACTTTCAATAATAAAAATCTGTCATTCAAGTTCAGGCTGACAGATATTCTTTACTTTGAGGGACATAGAAGAAAGGTATCACTATTCACAGTTAATGGTGAATTGGAGTACGGCGGCGATTTTTCAACTGTGTGTGGCGAGTTGTTAAAGTACAATTTCGCTATTATAAACCGTGGAATACTTGTAAATCTTGACCATATACAGAATATTACCAAGTACGATATTATTCTAAGCAACGGCAGAAAAATCCCCATAGGCAAAACATATAAAGATGAGATAGTTGCTCGCTATCTTAACTATGCAACAGGGAGATGATCGAGTTGCCCGTATTGATTGAAAATATCATTGAGATTGTCAATGTAGCAATTGAAATGATGTTGGTATTCTTATACTTTTCCTTGTTGAGTAAGGCAAAAGTTAATAAAGCAGTTCTTTATCTGTCGTATCTTCTTTCTACTGTAATACTGTCAGCGACAGTTTTGTTGACAGATAATATTTTAGTGTATCTGATTACAACCATTATTCTTATTAGCTCCATGTCCTTTATTTGTTATGATGATTCAATCCGTCATAAAATATTTTGGAACATATTGTTTTTACTGATTATATCTATATCTGAACCTATTGTGATTGGATTACTTTGCATTGCTAATATGGGAACACCAGATGAATTCTTAGAGTCTGGTTTAGGACGTTATCTCGGAATGGTAGGCACAAATATAATTTATTTATGGCTTATAGGATTGATGCACCGCATAATAAACAAAAAAATTCGTGAACTGCCGATAAAATATTGGATATTGATAATAGTTATTCCAATCATAAGTATTTTTCTTTTACAAACAATGCTTGATGGATTTGTTGGCAGCAACACTTATAGTTATGTTTCTTTGGGCGTTTCTCTTGCAGGAATTATCTTTATAAACCTTGCTATGTTTAATTTCTTTGAAAGTTTTGAAGATAAGATAAAGTTAAAATACCTTGAAACAATAAAGCAACAGGAACAGGAAAACTATAAGCTGCTTACCCTGTCATACAAGCAAGTACGAGAGTTTAAACACGATATTGAAAATCAATTTTTAGTTCTGAATGATATGTTGGAAAACAATGATACTGATTCTGCTAAGGAATATCTTGTCAAGCTAAGCTCATTTGTAAGGCTTGCTAACAGACTCTGCTATACTGGTAATAATGCCGTCGATTCTATTGTGAACATCAAGGGTTCTCTTGCTCAGACATACGGTATAGAGTTTATTTGCAAGGTCAATATCATAACAAATATCAAGGCAGACGAATTGGAGTTGTGCCGTATCATCGGAAACGCTCTTGACAATGCAATAGAAGGTTGCCAGAGAGCTGGTGTATCACATAAGCATATTTGGATAAGCCTAATGGAAGAACGAGAGAAGCTATTTATTGTCATTACAAATACATCAGATAAGGTAGATACATCTGTTTTAACATCAACAAAGAAAGAACAAGGGCTTCACGGCATAGGGATAAACAGTATCAAATCCTCCGTTGATAGATTGGGTGGGTTAGTAAGTTTCGATTATGATGACGGAATTTTTAAGCTGAACATTATGGTTCGTAATTGTTTACAAATTTAACTATTTGCATTTCGGGACAAGAAGACGACATTTGGGGACACTTTGAGACCTTTTTTCTCAAAACCTATTGAAAAAATTTGCAACTTGTGTTATGATTTTTGCAGGAAGTGATTCAGAAATGATTTCAAAACTTGCAAAAAGCATAGCACACTTTTTTGTGGTTCAGAACATAACGGAAGAATCCAAAGAGGTGATCTACGCATATGGAATGGAGCTGCTGATCTCTGATGTGCTGAATACCATTATCGTCCTGCTGATTGCTCTGTTTTCCCATACGCTGCCTGCGGTTGTTGTATTCATAGCCGTATTTATGGGGTTGAGACAGTTTGTAGGTGGGTTTCACGCTAACAGTCATCTTAGTTGTATGTTCACGCTTGTCATGGTGATGATGGTTTTCTCTTACGGCATTTGCAATGTAAGCGGACATATTACGCCAATATTCAGCATCAGTTTCATAATGATAGCATTACCAATCATTCTATGTATTGCTCCCGTTCCGCATCCGAATAAACCGATGTCAGAGGAAAAGAGTGTCAAGCTAAGGAAAAGAAGCTGCATCTTAGCTGTTACCCTATCCGTTGTCACGATTGCACTGCTTGTATTCCAATATCAAAAACTAAGCCTTTATGTATCAAGCGGAATGCTGCTGTCAGCAATCATGGCACTGCTCGGTCACTTTTTGAATCGGGGTGATAACAGTAAACGATGATAAGGAAAGAGAAAAACGGAGTATTTTGGCGATTGTAATTCTTGCTCTTGTAAGGCTGGTGCTGTATATCTCAAATGGCAGCGTTTGCGGTATTACGTTTTATCAACCGAAAGAGCCTGACTTATCTGAACTGTTTGAAAGGAGGGATTTGTAATGAAAAAAACAATTATAATTATAATTATATCATTATTAGTTACGGCAGGCACTTTTGTTTTATCTAAGTATCACAACAGAGATAAAATGATGACTCAAATGAATAAAGATATACAAGATTATTATTATATAAGCTGTCCAAATGGAAATGAGCTTGACATCAAGCAAAAGAGCAGTAATGAATATCAATACTCTATTCTTAGTTATCCTTTTAGCACAACAGAATACACTAACAAATTTACATTCAGATTAAAAGTGAGTCTTGATCAGAAATTCATATTTGAAAAAATCGGCTTATTGACAGGCACAAGCGGAGTAAACGCAAATACAGACTTTCCTAATTGTCTTATTAAAGAAAATGATTCTTCTCAATATCAACGTTTTTTTCTCCCCACGCCAGAAGAAGATAATGATGTTTCAACAATCCTTGGCGAAGGCAAAATATATGTATCATTCAAGAATGCAATCAATTCATCAGATATATCATCTGTAATAGATGAATATAGTGAATACGGAACAGTGACATGGCTTTGGGTCGATACTTACAATGATTCTGATTCAACACTACCAACGATTCAAAATCCTCAAAATGACGAAAGAGGAGTGTATGGTATCCCGTTGTTCTATGCTGGCGAAAAGCTCATTTCACCATTAGATAAGTTTGTTAATATAATAAATGATAAACACGCTTATTTGGAAGACGAATTTGAAAACATAAGAAACGGTATTAATACAGGTAAAGATACTATTAAGCAATCTGATATTAATATTATAGGTATTGTTTTATTGTCCCAAAAAGATTTGAACCGTAGTGCCATAATAAACGAAATCGCCATAAAGGGAAATGTCTATGTAGTTAACTAAACTATAAATTTATTGTTATCTTGTTTTATTGCCAAATACTATATTTTTCGTTCCACACAAGTCTGAATAGGCATTGTGGGGCACACCACAACAGGCACAAACTCTATTGGAACTGAATAACCGCAAGCCCTCGGAAATGCTCTTGTAAGCGTTTCTGAGGGCTTTTTCTTTTCAGCGGTTAGAATTCCGCTCCGCAGGCTCGGATAGTGATGTGTGGCATTTCCGTTCGCCTGACGGTCAAGCTGAGGTCGGCTCGGTGATGCCGTGACGGAGTTCATACTCACGCACACGGCGGTAGAAAGTATTTGCTGACATATTCATTCTCCGCATAAAGTCCCTGCCCGTGATGTGCTTGGCTCTCCATTCCCCATAGAGCTGACCGAACCTCGTCCAGTCGGTGGGGATAGGCTTTCGCCCGGTGTACTTGCCCTGAGCCTTAGCGATCTCGATGCCCTCACGCTGTCGCTGTTTGAGCTGCTCACGCTCCAACTGTGAGAGTGCAGCGAACACGGTGAGCATAAATTTGCCCGCAGGAGTGTCGGTGTCAATTTTCTCCTTGTGGCTGATGAGCGTTACTCCCTTGTCTGTGAGGGTGTCGATGATGTTCAGCAAGTCCTTTGTGGAGCGTCCCAGACGGCTGATACTCTCGATGTAGAGGGTGTCACCCTCACGCACATAGTCAAGCATTGCCCTGAGCTGAGGGCGGTCGGTGTTCGCTCCTGACAGCTTCTCGGAGAAGATGCGGTCAACCTGATAACTGCACATGATCTCCTGCTGTCTCGCTGTTTCCTGATGCTCCGTAGAAACACGGATATAACCTATTTTGCTCATAGTTGTTGTTTCCTTTCTTTATTCAAGTGTATTTTTATTTCTATGTTTAGCCTGTGTCCTCTGACGGCTTTTCTCACGCTCACGCTTCATCTGCTGTTCGTTGATGTACTGGCGCACCTGTCGGGTGTACTTCTTCGCCGTTTCACGCTTGGTGAGGAATGCGGTATGCTCGACATTAAGCCTGTTCCACTTCGATTTCAGCTTGTTGGACTTCTCCAAAAGGTCAAGCATCGTCGGCGGTTTGCCGTCAACAGCATACTTCTTGATATGCTCCTTGATGTACTTGACCGTCTGCTCGTAGTCCTCGATAGTGGCGGCATTTTTCTTCTTGAAACGGCTCTGCGACCAGCCCGATTTGCCCTGATACTCCTTGTAAACAGGCTCCAGCTCGTCACGGTGCTTCATCTTTGCAATGAGCGTGTCGATAGCTGTAAACTTCTTTTTCAGATCGGCACGCTCAGTTGTGTGGTCATCGGAGTGAGGTGTATTGAAGAAGAATCCAGACAGCTCGCTGAATGACATAACGCCACCAGCTTCAAGGTCTGCGATGATTTCGTTTGCTCTGCCCATACCTCTGATAGCTTTCCACGGATCTTCTTTCTTTTCAGGTGCTTTACTCTCCGTAGGTGTGGGCTGTGGTGTCCGGGCAGACGGTTCAGGCTTCGGATTGATAGCAGTTGCGTTAAGCATATCAAGCTGTGCCTGCCGTCTTGCTCGTCGGGCTGCAAAGAACTTCTCCACCTGTTCCGCAGCAGCTTTTCTCTTTGCGGTTTCACTTGTTTCGGTGATAGTTTCAGGCTCGGCAGATTGTTTCGGCTTTGTCGGTGCGGTGACTGTCTGTGTCGGCTTCGGCTCGGTCTTTGGAACAACAGGCTTCGGCGCTTCGATAAGCATATCGGGAGTGACATTCGCCGCTGACAGCTTTTCCTGTATCTCCGCTATCTGCTCGGCTATGCGTTCGGGGGTGAAGTCTGCGCCCAGGGTGTCGGCTCTTGTAAACTTCTGTTGACCGTCACCTGATAAACGGAATTTCAGCTTGACCTTATTGCTTGGCTTGTAAACATATTCGATACTGCACTCCGAACATTTTTCAAGAAAATCCTTGAAGTCACGGCTGTAAAGCATGACCTCCGCAATCCTGACACGGAGCTTATCTTTCCACGACTTGCCCTCTTTCTGCATATTCCTCTCAAAGTGAGATACCCCATGTCCCTTTTCAGGCTCGGAGATAACAGATATACCGTGTTCAGCACATATCTCGTCCGAAATCTCACGCAACTCTGCCCACGCTCTTTCAGACTTTCTGCCTTGATTATGCTCGGTGGTAAAGCTCAGACCGTTATACAGATTTGTGTTGTTGAAAATGATGTGGCAATGCAGGTGCGACTTGTCATGATGAACAGCAATGACATACTGATAATCGCCTTTCAGATAACGGTCGCACAGCTCCTCTCCGATCTGCATAGCTTGTTCGGGCGTGACTTCACCGGGGGCAAAGCTCTGTATCATGTGGTAGGCAAGGATTTGGGTGCGTCCTGTTCCTGTGTTTCGGACGGCTCGGAAGTCCTCGCTTGCTCCTGCGCTATCGGCTCGGCAAGCATAAGAGTTGACATATAAACCGTCGATGGTCTTATCATCTCTTGTGATGTAAGCGATCGCTGCGCTGACTGTTGCCCTGATCGTATGGATAGAAGTGTATGCCAAATTTCGTTTACCCCTTTCTTTATCTCGGTAATATCCTCGGCATAGATGTGACCTGTGCTGTAAAGTCGGACAAGTATCTGGTTGATGTTTGCTCCGATGCGTTTCATCAGACGGTTACACTCGGCAATTTCGGAACGGTCGGGCGTGAGATCAACCCTCGCCCGAACACAATCACGGATATACTCGGTCTTGTTCTTGTAACCGTACTGCTCACACTTGGAAAGAATGTCCTGCATTTCCGATTCGGTGAAACGAACATTGAGGGTGTAGGACTTCTTCTCCTTCTTGCGTTTCAGGTACTTGCGTTCATCGTCGGTAAGCTGGCTCTCGTCCTTGTCGGCAAGGCACTTGTCAAGGTCGGCTCTGACCTCTTTGTCAAGTGCGTGATTGATTGCTCCCTCGTAGGTCATACCCTCAAACTCCATAGCCTTGTGTTTGGGCGGTCTTCCACGCTTCTTTTTCTCGGTTTTCATAGTGGTGTCTCCTTTGTTTGTATTTCGGCGTTAGCCGATTTTCTTGACCGCTGTGCGGTCGTTTCGGGGCTTGGGGTGTCCCTAACAAGCATTTGGTATTTTCGCTCGCTGTGCGGCGCAAAATACAATGCTTGTTATTTTTGTTGCGCTGTAGCGCTATTTTCCAGCCTGTGGGATTTTCATATCACTCAGGCTTTCGATGCTCCGTCAGCGAATTTGGAGCTATGCGACTTAAACTCTCCGCCGCTTAGGTCGGCGGTCATACTCGCTCACGCTCCTGCGTGATGCACTCAATATCATCACTCTTGAAATTGTAAACTGGCTCAGCGCAGTTATTGCGCAGTCTGGGCGGCAGTCCTATGAAATATGCTCCCATAAGTTAATACCAAATTATTGACCGCTTCGTTAAGTATACCGCAGAAAAATTTTATGATGAAAATGATATGCAGGGGTGCGTGTGATCGTCACAACGTCAAAGCCCTTCACTTTTCTACCGGTGTTTTTGAGAAAATGGCGTTGTTTTTCAGAAAAGTTTACACTTTGTTCATGACGGTTCTCCCTTGTGCCTAAATTCAACAGCATATTTCTATACAGAATGTGAATAGGTCACGGCGGCACTCGGATAAAACCCCCTCTATATATACAAGCACGTTCAATCAGGAAACGGGCATGATTTTTATAAAAATAGTTGCTCCGTGATAATAATTCTCCGTATTGAATAAATCAGAAATGGTGACCTATGCAGTATGCAGTCAATGTGATATGGCTCGGATTTGCAATGCTCGGTCTGCTTTCTGCAAAATTCCCCATAACAATTTCACGAATGAAGAAGTTTTATGGCGCACTCAACTTCTTGCGCAATGCGAATAGACTTTTGCTGTCCGAGAATGCTATAATATTAGCATAGGGTATTATCCCTAAATCCAATACATTGGGAGGTGATGAGAATGAGTAAGAAAGCTAAGACCGAGGTTGATGAGAAGTCCGCTGTTATCATTACGGATGCTGTTCTTGCGGAGAATCAGGCAAAGCTCGACAGCTACGAAAAGTCTATCAAAGCTGTGCAGGAGCGCAGGCGCAAGGTCATCATTGATAGCAAGCTCTACACCTACGATAAGCTCTCACAGCTTTACGGCGGTGCGGAGGGACAGGCACTTCTCGATGCTGTGACTGCGGAGCATACGCTGATCGGCAAGCTGACAGCAAGCGGTATGACCTATGAGCAGATTGGTGAGCTGGCTGACGATAGTTCTGCCGATGCTGACAACAGCTCGGACGAAAGCTATTCCGAAAAGTACGCTAAGCAGATGAGCTTTTCAGAAACAGATCATTCCTATTCGGAGTAACATATATTCCGACAACAAAACGATTGCTGTGTAAGGGACGGCTCTGCCGTTCCGTACAGCACCTGTGCAGGCGTAACGCCCCTGCAACAAAAAGCCATTGCGTGTAGAGATAGATAATCGCAGGCGGAAAGGAGACACTTGCCAAGAAAAGATACAGGATTTACTTTGGCTGAGCTGAATGAGAGATATAAAGATAAGCCGACCAGCAAAGCCGTGTACGAAGTGGACGGTCAGCGTTATGCTGTGACAAGTCATTTCGTGGGTGAAAAAGACCTTGATAAGGTGCTTTATGAACTTGCTTTCAAAAGAGCGTTTCAGAAAACCGAAAAGAACTAAAAAGTTTTGAAAAAAGACTTGCCATATTCGGTTTTCTGCGCTATAATAGTTGTATCATCGAATATGGTTTGCTTTGATTGGAAAGGAGTTATTATGGCAAAGCAAACTACTTACAATGTCGGGATCTATGTGCGTTTGTCGCAGGAGGACGAACGTGCGGGCGAATCCCTTTCGATTGAAAATCAGAAGAAGATGCTGACGGAATATGTCAGCAAGCAGGAGGGGTGGAATCTTATCGAGATATGCGAGGACGATGGCTATTCGGGAACAAGTTTCGATAGACCAGGTATCAAGCAGATTCTTGATGATGCAAAGTCGGGAAAGATAAATCTTATCCTCTGTAAAGACCTTTCACGTTTCGGAAGAAATTATATCGAGGTCGGTCAGTATATAGATTACATTTTTCCTTCATTCAATATCCGCTTCATCGCCCTGAGCGACAATGTAGACACGCTTGACAGAAACAGTTCGGCAATGGATCTTATGCCTGTGATGAATTTATTCAACGAATGGCACGCCGCCAACACGTCAAAGAAGGTACGCAGTGTCATGGCAGCAAATTCTCGGCAGGGCAAGTATCTGGCGGCTTCAGCTTCTTATGGTTACATCAAGGCAGATGATGAAAAGCATACGCCCTTGATTGATGAAGATGCCGCCGTTATCGTAAGACGTATATTTGAGCAGAGGGCAAGAGGGTTAAGTCCGAAGCAGATCGCTATACAGCTTAACAAGGACGGCATCGCAACTCCCTCGGATCATCGTTATCAGCTTAAAGGCAAAGATAATCCCCTTGTGACTTCACATCTGTGGAATGATTGTATGGTGCGTGGCATTCTTAACAATGAGATTTATATCGGAAATCTCGCACAGCAGAGAGTGACAACGGTATCCTACAAAAATCACAAGCAGATACGCAAGGACAGGTCGGAATGGATAGTGATTGAAAATAATCATGAACCTATCATTTCAAGAGAGCTGTGGGACAAGGTTAGAGAGGTTGACGCATCGGTGAGTATCGGCAAGACAACAAAAGAAGGCGTGATTCTTCCGCTGTCAGGATTTATGTACTGCCCAGACTGCGGTTACAAGATGAAAATGAACAGAACCATGCACACCTCTAAGAAGCGTGGAACATATGAGACTGTCAGCTATCGCTGTGGTACTTATGTTAGAAGCGGAATGGACGGCTGCACTCCTCATTCCATTTTGGAAAGAGTAATTTCACAGATTGTTGTTGACGATATTAGAGCAAAGGCACGACTTGCCGTTGAGGACGAGGACGCACTCCGTGAAGCCGTTAGAAAACGCAGACAGGCTACTGCCGATGCGGAGAGCCAGCATAACAGCAAGGAACTCCATGAGGGTGAGAAAAGGCTTGCACAGCTCGAAACGCTTATCAGTAAGACCTATGAAGAAAAGCTCCTCGGTACTGTACCCGAAGAACTCTGCGTGAAAATGCTGAATCAGTATCTTGATGAGCAGAAGATGCTGAGAGAGAAAGTCGCTGTACTGAAAGAAAAGTGCGAAACCGCTGAACAGGCTGAAAAGGATATTGACAGATACATTGAAAATATCAAGAAGTATGTCGATATTCAGGAGCTTACCCGTGAGACTTGTTTGGAGCTTATCGAGTACATCGTGATTGGTGATCGTCCCGAAAGCAAGGACGAGGACAGGCAGATTCACATCTTTTACAAGTTCCTTGACAAAGGGCTTACGGAGAAAAGAAACATTCTGCTTCCGCAGAATGTGGAGTAAATAATATTTGGGTGTACTTTTATGGGGTTCTCCTCCGTGGGCACAGGCACACCCGCCTGCTTGTGGCTGTAGGCATGGGTGGCAGTCAGCTTTGCCTCCGCCGTTTTCATGGTGTCCGAAGGGTCGCCCTTTCTGCCGATGACGCAGTAGTAGGAGTAGTCCTCCTGGCAGGCCTGGGTGGAAACCGGCATCTTCAGTGTGGAGGTCGTCACACCCGTGTAAAACCTACCCTCCGGCAGCTTGTAGGGCGCCGCCGTAGGATTCTCATTATCCTTCCGATACCACTGATAGGTCAACTCGTCGCCCTTCAGGCTTTTTGCCATTACAGAGAAGGTGACCGGGTTATTATCATAGAACAGCAGGCCGTTTTCCGGCTCTTCGTTATAATCATCGTAGATAGAGGTCTTACACTTGACGCCCCTCGGCTGGCGGTTGATGACGATGGAACTGCCACTGATGTAGCCACAGACCTTGCACACGCCTTTGGCGTCAAATTCATGGTTGGCGGCATTCAGCTTTTTATCGTCACAATAGCGGCAGGGGTGCCAGTGCTGCGTTCCGTCAGCCGCCCAGCTGGCGGAGGCTATGTGGGTATGTCCGGCGCCGGCATGCTCCGTCTTCAAATGATCCTCAAAATCAGAGTCGCTGAAGCACCAGTCGTCATGATCGCAGCCCATAGCGCTTACGGCATCTCGGCAGCAGTCCTTGCAACGCTGATCGCAGCCGTCCTCGCAGGGATCGCTGTCGTGGAAGCACAGGCCACAGTCCTCGCAGAAGTGATCCGCATAGTCAGTGTCCATTGCGCACATTCCCTCGGAGCAGTCGGAGTTGCCCTCGCAGCACTCCTTGCACATCTCGCAGGTTTCGCAGAATTCGTCCTCGTCCTCCTTATCTGTGACCCAGCCGTCGCAGCCCTGGCAGATGTGCTCGTCCCACTCGGCGCTTTCCACGCAGGTCTCGCCGTCCGGGCAGCCGCCACTCTCGGAGTTATCTCGGCAGCACTCTAGGCAGAGGCCGCAGTCCTCGCAGGACTCCTGATTCAGCAGGCATCCATCGCACTGTTCGCAGGCCGTGTGGCAATCGATGCAGTGGATGACGCCGGTATCATCGTCGTCCACGCACTCGTCCACCGCACCGAAGCAGCTGTTGCAAAGCGAGCAGTGCATCGGGTCGCTGTCATCGTTTGCGCAGTCATCGCAGAATCCGCAGGAGTCGCAAATGGTTATGGAGCAGCAGGGACCCTTATAGCATTCGCCGCATAGCTGGTCATCCTCGCCGATGTAGCATTTGCCGCAGGTCGAGCAGTGCGTTTCCTCCATGCAGTCGGCGCATTTGTAGCATTGATCGCACCAATTGGGTGTATTGAACAGACACTCACCACAATCGTTGCAGTGAAATTCAGCGAAGCAGTCGGAGTTGCAGTCAACGGTGCAGAACCCACAACCGTCGCACATATTCTCAGCCCAGTGGTAGTGGTCGCAGTAGATACAATCTGTGCCTTGGTCGTAGTCCTCCCAAAAGGCATGGGTATGAAGTTCCTGACTCGGCATCAGTGAGAACAGCATCACAAGCGCCAACAGGACGCTGGCGACGCGCCTTCGTTTGTTCGTTTTTGTCATACTATTATTCCTCCCTCATAATTATTTTGAAGATTTTTATGCTTTTTGTGTTGCCTGATTTAAACACTGTCGATGACCGAAGCAAAGTAGTTTTCGGATACCGAACCGAAGAGAAAAGCGTCTATCAGACCCTCGCGCTTTGCCTGCCGTACCTTTTCGGTCAAATCTTCATCTGTATCATCATCCACAAAGAGAATGACACGACAGTTTTCCGTGTTCCGTTTTACCTTGTCACGGATTGCCATTCGTTCTTTGAACATCCATGGCGAATACGCCTTGACCTCCATTAAAAGCACATCCGGTCGATGCGTTTTGCACCACTCGGCGGTTGCGTCCGGCGACTCGGAAATCACAACTTGGCAATCGTCCAATTTTTGCATCAGCATTCGCTCCATGGTGTGCGCATGGATATCGCTTTGAATGTCCAGAACGATTTTTTTCATCATTCATCACCACCTTCTAAAAGCACAATCCTAATCTTACATTATCTATTATACTGATTTTTTGGCGTTTGTCACTGGCACTTGTGCCAGTAACAGAAGAAAAATCTCGATTTTTTCAAAAAATTTTTGCCTTTTGGGCGTGAAAAACCCCTTGACCGTACAGTGAACAGGCCCAGTAAAAACGGACAATAGACAAAACACCCCCTGATGTAGGAAAATAGAACTACATCAGGGGGTGCTGTTATGTCAAAAAGAGATTATACCCATGTACGGTTGCTGTATCCAGAGATTAAAGCAATGATAGAAGCAGGGAAAACGCAGCGGGAGATCGCCGAATACTACGGATTTAAGGACAAGTATGTAGTAAAGGAACTGCTGAAAAGAGAGCGTAGGCGGAATGCAGAAGGTATTCCTAAGCAGCGAGGCCGTAAGCCTGCAAAAACATTAGCCGAGTACAAGTACGAAAACAAGCGGCTGAAAATGGAGAATGAACTGTTGCGGGATTTTCTGCAATCCATAGAAAGGAAGTGAGGCCACGGGCAAAGTACGCTGTTATCCATCGTCATCGGTCGGAATATTCAGTATCCACGATGTGTCGATTTTTTGGTGTATCACGAAGCGGGTACTATGATTTTGTCCGCAGGATAGGAAAGCCGGAAAAGGATGCGGAACTGGCGGCCGCGATCCGCCAGCAGCAGGAAAAAAGCTTCAACACATACGGATATCGCAGGATGTGTCTTGCGTTGAAATCCAAAGGCATACATTGCAACCCCAAAACCATTCTGCGTGTGATGAAAAAATACGATCTGTTGTCTGAAATTCGCCGGCGAAGGAAGTGGGTCAACATGGGACAGCAGCTGCATCGCTATGAGAACCTGCTCAACAGGCAGTTTCATGCTGACAAGCCTAACAGAAAATGGGTCACAGACATTTCGTATATACACACAAAGCAAGGCATTCTGTATCTGTCAATGATCCGGGATCTATACGATAACAGCATTGTCGCTTATAAGACTGGCACAGAACAAACGGTTAACCTTGTGCTGGACACGATCCGCCTTGCTATGCGCAAAGAGAAAAAGAGGGTCGCTGCGGAGTTGCAGCTCCACAGCGACCAGGGCTTTCAATATACATCCCAAGCATATTTCAAGCTAACTCAAAAATACGGTATAACTCCGTCCATGTCAAGACGCGGGAACTGCTATGACAATGCGATGGCAGAAAATTTTTTCTCCATTCTCAAAACCGAGTGTATTTACAGACACAAACCGGTGTCCTTCAATGAAGCCAATGAAAAGATTGATCGTTATATTCACTTCTACAACCACGAGCGCATCCAGACAAAGACCGGAGTGGCGCCGCTGATGCTGCGCCACTCCACTTAAACTTCATATCGCCTACATGGGGGCTTTTTGTGCTGTCCGCACAAACTGGAGCAGTTCACAGCCAAGGGGTTCCGTTTTGCTTATTCGTCTTTTAAGGTGATCACCATGAGCTTGTTTTCAATGGCGGTTGCAACCAGCGCTTCTCTGCTTTCAAAGCCGCTCTTTTCCACCATATCGTCCAGGTTCCAGCGAACGCCGTTTTTGGAGATGCCCAACTTATCGGCAATTTCCTGATAGGTAAAGCCCTTTATATAAAGACGTAGGATGTCTAACTGCCGGGGCGAAAAGACATCGGACATCGTACCCTCCATTTCAATGGCCGGAGCGGTATCGGGGAATACCTTTTCGCCTGCCAGGGTGCGCTTTACCACGCTCATCAGCTCCTCTGTTCCGTGGTCCTTATACCACAGGCTGTCGGCAGCACCCATTTTGGCTCTTTGCAAAACTTCGGGATCGACAAGCGAGGTAGCCACAACGATTTTGATTTGCGGAAAAGCCTTTTTGATGCGCTTTGCGGCGGCAAGACCGGAATGCTTATGCTGCGTCTGCACATCCATAAGGACGAGCTTTACGGTGGCGTCGCAGTGCTTTTCCGCTTCAAAGGCGTCACGGAAAACGCCGACAAGATGAAACTCGCCGTCTGCCGCAAGACGATCGACAAAGTGCTTTTGGATGTATAGATCATCTTCTACAAGTATTGTGTTTATCATAGGCTGATCTCCTTTGCGGGAATCGTAATCAGAAGAGCAAAGCGTGGATTGTGCGAAATATGCATTTCACCGCCGAAGCTTTCAATACTGCGGCGAAGCGTTGACAGGCCGCTGCCCTCCTTTATCGGTTCTGTGGGTATTTTACCGTTGTTGGTTATGGTAACATCATAGCGTTCGCCGCGCTGGGCAATGCGGATATATACCTCATTCCCGTCTGCGTGCTTGATGCAGTTGGTCACGCACTCCTTGGCGGCAGCAACGGTCAGCTCCTCGGCTGCGGTATCACGGGGCAGGTAGCCGTCGATTTTTACAGCCACGCCAAGCTGCTGTGCGGTTCTTTTTACCTCGTCCATTGTGCTGACAGAGGTGACGCGGTTGCTTGCCAGCATACCGATGGCATTTTGCAGCGCCTCAAGCTTTCGCTCCGTATCCTCTCCGCTGTCTATGATGTCACGGATGGTCAGGAGGCTTCGCCCGATGGTATCGTGAATATAGACCTTTAGGTCAAGGCTTTCCTTCTCTTTGACATCGTTTTCCATGCGAGCGTACATCTTCTTGAGCTTTCGATTGACTTCTGCCAGTTCTTCATTTATTTCCTCTTGCTTTTGGTAGCCGTTATACAGCTCGGTTACATTGTGCGCCGTTATCTGCTGCCAGCGGTCATCGCTGTCCACGGTGATATTTTGTGTGCGAAACTGCCAGACGGTCTTGTCGGGCAGGATGTAGCAATCATCCTTGACGGTTACGGATCTGTCCGGTGCGCTCAGGGCATTTTCCATATCGCTTTTGATTTGCTTCCCGCAGCCAAAAGGACAAGTCGATGGCGCTTTACATTCATACCCTCAAAAAACAACCAACAGTGCTGCATGAGTGGAACGATACTATATGGACGGTGATGGTCAAGAAGGCAATCGTCCACAGAAACGGTGAAATTACATTTGTGTTCTACAATGGAACTAAAATCAGAGTTGGAAAATAAAACAACAGAGCCGCAGGACTGCTCATTATTTGATGAGAAAGTCCTGCGGATTTTTGTTATTTTATTTTTATAGAATGAAAGATAACCGACCAACTTGACAAATTTACTTTAATGCATTAGAATAATATTAGCGTTACATCTTGATGAAATTTGACTTTGCTATGAATTGAGAGGGAAAATATATGTGCATTATTTGTGATAGGATAAAGATGATAGGTCAAGGAACTAACCCGTATTTTGTAAAGGAACTTGAAACAGGTTATGTGGTTATTGGAGATAATCAGCATTTTAAGGGCTACACTTTATTTCTGTGCAAGAAACACAAAACAGAGCTGTTTCATCTTGATCATTCTCAGAAGATGAAGTTTTTAGAGGAAATGTCAATCGTTGCAGAAGCAGTTTCAAATGCCTTTGGGGCCGAAAAAATGAACTATGAATTACTAGGAAACGGTGATACTCACCTCCATTGGCACCTGTTCCCGAGAAAGAACGGGGATATTGAAAACTACGGAAACAACGGAAAAGGTCCGGTTTGGTGGTATCCTATGGATAAGATGTATTCTGACGATAACAGACCCACAGAATCCGAATTATCCGCAATGAAAGAAAAACTCCTGCTGGAAATAGACAAACTGCTTGACATTCAATCAAAATGATGTTATAATATGAGTAACTGAAAGGAAGGTGAACGATATGAAAAAATCACAAACCATAAGGGGAATATCTATCATTCACATTTCTGTGCTTGATTTGGTATGAAAAACGAATGGTGAAATTCAAGTGTTCCCGTTATCGGGGACACTTTTTTTGTTATTAAGGAGATCGTATGAACAATCTGATTTTTACCAGCGTTAACGAAGAAAATTGCAGCGAATTTCACCGTCTTATGCAGCAGTACGCAAAGAAACTGGACGAGCACCAGAACCGCACCACCGATGTCGAAATGCTTAGAAAATGGACGAACAGGATAATCGAAAGGCAGTCAGAGTACGGCTGGCATCTCAATTTATGCTATTCTGATGGTACTGTGACAGGTTTTCTGTTTGGCAGAATCGACATTCCCTTGGGGAATGTCGATTCGTCCGGCTTTCCCAATGACATGGCGATCAGCAGCGCCAGCATAGGCACAAACAGCATGGGCAGATAGAACAGATACCACAGGTAACGGACGGCATCCGGCTGCCAGAATATAAAATACTTTGCCGAACGGACTACCATCCATATGATGAGCAGTACTGCGGTGACCGTCATAAACCTGCACACCTGTTTTTGCACGATTCGCTGACGGACGGAGAGCCCCCAGGCGGCGAACAGACCGATATAGATAAAGCTGCGCAGATAGGAAAACAGCATCGGGTAGAAGCTGCCCCTGCCCACAATTCGGAAGCAATATGCCAGTATCACGGCAAGTACAGCGATACCGCTTGTTCTGATAGTATTCTTTTTCTGTTCGGTCATAAACAGACCCCATTTCGCCTTCATTCGTTTTTGTTTACCTTTGGGTAGCAAAAAAGCCCGATATATTCGGGCTTTTCGCAGGAGACATCTTTTTTGTCTCCACATTATGGCGTTCCCGAGGTGATTCGAACACCCGACCTACCGCTTAGGAGGCGGTCGCTCTATCCAGCTGAGCTACGGAAACACATTACAATCGTTATTATATCATAGTTTTGCAATTTTGTCAAATGTTTATTTGACAAAAAAAGTTGACTCGCCATAGCAACAAGTTCGGCTCAAAATATAAGAGCAAGGCAGAAACAGCAGGCGGCATTATACTCGTTTTGATCGGGCTGAAGATCCTTCTTGAGGAAGTTGGCATACTCAAATAGCATAACAAAAGGGCGGAAGTTTTCAAACTATCCGCCCTCTTGTTATGTCTGTTAGTCCCGCCGACTATGATGTTTACGCTTTTGCGTGTACATCTCCCGATCTGACGCTTTCATAAGATCGTCGATCTCTTTCAATGTTTTCGGTTTTCCAGCTTTGTAGCCACAGCTTATCGACACATCATATGGCGACTTGCTTCTGCGATTGTACTCTGCAATGCTGCGGGATATCTTTTCGTAAAAGCTGTCTGCACCGTCTGTTTCAGCGATAACAGCCACAAATTCATCACCGCCGAAGCGTGAGCATATCCCACCTTCTGCAGTGCATTTTGTCATCAGCGACGCCACTGCCTTTATCGCCTTGTCACCCTCGTTGTGACCATAGAGGTCATTTATCTTTTTAAGGTTGTCCATGTCAATAGAGAATACCCATACGCCTACGCCCTGTTTCTCAGCCTTTGAAATAAGCTTTCTTACGTTCTTGTAAAAGCCTCTGCGGTTATATATCCCCGTCATGGGGTCAAGCATATGTATCCTTGCAAGCTCTGCATTTGCCCTTTCAAGCCGCTGGCGGTTTTTAAAGCTCTCCATTATCTGATTGGTGTTGTTTATAAAACGCCTTGTGTTCTGGAAAAGAAAATATAGAGGATTAAATGAATTTGCCGCATAGCCTATGACCTCGTCCTGAAAATGAAGCGGCGAGAACATTAAGCAGTTATGGCGTCCAAGGACTTGCTCCATATCAGGCAAAAGATCCTTGGTGTCAAAAACTTCACCGGTCTTGTATTTGTTGTCAAAAGTCTGCATGAAAACTCTCATCTGCTTTGTAAAGCTGTTATTAAAGCGTTCTCTCTGTCTCGTGTTTGACAGAAAATCAGTGTTTGTGCATACCCAGCTATAATAATCTCCCGAACGTGCCATTACCTTTGCCATTTCTTCTACGGTGTGACATTCCACTGATTTTGCAAGATAAGAGAACATATGTTGTTCGTGACCATCAGAATTGTTCATTCTGTGGTAAAGCTCAAGGATCTTGTCGCCTACTTCTCTCGGGTCTATTTTCTTACAGCCGCAAGACTGGGATATCCTCATGGTGTAGCTGACCTCTATTTTTTCAGGAAGAGGCACTCCGTTCATCATATGGTCTATGGCGTTTATTATCTTTTCGCCAAGCACATCATTGTCTACAGCCGCCGTTGTAAGACGAGGGCTGTTATACTGTTCAAGCTCGATGCCGTCAAAGCCCGTTACAATAACGTCTTCAGGCACTTTTATGCCGCGTTCTCTCAGTATGCTGCAAGCTGCTATCGCCATAGCGTCGTTTGCACATATTATCGCCTGCGGAAATTCCAAACTGCTTTCTAAAAATTTCTCCAATACTCCTTTTGTTGGCATATCCCAGAAGTCACCATAGCCAAGACGCTCAGGCTCAAATTCTATGCCGTTTTCCGCAAGCACCTTTTTGTATGCTTCTATACGCTCTTCTGAGAAAGCATTGCCCTTTACGCCAGCAATGAAATTAACTCTTCTGCAGCCGTGAAATTCGATCACATGGCGAACTATCTTTTCAAAAACGTCAGAGTAATTGAATGTCACACTGCAGCAATTATCCATTGTACTGTCAACGCATATGACAGGAACACCGTGTTCATGGGCACGCTTGCTTATCTCGTTGGAAATGCTGTCTCTTTTTATTGCCTCGGGCATTATTATAAGTACGTCAAGAATGTCATAATTTATAAGATCAAAAATGCTTGCTTCACCATGGTTGTAGGAAATGTTGTGATAAAGGTCGCAAAAGGTGTTAAAAAGAAGCACCTTGTAGCCCTCTTTTACACCCTTTCGGCTTATGGAAGATACTATATCTCTCACATAGTCAGATTGTACGCATGAAGTGCAGATACCTATTATTTTATATTTCGCTGTATCGCTTGTAAACATAGCTTGCTCCTTCGTCAGGGTCATGACGACCCACCACTATCTATATAAAATAATTGCTTTTTTGCTTTGATATGTGACTGCTATTAGAAAATATTCACATATCGTTAATTTTACCATATCCGCACTCTAATGTCAATAGAAAACTCACAAAATTCACAAAAATCTTCTTTTTGAAAGCATTTATTCTGTTGCAAAAAATAACAGACCGACTTTCAGCTTTTTTCGCTGGAAGTCGGTCTTTGTTTATCGTAAAACATATCGAGCAAGGGGCGACCAGAGGTCGCCCCTACACAAAATAGCGTATTTTATGGGCTTTTTTATTCAGCTACCCACTGTTTTAAAGCCGTAGAAAGCCGTCTGTCGATATCCTTTCTTGTCTGCTCGCACTCCTTAGGATAGTCCTTTGCAGCCTTGAAAATAAATTTCATTACGAATTTAAGTCCCACAGGAAGTGCTTTTCTGAGCATTGTCTCAGGGAGCACAAAGTGCGTTCCATGCTCGTAAGTCAGGGCTTCGTAATCGCACTCGTGAGGGCGTTCTTTCAAGCGCTTATCCATGCGGCGGACGTATTTTCCTGCCTCCCAGAAGCTGTCGTCATCAGCACCCACCATTATAAGCTTGCCCTTGATGTTCTCAACCTTTATCATTTCTTCCTCTGTATGTTCTCTTGCCTTTTCAGAGTCAATAAAAAGGTGCGTGCTTCGTGTTATATCTCCCGAGCCTTTGGTTTCTTCTTCTATTTTGTGATAGTATTCAGGGTGGGCATAAACGAACGGCATATAGGCAAGCGGCTTGCCCTGCCATGAAAGTGTGGAAGCGTCAGGGATAGGCCATTCCTTGCAGCCGTCTTTTTCGCCCTGCTCAAAGCCCTGCCATACAAAGTCGCTTGGCGTAAGACCGAAAGTGAGTGTTATGTCAGGAAAATATGAAGCTGCCACAAGGGAATCCATTCCTGCCGTACTCATTCCCATTATGCCTATCTTCTTGTTTCCATGGCTTTTGAGCCACTTTATAGCGGTCTCTATCCTTTCAAGCGGGAAGTTCACATGACCGTAGTTCTTCACGTCAGGTGACATACACATAACGTTCACGCCATTTTTGTGAAGCCATTTTGCTCCGCACTTTGCCATAAAGTCATTAGGATCGTCGCCGAACAGACCTATCATTGCGCAGTTTGCACCCTTTGGGTTTTCATAATATGTACCATAAAAACCGTCTTTCTCATTGCTAAAAAATTGTTTCTTCATAATACCGACCTTTCTAAGTTGGTTTTCTTTATAAAGTTAGATTAAGCTAACCACATCTCAAAAAAAACAAGGTAGATAACTTCGCCCTAAGCTATATTATATCACATTTTTGCTTATTTGTCAGGTGTATTAACGAAAAAAGTCAGATGTATTGTAAATTTTTGATTTTCTTAGTGTTGCTTATATATTAATAAAATGGCGGAGAACGCATTCTTTTTGCAGTTCTCCGCTACTTTTATGCCTTATTTTTTGCCGCATCTGCTGTGACAGTGTGAACAACAGCCGCAGCATTTACCTTTTTTCTTTTGCTTTGATATACTTATTGCCGCCGCCACTGCCCATAAAAGCAGAAGTATCACCACTATCCAGTCGGCTGTATTCATAATAACGCTCCTATCTGATATACCGCACAGCCGCAAAGCCATGCCACCATGCACTGCATTATCACAACGCCTACTGTCTGTATCCTTGAATCAAGCTCTCTCTTTATGGTCGCCACCGCCGCAACACATGGGGTGTAAAGCAGGGTGAATACGAGAAAGCTCAATGCGGAAAGGGTGGAGAATGCTCCCGAAAGAGCAGTGCCAAGGTTTGCAGTGCTTGTGTTCATCAGTACCGCCATTGTGCTTACTACCGCCTCTTTTGCAGTGAAGCCTGATATAAGCGAGGTGGTCACTCTCCAATCTGCAAAGCCCAATGGCTTGAATATTGGCGATATAGCCTGACCGATAAGGGCGAGCAGGCTGTCGGAGGAGTCTTTTACAACGTTGAGCTTTGCGTCAAAGGTTTCAAGAAACCATATTATGATAGTCGCAAAGAATATTACTGTGAAAGCTCTTTGTATAAAGTCCTTTGCCTTGTCCCAAAGAAGAAGTCCTACGCTTTTTGCCGAAGGAAGACGATAGTTTGGAAGCTCCATTACAAACGGTACAGGCTTGCCACGGAAAGCTGTATTTTTCAGTATCAGTGCAACTATTATCCCAAGCACTATGCCCGTTATGTATAAGCCTATCATCACAAGCGCCTGATATTTCTTGAAAAATGCTGCACAGAAAACTGCGTAAATAGGTATCTTTGCCGAACAGCTCATGTAAGGGGTAAGAAGTATGGTCATTTTTCTGTCACGGTCTGATACAAGCGTCCTCGTTGCCATTATAGCAGGCACAGAACAGCCGAAGCCTATGAGCATAGGCACAAAGCTTCGGCCCGAAAGACCGATCTTTCTAAGAAGCTTGTCCATTACGAATGCCACTCGTGCCATGTAGCCAGTGTCCTCCAGTATGGAAAGGAAAAAGAACAGCGTCACTATTATAGGCAGAAAGCTTAGAACGCTTCCAACGCCTGCGAAAACGCCGTCTATTATCAGGCTGTGCACAACAGGGTTTATGCCGTAGGCGGTCAGACCCTTGTCCGCAAGAGCGGTGAGCTTGTCGATACCAAGGGAAAGCCAGTCGGAAAGGGTCGAGCCGATGACATTGAACGTCAAGAAAAACACAAGGAACATTATCCCGAAAAATACAGGCAGTGCAGTGTATTTTCCCGTTAAAATGCGGTCTATTTTTACGCTCCGCTTGTGTTCTCGGCTCTCGTGGCATTTCACAACGCTTATGGCAACGACTTTCTCGATAAAGTCGTATCGCATATCTGCAAGCGCCGCATTTCTGTCAAGCTTTGATTCGTCCTCCATTTCCACTATGCAGTGTTCGAGAAGCTCCAGCTCGTTTTGATTAAGCTCAAGCTGATCCTCGATATTCTTATCACCCTCAATAAGCTTTGAAGCACAAAATCTCGGCGGTATGCCTGCACGGTTTGCGTGATCCATGATGAGATGAACAACTGCGTGTATACATCTGTGTACAGCGGAATCGTCTGAGCAAAAGTCTGTGACAACAGGCTTTGTCTTGTTTCGGGCAGTTTCTACAGCCTTGTCGATAAGGTCTGAGATACCCTCGCCCTTTGCCGCACTTACTGGTATAACAGGTATGCCAAGTGCGTCGCTCATCATTTTTACGTCTATCGTTCCTCCGTTGGCTCTTACCTCGTCCATCATGTTTAAGGCAAGCACCATTGGCACGCGCAGTTCAAGAAGCTGTAAAGTGAGATACAGATTTCGTTCTATATTGGTGGCGTCAACAATGTTTATAATGCCGTCAGGCTTTTCATTTATTATGTAGTCACGGGTGACGATCTCTTCCTGCGTGTAAGGACGCAGTGAGTATATTCCCGGCAGATCCACCACAGTGCAGTTTTTCTGCCCCTTTATGTCACCAACCTTCTGCTCGACTGTTACACCGGGAAAGTTTCCAACGTGCTGATTAGACCCTGTAAGGGCGTTAAAAAGCGTGGTCTTTCCGCAGTTCTGATTTCCTGCAAGGGCAAATCTCATATATGGTCATTCTCCTCTGTTTTTTCTATCTCTATGTTTTTTGCGTCCTCTATCCTGAGCGTCAGCTCGTAGCCTCTCAGCACGATATCAAGAGGGTCGCCCATTGGCGCACGCTTTAGCATTTTCACCTTTGTTTTGGGTATAAGTCCCATGTCGAGAAAACGCAGCCTAAGCGCACCCTCGCCACCTACCGCTTTTATTACGGCAGACTCACCCGTTTTAAGCTTATCAAGAGTCATTGTCTTTTCCTCCATAGCTATATTTTATTCTTATGTTTTATCTAAAAGAACTCCACAAAATAAGTTTACCATGGCTAACTTTACTTGTCAATAGTATATGTCGTATATTTTAGTCAAATGTTATCTAAAAATTTTATTCAAATAGATAACTTCCAATTGACAACGCCAACAAATCGTGCTATCATAAAGTAAGACAGAGTACACTTTTACATTACGGGGGTGTTTTATGGATACCCGTGTGGCAATACTTGCAATAATCGCACACGATAACGGCTCTGCGCAGGAGATAAACGCAATTCTTCATGAGCATGCCGAGTATATAATAGGACGAATGGGTCTGCCATACCGAGAGCGTGGCATGAACATAATAAGTGTGGCAGTTGACGCTCCGCAGGACGTTATAAATTCTCTTGCAGGCAAGATAGGCAGGCTTGAGGGAGTGACCGCCAAGACCCTTTATTCGCCACAGTAAAAATCTAATAAATATTTGTGACCCTGACGCCGAAAACGAGTTTTCTCCTTTAAGGCGAAAGAATACACATCAAGCAGAAAAAGTAAAAAGCAGATAGAAAGCCCTATCTCTACTCATGTAGGGGCGAACAGCGTTCGCCCGTGGATTAGGTTTTTTATGAGCAAGCATAGCCTTTTTTGTTATCAAAGCTGTATCCTCAGGGGTATGGCTTATTTTTTTGAGAGGAGCTTTTGCAATGGGACTTAATGACGCACCAAGCGGAGAACGTATACATATAGGTTTTTTCGGCAGACGAAACGCAGGAAAATCAAGCGTTGTGAATGCAGTAACAAATCAGGATCTTGCAGTGGTATCCGATACGAAAGGCACTACCACCGACCCTGTTACAAAGGCAATGGAGCTTTTGCCCCTTGGCCCTGTTGTGATAATAGATACCCCCGGCTTTGACGACGAGGGCGAGCTTGGAGAGCTTCGTGTGAAGAAAACTAAGCAGATTTTAAACAGAACGGACTGCGCCGTCCTTGTTACCGATTGCACCTTGCCCCTTGGCGACTGCGAAAAACAGCTTATCTCAATATTCAAAGAGAAAAACATACCTTTTATCATAGCCAAAAACAAAGCCGACCTGCTCACTGATATCCCAAAAGAGGAGGGAGCAGTGTACGTCAGCGCAAAAGAGAAAACAGGCATAGAGGAGCTTAAAAACGTCGTTGCAAAGCTCACTGAAACAGACACCATGACAATGAAGCTTGTGGGCGACCTTATAAAGCCTGACGATATGGTGGTGCTTGTCACCCCTATCGACAGTGCCGCACCAAAGGGCAGGCTTATCCTGCCACAACAGCAGGCTATAAGAGATGTTCTTGAAGCAAACGCCTGTGCAGTGGTGGTAAGAGAAACTGAGCTTTCAGGGGTTCTTGGCAGGATAGAGAAGCCTGCACTTGTTATAACGGATAGTCAGGCCTTCGCAAGAGTTTCAAAGGATACTCCCGAGGACATACTTCTCACCTCGTTTTCTATCCTTATGGCTAGATATAAGGGCTTTCTTGACGCCGCAGTAAAGGGCGTGAAAGCTATCGACGATCTTAAAGACGGTGACAAGGTGCTTATCTCAGAGGGCTGTACACATCACAGACAGTGCGGTGATATAGGCTCTGTGAAGCTTCCAAACTGGCTGAAAGAATACACAGGCAAGAATCTTGAGATAGTGCTGTCATCGGGTCATGGCTTTCCGGAGGAGCTTTCAGACTTTGCGCTTTGCATACACTGTGGCGGCTGTATGCTAGGCTCAAAAGAGCTTACTTACAGAATGAAATGTGCAGATGATGCAGGCGTGCCGTTCACAAATTATGGCATTGCAATTGCCTATATGAAAGGTATTCTCAAACGGAGCATAGAAGTGTTTCCACATCTTGTAAAGGAGCTTGAAGATCACAATGGCGGTCAGAGAACTTATTGATAAACTAAACTGCGAGAAAAAGCTTTCCCATGAAGAGTGGGTGAAGCTTATAAAAGAATATGACGAGAGCGACAGAGCCTATGCCGCAGAGCTTGCAAGGGGCATTTCGCAGGAAATGTTCGGCAAGGATATCTACATAAGGGGCATAGTGGAGTTTTCAAACATCTGCAAAAACGATTGCCTTTACTGCGGAATAAGGCGCTCAAACGGCAACGTCAGCAGATACAGGCTTACCGCAGAGGAGATCTTGCAGTGCTGTGACGAGGGCTACGGCTATGGCTTCCGTACCTTTGTGCTTCAAAGCGGTGAGGACGCTTTCTATGACAGGGAAATGCTCTGTGATATCGTCAGAGAGATAAAAAAGCGCCACTCTGATTGTGCGGTAACATTATCCCTAGGTGAGAAAAGCCGTGAGGACTATGAAGCCCTTTTCAATGCAGGTGCAGACCGGTATCTTCTCAGGCACGAAACTGCCGACGAGGAGCATTACAAAAAGCTCCACCCAGCCGAAATGTCTTGGAAAAACCGAATGGAGTGTCTTTCAGATCTTAAAGAGATAGGCTATCAGACAGGCTGTGGAATGATGATAGGCTCACCATATCAGACGGTGGATTGCCTTGCTGAGGATATGGAGTTTATGTGCGGTTTCAAGCCCGAAATGATAGGCATTGGACCTTTTCTCCCACATAAGGACACGCCTTTCAGAAGCTGTCCACAAGGCTCATATGAGCTTACTCTCTTTCTGCTGAGCATTTGCAGGATAATGCTCCCCGACGTTCTTTTGCCTGCCACCACCGCCCTTGGTACTATAAACCCCAAAGGGAGAGAACAAGGGGTGCTGTCAGGTGCGAACGTAATAATGCCGAATCTGTCCCCTGTGGCAGTGAGAAAAAAATATATGCTCTATGACAACAAGATATGCACAGGTGACGAGTCAGCACAGTGCAGGGCTTGCCTTGAAAGACGAATGGAGTCCATAGGCTATAAAATAAAGATATCAAGAGGAGATCACAGATAATGATAAAGCTTGCTTTTTACGGAAAAGGCGGAATAGGAAAGTCAACGGCGGCATCAAACGTCAGTGTTGCACTTGCACAAAAAGGGCTGAAAGTCATGCAGATAGGCTGTGACCCAAAGGCTGACTCCACCATATTTCTCCATGGGGGAGAGAGGATACCGACCGTTCTTGACCTTGTGCGAAAAGGCGAAAGCTTTGACCTTGAAGATATGGTAAGGGTAGGCTATAACGGTGTTGTGTGCGTTGAAGCAGGCGGTCCGGTGCCGGGGCTTGGCTGTGCAGGCAGAGGTATAATCGCCGCTTTGGAGGAGCTTGAAAAAAAGGGCGCATATGAAAAATATCAGCCTGACGTTGTTATCTATGACGTTCTCGGAGACGTGGTGTGCGGAGGTTTTTCAATGCCAATGCGAAAGGGCTATGCCGATAAGGTGTTTATCATCACATCAGGCGAGAGTATGTCTGTATATGCCGCCGCAAACATCGCAATGGCGGTGGAAAATTTCAAAAGCCGTGGATATGCTTCACTTGGCGGTTTTATCCTCAATAAACGCAACGTAAAAAACGAGGAGGAAAAAGCGGCAGAGCTTGCGGCTGATTTTCACAGCTCTGTGATAGCCGAGATAGACCGAAGCGACCTTGTGAGCGAAGCTGAGGATATGCGCAAAACTGTCATGGAAGCTTTTCCTGACAGCACTGCGGCAGAGCAGTATAAAGCCCTTGCGGATAAGATAGCAGAGCTGTGCGGTATGGGAGAAGAAAAATGATAAAAGAGAGCGGCATAAATATAACGAAGGCGGCTTTTCCTGCGCCTTTTGAAAGCGGTCTTGAATATAATCCCCCCACAAGGGGCGTGTGGAATATCGTCCATACCGGTATGCTTATCCCTGAGTCACGGCAGATATTTGTCTGTGCACAAGGCTGCCTGAGGGGAGTTATACTGACGGCGGCAGAGATGAATGCCATGGACAGAATGTCATGGGTGACTGTTTCTGAGCAGGACTTGTATGACGGCACAATGGAGCAGGACGTTATAGACGGAGTGAGGGATATAATAAACAGGCTTGAGGAAAAGCCAAAATGCCTTTTGATTTTTCTAAGCTGTGTTCACCTTTTTGCAGGCTGTGACTTCAAAATGATAATAGACGAGCTTTCGGCATTGTTTCCGCAGGTGCATTTTATAGATTGCTACATGACGCCGACCATGAGAAAGTCTATCTCTCCTGACAGCCTTATGAGAAAACAGCTTTACGAGCCACTTGAAAAGTGCGAAAAGAAGCCTAAAACGGTGGCTATAATAGGCTGTGACAGAGCCACGGACGAAGCCTCCGAGCTTGTAAAAATAATAAACTCAGCAGGCTTTGAGCTTCTTGACATAACAAAGTGCAAGACCTATGAGGAGTATCTCTCCATGGCGGAAAGCTCTTTGAATATCACCTATATCCCCACGGCAAAGCCCTCAGGAGAGGAACTTGAAAAGCGACTTGGCACAAAGCATTTGTATCTGCCCTTGTGCTATGGCTATGATGAGATAGAGGAAAATTACAGCAGGCTTTGCACCCAGCTTGGTGTGAAAATGCCTGACTTTTCTGCTGACAGAGAAGCCGCCGACAAGGCTCTTGCAAATGCCCTTGAGATAGTGGAAAATATGCCTATAGCCGTGGATTATACTGCTCTGCCAAGACCCCTTGGCTTTTGCAGACTTCTTGCAGAGAAAGGCTTCAATGTGAAGCGTTGCTACGCCGACAGCTTTTCAGAGGAGGAAAGGGCAGATTTTGAGTGGCTGAAAGCCCATTGCCACGACCTTGAAATTCTCCCTACTGTGAATGTGAAAATGGAGTTTTCACAGTGCGAAGAAAAATATCTTGCAGTAGGTCAGAAAGCGGCTTTTTTCTGCCAGACCGATAACTTTGTTGATATAGTCGCAGGGGGCGGGGGATACGGCTTCGAGGGCATAAAAAGGCTTGCAGAGCTTATGGCTGAGGGAGCAGTAAACAAAAAGGACAGACGTAAGGTGATACAACACAAGGGCTGGGGGTGTGAAAGCTGTCTATGAATGCAAAAGTGATATCCATATATGCGGCGGATACTTCGGGAGTATGCTCGGCTCTTTATGAGCTTGGTGGAATGACCGTCGTCCATGACGCTTCAGGCTGTAACTCCACCTACGCCACCCATGACGAGCCACGCTGGTATGACCGCAAAAGCATGATATATATTTCTGCACTAACAGAAGCGGACGCCGTTATGGGCAATGACGGCAAGTTCATTCGTGATGTGGCGAAAGCGGCAGGTGAGCTTTCACCCAAATTCATAGCCATTTGCGGTTCGCCAATGCCTGCAATGACAGGTTTTGACTACAGTTCAGCCGCTGAGGAGATAGAGCGTGAAACGGGTCTGACCACATTTTTCGTTGATACCAACGGCACACATTCCTATCTTCAAGGAGCAGAGGGAGCTTTCCTTAATATTGCAAAGCTTTTCTGCCGTGAGGGAAAAGAAAAGCAGGCAAATTCAGTGAATATTATTGGTGCAACGCCCCTTGACTTTTCAGTGAACACCAGCGTAAGCTCCATAAAAAAGTGGCTTTTGGATAACAGCTTTTCAGTGCAAAGCTGTTTTGCTATGGACAGCAGTCTTGATGAGATCTCTACCGCACCACAGGCGGCTGGAAGCCTTGTTATATCCTCAGACGGGATAGCTGCGGCAAAGTATCTTTTCGATACCTATGGAGTGCCATATGTTGTGGGCGTGCCTGTGGGGAAAAGCTTTTCCAAAAAGCTTTCCGCTGACCTGAAAAGAGCAGTGTCAGAGGGCGTTTGTATAAATTCCTGCGGTGAAAAAGCTGTAGAGAATGCTCATATGATAGTTGCAGGGGAAAGCGTTTTTGCTTCTTCCCTTGGGGCTGAATTTGGCGCAAAAACTGTGGCGACAGTTGGCATAAGAAACAGCGAGGTGCTGTCAGGGACGGACATTTTCTGCGAGGAAGAAGCAGAGCTTGAAAAGCTTTTTTCACAGCATAAGACCGTCATAGCAGACCCGCTTTTCAGACCTATATGCAAAGGGGCAAGCTTTGTTTCACTGCCACACGTTGCTTTTTCGGGAAGATGTTTTCTTAAAGATATCCCCGATCTGATAGATAAAGATGTAAGCAAAATACTTAACCTATAAAAAGGAGGAACGTGCTTTCGCACGGATACTTTTATGATAAAAATAGCCGTTTACGGAAAGGGCGGAATAGGAAAATCCACAGTTACTGGAAACCTTGCCGCCGCATTTGCAAGTCTTGGGAAAAGAGTTATACAAATAGGCTGTGACCCAAAGGCTGACTCCACCATAAATCTTCTTGGGGGCGAGCCTGTTATGCCTGTGATGAATTATCTCAGAGAGCATGACGATGAGCCTGAGAGCATAGAGGAGATATCAAAAGAGGGCTATGGCGGAGTGCTTTGTATAGAAACAGGCGGTCCTACCCCCGGACTTGGCTGTGCAGGCAGAGGTATAATCACCACCTTCAGCCTGCTTGAAGACTTAAAGCTTTTTGAAAAATATAAGCCTGACGTTGTGCTTTATGACGTTCTCGGAGACGTTGTTTGCGGAGGTTTCGCCGCACCTATCAGAGAGGGCTACGCTTCAAAGGTGCTTATTGTCACCTCAGGCGAGAAAATGGCATTGTATGCCGCAAATAATATAAACAGTGCGGTGAAAAACTTTGCCGACAGAAGCTATGCAAAAGTCCGTGGGATCGTCATGAACAGGCGAAACGTTGAGGGCGAGGAAGAAAAGGTCAGAGCCTTTGCAGAAAGCGCAGGGCTTGATGTCGTTGCGGATATACCAAGAAGCGACGATATCATCAGATGTGAGGATAAGGGCATGACCGTCATAGAGGGCGAGCCTGATTGTCAGGCGGCAAAATGCTTTTTGAAGCTTGCCCAGACCCTTATGCAGGAGGACAACGATGACTAAAGCGTTTTACATAACGGCGGCGGAGCTTGCCCAAAAGGGAAAAGATAATATCCCCGACGAGCTTCTTTCGGCAAAGCACCTTATCTACAGCTCCCCTGCAACATTGGCGTTCAATTCACCGGGAGCGCAGGGCTTTGGTGTAAAAAGAGCAGGACTTGCAGTGCCAAATTCGGTTATGCTTCTTGTGGCTCCTGCCTGCTGTGGACGAAACACCACTATGCTCAGTGCGGAAAGCGGCTACGGCGACAGATTCTTCTACCTGCTTCTTGACGATACCGATATCGTCACAGGCAGGCACCTCACAAAGATACCGAAAGCCGTGGAGGAGGTATGTCAAAGCCTTGATTACACTCCCTCGGCGGTGATGATATGTATAACCTGCGTTGACGCTCTCCTCGGCACTGATATGGACAGAGTGTGCAGAAAATCCAGCGACCGAGCAGGCGTGCCTGTTGTGCCATGCTATATGTATGCCCTCACAAGGGAAAAGCGTCTGCCCCCTATGGCTTCAGTGCGAAAATCGGTGTATTCCCTTTTGAAACCTCGCAAGAGAAAGTCTGACGAGGTGAATATCCTCGGTTATTTCTCACCCTTGCAGGAGGATTGCGAGCTTTACAGCCTGCTCAAAAGTGCAGGCGTAAAGACCATAAGGGAGCTTTCAAGGTGCGATACTTTCGAGGAATATGAAAAAATGTCGCAGGCAAATTTTTCTCTTGTACTCAATGCGGAAGCAAGATATGCCGCCCAGCAAATGGAGCAGGAGCTTAACATACCTTTTATAGAGCTTGCGAGAGTTTTTCAGGCTGACAAGATATCTACGCAGTATCGTCTGCTGGGTCAGGCGATAGGAGCGGAGCTTTTCGATAAAGAATATTATGAGCAGACCATGGCTCTTATAGATGATTTCAGAGAAAAGCATAAAGGGCTGTGCTTTGCAGTGGGCGAGTTTTCAAACTGCGACCCTATAGAAATGTCTTTGGCTCTTATAAGATACGGCTTCAAGGTGGCGGAGATATTCGGCACTGTGGGGGAGCGAAATTTCGGCTTTGTGAAAAAGATAGCACAGCTTTCCCCTGAAACGAAGATATATTCAAACCTCTCCCCTACAATGCTCTTTTATGAGCCTGACGAGAGGGTGAACGTTTATATCGGCAAGGACTGTGCCTATTACCACCCTGACATAGCAGGAGCAGACTTCAATGACGAGATCCAGCCTTTCGGCTATGCAGGTGTAAAAAAGCTGTTTTGCGACCTTGAAAAGGCACTTGACAGGAAAGGAGCGGAGGATAAATGAAAAATCTTTTGAAGCTTTTGTCACCCTTTGCCCCTGACCAATCAGGTGCGTCGGCAGTGCTCTATGAGCTAGGAGGACTAATGGTAATATGCGACGCAGGCGGCTGTGCAGGCAACGTCTGTGGCTTTGACGAGCCAAGGTGGTTTACCAAAAAGAGCGCAGTTTTCAGCGCGGGGCTTCGTGATATGGACGCAATTTTAGGACGTGACGACAGGCTCATCGAAAAGCTATCCAAAGCCTGCGGGCAGATATCACCTGCTTTCACCGCCATAATAGGCACACCTGTGCCTGCGGTCATCGCAACAGATATGAGAGCGTTGAAACGAATGGCAGAGAAGAAAACAGGACTTCCTTGCATAACAGCCGAGTGTACAGGCACGAACTATTATGACAGTGGCTCAGAGCCGGTGTGGATAGAGCTTTTCAAGACCTTTGCCACTGAGAGCAAGCCTGTTCAGAAAGGCAGGCTTGGCATTATAGGTGCAACGCCTTTGGAGCTTAGTATCATAAGCCCCGAGAAGATAGTGGCGGAATATAAGGCAAAGGGTTGGGAGAATGTTATATGCTATGGCATGGGAAGCACCCTTGATGATGTGAAAAATGCGGCTGCGGCAGAGATGAACATAGTCTGTTCAGCGGCGGCAATAAAGGCGGCGGAGTATCTCAAAGAAAAGTTCGGCACGCCTTATGAGATAGAATATCCACAAAGCTGTCTGCCTGAGGAGATAGTGCAAAAAGCTGATAACTTTGCGGATAAAAACGTCCTTGTGATACATAATCAAACAGCGGCTGACGCTGTGAGAAAGCTTATCACAGAAAAAAGCGGCAAGTGTCATTGCACATCGGCAACGTTTTTTATGCAGAAAAAGGAGCTTTCACAGCAGAGTGATTTTTTCCTTGCAGATGAAAGCGACCTTTGCGACAATGTTGGTGATAACTATGACGTTGTTATCGCAGACAAGACCCTCAGACGTGTTATGAAAAATTTCAGCGGCGAGTTTATAGACTTTCCGCATTTCGGACTTTCAGGCAGACTTTTGCAGGGAGAGAGTGAAAAGATATGACAGAAGAAATTATAGAGCGTCTTGAAGAATATCTCGGCTCAGAGGAGTTTGAATATGAAGCCGAAAACTGCATGGAGGAGCTTGACGAAAGCGGCGAGGGCATAAACGCAGTTTTGCCTTTGCTTAGATTTCTCGAAAGACACCCCATGGCTGATATCAGCATGACAAGTGCCGTGGTGAGATATATGGAGCAGTTTTACGGCAGAGGTTATGAGAACATTCTCATGGACTCCGTTCGTCGCAGACCTACAGTGCATACTGTGAGAATGTTAGGCAGGCTCAGAAATGCCGCCATAGATGAGGGTCAGGACGGCGAGGAGTTTGAGGACGTGCTTATAGACGTTCTCAGCAGTGAAGCAGAGGACGAGATAAAGGACACCGTCAGGGAGCTTATCTGATGAAAACTGAGATGATTCGTGTTTATGGTATCGTTCAGGGCGTGGGCTTCCGACCTTTTGTTAGCCGTGAAGCGTCAGACCTTGGACTTTGCGGCACTGTGGCAAACAAAGGCTCTTATGTTGAGATACACGCACAGGGCAGTGAAAAGGCTGTGGAGGACTTGAAAAAAGCCCTTGAAAGCCGTCCCCCTGAGCGTTCGGTGATAATGGAGATAATCTCCGCCCATTTGGACGAGCCACCATTTGACAGCTTTGAGATAATCGAAAGCGAAAAGGAAAAAGGGGATATTTTCGTATCCCCTGACATCGCTGTGTGCGAAAAATGCAAGGCGGAGCTTTTTGATAAAACAAACAGAAGATATCTCCACCCTTTTATAAACTGTACTCAGTGCGGTCCAAGGCTCACTATTATGGACTCTATGCCCTATGACAGAGTTCGCACCACAATGGCTGACTTTCCAATGTGCAAAGACTGCGAGGAGGAGTACACCGACCCTGCCACAAGGCGTTATGACGCCCAGCCTGTGTGCTGTAACAAATGCGGTCCGGAGGTCTATATCATAGGCAGTGGCGAAAAAGGGTCTAAGGCTATCACCGCCGCAAGAAAGGCTGTCATGGCAGGAAAAATAATAGCGGTCAAGGGCATAGGCGGTTTTCACCTTTGCTGTGACGCAAAAAACGAGAGCGCAGTGAAAAGGCTCAGAGAGCTTAAAAACCGCCCTGCAAAACCACTTGCCGTTATGCTGAAGGATATTTCTGCCTCAAGGCGTGAGTGCGATTTTGGCGAAGTGCAGGAAAAGCTTCTCACAGGCTGGCAAAAGCCTATCGTGCTTCTTGATAAAAAAACTAGCGGAAGCCTTTGCGAAAGCGTTGCACCCGAAAATCCTACAGTGGGAGTAATGCTTCCCTATGCCCCTTTGCACCTGCTTCTTTTTGATTACGATGACGGCGTGGAAATGACCGACAGCCTTGTTATGACCAGCGGAAACGTCCGTGGCGCACCTATCTGTCGAAGTGACGAGGACGCACTCAGCGAAATAGCAGGCTTCTGCGACCTGATATTATCCCACAACAGACGTATCTTGATACGCTCAGACGATACTGTCATGGATACATTTGAGGGCAAGCCTTACATAATAAGGCGTTCAAGAGGATATGCACCATTGCCTGTTATGACATCATGCTGTGATAAAGGTCAGACCCTTGCCATAGGCGGTGAGCTTAAAAATACTTTCTGTATCAGAAAGGGAAGCCTTTATTATCTCTCTTCCTATGTGGGGGATATGGCGGATATCCGCACTGTAAAGGCGCTTGAGGAGTCAGTAAAGCGTATGTGCGAACTTCTGGAAGCAACACCCCGAAACGTAGTCTGTGATATGCACCCCAAATACAATACAGTTGCATTTGCCGAGGGGCTTGACCTGCCTCTGAAAAAAGTCCAGCACCACTATGCTCATATCCTATCCTGCATGGCAGAAAACGACTATAGTGAAAAGGTCATAGGCGTATCATATGACGGCACAGGCTTTGGCACAGACGGCACCATATGGGGAGGAGAGCTACTTCTCTGCGACCGCACAGGCTTTGAGCGTATGGGAAGCATAAAGCCGTTCATGCAGGTGGGTGGCGATCTTTCCTCTAAAGAGGGCTGGCGTATCGCCGCAATGATTGCAGGCTCAGCCTATGGGGAAAGGGGCGGAGAGATCTGTGAAAAGCTTGGTATTTGTACAGCGAAAGAGTACAAGCTTCTGTCCATAATGGCAGAGAAAAAAGTAAACGCAGTAAGCTCCACAAGCGCAGGACGGCTTTTTGACGCCGCTTCTGCAGTGCTTGGCATAAGGCGTTCTTCTACCTTTGAGGGTGAAGCTTCCATGGCGTTGCAGTTTGCGGCAGAAAAATTCAGCCGTGAGCCGTTCGGTATTTACGAGCCTATGGAAAAGCTCACTGCCGAAAAAGAGGGCAGGATAATGCTCTGCACTCAGGCTCTTATCAAGCGTCTTTGCCAGGGTATGCAAAATGGCGAAGATAAAAACCGCCTTGCCTATGAGTTCCATTCACTTCTTGCGGACATGACCGCACAGGCGTGCAGTATCATAAGCGAGAGAACAGGCGTAAAGGTCTGTGCCTTGAGCGGGGGAGTTTTTCAGAACAAGCTTCTGCTTAAAATGGTGAAGTGCCGCCTTGAAAAAATGGGGCTTAGAGTGCTTATCCACAGCCTTGTGCCTGCCAATGACGGTGGTATAGCTTTGGGACAAGCGTTTTATCTGAATGAGGAATGAGGAGTGAGGAATGAGGAATTAAGGTATCGCCTGCGGCGATGATTTTCTTATTCTGTAGGGGCGACCTTTGGTCGCTTGAGACTGTTGAAAAATACCAAAATAACAGGCGAACGCTGTTCGCCCCTACATATAAACAGCGTATTTACGCCAATTGTAGGGGACGGCGCCCTCGACGTCCCGCTTTTGTCGAACTTTTTCAATAAGCTGGGGCGACCTTTGGTCGCCTGTGTATCTCATTTCTGATTTTGTTATATAGATTTAATTTTTTTTGGAGGTATTGATATGTGTGTAGGTTTATCTGCAAAGGTAGTAAGTGTAAACGAGGGCACTGCTGTTATCGACGCAAGCGGTGCAAAAAGAGAGGTATCTGCTGACCTTATCGACGATCTCGAGGTAGGGGATTATGTCATGGTACACGCAGGGGTGGCTATCGCAAAGATAACCTCTGACGATAGCGAAGAAACTGACGAGATAATGGAGAGTATCCAATGAACACTATAGAAAATGCAAAGGAGATAATAAGCTCCTACAAACGTGATGACGGCAAAAAGCTTCGCATAATGGAGGTTTGCGGCACTCACACCCACGAGATTTTCAGGCTTGGCATAAGAAAGCTCCTTCCTGAGAGCGTTGAGCTTATCTCAGGTCCTGGCTGTCCTGTGTGCGTTACCCCCATTGGCTTTATCGACGAGGCTTGTATGCTCGCTCTTGAAAAAGGTGCGGTGATATGCACTTTCGGCGACCTTATAAGAGTACCCGGTACAGAAATGAGTCTTGCAGGAGCAAGGTCAAAGGGTGCTGTGATAAAGACAGTCTATTCGCCCCTTGACGCAGTTTCATATGCCGAAAGCCATAGAGATGAGCAGGTGGTATTTCTCGCCGTTGGCTTTGAAACTACCACCCCTTCAGCCTGCCTTGCAGTAGAAAAAGCGAAAAAGCTGGGGCTTGAAAACTTCTCTATTCTTGGTGCAAACAAGACCATGCCAAACGCCTATAAGGCTTTGGAGGGAAGCGCAGACGCATTTTTGTACCCCGGCCATGTCAACGCTATCACAGGCACAGCCGTGTGCGAGGAGCTTGTGAAAAAGGGCGTTTCAGGCGTTGTTACGGGCTTCACGGCCGCTGAACTTCTTACGGCTCTTGCTGTTACCATAGAGCTTTCTCAGCGTGGCGAGCCGTTTTTCAGAAACTGCTATCCGAGAGTAGTAAAGCCCGAGGGCAACCCTGCCGCCATAAAGCTTATGGAAAAGGTCATGACCCCCTGCGACAGCGAGTGGCGTGGACTTGGTATCATACCAATGTCAGGCATGATACTCCGTGACGAGTATGCTGACTTTGACGCACGAAAGAAATTCGCTCTGCCGAAAATAACAGGCAAGCCAAACCCAGCCTGCCGCTGCGGAGATGTTTTGCAGGGCAAGTGCAAGCCCTCAGACTGTAAAGTTTTCGGCAAGGTCTGCACACCGCTACACCCTATAGGTGCGTGCATGGTGTCAAACGAGGGCGCTTGCTCGGCATATTATCAGTATGGCAATTTGTAAAATAAACTATACGAAAAGAGGAATAATTATGACAGATAAATTTGTTACCCTTGCCCACGGCGCAGGAGGAAAGCAGACTTCCGAGCTTATCGACCGTGTTTTTAAGGAGCATTTCGCTAACCCTGACCTGACCGCCGACGATGCCGCCGTGCTTTCCATGGAAAAGGGCAAGATAGCATTCACCACCGACGGCTTTATAGTTTCCCCATACGAATTCGCAGGAGGAAATATCGGCAAGCTAAGTATTTGCGGCACTGTGAACGACCTTTCCTGCATGGGTGCAAAGCCTTTGTATCTCTCATGTGCTTTCGTTATCGAAGAGGGCTTTCCAATGGATAAGCTTGAGGAGATAGCCGCCGCCATGGCAAAGACCGCTAAGGAAGCAGGTGTCGAGATATGTGCAGGTGACACAAAGGTGGCAGGAAAAGGTCAGGTAGACGGCGTTTTCATTACCACTACGGGCATAGGCAGGATAATGGACAACGCCAACACCTCAGGCAAGCTTGCCAAAGCAGGCGACGCCGTTATAGTGTCAGGTGATATCGGCAGACACGGCTGTACCATACTTTTAGCTCGTGACGAGTTCGGCATAGAGGCAGACGTAACAAGCGATTGTGCACCCCTCTGGGCAAACGTAAAAGCAATGTTCGACGTTACAAACGATATCCACGTTATCCGTGACGCAACAAGAGGCGGTGTAGGCACTGTTCTTTACGAGATAGCAGGTCAAAGCGGTGTAGGAATAACCCTTGACGCTGAAAAAATACCGGTGGCAGACGAGGTGAAAGGCGTGTGCGGTATGCTGGGCTTAGAACCATTGTATCTTGCCTGCGAGGGCAGACTTGTTATATTTGCTCCAAAGGACAAAGCGGAGGATATCGTTTCTGCCCTTAGAAAGTGCAAAAACTCAGAGAACGCCGCTGTCATAGGCGAGGTCACAGAGGATAACGCAGGCAGAGTTGTAATGAAAACAGAGATAGGCTCACAGACCCTTCTTCCACAGCCGGGCGGAGAGCTTCTCCCTAGAATTTGCTGATAGTAATTTAGGGGAGCAGCGCAATTTCTGCTTTGTAGAAATACGACGTCCCGTTTAGCGTTCGTCTGGTTTCCATAAATTTTTGCACTGTTACATCGTAGGGGCGAACAGCGTTCGCCCGCCTGATTTTCTCGCAAACTTATGTTGAAAGCCGTATTTGGGAATATTGAGCCAAAAATTGCGTGGATATCATGAGTTTGTCAGGCAAACAAAACGGGCTGTTCGCCCCTACATATATGGAATATAAAAAACGGAACTGTTCAGCTTGATTTGAACAGTTCCGCTTTTTTTATCTGTAAGACTCTATCGCCTCAATAGTCTTTGTTATATCCTCGTCACTGTGAGCATAGGAAACGAACATCGCCTCGAATTGCGACGGTGCAGTGTAAATGCCGCTTTGAAGCATATGACGGTAGTATCTGCCGTAGCTTTCCGTGTCGCAAGCCCTTGCCTCATCATAGCTTTTCACGCTCTCGTCATTGAAAAATACCGTCATAAGCGAACCACAGCGATTCACGTTCAGACCCTTTTCCCTTATGGCATTCTCTATCATAGCCGACTTTCTGTCAAGCTCCTCATAGAAGTTCGGTATGCTTTCTATCTGCCTGATAGTTTCTATTCCTGCCGCTACTGCGCATGGGTTTCCAGACAGCGTGCCTGCCTGATAAACAGAGCCTAGTGGTGCAACACACTGCATTATCTCAAGCTTTCCCCCATAGCAGGCAAGGGGCATTCCTCCGCCCACTATCTTGCCAAGGGTAGTCATGTCAGGGGTAACTCCGAAATATTTTGAAGCTCCCCCATCTGATAGCCTGAAGCCCGTTATAACTTCGTCAAATATAAGCACAGTGCCGTGATTTTTCGTTATCTCTCTGAGAAATTCAAGAAAGCCCTTTTCAGGCGGAACAACGCCCATGTTTGCGGCGCATGGTTCAACGATAAGTGCGGCTATCTCGCTGCCGTATTCCTCAAAAAGCTTTTCCACAGAAGCAGTGTCATTGTATTTCGCAAGAAGCGTGTCCTTTGTGCAGCCCTCTGTCACTCCTGCACCCGATGGGATAGCCTGCGTCATAAGTCCAGAACCTGCCTTTACAAGCAATCCGTCCGAGTGACCATGATAACAGCCCTCGAATTTTATTATCTTGTCCCTGCCAGTATATCCTCTTGCGGCTCTTATTGCGCTCATGACAGCTTCCGTGCCTGAGTTTACGAGCCTGAGCATTTCCATAGACGGAAAGTGCTTTTTTATAAGCTCAGCCAAGGTTATCTCGCCCTTGTGGCAAGCACCGAACGTAAGCCCCTTGTCGCAGGCGGCTTTCACAGCATTTATCACAGGCTCACAGCAGTGACCGAGAATGTTCGGTCCCCATGAGCATACATAGTCGATGAACTCGTTTCCGTCCTCGTCCCATATCCTTGACCCTTTCGCATGGTCGATAAAAAGCGGAACAGTGCCAACCGCCTTGCAGGCTCTCACAGGACTGTTCACTCCCCCCGGCATAAAACCGCAGGCAGTTTTGTAAAGCTGTTCAGACCTTGAAGTGTTCATTACTTGTCCTCCTTTATCCATTTTGCGGCGTCAAGAGCATGGTATGTTATGATAATGTCCGCACCTGCACGCTTTATAGCAGTGAGATTTTCAAGAACGATACGCTTCTCGTCTATCCAGCCAAGCTGTGCCGCCGCTTTTACCATAGAGAACTCACCGCTTACGTTGTATGCCGCAATCGGCAGATCATATCTGTCCCTGGCGGCTCTGAGGATATCAAGATAACAAAGCGCAGGCTTCACCATTACCATGTCAGCCCCCTCCTCGATATCGTCCTCTATCTCACGGAGAGCCTCACGTCCGTTGCAAGGATCCATCTGATATGACTTTCTGTCGCCAAAGCATGGTGCAGATTCTGCGGCGTCACGGAACGGAGAATAATATCCCGAAGCAAATTTTGCACTGTATGACATTATAGGGATATCAGTAAGAGCATTCTCGTCAAGCGCCGCCCTTATTGCCGCAACTCTGCCGTCCATCATGTCGGAGGGTGCGATAATGTCAGCGCCGGCCTTTGCAAGGCTCACCGCCATTTTGCACAGAAGCGGCAAAGTGCTGTCATTGAGTATCTTGTCGCCCTTTACAACTCCGCAGTGTCCATGGCTCGTATATTCGCAAAGACAAACGTCCGCAATAATAAGCAGGTCAGGATAATGCTCTTTGATGTATCTTATTGCCTGCTGTGTAACGCCCTTGTCATTGTAAGCCTCCGTTGCAAGCTCGTCCTTTTTCTCTGGTATGCCGAAAATAAGCAAGCCCGATATGCCACTGTCTGCTATCTGCGGCAATATCTGCTCCAGATTGTCGATAGAATACTGATAAACTGTTGGCATAGAGTCAACAGGCCTCCTAATGTCATTACCCTCTGCCACAAAGATCGGGTAGATAAAGTCTGCCGCATTTAATCTTGTTTCGCAAACCATTCTTCTCATTGCTGGGTTTGCCCTTAATCTTCTGAATCTTCGCATTTTTATCTTCCTCTCACTTATCTGAAAGTATCTTTTGTATTATTCCCTCTGCTGTGCTTTCCGTTGGAAGCAGAGGACCATTTATACCGTATTTTTTAAGCTCTGCCGCCGTCACTTCGCCTATGGAGATACACTTTGTATTCTCTGATAAGCTCCCTCCGCCACGGAAAAAGCTCCTCACTCCGCCTGCACTGGCAAACACAGCGTAGTCATCATCTATCTTCTCGCCTGTGCTGTAAACAGGCTCGTAAATATGCACATCATCAAAGTTCAGTCCTTTTTCAGCCAATGGCTTAACAAGCTCCGCTGACCCCTCCGAAGAGCGTACTATAAGAAGCCTGTCCTCACAAGTAAGAGTGTCCGAGAGCGTATTTCCAAGAGCCACGCTGTTGAATTTTTCAGGCATTATGTCTGCATAAAGCCCAGCCTTTTCAAGCTTCGCCCCAGTGCCTTTGCCTATGACAGCTATCTTCACTCCGCTTAGCTTTCTTATGTCAATACGGCTTTCTCTAAGCCTTTTCAAAAATATTTCCGCACCATTTGGACTTGTAAGAGCAACATGGCTGTAAAAGCCCTCTGAAAGCCGTGAAAAAGCTTTTTCCGTGACCTCATCGTGCAGCTCCCTAAGCTCAAATCCGCCACAGCGGTGAGCATACGCCCCAAGGGCATTGAGCGACTTTATAAGCCGCCTTGAAAGCCCCTTTGTGGCAGTGACAGCCACAGAAACTCCATACAATGGAGGCAGGTAGGTAGGCGAAAGATCAAGCCCGGCGGTTTCTCCAACTATTATCACAGCAGGTGCAGGCAGATCCTCTCTCTTCACCTTTTCAGCAATGTCGCCAAGACAGCCCTTTACAGCCCTCTGCTCAGGGGTAGCACCCTTTGATATCACCGCCGCAGGAGTATTTTCGCCCATGCCGTTTTCAATGAGCCTGCCTGCTATCTCAGGGAGATTTCTAAGCCCCATAAGAAAAATAAGCGTTCCACCGCATTTTGCATAGCTTTCAAAATGCTCAGGGAGCAGGTCGTTCGCAGTGTGACCTGTTATAACATGAAAGCTCCTTGAAAGTCCCCTGTGGCTCACCGGTATACCTGCAAGCTCAGGCACTGCCACCGAGGAAGTCACCCCCGGTATAAGGCTGTATGGTATGCCTGCGGCTTTGAGTGCAGTTATCTCCTCGCCCCCTCTGCCGAATACAAAAGGGTCGCCGCCTTTTAGCCTGAGAACAACACCGCCCTCTGCGGCTTTTTTCACAAGAAGCGTGTTTATCTCCTCTTGCGTGGAGCTGTGTCTGCCTGCACGCTTGCCAACGCATATTTTCTCCGCACCGTCCTTGCAAAAGTCAAGCAAACGGCTGTCTATAAGGCTGTCATATATCACCACGTCACAGCTTTTCAGAGCCTCATAACCTCTCATTGTGATAAGGTCATAATCTCCACAGCCTGCCCCTGCAACTATAACTCTGCCGCTCATAGCTTATCAGTCAGCTCCTTAACAAGTTCAAATCTTTTTTCTATCTCTTTTTCGCCCTGCGCAAAATGCCCCTTGCCGTCTGAAACAGTGAGAGATATCTTTTCCCCGTTTATCTCGCTGTATGCCCCCACAGGCACAGTGCAGTCCGCACCCAGAAGTCTTATCACCTCACGCTCGGTTTCAAACCTGAGCATAGTTTCCTTGTGTGATACCTGCGAAATTATCTCAGCCGCCTTGCTCTCCTTTGCACATTCCACTGCAATTATAGCCTGACAAGGTGCAGGCAAAAGTTCCCAAGGTTCAAACTCTTTTACCTCGTATTCCGAAAGGGAAAGTCCCAAACGCTCCGTTCCTGCCGCACAAAGTATTATGCCGTCATAAAGCCCATCAGAAAGTTTTTTTAGGCGTGTACCAACATTGCCTCTTATATCAGCAAACTTTGCGTTAGGATAAAGCCTTGCAAAGCCCCCGCGTCTACGCTGACTTCCTGTGCCAACAGTGAAAACATCACAATCGTTAAATACAACGCCTTTTTTGGTCACAAGCATATCACGATAGTTCCCACGAGGGCAAACTCCCGATATCTCCAGCCCCTCGCCCAGCGTAACAGGCAAGTCCTTTGCACTGTGTACTGCAAAGTCTATCTCTCCGCTTTGCAAAGCCTGTTCTATCTCCGTGACGAACACACCCTTGCCGCCTATCTTGTCAAGAGGTCTGTCAAGCTGTCTGTCGCCCTTTGTGGTGAAGGTGACTATCTCGGTATCACACTCAGGAAAAGCCGCATTTATCATGTCAAGTACCATATAAGTCTGCGCCATTGCAAGTGGACTTTTTCTTGTGCCTGCTCTCAGTTTCATTTTCGCTCCTTTATCATCTCTATAAGCTGTTCCTCTGTGGGAAGCACGTCACTTTCAAGGCATTTTTTCAGAACCTCTGCCATAGCCTTTTTCCTAGCCTGCTCCGTGGATATATTTTCAAGGGCATAGTCACGGGCTTTTCCCATGACATTGCATATATCCCCAAGCCTGCCCTCTGTCTGCGATTGGATCGTCTTTCTCAGGTGAGAAGCAAGGGTAGGGCTTTTTCCGCTCGTTGAAATGCCAATGCACACGTCCCCCTCTGTAACAATGGCAGGGAAGAAGAACGTACAGCTTTCAGGGTCATCAACTGCGTTGCATGGAATGTGCCTTTGCCTGCAAAGTTGAGAAATGTGCCTGTTTACACCTCTGTCCCCTGTGGCAGTTATCACAAATGTACTGCCATCTATGTCGCTGTCCTTAAAATCACGCTCAAAAAGTGTTATCATGCCCCTGTCTGCAAGTTCTCTTATCTCACCGCAAGCTTTTGATGCCACCACCTTTATTATAGGCGAAAAGTCAAGAAGCTTTTCGAGTTTTCTCAAAGCTACCTGTCCGCCACCCACTACAAGGCATGGCATATTCTCAATATTCGCAAAAAAAGGAAAGTATGGCATCGTCATTCTCCGTATTCTTTTATTACTTCTATAACCTTGCCGAAAGTCTGTGAATCAAGCTCCGACTTTAGTCTGAAAAACAGCTCTTTCGCCGAAACCTCGCAAAGTCTTCTGTCAAGACACTCAAACTGCGGAAGAAAATCATGGAACATAAGTTGCTTTTCAAGCTCGTCAGTTTCCTCGTCAATGATAAGCTTCGACCTCTCCACGCTGTCAAGCTTTTTGAGATTGTTTTCTTTGGCAAGCTCCGTGAAAAAGTCCATGTCTATAAGCCTAGCCCCTGCAAGCTTTTCCACAGCAGGGTCAATATCTCTCGGCACTGCAAGGTCTATAAAAAGCTTGTTTTCATTATCACTGAGCATATCCGCCGTAACAGTGTAGTGGGGGCTTGAAGTTGCCGAAATTATGCAGTCACATTCGCCAATGCGCTCATATCTCTTTTCGTATGGTATAAGCTCAAGCTTTGGATCGTCTGAAATATATTCCAGTGCATTTCTGTGGGAACGTGCCGTCGCAATAACAGTTACGTTCTTGTATGAAAGAAGATTTTTCAAGACCAGCGAACCTATCTCTCCGCTTGCTCCAAGAAGCATCACCCTGACATTATCCTTATAATGTGCCGCTTCCTTAGCCGCAAGGGTAGCCGTGGAAACGGAAGTCTTTGAAAGCTCCGTCTCCGTCTTTATTTTCTTTGCACAAGCGATAGCTCCCTGAAATATCATGTTCACCTCAGAGGAAAGCCCAATGCGCTCCCTTGAAAGATCATATGCACGGCGAACCTGTCCAAGTATCTCGTCCTCACCTATGACCGCTGATTCTATACCGCATGATACGCTGTAAAGCCTTTTTACCGCCGTCTTGTCTGTGAATATCATGACCTTGCGTTTGAGCTTTGCGATCTCCACTCCGCTTTGTTCGCAAAGAAGCCTTATGCCCTCCTCAGGTGTTCCGCAAAAGTAAAGCTCCGTCCTGTTGCAGGTGCAAATAAGCACAGGTGAAAGGTCCTTTACGTCAAAAAGCAGCTTTTCACACTGAGCGCTGTCAAATGTGAAAAGGCTGCGAAAGGCTTGTCCGCAAAGCTTGTGATTTACGCTTATGCAGGTGAAATTTTTCATTTTTCTGTGTTATCTCCTGACTTTTCGGGATAAAGTGCGTCATAGTCAAGCTTGGTGAATCTGTGATATGTTATGCCGCCCAGATCGTCCTGCAAACAGTATCTACAGCCGTCAGGCTCTCCGTCTGGAAAGTATGCAAGCAGGTCAAATTCATCGTCAGGTGCAGCAGTTATAACAGCGTTCTTATTGTACTTTCTGAATATCTCCGCCGCTCTTTCAAGAGAACACCCCTCTTTTACCGCTCCGATAAACTCCACAAGGAACGGGCTTGCCTCCACCTTTTCGTGGATAGCCCTCACGCTCTCCTCTAACACCGTAACAGCTATCCTGCCGTCCTGAGCAAGCGAAGCACTGCATGAAAGTATCTCGCTTTTGTATTCGTCTATGGCTTTTATCATTTCCTCAGCCGTAAGCTCGCCACCTGTTATGGCGTTGAGGGAGTCAAGAGGATAAAAAAGCGTTACCGCATTAGGGGTAAATCCAAGTTTTATCTGCGACTCTTTTATAGTATCAGTTATATTCTGTTCAAGCTTTATAAGCTCTGTCATGAAAATTCTCCTTTATACATAATTCCTATAGGCTTTGTATGTTTTTATAATATCACATATTTCTCATGTTGTCAACCTTGTTTCCTCGCCTATATATTTTTTCAGTGCATTGATATAAAATTCCGTCAGTGGATTAGAAAGTACCTTTTTGTGAGTAACTATGCCAATGCGCATCGACCCCTCCGCTTCAAGGGGAACAGCCACGATATCACTGCCGTTGAGCTTTTCGTCAATAACGCCGCTGCAAATGGTGTAGCCGTTAAGACCGATAAGAAGATTAAAAAGGGTCGCACGGTCACGGACGCGGATATTCTTTGGTCGCTTTATGGTGCTGAATATCTCCTCCGAGTAGTAGAAAGAGTTGTATTCCCCCTGCTCAAAGGATAAATAAGGGTAGGGGAGCAGGTCGTCAAGGGTCACAGACTTTTTCTGCGCAAGAGGATTTGCAGATCCTACAAAAACGTGTGGCTTTGCCGAAAAAAGCTCCGTGAATTTAAGCTCTTTGGACTTTATCTCCTTTGAAAGCACAGGCTCGTTGAAATCGTTGAGATAGAGTATGCCAAGCTCGCTTTTCATTCTCGCCACGTCCTCGATTATCTCGTGGGTCTGCGTCTCACGAATGCTGAAATCATATTCATCTCCGCCAAACTCTTTTATAAGGTCAACAAAAGCGTTCACCGCAAAGGAGTAATGCTGAGTGGATATGCAAAACTGCCTTTTGCCGTGTTGCTTTCCGCAGTATTTTTCTTCAAGAAGGCTCGCCTGTTCAAGCACCTGCCTTGCATAGCCCAAAAAGACTTCACCCTCTTTTGATACCGTTATGCCCTTGTTTGTGCGTATGAATATAGTGATATTCATTTCCTTTTCAAGCTCACGGATAGCGTTAGTAAGACTAGGCTGAGAAATAAAAAGCGACTGTGCCGCCTCGCTGACAGTACCTTTCTCTGCCGTAGCCACCACATATTTAAGCTGCTGTAAGGTCATATCCCCACCCCTTTTCAGATATATCCTTATTATATAGCGTATTTATGAAATTTTCAACCGAAACAGGTCATACAAAAAACACGCCCCCGAAGGAGCGTGCATTTTTCTACCGTCATATTATTTCAGTGCGTTTCCGTCGCTGAATGCCTGACCTACCTTTTCGCCAACAACATAATAGCCGTGATTTACAGGCTCATATGTTATAGGTCTGAACTTTGTGAGATCAATGCTGCCCTTGTCGTCAAGAACGCTTTCGTCAGCAGCAATGTTTACTATCCTGCCAAGAACGTTGCCCTCTTCTGTGAATCTAACAAGCTCACATTCCAGAACAACAGGAAGTTCGTTGATAACAGGTGCGTCAACAAAGCGGCTCTTTTCTGTTGTAAGACCCGACTTTGCCATTTTGTCAGCAGTGCTGTTTGCAGATACTATACCAACATAATCGCAAGCCTTCAAGTTAGCAGCGTCAGCAAAGCTTACCGTGAAAGCCTTTTTCTCCTTGATGTTCTTTGTGGTCTTGTGGCTCTCGCTAAGGCAAAGCTCCACCATGTCAGCACCGTAAAGACCGCCCCATGCAGCGTTCATAGCGTCTACATTTCCGTTATTGTCATATGTGCCTACAATAAGAACAGGCAGTGGATAAAACCAAGGGTTCTTACCAAAATCTTTTTTCATTGTGGATTCCTCCTAAAATTTATTTCTTCTCGTCAAGCAGAACAACGTTCTGCGGCGGGTTTTTGTCTATCGCTCCCACTGTGTAGTGCGGAACATAAAGCTCCTCCAAATAAGCTATATCTTCATTTGTGAGCTTTACATCAAATGCACCTGCGGCGTCGTCAAGATATCTCGTCTTTGTCGCTCCTATTATCGGTGCACAAACGCCCTTTGCCCATTGCCATGCAATAGCCACCTGCGACATTTTGCAGCCGTGCTTTTCAGCGACCTCTGCCACACGCTTTACTATCTGCTCGTCATACTTTTCCATGCGGTCATATTTGCCCATGGCAACACGGTCGGTCTTGCTCCTGAGTGAATCAGAACGCCATTGTGGCCTTGCAAGATGCCCTGCCGCAAGAGGACTGTATGGCATGAGCGAAACGTTCATCTGCCTGCATATCGGTATAAGTTCCTTTTCGTCCTCTCTGTAAAGCAGATTGTAGTGGTTTTCCATAGTCGAAAACTGCGTCCAGCCATTGTCCCTCGCCGCTATCTGCATATTGTGGAATTGATAACCATACATCGCAGACGCACCAAGTGCCCTTACCTTTCCTACCTTAACAAGCACGTCAAGAGCCTCCATTGTTTCCTCTATAGGCGTGTCATAGTCAAAGCGGTGAATGATGTAAAGGTCAAGATAGTCAGTACCCAACCTTTTGAGCGTGCCGTCAATCTCACGTTCTATAGCAGCTTTGGATAGCCTGCCCTCGTTGAAGTATACCTTTGAGGCAATTACCACCTTGTCCCTCTGTGTTAGCTTTTTCAGTGCCTTGCCTAAATATTCTTCGCTCGTGCCCTGCGAGTAGCAGTTTGCCGTGTCGAAAAAGTTTATCCCAAGATCAAGAGCGTGGGAAATGACCTTCTCGCTCTCACCCTCGTCAAGGGTCCAGTCATGCATAGTGCCTGCCTTACCGAAACTCATGCAGCCTATGCACAGCTTTGATACCGCAATGTTCGTGTTTCCAAGCTTTGCGTATTCCATTATTCTGCCTCCTTTGTCAAATCCCCAAAAGTCTTTTCACTTCCGCAATGGTTATCTCGTAAGCCGTAGGAAAGGAGTATTTCACCCCTGCCAGTTCCATGGCCTCACGCTGTTTGTCAGTCACAGAGGTGTAAGGATAAATGCCGAACATAAAAGGGAAGAACGAGTATATAAAATCGTGTATATCCCCCTCCGTCATGTCAGGGAAGAAGTGCATAAGACATAGCCGTACCTCATCCAAAGCCTGCCCATACGCCACCTTGAATTCCACCAGCCTCTCCATTCGGCTGTGCTCCTCCATGTCATAGTGGTTCATGGAAAGCAGCTTTAAAAGCGTCCCACGCTGAGAAAGCGAAAAAGCAAGCTCGTGAGCAAACGTCCCCTTGTTCATGACATCATTTTCCTCACGGAGTTTTTTCAGTTCCCCCGTCCAAAGTTCATATTCCCTCTGCATAAGAGCGAGAAAGATCTCCTCCTTGGTGTGAAAATAGTTGTATACCGACGTCCTCGTAAAAGACGTTGCGTTACCGATCTCTTTTATGGTAATGTCCCTGAAATTCATTGTCTGATAAAGCTTTTCGCAAGCGTTTATTATCTCGTCCTTTCTGGCATTAGTCAGCTCCTGTGACCCCTTCGGCATTTTTTTACCTCCCACACTCTATTCTGACACCACGTCAGAATATCCTTTGCACACATTATACCACCATTCTGACACCGTGTCAATAGTCCGCCTTGACTTTTCACCTATCTTTCATCTTTCAAGACCCTGCCAAAGCACATAACAAAAAAGAGCAAGCTCCCCAAGCTTGCTCTTTCCATTTATAAAACCCATATACATAATATTAAATTCCTGATATCCTCAAGATATTTCTGCTCATCTTCCTCAAAAATATCCTTATCCCCCAGGCCGAACACCTTCTGCACAACTTGTCGCGCCGCCATTTCTGCAGTGTATATCTTGCTCTTATCCATTGTATCAAGTCCTTTCTTTTTGTGTTGCTATTATCATACCACCTACCATGGGTAAAATTTCGGATATTAAAAACTTCCGCTATGTCCACATTTTTGAACATTCCGGGTGCTATAATGCAGATACAGACGAAAAACAAGAATGAGAAAAGACCACGGAGGCGGATTATTATGCGTTGTTACAGAGCAAGATGTATACTTGAAGAGTCTATTATCAGAAGAACAAGAGATAATGAAGAAGAGTACGATACATTCTTTGATGAGAAAAACCAGCTTATAAACGAGTTCAATGAAATGGCACGCACCATGCCCAACAGAAACTGTGCCTTTATATCAAGCGCCGTAAAAGATCAGGCGACCATAGGGGTAATGATGACAGACATTGAAGCCGACGTGAAAGCCTATGTAAAGAACTTCTTTTCATTTATAAAGCTTGAGTGCGTGGATATAAGCTTCGAGGAAATAACAGTGGAAACGTTCAAAAGAATGATCCCAAACGGCTATCACGATAATTTCAAGTTTGATGAAGACCTGCTGAATGACTATGAACTGGACGACCTGTTCAGTAACTATAGAAGATCATACATAAGCGAAAATATCACAAAGTCCATTGATAAAAAAGATGCACTGGCTGTAGCAGAAAAATATCTCTGCTCAGAAACCTTTGAGCCTGAACTTAAAAGAATTTTCAGAAAGAACAGCGTCGGTGTAACAAAAGGCATACCGGTACATTATTTGATCCAAAGCGATAATGCCCATAGGCTTGCCGATACCCTTGTAAGCTCCCTGTATTCAAATAACAGACTAGGCTGTGCAAGATATACCGTCCTTGACCTTTATAATTTATCAGCCCGAAGCTCAGATATCCGTGAACTGTTCCGTGTATGCAGCGGTTCTACCATCATAATGAATTGTTGTGGTTTAAAGTGTACGAACAGCGATAATTGTACAGCCGATGAAACTATCCCCGATATCCTCTTTGACCTCATCAATGTCTACAAAAACGAGATACAGTTTATTTTTACCTTTTCAAATGACGGACCTTCTCTCCCTGACGCTGTGGAAGAAAAGCTTGGCGCTATCACATTCGTGAAGCTTGCGGACGATACTGTAGAAAACGAAGATGCACATAAATATCTCAGAAAGCTTTGCAGAGAAGAGAATACCTCCTGCGATAAAGACCTCCTTTCCCTGTGCGCAAAGGATACCCCATATAGAGCAAGCGAACTTATGGGTATGTACGATACTTGGTATTCAAATGTCCTGAAAACAAAAATCTATCCCCAGTATTCAAACTTCAAAAAGCTTTATGACAGGGAAGAAGCCAAGGAGATAAAAGGCTCTGCCTACAGCGAGCTTCAGGAGCTTATCGGACTTGATTCCGCCAAGAGCGTTATCGAAAAGGCGATAACATATTCAAAGGCGCAGAAAATTTTTGCCGATAAGGGCATGAAAGAAAGCCGAACAGCCATGCATATGGTGTTCACAGGCAACCCCGGCACAGCAAAGACCACAGTTGCAAGGTTGTTTGCAAGAATACTCAAAGAAAACGGCGTGCTTTCCAAAGGCGACCTTATCGAGTGCGGACGTTCCGACCTTGTTGGAAAATATGTTGGCTGGACAGCCGTTCAGGTGAAGAATATGTTCAAGAAAGCCAAAGGCTCAGTGCTTTTTATCGACGAAGCATATTCCCTCTGTGATGATCGCTCAGGCTCTTATGGCGACGAAGCCATAAACACTATCGTGCAGGAAATGGAGAACAACCGTGACGATATGGTAGTCATTTTCGCAGGCTATCCAAAGGAAATGAACGACTTCCTCGACCGCAACCCTGGCCTGAGATCAAGAATTGCGTTCCACGTCAATTTTGAGGACTATACCGCCGAGGAGCTTCTTAGTATCGTCCATCTTATGGCTAAAAACAATGAACATAAGCTTGCCGACGACGTTGACGAAACGCTCCTGCCTTTTCTTGAAAGGGTCTGCAAGAAGCCGAATTTCGGCAACGGCAGATTTGCAAGAAATCTTATAGAGGGAGCGCTGTTCGGTCAGGCACTCAGGCTCACAAGGCAGAATTTCAGTACCATGACAATGGACGATATCGTGACCCTAAAAGCCCGTGACTTTGACCTCACCGAGGACGATACCCTCGAAGAAGAGCCAAAGCATATAGGCTTTAACAGATAAAGATATGAGTATAGACCAACAGACCGCTATATCCCCGACCTGAACACCGCCAAGTGCTTCAAACGGCATTATGATAACGAAAAGTTTCTTTCCAAAATAAGAAATAAGCTTGTCTATGAAATGTGGCTCTGCGGACATTTCCATTTAGATCGTACTGTGGGCAACGTGAGATTTCTCTATGACGATATCTATGAGATAAAATAAAGCGCAGGCACTATGGAGCATACGCTCTGTAGTGCCTGCTTCCGTCATTTTTGACCCTCACAAAATCAAGCTCATCAAGCCCGAACAGCCTTGTAAGCTCCGCTAACATTTCCTCACTGTTCAGCGCAGGATTAAGATATATCACAGCCTTGCCGCCCTTTATCTCCACTCTGCCCCGAGGATAATAATTGTACTCTTTCCCATGTGTTACGTTTTTCGGCAGTCCCTCCCAAGTCAGCCTGTGGTTGAAGTTATCCCCCGACTTTGAGTTAAGTCCACTGCCGTCACCAATAACATTTCCCAATTTGTCGCACTCTAACTTCTTTGTATATAATTCACCCTCGATAAGCCAGAATATTCCCTTGTATATCATATTATTCACCTCAATATGATAATACCGTTTCCTATGTCCAAAATTGCACACATAGCCTGTGCTATGATTATATCAGACAAAGGAGGTGAAAGTTATGGCACAATACAATGTACAGTTTTCCATTGACGGCCGCAGAACGCAGGAGATCGTGTCAGCATACAACACCAATGATGCGAGAAAAATAATCGAAGCACGATACACCGGCGCAAAGATCGTTATATGGAGTGTAACAAAGCTCTGATTTGTTCGGTCGACCAGGGGCAGAGTGTAAAACACTCCGCCCTTGCTTGACCGAATAACGAAAGGAAGTGTCTATGGTAACATCAAAATCAGTTGAAAAGAACAACGAAGAATGGTACAACAAAACCGTGCAGATATTTGAACGCTCGTACCGCACAGACGCAAGCTTTGTGATATCTCACATAAAGTCTGCTCAGAAAAAGTTCACCTGCCAAGGCTATCTTATCACAGCCACAAAAGGGAAGCCCCTCAAAGTCTTTTCGGGCGAGAGTGAAGCCATAGAAAAGCAGTTGCAAAACAGCAAGATACCATATTCACAGCTTATCACAGTGCAAAATAACAGGTTCTTGCAAACTGCCTACATAGCCTATACCAAGGATAAACAAAAGCTCACAGAAGCCCTGAACAACAGCGGCTTCACCGCCATAGAAGATGTGGACAGCTTTATGTCAGACTATGACAAAGTAATGATAAGAGTTGCCGAAAACATCTCACAACGGCATTTGTTCGACAGCATAGGACTATGGTAGGGAGGTGACAACATCGTGACGATCCCCTGCGAGCGAAGCCCACCAGATTTGGTGTGCTTGACTAAAAAATCCCCGCCCTTGACTTCCACTTTATGAGTACGGCTGTCTTTAGGAACATTATTAAGTTTGAGATATTGTCATCAATTTGTGCGAGTATAAAGATAATCTTCCATATTTGATATAAGTAACAAACTTCTATTAAATCTCTATCGTCACTTCTTCATATCTACTACTATCTTCGGAACATTTAACTCTAATAGTCAGCTCTTGTTCATCTTCTAGGACTTCATAATAGTGTTTTTCAATCGGATCATAGTCACTTTGCAAAGCCAATGGCTCATCAACTTTTTTCATTACTGCTCCGTTCCTGCAAATACATATATCACACCTGTTTCCGAACATTGTTCTGTTCACACGGGCAATTACTGATATATCATCAGATGAATATATGATATGATTTTTCCAGTCAGAAAACATATCTCTACCAACAAAACTGATTATTACCGCAATTATCAATAAGCCGAATATTTCGATCTTTGACAGGGCACCTTTTTGGTATTTTATTAGCTTTACGATCATCAATGCTATCACAAGGTACGACAGATAAGTGCATAAAAGCAATACGCTGATATGGTCGCTGAATAGCTCGTAATACCTGTTTACAAATAGCAACAATAGAATGAAAATCAGTAAAAATGTATTTATCTTAGTGAGCACATTATATTTTTTCATAAGAACGACCTCTTAGTAACTTATTTTACATAATAGCGCTAATTTTGTTATAATAATTGTATCCTTCTATATATGCGTTTGCTAAATAAGAATCTACTATACCATTAAAGTATGTAGTCATTAATTCATTCTCGGTCAGTTTATTAGGATATCTCGATCCCTGTTTCCAGGTCACAGTTGTTTCATAACACCCGTAATCTTTAAAGGAATGTGCTAGACCATAGTAATGTAAATTATACAAATCACCTTCCGAAGAATCATTACTCCACTTATAGCAATCAAATAAATAGAATCTTATCTTTATTGTTTTTGAACAAATATACCCTGTCACATTTTTCACATCTCCAAACATCATATTTCAAATCATTTGGTTTTGGCTGATATACGCGCATGCTTCTGTGTTTACAACATAATCTCAAGTTAAACCCCTACGGATAATAAATACTGATTGCATCTATAGGTACTTTATATTCATCACAGTTATCTTCATCTTTTAATTCAAAGCATATACCCGATATATCTCGTAATTCATAAGTCGGCACAATATCATATTCACCGGTTTTGATGTCACCGATGTATTCTTTAACATCAGCCAAGGAAGAACCTATACCTATGGTATCATTAAATGTTCCTTTGAAATCCCCATATACTGTAATCTGCATAATAACATTATTAACCAGTAAGAACATCATATTCTTTGTTACAATTTTAATACAAGTTGGTAATACTATCTTCTTATACGCAATATTTTCTAATTGAATAGTTTTTATCAACTTATGATATGTCATTCCCAACTTATATTCGCCTACTCTATTACCTGGAATAATTTTAATATCCATATAAATTCCTCGTTTTACTGCTCGACCCTAAAATTCTTGATTGTTGCCGATAACTATGTGCAGATAATGACACAATCGTTATTTTTATTTATGTCAATAACTCTTAAAAGCTGCTCTGCGGTATCCGGAAGCTTATGTTTTAGTGCCGTGAAATTAAACAGGGCAATGATTTTGTAGTCACTTAAATCCAGAATATCAGCAAAAGCGTCCATATTTTCTCCATACCAATAAGGTAGATGAAAAGCGTATCTCAGGTACTTGTGAAGCTTTGAAGCCGTGTTGATGTCGTTAAAGTCAACGCAGAGTTTGTTTGCGGCACTACTGTAAATGAGCATAAGTTTTAGCGGCAAGTCGGTACATTCTGTCAGACAGTTCAGGGTGGCATTACGCAGTTTGCTTTCAAAACGCATTGCAAGCATCTTTTTTAGGTTGTCTATATCCCCTTTATTTTCACAATTGCAGTTTTGTATTTTAACTATCATATCGCTGTCAAATGCGTCTATCTGGCCTTCTTCAATTGCTTCAAACGTCCAATTTACAAAGTCATCACAAGAAATGTAGTCATTTAACACTGCATATATATAAGAAATCGCTTTCATAATTTGATATCTCCTCAATATGTACAAATATAGAAAAAAGTTTTATAATGATTAAACGTGCCATAAATCAAACCATCGTTAGAATATAGTATTCTATATCCTGGATTTTTAATATTGGATCTTTTCATGGTATAGTCTACTCCAACGTCAGCTTCATACCAAACTCGATTCGCTTTGGTTGGTAAAAGATTATTTCTGTTTTCAAATATATTGCCGCCTAACTTTTTACCTGGTGCAAAATTGTTAAGAGATTTTCCCTCTTTCCAACCTAATTGTTTAGCTTGCTCTTTGGTAATATAATCCTTAGGCAGTTCTCCAGTGTTTCTCAACTGTCTGAATAAACATAATATTCCGTATCGTTTGAATCAAGCTGATTTGTGAGCATATTCCCACATCGACATACAAATCTCATATTATCTCTCCTATAAATTGTATATTTTTAGTAGCTGCATATTCAGCATACAACATTCAAAATTGCCGAAAACAGGGCGTTTGTGACCTCGGTGTATTGGTGCTGGGGGATATTTTTATCCTCGCATATCGCCGCAACTTCGTCGTTCCAGCTTCCCATTCCTGCGAAAACGCAGGCGGACAAAGCGCCGTTCAGCACGTTGTCAAGGCGGTCGGTATCATTCAAAAGACGGTGGGCTTCTTGAAAATCTTCTTCAAAGCCGTGATAGCCGATAGTATTGCAAAGCTTTTGTGCGCTTTGTATCGCATTTTTCAGATCGGATATACATTGTTTGATATCGGGACTGCTTGGGCAGACCTTGTAAAAAAGCGCTTTCTTCACTCCGCTTATCTCACGGTATGTTACATACCAATGGGTGTCTTGCCAAACTCTTTTGATCGTCCAAATGCTCTGTTTGCTTTTGAATTTTGTTTCAAGAAAGCAAATCTTATCAAACTCAAATGCGCTTTCGGGCAAGGCAAGTTGATCGCCGTTTCGGGCTATCGAAACGCCCTGCAAACCACGGCTTTTAAGTTTTTGACAAAAATGTGCAGGGGAAAATATCGTCTCGCCGTCAGCAAAAATAAACCTGGTCTTGTAAAGGTCATCGCAGGCAGGCGAGGGTGTGTTCGTGCTGTTTGTGCAGGACGTTTTTATGATATCGTAAATTTGTATCTCGAAATTTAAAAGCTGTTTCAATGTTGTTCTCCGAGGGCAAAGTTTGTGTTATGATCTTAAACGACTATTCTTCCGGCTTATAAACTTTTACAACCTTATTCTCTTTAAATAAATATATTCTATCACATTTTTCACATCTCCATACATCATATTGAGGATATGGAACATCTAAAAAATATATCCACCCCTTTTTTTCAAATTCAGACCATTCACGATCAGAGTACACATAATACTCTGTATCGTTAGGGTCCAATTGATTAGTAAGCATGTTGCCACAACGACATAAAAATCGCATATACTGCCTCCTATGTATTATATATTACTTTTCCTTCTATTGTCCAAAATTCAATTATGCCTGGAACTTTACCACCATATATTCCTGTTATGCGTTGATATACAATATTTACATCTGCTTCTGTGAGTTGTGCTGGACGTACATCATATATCATTGCATCAGCGCCCTGCTTGTCAAAGGCTTTTCTTATTTTTTTCAAAGGAGTATTCAAATTATGATTTTCAAGTGTCTTCAGCTCTGTTTTTAGACCATCTACTACAAAGTCAGGAGAACTCTGTGTACCTTCAGGTAACACTTCAATTGATCTGCCTTCCTCTAGCAATTCACTAACTACTTTTCTTTCGTTAGCATTTAATCTTTTGGTATCGCCTCTTAATATACCTGTTCTCTTTGCATTTACAACATTTTTTAGTGATCTTTCCTGTTCTAACGACAACTTATATTCAGGCGAATAATCCCATTCAGCCCAACCTTGCTGAATCAAATTGGAAACATTAAACAGCCATATTTGAGCAACCATTTTCATATCATTGCTCCATACATTCCAAGACAGTTCGATGAGTTGAGAGAAGCTCATATTATTTTTATACAATTCATACTCGGAGAACAGCATTGTGGAAGGGTTCCCATAATGTCCGCACAAAAATTGCATTATTTTATCTATAGGCTTTCCGTTTTTTGGATTTGACATTATACCTGCAGTAATCATCTCATTTTCGATTTTCTTAAGGTCTCGATCAACTAAATGTTTCCTGCAAATTTTAACACATTCTATGCCTTTGAGCGTACCTAACTGCTGTATCCAAGGATTTTCAAGTACATATCTTATTTCATAATCTTCTGCATTATTGAAAAAGTCATATATATTTCGTTCATCATTCGATAGAGGTTTGGTTGGATCAAAATCTTCCATATCGTCCAGCCCATCCCCATCAGTATCAGCTTTAGAGGGGTCAGAATTCATATGATGATAGTATTTGAACGTTGAAGGATTGCCCTGCTTTCCAGGTACTTCAACCTTCGTAAGTTCAACATCGACTTCTTCATTGTCATCAAGGCCGTCATCATCCGTGTCAGCTTTCATATAATCGGTATTAACAATTTTGCAATTTGAGCTTACAATAAGTCCGCTCATTTCTTCAATATCTGTAAAACCGTCACCATCAGTGTCTGTTTCTCCAACAAAGGTCTTAGGACCTATTTCATTGCAGCTTTGATTTATTTCAGCAGCGGTTTTAGCAGAGTATACCTTGCCGCCTGTCAGCTGTGCATAACCTATCAATGCAGCTGTATTAAAATCACCAATACAGAAAAAGTAAATAGGTATCTTGTTATTAATTGCAAGCTTAAGAAATCTACTGTCAACTGATACACTGCTGTCAGTAATAAAAATAATTTTAGAGTTATACCCCATAGCCTCATCATTGAGTATAACTGCTGCTAAACCAATTCCATAACTAGCATTAGCAGTTCTGCTGTAATAAATCGGATCCCATTTCAACGCACTTTTGACACTCGTAAAATCGGTGTTCATTCCACCAGCATTCTGGTAGGTCAAAAAGCTCATAATATCTGAATCCGACATTGAGTCTACAATATTACTAACTATAAGTTCATTTCGATTTGCGTTATTAACATTATATATATTTGAACTTTTTGATATTAATACAGTTGCATTTGGAATATGCTGGCCTTTTGATTCGTTTATTTTAGTGTAAATATCTTGCCATGCTCTATACCATTCTTTTCCGTCAACAATCATATACTTACTGAAGTGTGTAGTCTCCACACTTACAGTTGAATTCTCCTCGTCAAGAATGGTATCCAGCTCATCAAAATTGTCATTTTCTTCATCATACCATAAAAACAGTAGGTTGTCAAACTCAGTATCACCAAGCTTAGACTTATCGATCCCCTGCGAGCGAAGCCCACCAAATACGGTGTGCTTGATTAAAAAAATCCCCCGCCCTTGACTTCCAAAGCCAAAGGCGGGGATTACTTTACTATGCCCCTATCCCCCAGGTCGAACTTCCTCATCACAACTCATCGCAACCCCATTTTCATCAAAGCATATGAAAAATAAAACCTCGTCCGACGAGCCTAAAAACCCCGCTTTCTTTTCCTTTATGGTGTATCCGCACTTGCAGTTTGAGTATATTCCGTCATCAGCCTCGCCAATAACGCAGTCAAAATCCCCGTTCTCGTCAACTATCTCCGCCGAAGTCTTTCCGATAAAGTCCTCAGCGTCATATTTTGACGTGCAACTGGCAAGTGTAAGCGTGAAAATGACAGCCGCAAAAAGTATCAAAACGTGCCTTTTCATAAACTCTACCAACCCATGACATTCTGATTTTTTCGATTATATCATATCGCAGTCATACCTGTCAAGATAAAACAAAAAAAGCCCGCAGAAGTCTGCGAGCTTTTTGTGAAGAGAGTATGAAATAGATGAATGGTTTTAGAAGCAATAAAACAAAACTCTTTGTTACTACTGTAAAATATGTAGATTTGAATATCTAAGCTGTTACCTTTTCGTAAGTAATCTTTAGTTATTAAACTTATTTTATTAAATTCATTTCTTTTAAATCAGACTTTATTTTTTCCGAAACTGATAATAGCAAATCATTACCCCAATCCGTTAAACTATCACTAACTGGTTTTTTCAGCAGATTAGATATGTCTGTTTTATATTGGTCTTCCATATCTTTTGATAAAATGATTCCTTCCTCAGCTAGTACATCAGACAATCGTTCAGACCATTTTCTGGACTTGTTTTTGAATTTTCCATTTGAAATGTCGATGCCCTGATTTTGTAAATATTCTGAATACAAGTTTGGATTATATAAATCCTCTAACTCAGATTCTCCACGTTTACTATGCGTGAAAAATCTGATCTTTTCATTTGGTACTGCAAATGATTGTTTTATATCATTTGCAACTGCTTTACCTGCTTCATCATAATCAAGTAAAATAATATAATTACAACAATATCTTTGTATCGAATACAATTCACTTTTTAAATTATTTGTACCTCCAATTGATCTTATTGTAATATCATGATTATTCATACATCTTTCTAACACACGATCTTCACTAAGAAATTTGCCTAATAAAGTTCTATCTGTAGGGCCTTCAACAATAACAATATAATCAGAATACATTAAATTATCTGAACATATAATGCCTAATGTTTCTCTTATTTTATCAATTGATTGAGCTTTTTCTGTCTTTCCAGCATCAATAATAATATTTGATGCTATATTATTACGATTAACAAAAATCGGATTATGCGTTGATATTAATATTTGATTTTTTTTTGCTAAGTCACACAGTACACCATTTATATATCTAACAGCATCAGGATGGAGATGATTTTCTGGCTCATCAACTATAATTAATCGATCTTTATGAGAGAAGACTTGACTTAACATAGCAATTGTCGTTAAACTTTTGACCCCATCACCCTTATTTGAGAGATTCGTCAATACTCCATCATCTATTTCAACATTAATAGCACGTCTAGCCATATAATTCAATCGTTGAAAACGATTAGCCATGCTAATATTAAGATGCTTAACTTGTGGCAAAAATGATTTTAAAGGATCTTTTACTTTGGCTGCAAGCTCATTCAACCTTTCCTGTTGTATCTTATCAATATATTCTATTGAATTCTTGTATTTTTCATCTTCAATACTTGATAACTCCATTTCGACTAAATCTGTAATGGCAGAATAAGCATCATTTTCAGATCTGACTGCTGGTATATATTGAACGTCAAATCTATCACAAATAAACTTACTTATGATTTTAATTTTATCTGATATAGAACTAGCGTTTTTACCACGCTTAGGTACAGTAATTGATAGTGAATTATCTTCTCCTATAGCAATATAAATTGATAGACTACCATTTATATTAGAATGGACTTCCTGAAAAAATTCATCGGTTTCATTTTCCGATAAATTAAAATCAAGTCTTATTGTTGTTTTTTTATCCTTAATCTTTTTTGAGTTCTGATTTGAGATAGGATAATCCTCATGCCAATCATAAATATGTTTTGACACCATTCTCCTTCTCGTTGTCAAAGTCATACCTTTTATTATTTCCATACCCAACTTAATAGCACGTATTATGTTAGTCTTTCCTTCGTTATTTTTACCAATCAAAACAGTTAAATTAGATAAATCTATTTTATACGCATCAGTTATACTACGATAATTAGAAACGGAAACATATGACAATTTCATAAAATTACCTCCTAAATGTTATTCAAAAATAAACTATAAATTGTATTATGCAAGATAGTAATTATATAATCAATAATTCCTAACAAGTATCTTTGTATAACCGCTAATCACAATAGGTTCCATTGTAGCTATCATAAATTATACTGAATTAGCCTGTTGTCATTGTTGAAGACATCACTTGCAAACAGTAAATTACAAAAAGAATAAAAATAATCCTCAAAATGTTACCATGTTACAACATATTTTAAACACTAGTCTAGAACATTAAATATGGGTAAATGTGATGTTTCCTAACGCAGTTGCAAAAATTCCACATGAAAAGCCTTAAACATTTTATATTGTTAGTCCTCATACTTATGTTATTTTATATAATACTATGTAAAATCTTTCGAGCATGCGATAATCAAATGTTATCAGCACCTAACTTGATGATATATGGTTTTATTTTTTTACCTTAGTCTTCAGTATATCATATATGTCAATTTAATATATAAAAAGTAAAAATAAGTGCTTATAATGTCAAAATTATGGCTTTATGTCAATAAACTTTTCTCACAATCAATATTTTTTAGCTAATTGCTTCGCATCGGCCAAGCTATTCTCCAGTGTCTCAATTTAATCTCTAGTAGTAAAATTTCGGGTCACAACCTGCTCTCTTTTATCCTCAGAGCTCTGTATCATAAACCAATGAAAGAACATATTTACTTTCTTATACGGCTAATAGGGTTGTCTGATGTTATTATTAAACAAAAGTCATTACATCTCATTCACACTCACTTAAAAAATACATTTGTAATTCATCAAAATACCTTTTACAACCAAAGCTCTAAAGAATTTAATGCAGACATCTTATACCCATAACATTAGTCCCATGCACATCTTTGATGATGTTGTAGTAATTACTCATGAAAGGTAAGTGTCATTGATCAGACATGCAATTTCTATTGAAAAAAGCTCTAGCTATCTAGCTATTATGAAAATCTTTCATATTTTTCAAGTTCATTTTCCACTTTTATTATCATCACTCAAATTTGTAGCAATCAACAAAACAGTCTTTAAAACGTTTTGAATGTTTTATCATCGATCAACAAGCTCTTATTATGTAGAATGTCCAAAAAATCTTGGTTATGTAGAAGTCGACTACCTCCTTTCAAATATAACCATAAAAAACATATCTGGTTTTATAATAAATAAATTTGCCATAAAACAAAAAAGCTCGTATCCACGAGCTTTTTTGTTTGTATTTATTTTATTGAATCAATATATGAATTAAACATCAAATAGTCTGTTTTTGTACATGGTAAAATAGGACACCCACTGCAGCTGAAATTTGTAATAAACAGACGAAGTCAGTTTCGTCCCCCAAAATAGCAATTATGCTACAATGCACCAAAGATACTACAATAATTCTCGTAAAACTAATTTCGTTTTTTTTAATGATAATACCGTTCTGCACACAGGTTTATTCATTTTGTGACAATCTATCTTACATTTTTGTCTAAATACAAAAATGATTGTGGTGCATTTTTTATACCATAATCTGAAAGATTCAGTGCCTTCTTATAGGATTTAACTCTTCCTAAGCAATACGCAAAGGCCATTTTTTTATCACTATAATATGAATCAAAAAACGACTTTTTAATTCCGGCTCCATCACAAGTCTTTTTCCAAACAAGTTCAGGAGATCCTTCAATCAAATCTATCACTTCAGCTTCTCCTACTATTTTCATGATCGGCGACGTTGAATAAATAACAATACTGTCAATCTTTTTCTTACACTTGACTTTTCTAAATTCATATACTTTTTTTCCTGACATAATATTATTAACGTGTTCAGGGTTAATTGACATAAGAACTTTACACACCCTTACCACCTCCAATTTTATTATACCATATTCAAATTTGTATTTTCAAGTCTATTTGATTAACTTTTCCAAGTCTTGTTTCGCATAAGAAAGAATTGATTTAAAGTCTGACATACTATACACAGCTTGGAAAGGATGTCCATCTTTCCATATTCCCTTATCTTTCAACGTGAAGTAGTTTACGTTATTTCCCGCTCCTAAAGCATGACTATATACTATTTCAAGAACATATAAATTTGATTTTGAATAAAAGGATTCTATATCTTCTAGTGAGAATACGGACTTGTTTCCAACTAAAATTTTATATTGATCAAAAGTTTTATACGCTATACCTTTTTGTTTTATTTTAACGCATCGTACAACCATTCCATATGATGTTATAACGGACTTAAATTGTTTATTTTCACCTTCAAACTTACGATAAATCAATATAGGCTGGTTCTCTCTGTAAACTGGCTCACTATAAGGAAAGAATAAATATGTTTTTGTCATTCCATTTGCAGCTGCAAATTCTTCTGTTTCCTGCTGCGTGTTTTTTAGTTCCGAATAGGGAAACAATTTATCATGCCACTTTGCTTCAATAGGCAACAGTGCAAAATCTTTTTGAGATTTATCTATAAAAGGGAAAGAGGTATACGGAGTAGAAAAATCAATATTTTCCTTACTCCTTAAATATACACCTTCATTGTTTTGGTTATATCCAGTCAATACAAATCCGAACTTTTTAAGCATTTCAATCAGTTTCAGATGTTTGTCATACACTGTTACATAAATTTCTTTATCATCAGATTCAAGCCAATTCCAAAGAGCAATTCCTATAGCTCCTTCTCCCAAACGGTTACCTTGAACTTTATCGGATAACTTTAAGGTGCTTATTTTTAAGCGTTTGCATTCTGGAAGCTTACGCTCTCTCAATTGGATAACCTCTGTTTCATCAAATTTTAGCATCACAAAAGCGCCTAGTCCACTTTCATCAATATATGTAAAAGCACGCTTTCCTTCCTGAGATTTTTTCAAATACCAAATTTCAAATTCAGGATAATCTTCCTTAAGTGAATCAAAGAACGGATCATTGATATCACATTCAGACAAAGCTCTCCATTTGTATGCACCTGCCATAAATCACACTCTCCTTATTATTTTTACTATTTCGTCAATTTTAAAATCATCATCGATCGTCAGCAATTTAATTTTTAAAATTTCGGACAATTCTCTTGCATATTGAATTTCTTCATTTTGAAACGATTCAAGAAAGTTTATGTTATATTTTTTATTGTCACGTTGTTTCAATCTTTTAAAAATCTCACTAGGATCTGACACCTTATTTAAGATCATTTGGGGATTCAATTGAATTATAACATCGCTGTTAATTCTAGAGATTTTGGTTTCACCATTAAGCAAACATAAATGCCCATCCAAAACATATTGATTCACATCATTTAATGAATTTATAGCTTTTATCAAGGCATACTGGTTGCCATCTATATCATTGGTTAATTTATTAGGAGTATATGTTTCTTTTTTATATTCAGCAATCAAGTGACTAGCTGAATAAGTCGAAATATTATACTTATTCAAATCATTGCATAAATACGATTTTCCTGCCCCATGAATTCCGCTAAGAAAAATCATTTACTTTCATTCTCCTTTACTGCGTGTATGTATATCATATATGACAATGATATACATAGGTTTATTTATAACAACGTATATATACCTATCATCATAACAAATTTATGATTTCATTTTGTGAAAATATAAATTCTTATAACAGGTTTTAAATTTCTATTTTTTATTACACCACAATCGTTTGTCACATCAGCTAAAACTGACACGAACGTTATAGTTTTATGGTATGAGATTTATACGAGTTATTTAGATATTAATTTTTCTTAACAATCCATCTAATACTCCCACATCTGCTCTACCATTAGTAAATTAGTATGCCACAATGTGTAAACTTTCCATACAAAGATGATTTACAAAACTTACGGATACTATTTAGAAATATGCCCCCATTTTCGTCTTTATCTTATCATAATTTGACAACTTAAAATATAAATAGTAAAAATAAGTGCTCATAATGTCAAAATTATGACTTTAAGTCAATAAACTTCCCCTCACAATCAATAAAATCCTTCGCCAACTGTTCCGCCTCAGCCAAACTGTACTCCAGTATCTCAAACCCCACCGCAGCAGTAAAATTGTCGATCTCGTCCCGCTCG
>ERZ773195.65-NODE-65-length-100272-cov-17.357963_pt1 | contig 100272 bp, 70 predicted proteins | sample MGYA00580530_ERZ773195 | MGnify/ENA primary metagenome ERZ773195 (study PRJEB29015, sample SAMEA2737751) | human gut metagenome | biome: human gut; feature: human-associated habitat; material: faeces | place: China | collected 2012 ...
ACAGCGGTTATCTCGTTTCCTGCTCTCTCCATGACTTTACAGCAGAAACTTCCGATGCCGCTTTCTCAATGTTTCCGTTCCTGCCGTGCGCGATAGTCGTGTTTGGTCTGTTTTTCGCGCTGGCTGTCACCCAATTTGGGAAAAAAGAAATGAGGTAAGACTATGGAAAAGAAAAAACTTCAATCAGTTAGTATCGCTGCGCTTATTGTGAGCATCCTTCCGCTGGCAGCTCTTGCCCCGTCGTTCCTGCACCTTTCGCTATCGGACGGAATCCGAACCGCTTGGGCCGGGGCCAATATCGTTTTTGTCCTGCTGGGCCTGATCCTTTCGGTGGTATGTGTGCGGAGCAAGGAAAGCCGCAGCGTTATCAATATCGCATCCACAGCGATCAGCGTTTTTTGGGCGCTGCTGATGGTGGGAATTGTTGCGCTTGCCATGTTCCTTACTTTCGTTCAGTGAGAAAATTGCTATGCGGAAAATTATCGGATGCTGCCTGGTTGCTGTTTCTTTGTTATCCTGTACTGCCTGCTCCGGCCTCAATAGGTTAAGTGAAAATCTCAAGGATGGAGCAGAGCAGTTAAGTGACGATGTGGTGATCGGGATAAGCAATGCTCTCATAACGCCTTATCAGTCCTTTGAGGGTAGCCGGACTTCGGACAACGATGCTTTTCGAGCCACCTATAACGCTTCTGTAACTGGATTTAACGGACAGGATATTTTAGTTGCAGACACTAAACTCAAAGAAAATGAGTGCCGTAAAATTGTGATCCGATACAAGTTTGATTCTCTTGATGGGGACTGTAAGCTCATTTACATCTCCCCAAACTTGAAGGAACAAGTGCTTTCTGAATCTGCCAGCGGAAGCGTTACCGTTCAGCTTCAAACAGGAGCAAACTACATCGGAATCACCGGCACAGACTATTCAGGAGCTATCCATATTACCGTGGAATAAGAGGTAGAATGATATGAAACGAATATTAATAGTAGATGATAACACGGAATATCTGGAAATCCTATCATCCGTATTATCGGGTAAATTTGATACGATTAAGGTCACGGGTGTCAAGGACGCATTGGATGTACTTCAAACAACCACAATAGATGCCGTTTGTTGCGATTTTAATATGAAAGATGGAACAGGATTGGATTTACTTGAAAAAATCCGTCAAAATGGTTTAAAAACACCATTTCTGCTTATGTCTGGCGATGACAGTAAGACATTAGAACAAAAAGTCAAACGGTACTATGGTGATTTCTGCTGCAAAACAGATTTTGATTTAGTTAAAAAAATAAACGCTTTAGTCAATAGCTGAGACAAATGTAATCTATTATTTACTGACATGTCGCATTTTTTGCAACGGTCTCGCGGTACCTTTTTCCTATCACTAACATGCCACTGTCTCGTCTAAGCACATGTACAATAAAACTACATAGAACTTTCACATTCGCACGTTGGCCTATGACCTATCGTGCGAATTTTTTCGGTTACGGTTACAGCGGTTCTGACCTTTAGGCAGATGTTTTTTCTAATGGAGAACTCATTATAAACGAATTACCGTATAAATCCGTATCTGCTGTCCTATTTTGGAAATCCAGCTGATTCATTTCCTGTAACATCTTTATCTTAGCGTATTGCTATCCACATAATCATCCCTACAGTTCCAAAGTTTTGCCCAAATTTGCCCTGAGGGAAGCACCTCTCCAGACTTTTCCATCAGTAGACGCAGAAGTCTATATTCGTCCACTGTCAGTTCAGTTTTCTCATCGCATTTACATCCCCCGCTCTTTAAAATCTAGATAATAACGTCACTCGAGTTTAATTCCGTATCAACACTCTTTATGATGCGAATATAATGCTGACTTCCGGGAATCAATTCCAGTTTTTTCTAAACCAGAGCAAGATTCGCCCGAGTAACTCAAAACTCACTTCGTGATTTTTGTTTACCTGGCGATCTTGATGGGGATTTCGCTCCCCATTCCCTCGAACAGTGCACATTTTCAAATATGCAGATTAGCTCCTATAAAAATAGTCGCAGCGTGATTGTCTCCATCACGGAAAATCAGAAACATTTTCTCTATAAAACCTTTCCCCACACAATTCTCCAATTGGCTTATTTATATATATCACTAAATTAGTAGGGGGAGGGATAAAAATGGCAAGACCAAAAAAAGAAAAGGAATTGAAACATCATCATCAGATTATGCTCCGTCTCACAGATATAGAATACGAACTGATTTCAACCAATGCCCAAAACGCACAGCTTCCATTGGCTGTATATGCCCGGAAACAGCTTATGAATAAAAAAGTGATTGTGAAATATGAAATTGTAGCAGATCTTCCAGAAATAAAAAAATTGATTGCAGAGTTTGGAAAAATCGGCAGTAATTTAAACCAAATCGCCCGTTACTTCAACTTTGGCGGTATTCATTCACAGGAAATGCGGAAAGAAATCAACCAATGCATTGCTGATATTTATGAAATGAAATATAAAGTTTTAAAAATGACTGGAGACTTTACTGCCTTTTCATCACCTGCCCAAAATCATTCCAAGGAAAACTCACATGGCAATACTAAAACACATAGCAAGTAAAAATGCAGATTACGGAGAAGCCCAACGCTACCTTCTTTTCCAATACGATGAATATACAAACAAACCGGTTCTTGATGAAAGCGGACGGCTGATTCCCCGTAAAGAATACTATCTTGAAGGAATAAACTGTGATCCTTTTACTTTTGACATAGAATGTAAAGAACTAAATATGCAGTATCACAAAAATCACTCTTATAATGAAATCAAGTCACATCATTATATCCTCAGTTTTGATCCGCAAGACTGTGCAGATCACGGATTGACTGGAGAACAGGCTCAGGCTCTCGGTATGGAATTTGCCAGCAAAAACTTTTCCGGACATCAGGCACTTGTCTGTACACACACAGATGGACATAACCACAGTGGCAATATTCATGTACATATCATAATCAACAGTCTGCGGAAACTGGATGTAGAGCCACAGCCTTTTATGGAACGTACCTGTGACAGCCGTGCCGGATATAAACATCATTTGACAAAAGATTATCTGAAATATCTCCAACAGTCTCTTATGGATATATGCCAGCGTGAAAATCTGTATCAGGTGGATCTGCTCTCTCCTGCTTCCAAGAAGATTACAGAAAAAGAATACTGGGCGTCCAGAAAGGGGCAAAAAGCCCTGAATAAACTGAATCAGGAAATCCTTGCCGATGGTTTAACACCAATGAATACCCGCTACCTTACACAGAAACAATTTATCCGTGAGGCTGTCGATGATATTTCTACCTCTGTCCACTCCTTCTCCGATTTCAAGAGACGATTATGGGAAAAATATGAAATTGAAGTATTTGATAAAAGAGGACGTTTCAGTTATAGACATCCAGAACGTGAAAAACATATTTCGGAGCGAACACTGGGAAACGATTATGGAAAAGCACATTTACTTGAAGTATTCGCAGCTCATACTGTTCGTCCTGAAATCCGCAAAAAAATAATTCCCTCTGAACAAAATCCTTGTCAGAAAGGTTTTGATTCCATGCCTGCCGACTTCCTGAGATCTTCTTTTGAAAAAGAAATGGATACCGAAACACTTAAAATATTATTTATCAAATCTGACCTCCAGCTTGTCGTCGATCTGCAGAACTGCATAAAGGCTCAACAAAATCAGGCATACGCACAAAAAGTAAAAATTTCCAATCTTCAGCAAATGGCAAAGACCGTTGCCTATATAGAGGAACATCATTTTGATACAAGAGCCAATCTACAGAATGAATATGATGATATTACCATACAGCTATCTCAGGCAAGGCGTACTGTAAAAAAAACTGAGGCTGACCTGCATGACATCAATGAACAGATTCACTACACCGGTCAGTATTTTTCCAACAAATCTGTCTTTACTCAAATGCTACAGTCAAAGAACAAAAAAAGATTCCGGCAAGAACATCTAACCGAAATCGAAACTTATGAAACCGCTGCCAGATACTTAAAAACCAAAAACCCTGATGGAAAAATGCCATCTATGAAACACTTAAAAGCAGAAAAGGAGAAACTACTCACACAGAAAAATGCTCAGTATGATACTTACCGTTACTTTAAAGATTACCAGCAAGAGCTGCGTACTGTTTGTACCAATGTAGATACTATTCTAGGAAAAGAACCAGTGAGAACCCAGGAAAAATGGAAAGCATCTGAATTATAGAAGAGTTCATAATATGAAAACACCCCGGCCAGCAACCTTGAATCTGCTGACTGGGGTATCCACTATTTCCTGTTACGCTCCAAATCCTGTAGCTGCTGTTTTCCGCTTCTGGCAGCTATCTCCTTTTGCTTTTGATGCAATTTTCTTAATACGGATTCCCGTTCCTGTTTTTTCTTTCCGGAAATATTATTTATCCTGCCGTCAATCATATTATAGTTTTGTTCTTCTGTCAGTTCCGCACTCCGAAGATACTCGCCATTCTCATAATATTTCTGATACGTTTCCAGCTTCGGCTTTTCTATGAAATTTTCTGAATGTGAAGAGTTAAGAAATTTTCTGATCTGCTGGATTGTCTGCTCATCAAATCCCCTGCTCTCCTGGGAAACAATTTCTCCCTCTTGTGATACAACCAGGTATTGTGCAGAATTTTTGTAAGTATCACTCTCCATCAAAAAGAACTGTCTGCCGTCAATAATAATTTCATCTGCAGCAATCCAGTTTCCTTTTTTACCTTCCACATGAAAATCTGTCGTTTCCATAGACACCATAGTACTGGAAGAATGCAGCCGTATAAATCCTGCAATCGGCACTAATCTCTCTTTATCTATATAATAAGCAGAAACAGTCCCTTCATGATTATACACAATCACATCACTGGTACTCGGGGAATGGTATCCTTTAAAATTCTTCGGCATCTTTAAAGACAGCCGCTTCCAGATAGCTTCTATCGTATCATGTGGAAGAGCTGTTGTCAGATAAACCTGATCATAATACTCTACACGTACAGCAATTCCCTGTTCCTTTATACTCTGATAAGACCGGAAAGCAAGTTTTCTGCCCTGTGCATCCTGTTTCAACTGATAAACTGCAAACTGGTTTAACTTCATTCTTCCTCCTCCGGCTCCTGCTTATACTCCTCCAGATCAATCCTATGATAATCCATATCTGTGATCCGTTTCAATTTCTCAATGGTCTGGAGAACAAGAGAATATATTTCCTGGTCTTCTTCCACATGGGGAATGATTTCTTCAATCCTCTCCATACTTTCTCTGCGGTTTCCTGCATCAAACATTGCCATAACCAACAGCTCGTTTTCTTCAAATTTTACGTTTCTCATAACTCCTGTTCCCCTTTCTTTTTCGTATGCGATTTTTCATTATGTTTTGCCTGTTCCTGTGCCTTTAGCTTTGCCTGACGTTCCCGGAGTGCCTGCAGAACGGATTCCTTTCTGCTGTTATTTCTCTGTTGTGGAATTTCTTGTCTGTCTACTTCATTTTTCTCAATCACCGTCTGTCTTTCCTTGTTTTTCGACAAATTTTTATCAGTTTCCTTTGTCGTTTGATTTTCAAGATACGTTTTTACATCTGTTACAGCCTTTTGTACAAGAGGACTCTCCCTATAGTGTGGAATCAGATCAATCATGTCTGTCCTGATCTGTCCAGCTGACATCAGCTCATACTCTGCATTATCATAAGCACTTCCATCGTGTAAGACAAAACCAATTCCCTTGATTCCATTCATCCGCTCTGCCGGTATTTTTTCATAAACAGCCAGTGCTTCCTCTAAAGTAAGATTCTCATGGTACTCTCCCAACACTGGAAATTCCATACATTCTGCAGCATAAAATGAAATCGTTGCTTCTGTTTTTTCCGATTCGCACCTTATTTCTGCATTGCTATTTCCCAGAACCTGCTCCATTCTTTCTATCAATCTTTTTGCATCTTTTACATTTTCCGGAAGATCATCATTCTCGTCTGCCGCTATTTCCGCAAGCCATTCTCTAATACCATCTTCTTTCCCCGTTGTAAGTGCCGTATATATACTTCTTACATTTTCTTCTCTATCCGTAACAGAATCATCATATTCATATTGGTCATAGTCATAGGAAAACTGATCTATATCGGCAGCCAGTTTTTCCACTTCTTTATCATCCAGATATTTTTCTGCTATTTTCAAATAATCTTCCAGTGTACCAGTTTTTTCTTCCGAAATCGGGTTAATATCCAGTTTCAAGCCGGCTACAGACATTCCAACTTCATTCAGGCAATTAAAAAATGTATCTTCCCTGATGTTTCCAGCATAAGAAAGAACAACATCCAAATCTGAATGATCGGTATATAGTCCTTCTCTTGTCCGGCTTCCATAAACTCGTGCCCCAAGCAGCACCACTTCATTCTCCAATCCCATTTCTTCCAGTTGGGCCTGTGCAAGGCAGAGGACCGTTTCTTCTATTTCAGCACAACTCTTTCCTGCAAATGCTTTTTCCGGTTCAGTCTTTTCTGAGATAAGTGGTGGTTTTGATATTGCCGGCATTTCTATTTCCCTTTTATTAATGACATATTTCCAGTTATCATACTGCGATTCTTTCAAAATACCCTGTGCTTCTATGAGAAGATTCTGAGCAAATTGCAGTTTCACTCTATTATCTGCACCCGCAATAGCAACTGCCAATAATTTATTCCCTTTTTCAGAAAGTCCATCCCAAACCCTTTCTCGTTGTTCTTTGGTCATAGAACTCTTTTCTCTTTCCATCAACTCAAAGCTGATTTCTTTTAAATCATATACGGAAACTGCCTGCTTACTTTTTTCTTGAAAATCGAATACTTCTGCTTCACCAGCTAATCTAATTTCTAATTTAGATAATTCTGCTTCTGACATTTGATCCCATATATCATCGCCATCTGTGTGAATAGAATAAATGTCCTCCACTTTACCTCGATCAGATAAAGGACTATAAAAATACTCCCTCTTTCCTATTGTATATGTAAGTACTCTCGGATTACCATTGATGGAACACTCAAATGTATAAATGCTTTCTCTTGAACTGGAATCATATTCCCGGCTTTTTCCCCGCAGATTGGTCACGGTATCTGCTGTAATATTTTTTTCTTGTTTTGTGTGTTCCATATTCTCCACCTGTTCAAGCAGCTTTTTCTCAGCAATTTCTTCTGCTTTTTCCAGAAATTCCTCACTGTTAATGACCTTACACTCATCAATAGATGAACGAAACTCATCAAGCATGATTTCCTGCAAAGCACTTTTAAATGTCAGTTCGGAATCAGAATATAAACCGCCATCCAATTCTTTATATTCTTCATCATAAAACGTATAGTCATATCCATCCGATACCGTTTGCACATATAAATATTTTCTTTCGTTCTCTAACCAATATGCAGCATCCTTATCACATGTCTGAAGATATATCTGCACCTTTTCCGTAGCTTCTTCGGTTTCCGGATTCATCCATTTCTCACTCGGAGGATTAAAACCAATATATTCCACTTCATCAATACCATTTTCACAAGAGAGCAAATTTCTTCGCATCGGAGGTTTCTCTGTACTTTCTATACCAAGATATTTGTTCAGATGCCCTGGTAACTGATGATATGCCTGAATTGCTTCTTCTATATCCACAAAATACCGGTACTGCTGTCCTGTTTCTGTACCTTCTATATCACTTACAACATAATACCTGCGAATAAATACTTCTATTTTCTCAAGTTCTGCAATCTTTTCACGAACCAGATCAGTAAAACCATCCAGTATTGCCGGATGACTTTCCACTACATAATCAAGATTCGCATTCACCCCACGGTTGATATTTTCAGGCACAAAAATAGTTTCTGCCCATTCTTTATTTTTCCCGGAAAAACGTCTATCCCACGATTTTTCCTGTATTGTACAGGCAAGTATAAAAGAGCATCTCTCCAATCCATATTTTTCAAGAACAGAATCCGCCGCATTACGGTTCAAATGCATACCATCAAAGTTTTGACGGATTGTTTCTTCAATCGCACCTTTACATTCAATATTAAGTTTCCTTGAATCAAGGTACGCATCTGCTTCCCCATGCTCCATTGCATATGTCAGACTATGAATATATAACGGCGAAAAACTTGTTTGTCCATCTGCGATATTTTCCTGTTTTTGATGCCAGTCAATGCCTTTTTCTTTAAAAAACTCTCTGATTGCTTCCATAGCACCCTGATCAAATCCATTCTCTAAATCCTGTGCTACCAGCTCTCCATCTGCATTTAAAATAACCGCCGCCACAGAATCTCCATATTCATTGTGACGCATCAAATAAAATATTTCATTTTCAATTTCCATCTTATCAACCGTATGCCATAACCCCTCATGCTGTTCTATTTCCACATCGGTTGTATCAAGTGTAATCATGGAATCTTCCCTTTTACGGTTCATTTCTGCTTCCTGGATTCTCTGCTGTACAAAATCTGGCAGCTCCTTAAAACCAAAACTGTCCACATAATATGCTTTTGCTTCTCCATTTTTTTGTACCACAACCACATCGCTGACAGAAAGAGAATGTCCGGTATAATTTTCCGGATGATTGATGTTAAAAGTCTGATACAGGCTGTCCAGCGTATCATTCTCCGATAACAACCCTCCATAAATGTACGCATAATCTGCCCCCTCTACATTCATACCGTTCGAAGCCACAAAATCCATTCCCATAAACGCATACTCTCTTCCTTTGGTATTACCGGCAATCTGATAAATGGCATAGCGGTTATCTGTACCGGAAAGATAGAGGGATTCATTTGCTCTGCCTATGGCATTTTCAGTTTTTTTACGTTCCACAGTCAGATCATGCTCGGACATTTCCGACTGGTACTCAGGGATACGCTGCATCCCTCCTGTCATATTCAATTCTTCCCCAATCCTCAAATACCCCTGTTCCGGGATATTCAACGGGACAACAGTCAGGATTGTTGCTGCATGATTGACCGTTACATTCTTTTCAATGGTAAGAGGATAGCCCGGATCATAATCAGCTCCACGCAGCTCATAGCGATAAATCCCCTCTGGAAGTGATTCCAAATCCACACGCTCATTTACAAACAGTGCCGGTACATCAAATAATTCCACTCTTTGGTATTCTTCAAAAGATAACCCTGATGTTTCCTGTTCTGAATATGTTTTTTCTAACGGATGTTCCTTCTGTAAAATTTGAAACTGCTCCGTCATATTTTCGATAAAATCTCCCGCTGTTTTTCTGATCAAATCCATGGATGTACGAAGTTCCTTCATATCTCTGTCACTGCTCCATCCGGCAATATACGGAAAAGAATATTCCGAAGAATCCAGTCCCAAATGCTGACATACAATATAAGCAACACTTTCCGCTTCTACTTCTTTTGTCATTTTGTCTTTTTCAATGCCCTGTTCCTCCATCAGATCCCTGTCATGCAAAAGAGCATGGGTAACTTCATGGATGGCTGTTTTCATGGTCTGGCTTTCACTCATCCCGCTTTTAATTACAATCTCCTTATCCGTATTGTGATAATATCCATGGGATGTCCCCTCAATTTCTGCAAACCGGATTGGTACCGGAGAAACATTTCGGATTGCTTCCATAAATACCGTAAAATCTGCAACTTGCCCTGTCAGATCCGCCCCTCCCAGATCAGGTAAAGGCTCCCCCTCTGTCTGTGAAACATCAAATACAGTAGCCACTTTAAATCTGGGAATCACATGCTCAATAATCTCTGTTTCCGGTTGTCCATTCGCTTTTAATATTGGTTCATTTGTTTCTGGATCAATCTTTTCTACTTCTTCCTTTTCCCTTATCGGGGCGGGAGAGATAATCTGAATCCCTTTCTCCCCACGCAGCACATGTCGGTTGAATTTCTTCTGCCATGCCTGATACCCGGCCACCAGAGTAGCATCCGGTCTTTGCATTGTGATCAAAAGTGTATTGTTAAAACTGTAATTATGGAATTTTGCCATCGTGTTTAAATATTCCCTGTAACGCTCAGATGTAAAAAGTTCCTGAACACCCTGTTCCAGCCGTTCTGTAATTTCTTTCAGCTGTTCTTCACGTTTGTTTGCCATGATTACCTCCTCCTTCTAAAGTTATAAAAATCATCCCGCCACATGTAACCTGCGACGGGATATATGGTTGTTTTACAATTCCTGTCCTCTTCTGTGGGTTTTGGACATTTTCTTCTCTTTCTGTACAGCTTCCACCTGCTTTGCTCTAAGTTTCTGCAAGACAGATGGTTTTCTTTCTTCCTCCGTCATGCAGGACGCATCTGATACTCTCCCTGCCAGATTGGAATATCGTCTCGGAACATCCGCAACTTCTTCATCCATCCCCAGGGTATCCGATGAGCCTTTTCCATCCATATCCAGCAAAATATTTAACTCTGACAGCCGTTCCAGTTTCATAGCCAGTTCTTCTTCTTGAGCAAAAGGATGGGTAACTTCTTCCTTTGCAGTGGCAAGCTGTTCCTGTAGTGTTTCTAATTTTTGCTTCGATTCCGCAAGATGCTTTTCAATATTTCCAAAAACATTTTGAATCCTTTGGACATTTCCCATGGCATCTTTTCCCATCTCAATGGAATAACTGCATTTCCCCTTAATCGTCAGTTTAAACTGCTGGTTAAACACATCATAACTGGAAGACAGGGAGAATCCCTGATATTCCCCGACAACCCCTTCTGTATGGACTGCCTTTAAGCCCGCACAGGCAGCAATCAGTGCCGTTCCTGCTTCTTTTTTGTCAACAAAAGTCTTTCCACCTATAACCATGGAAAAAGCATTTTTCTCCTGTTCTAAAATCGGCTTTGCAGTTTCCAGATCAGCTGCCAGTCCGGAAATACGTTCTTTCATGGATGTAATCTGCATCGGATACCGGTTTGCAATATCTGTCTCCAGCCGATAGATCTGACTTGTGTGGTTTGCCTTCATCAGCTTCAGTTTACTGACTTGAATATCCAGATCCATCTTTTCTTTTATGTAAGGGTTTCCTGTAGCAAGAGCTTTAATCTCCGCATAAGAAAGCGCTGCATCATCCACATCCTCACAGGCACGTACCGGGGATTTACTGGTCATGATCTGTGAAATAAATTTCTGCTTATTCTCTAAAATCTGCCACATATACGAATCAAATGTATTTTCCGTGACATAACGGAAGATCTTAACTTTCTCATTTTGGTTTCCTTGGCGGAGAATACGACCTTCCTGCTGTTCCAGATCAGATGGTTTCCAAGGGCAGTCTAAATGGTGAAGAGCAATGAGCCTGTCCTGTATATTGGTGCCAGCACCAAGCTTCGGTGTAGAACCAAGAAGTACACGCACATCCCCTGCCCGTACCTTTGCAAACAATTCTGCTTTTTGTGCCTCTGTCCCTGCTTCATGGATAAACCGTATCTCCTCCCGTGGAATGCCTTTTTCCACCAGTTTCTCACGGACATCATCATATACATTAAAAGAACCGTCATTTTTCGGTGTCGAAAGATCACAGAAAACAAGCTGTGTTGACTTTCTCTCTGAAGTCTCCTTCCATATGTCAAATACATTTTTTACACAGCGGTTTACCTTACTATCCTCTTCATCCGGCAGCATGTCGTTGATGAGTCGCTGATCCAACGCACATTTTCTTCCATCGTTCGTAATCTTCAGCATGTTATCGTCTTTTGCATCCACAACACCGCCTCTTACCATTTCTGCACGGTCTGCAAAGCTGCTTACCATTTCCTTCTGAATTTCACTGGGTTTTAATACTTCATTGATATATTCTGCTTCCGGCACTGGAAGGTTTAACATATCCGCAGTTTGTACATCTGCAGCTTCTTTAAATAGTGAAATAAGTTCCGGAAGATTATAAAAACGGGCGAACCGAGTTTTTGCCCGGTAGCCCGTTCCCTCTGGAGATAATTCAATCGCCGTAACAGTCTCCCCGAAAGAAGCTGCCCATGCATCAAAATGTCCCAATCCCATCTTCTGGATCGTATCATACTGCAGGTAACGCATGATGGTATATAACTCCGTCATACTATTTGAGATCGGGGTTCCTGTTGCAAACGTCACACCCTTACCTCCTGTAATTTCATCCAAATACTGGCATTTCATAAACATATCCGAAGATTTCTGTGCGTCCGTCTGTAAAATACCTGCCACGTTCCGCATTTTTGTATATAAAAAAAGGTTCTTATAGTAATGTGACTCGTCTACAAACAGACGATCCACACCTAACTGCTCAAAGGTAACAACATCATCCTTTCTTGTCTGGTCATTTAGTCTTTTCAGTTTTTCCTGCAGCGTTTTTTTCGTTTTTTCCATCTGCTTAACGGTAAACCGGGTACCATCTTCCCTTGCCATATCCTCAATCGCAAAGGTAATATCTGCGATCTGACGGTTGATTGTCTCAATCTGCCGTTCTTTTGAAAGAGGGATTTTTTCGAACTGGCTGTGCCCGATAATTACTGCGTCATATTCCCCGGTTGCAATTCTGGAGCAGAACTTTTTTCGGTTTGCCGGCTCAAAATCCTTTTTCGTTGCCACAAGGATATTTGCCCCTGGATAAAGCCTTAAAAAATCATTGCCCCACTGTTCTGTCAGATGGTTTGGCACAACATACAGATTTTTTTGTGCAAGCCCCAGACGTTTACTCTCCATACCAGCAGCAATCATTTCAAAGGTTTTCCCTGCCCCGACACAATGAGCGAGCAAGGTATTCCCTCCATAAAGAACGTGAGCAATGGCATTTTTCTGGTGGGGCATCAAGGTAATCTCCGGTGTCATGCCGGCAAACTGAATATGGCTTCCGTCATATTCACGGGGCCGGGTGCTATTAAACAGTTCGTTGTATGTCCTGCAAATATCCTCCCGGCGCCGTATGTCTTTAAAAATCCAGTCTTTAAATGCTGATTTTATCATTTCCTGCTTCTGCTGAACCAGCATAGTCTCCTTTTTATTCAGGATACGTTTTTCTACGCCATCCTCCATGACCGTATCATAGATTTTTGTATCTTTCAGATTCAGGGCATCTTCCAATAAACGATACGCATTCGCCCTGCCGGTTCCATAGGTTGCCGTAATCAAAGGATTTCCAAAATCCTGTGTTTTCCCCGAAATATTCCATTGTCCATTGATCTTTGCATAAGTGACATTGATAGATTTTCCCAACCGGTATGCTGGCGTATGGAAAATCTCAGCCATAAACCGATTGATGTATTCTGCCTTGATCCATGGAGCACCCAGACGAACCTCTATCTCCGACGCATCCAGTTCTTTAGGCTGCACCCTTCTCAATGCTTCTGCATTGATCTGGAAAGATGGATCATGTTCTGCAGATGCTTCCGCCATCCGCAGTTTTTCACGAACATTCCCGGAAAGGTATTCATCCGAAGTCTCCCATTTCCCATCTAAAGGATTTTTAAAGATTACACCTGCCAGTTCTTCTATCACTGTTTCTTCTGAAGAATCCATAAGCTGTGCCATAAAAGGAATATCAACTATTGCTTTCTCACCGATACATACAGCCAATGCTTCGCTTGCAGTGTCTACAGAAGTAACAGGTTCCGCACGTTTGATCGTTCTTTTGGTAAAAATATCCGCTTTCCGTTTCAGTTCCCCATTCTCATCCAATATCTCCAAAGAAGATAAAAGACAATAACTGCTATCCTCATTAAATGCTCTGCGGTTGGCATTACTGCTGATCAGTCCATACTGGGAGGTAAAGCTGTCATATGCTTTGTTCAGTTCTTCTTGTACCTTCTGGATTTTCTCTGTCCCTTCTCCATCCATCTGCAGCTCAATCAATTTCTGTGTGATGTTCCGAATCTCTATCATTCCAAGGACACGCTCTGCGGTCACTTTCGGCAGCTCCACCAGATTCATTTTGGAGTTCTCCCGATAATAGACTTTTCCCTCTATATTTGTAAAACTGAAATTTTTGACACTAAGATCAGCAGGGACAGAGACTGTCTCATCCTCCAGTTCGGAATCTTCCAATTCCCTTTCTTCAATGTTGCCATGAATATGGCGGACAGCCTCTCTCAACTGATCTTTCAGCCTTCTGTCAGGGAGGGCTTTTACCGTAACCTCCTGTTTTCCATACTGGGTGCTTTCTGTTACAAACTCTCCCAACACCATTTCCGGATGCTCTGTGAAATAAGAATTAACCACATAACCCTCTGGTGTCGTTCCAAGTTCCACCCACCCCGGTTTTTCCAATGATATACGGTCACGTTTCTGAAAAAACAGGATGTCTGCAACAACTCCTGTGTTCGCATTTCTCATAAACGCATTATTTGGCAAACGGATCGCACCTAGAAGTTCTGCCCTGTTTGCAAGATATTCCCGTACTGCCGGACTCTGCTTATCCATAGTCCCGCTTGACGTCACAACTGCAACAACTCCTCCCGGACGTACCAGGTCGATGGATTTTGCCAGAAAATAATCATGGATCATAAAATTATAACGGTCATATTTCCGGTCAGTGACTTTATACGCACCAAATGGCACATTCCCGATCACGCAGTCAAAAAAACTCTCTGGGTACTCCGTCGTCTCAAACCCCTGGACTGCGATTTCATTCTTCTGGTATAACTGCTTTGCCATTCTTCCTGAAATACTGTCCAGCTCCACACCATACATCTTTGAGCCTGCCATGCTCTCCGGAAGAAGCCCCATAAAGTTTCCCACTCCACAGGAGGGTTCCAGGATATTCCCATTCTTCAGCCCCATATTTTCAAGTGCTTCATACATTGCATGAATGACTGTCGGGGAAGTATAAAAAGCGTTTAACGTAGATGCCCTTGCCGCCTCATATTCTTCTTTGGTCAATGTATCGTATAATTCCCTGTATTCTTCTGCCCAATCTGAATTTTCTTTATCAAAGGCGTTAGGGATACCTCCCCAGCCAACATATCTTGACAACACTTCCTGTTCCTTGGGCGTTGCAAGTCGGTTTTCTTCCTCCAATTTTTTCAACAGATGGATTGCTTCCATATTTGCTTTAAATTTTGCTTTCGGACCGCCTGCACCGAGATCATCATCGGTAATACGGAAATTTACCCGTTCCGCTTTCCCTTCCTGTTTTTCTGGCTTCCATTCTACAGCATTCCCTTTTACTTCCGTTTCCCCCGGAACGATTTCTGAACCATCTGAAAAGTCCTCCAACGGAAGATGACTTTCCTGTCTTTGTGCATTGATCTCCTCTGGTGTCATTACTACAGAAGTCAATTTTTCAATTTCAGATTCAAAACGGTAGCGTTCATTTGCTGATATGCGTTCCATCACATCTGCGATAAGCTGCATCTGTGCCGGCGAAAACTCCGGATTCAGTAACAGCGTAATATCCATCCCATTTTCTGCCGAAGAATAGATTACATCCATCTGCTCAGGAGAAAACTCATCAAAGGAAGTCCCTGCCTTTTCCATAGCCTCTAAAACATGTACATCTATTTGTTCCTCCACGCTTTCATAAAATCCCGCATCGGTATCCTCTGTTCTATCTGCTTCTTCCAGCCCTTGTTCTCCGTTTAGTTTTTGTTGCATCTCTGGTTGAACTTTCGGCGTTATTTCAGGTTCCGGTTCTGATTTCATAAAATCAAACAAGTTCATCTGCCTGCCGGTTCCTTCTATTTCTATCTCCTGCTTCTTCTGTGGAAAAATCGTATAAGTTCCTTCTATGTACTGATGAATTTCTGATAAAATCTGCACACGGTTCTCATATCCATCAAAATCCAACGGAAGCTCGGCAAGTGCGTCATCCATGCCTGCAACAAGCTGTTCTGCTGAATCTGGATCTTCCAATATCCCCGGAAGTTCTTCTCTTGCCTTCTCATAAAAAAAATCTTCTTCAAAGGGACGCTCTATCTCTTCTGGCAGGCGGGCATAAAAACTGATCACACGGTTTGCCATCCGTTCCCGTTCATAGGAGGGCATCCTTGTATAATCCCCCGCTTTTAAATAGCTGTCATGATCGATCAAATACTGGACACGTTTTGCAACCGCAGGCCACTTTAATAGAATGCTCACATCTGGATTTCCATAATCCCCCCGTTCCAGTTTCACCCCTTTTCCGTTGTATTCTGCATGGGAATGATCCGCACCGCTGAGTGCATGGCTCTGTCCTCCAATCCCATATTGCTCCTTAATAAACTCCGCCTTTTCTTTTTCTGATTTATCCTGAATAAAAAAGGCATAGGTTGTCAGCCTTCCATCCGAATAAGTCCCGCCACGGGAAAGGAAAGCATCTATTTCATCCTGCGTGATAAAAATTTCATGTTCCTGCCATTGAAACCCTTCCCTTGCCTGATAGGGAACCGCTTCTTTCGCAAATTTCTGAAATTGTGCAGATACTCTGTCCGGATGGTAATAATGGAAACGCATAATTTCTTTATCCATTTCATATGCTTCTGCAAGTCCTTCCAAACGTTCATTAAGGTCTGTAAGAAATTCCGGCTGCTCCAACAAATTTCCGATACGCTCAACCATCTCTGGAAAACCGCCATAAAATATCTGGTTATCTTCAAACACAAGTTCTGATACGCCTTCTGCCATATCACGCTGCATATACGCCAGTACCTCTGCATGTTCTTTGACTGCATTTGCCCTGGCAGCTTCCAAAACAGACTGTGGTGCATATTCACCCTGGCGTAAAAGCTGGTGAATCCGTCCGGAAACTTCCTCCCATGATAAAAAAGCCTTATCCAAGATCTGGTCGTGTATGGTGTGTCCAACTGCAATCTGCATCCCCAGTTCATCATACCAGACAGAATATTCTTTCCCGCCTATCACAAGGCCAATACCGCCCTCACCGTATTCCCTCCGGACAAATTCTGTGTATTCTTCCGGTGTCTGTTCTATCATAAAATTATAAATCATACGAAGATGGCTTCTATCTTTGTTACCGCCCTTTCTCAAAACTTCATCCACCACATCAGAAGGAACGGAAATTTCTCCGGCATATAGAGCTGCCTGCCGTTCTTCGATAGATCGTATCTGCTGTTTTACTGTAGGCAGTTCAGGCAAAGATAAAGCAGAGGCAATTTCTTCCTCTGCTTCACTCAAATCCCGTTCTGTTGTTTCTTCGATTAACTGTACACCAATTCCTTCAAGATGCTCTCTTCTGCCATCGCTGTCAGATTGTTCATGTGGGCTGCCCACCTCATCTGATCCAGTTCTTTGTCCGGTGCCGGATAAGTCTTCAGGAGATTTTCCATCAGGACTTCCATCCTCTCCTGTGCTGTTTTCTCGATCTCCATCAGGTGGCTGTTCAGCTTCCCGCTCAGCAGCATACTCTGATACCAGTTCTTCTTGTGTTCCTTCAGATAAGTCCTCCGAAGCATCCCGTATTTCCCGATGGTCGTCGGTTCTTCCTCTATGGTCAGGTTCGGAAACAGATAATCTCCTTTGCGATGATATGTCAGTTCCATTCTCTTGTTCTCCTTTCTCTTTACTTTCACGAATTAACGTGTTGAATTTCTTATTGTTATTATACACAGGATTTTGCGAAAAAGCAAGCTGTTGGGACAATTCTTCCTGATAAAATTTTCTGACTGTCCTTCCTATATCCCTCAGCACGGTTTCTGCCGACTCACAGACAGCATTTCCAAGGAATGCCAGTACCCGCAAATCATTAAAGTCTGTAATCCCTACAAAATCCTCTGCTTCCAGATATTCCATCGGCTCAAGACCACACCGCCTTGCTAATGTATAAAAAAGACTGTCCACCATCAGGTTTCGGAAATTCACACGGATAGAATCCGCATCCATCTCCTCCAGAAAACTGCCTTTCACCTCATAAAAAAGTCCGTCCATAGCTTCCTCCAGATTTTCCTCTGTCATTTCAGAAGCTACTGCAAGCAGGGCATCTCCAAGCCCTGTTGTATCATATCCTGCCACCCCATAAGCGTCGGTGAGATATTCCAGCAGTCTGCCTTCATACCGTTCTTCCATCTTCCATAGATATGGTGTCCTTCCTCCCCTTACCATATGGGTATCTTCTATATCAAATACATAGCGGAGTCTCTGTCTCGGACCAGTATCGTCGATCAGGGCTATCCCCTTCGCCCCACGGTTTACCCACCGTCCCATTTTCTCATTCCATGTTTCCAATTCCGCACAGGCAGTAGCCTGTGGATGCTGTGCGTGGATCAAAAGATTATCTGCAAAAGGATAGCGGTACAATTTTGCCGCTGTATCCAGATACGCCATCCAGTCTCTTGGAGAACTTGCCACATCCGAAGCGGTTTCTTCTGCTAAAACCCTTATATCATTTATTTTTGCCATATATTCCCTTCTTTCTTTTTGTTTTTTCTCCTGCACCCGTTGACTATATAAAGAAATTTAGTTATAATTTTGTTATAAAGAAAAGGAGGTGCAGGATATGCCAACCATTCGTTCCAGTGCTGATCTACGGAACAGCTACAATGAAATTTCTACATTTTGTCATAATTATTCCGAACCGGTATTCATCACCAAAAATGGGAAAGGTGATCTTGCAGTCATGAGCATCGAAGCCTATGAAAATCTGGTCGGTAAGTTTGAGTTATACGGGCTTATCCAGGAAGGTCTTACCGATATTGCAGAAGGTAAAACCCGCCCGTTTTCCGAAGCCATGTCTGATATAAGGAGCCGCAGGAAAAGGTGAATTATCACATTCACATCACACATACAGCGGAACGGGATATGATAAGTGCTGCCGATTATATTGAATTTACACTCAAAAATCCGGAAGCCGCTGACCATCTGCTGGATACTGCAGAGGAAAAGATCAATGCCCTTTCCCAGTTTCCGCAGAAATTCCCATTGGTCGATGACCGCATCCTTTCTTCCTGGGGGATTCGTTTTACCATCGTAAATAACTATCTCGCTTTTTACCGCATTTCAGAAACAGAGAAACTGGTAACTGTTGTCCGTTTTTTGTATGCCAAAAGTAACTGGGCATCCATCCTGAAAACAGGATTCCCATTACAATAAGACAAAACAAATGTCTCCGCCCTGACCGGCGGAGATTTTTATTCCCTTTTACTTTTTCCTTTGGGAAATTCTAGGTGGAACTCTGCCTTTCCATCCTTCGTTCCCATAATCAGATACGCATTAAAGTATCTGTCCTTTTTGACAGAATACAGATCTTTCACAAATACCCTGCCTTCTTTCAGAAGTTCCGCTGCCATACGTTTATCCATTTTTTTCCTCATGCTGGCAAGAAAACGGTTTTCTTTCCAAAGTGCAAAGGAACAATCCCGACTGTCACAATAAAAATTATGTTTTCCTTCATAAACCGGACTCTGGCATACAGGACAGATACCGATTGCTTCTTTGTCCTGAAACTGTCTGCGTTCTTCTGAAGATATGCTCCTGCAGTCCACAAGAATTTCTTCCAGAAGCTTTATGATCCCCTCCATAAATCTTTCACTGTCTGCCTTGCCTTTTTCAACCGCAAGCAACTCATTTTCCCACTGTGCTGTCATGGCTGCTGATTTCAGTTGTTCCGGCAGGATAGATACCAGTTCCCTTCCTTCCATAGTAGGAAGAATCTGCTTTCCTTTTCGGACAGCATAATGGGAAGATACCAGTTTTTCAATGATCGCAGCCCTGGTTGCCGGTGTGCCCAGACCTTTTTTCTCTGTTTCTTTTTCAAAATCTTTATTTCCGGCAGTCTCCATTGCTGCGAGAAGTGTATCTTCACAAAATGGCTTCGGCGGTGCTGTAAAGCACTCCTTACATGCTGCCTGTATCTCCGGGAACACATGACCTTTTTTCAGATATTCCGGGAATATTCCTTCTTCCTCTTCATCCTCTTTTTCTGCCCCTGCTGATACTTTTTTCCGAAAAGCTGCTTCTACTTCTTTATATCCCATCTGCTCTGTTCTTTTTCCCTTTGTATGAAACTCATGTCCGGCACAGGTAACCGTAATTTCTGCCTGCTCATACTGGAAATCTCCTGCCACAGCTTTTAACACCTGCATGGAAGTCAGATATAAAAGACTCCTCTTCTTTTCCGAAAGCCCTGTCCACTCTGCTTTCATTGCCTGCTTTGTCGGCAGTATCGCATGGTGGTCTGTAACTTTTGCCGGATTGACCACACGCCTTACATCCGCATAAAAGGAAAAATCAAGAAATTCTTCCATCATATCCCCTGCAAGTTCCAGAAGTGTTTCCTCCATATCACTGGTCACATACCGGCTGTCTGTCCTCGGATAAGTAAGCAGCTTTTCTTCGTACAATTCCTGCAGCGTGTCCAGTGTTTCTTTTGCCGTATAACCAAACAGACGGTTTGCTTCTCTTTGCAGCGTTGTCAGGTCATATAATTTCGGCGGCAAACCTCTCTTTTTTTCACGATTTACCTCTATGACCTCTGCGGATTTTCCACTGCATAATGCAGCAAGCTGTTCTGCTTCTGTCCGGTCTTTGATACTTTCCGAAACAAATATCATATCTCCAGCCATCAGCCTGACCTTATAATAGGTTTCCTTTACAAAATGCTCGATCTTTTCCTGGCGTTCCACCAACATGGCAAGTGTCGGCGTCTGCACTCTTCCAACCCGGAAAGTTTTGCCATAAGTCGTAGTAAAAGCCCTGGTTGCATTCATACCTACCAGCCAGTCTGCTTTTGCACGGCAGACAGCCGCCTCTGCCAGATTTTGATATTCTGTCCCGTTTTTCAAATGGGCAAAGCCCTCTGAAATGGCAGCATCTTCCATAGAACTGATCCACAACCTTTTGACAGGAAGCTTACTGCCTGACAATTCATAGACTCTCCGGAAGATTAGTTCTCCTTCCCTTCCTGCATCACAGGCATTTACTACATATTCCAGATCTTTCCGGTTCAAAAGCATTTTTAATACCTCGAACTGTTTCCTGGTACTTTGTGATACCAGAAGTTTCCAATTTTCCGGCAGAATCGGAAGGTCCTCAAACCTCCACTTTTTATACGTTTCCCCGTAAACTTCCGGCGGTGCATATTCTGCAAGATGCCCGACACACCAGCTTACGATGCAGTCTCTTCCCAAAAGGAATCCATCCTTCTTCTGATAAGCTCCGATCACCTTTGCCAAAGCCTGTGAAACACTCGGCTTTTCTCCAATTACCAAATACATAACATATCCTCCTTCACTAAAATAAGGGCAGCCTTATTGGACTGCCCGTTTCCTGTCATTCCATATCCTTATTCATCCTCATCTTCATTGACCGTTTCCAGACCATCCCCTATTTCAAGGTTTTCACTGGGTGCTTCCTCTGTTTCCTTTTTGGAACGTATCTTCAGAAAATAAAAACCACCAAGTCCCAGGAACGCTACAAGACCGATCACACCCATCATGTTTTTACTGCCATCCTTCTGCGGCTCTTCTTCCTTCGGCTTTTCCTCTGGCGGCTGTTCTGTTTCCGGAATCACTACACTCGGCTCTGTTTCTGGTTCCTTTTTCTCAGATTCGTCTAAAAATTCCTGCAGGTCATTTTCATCAATCGTAGAAAGCATATAAACATTCTGTGTGTTCTGTGCCTTGTCTACCACCAGATAAAAAGTGTTGTTATTGGCTGTACGGATTGTATAAAACTCTTTGCTGGAATCCTTTGTGATATGGTCTACGACTTCTCCATTTCCGGGTACAGAAAAAGCATCTTCTGGTGTAACTTCCTCTTCTTTCACAACTGGTTTCTCTTCTGCCGGCGGTGCTTCTGTCTGCTGTGCCTGCTTTTCTGCTTCTGCGACTGCATTTTCATCCACATTCGCATATGCGGTCACTCCGTTTGCCCCAAACAGACACGCAGCCGTTACTGCCATAAGAACCAGTATCTTACGAATTTTCTTCCATTTCATATCCTAAATCCTCACTTTCTGATGCTTCCTGCACCATTTCTTCTTTCTCCTTATCCAGATCCATTTGATCCGGCACCTTACCTTTTGCGATTACAAGGGAACCCTCCTGCAGTCCGCAGAGCAGTTCAAATAATTCCCTGGGCGGAAGTTTCATCCCACGGATACTTTTGATGATCTCCATATCTTCATCCTGTTTCTGCATTGCCTGCACATTCCTCAGATGCTCCTGAAGCTGTGAAATCTTTTCTTTTGTTTTCTCTGTTTCATCCAGATAGCGTTTTAATTTTTTGTTCACTGTACCCTTTCTCCTTTCCATCATGGCAAACGTCCGAACGCCATGAAATGCTGTTGCCAGTAAGACGTTTCAATACTGGTATATTTAATAGGATCGCCACAATGGATCATCATGCCGTTTCCTACATAAATTCCCACATGGCTCGCTCCCGGCGTATTGTATGTACCCTGGAAAAAGATCAAGTCTCCCGGCTTTGCCTGTGAGGAAGGAACCTGTGCACAGCACCCCCGCAGTCCGTCTGCAGTCTGCCGCCCTACATTCCATCCATTCCCGCAATTGTTGATCACCCAGCTTACAAAACCGGAACAGTCAAAACTGGTACTCGGTGATGCACCTCCCCATACATACGGGTAACCGAGATATTTTTCTGCTTCACGGATCATATTTGCAAATTTTTCATCCGATAATGCCTCCGGCGGTATTTCATAACCAAAGCCACCTCCGCCAGATGGAAGGGACTGAATATCAAAAAGATAAGAACGGTTTCCATAGGTGTGATTGTAGAGGTCATATCGCTCTTCTTCGGCATCTGTCATACGGTTTCTCAGCACTGTATCCAGATCATGGTTGGTAAGGGTAACATCCATACGGTTAATTTCATGTGTCTGCGTCACTTCCACCTCCCGGTTTCCATTATCGTCTGCAATAAAGGCTTCCCATGTCTGGTGTCCATGTGCAGACGCCGTTGCATGATCGCCATAATAAACATCGAACTGAACACCGTACTGGTCAAAAGCTCCTGTATCCTCTACGGTGTACTCCACTCCATTCATCACAACTTTTGTCCCCATAGGTACAAATGGATTGGATGCATCCACTGCAATCGTATGGTTTGCTGTAGGATAAACACCGCTTGCAGTTGGTCCGCCTGACCACTGACCACAGCAGATGGAACAATTACAATAACCGCTGGTCACTACATTTCCAAGGGATTCTCCCACCCGCACTGTCCTTGTTTCTGTCACAGTTTCCCTGTGCGACTGTGTACGGATGGAATATTGTTCTTCAAATATCTCCTGCAGCTCCTCTGCCACCTGAGCATAGGTAAATTCACCATATTTCACTGTAAAATAGGAAATCAAATGATATGGGTTATGGCTGATCTCATCAATGTTATAACGGTATTCATCGTGTCCCTCATGGCGGTTCTCCATGCTGTTGATCTGTTCATTCAATGCCGCTTCCAATGCCGCATAAGCATTTTCCACTGCATAAATATCAGCATCCGTGCTGGCATAAGTTGTCCCTACAAAAGTAGTTCCAAATCCCTGTATCCCTGCCCCGCAGCTTGCAAGGGAAGTAGACATCAGGGCAAATAGAAGAGCAAAAATACCCAGTCCCACAAGCAGACCGCTGTTCCTTTGGAAAATCTCTTTCGCTACCTGTCTTGCCTTTACTGTCATACTTTGTACTGCTTTTACTGTATGTGCGGACTTCTTTCCATCTTTTGCAGCTTCATAGGCTTCTGTAATACGCCGCTTCTGCCAGAATCGTTTTATCTGTGCTTTCTTCTTTGCTTCACTCTGTGCTGCTTTCCCGGACATCCTTTCTGCTTCTTTTCCGCCCTCTGACATTCCAAAATGAAGAGTCTTCGGTCTGCCCTCCGGCATCTGTTTTTCCTTGAGACGCCCTGCATAAGACGAATGCTTTTTTCTCCTTTCCTGGGCATTTTTCAGCACTTTTGCCGCCTGCTCCGCTGCAAGTTCACTTTCCATCACACCCTCTATTGCTGTATTATCAGAAGCATCTTCTTTGATTTTTCCACGGAGCTGTGCCTTTGCCGCCATTGCAGTCACACTGGCAGCTTTTTTTCCGATCCCTGTTCCTGCACCTTTTACAAAACCTGTATCTTCATCATCAAAGGAAAGACGGCTGCCTTTTTTCTTCCCATCTTGTCCTGGATGTTCATGGGATTTTTCTGCTTCCTCTCCATCATTCGAAAAATTCTTTCCTTTATTAGAAGCCGCTTTCTTTCCTGCATATTCCTGAACCAGACGTTTTTTCCGGTTATGAATAACCGCTTCCTTTTTCTCCTTATATTTTTCATCAGAAATTTCTTCTGTTTCCTGAAACTGTTCCATCCGTCTGGAGCTTTCTCTTATGGATTCTTTCTTTTCCTTTATTTTTTGATCCGATACAGGCTTTCTCTGTCTCATTTTGGACAAAGAAGAAACCGCCCTTTCAGGCGGTTCGCACTCTTTTTCCCTGTACAGTTTTTGCGTTTCATGTTCCTCTGGCTTCTGTCCGTTTGTTTCCTTTTCTCTATAAAGTCTCCTTTTTCTATTTGTGGAAATTTCTTTTTCATCCCCAGTATCCGATTTTTCCTCCGGAGATCGTATTTTCGGGGGTGCTTCTGCCTTATGGCTGATTGATGTCAGGCTCCCATCTGACAGACTTTCTTCCATAAGTCCATCCCTGCTCATTTTCTGAACCTTTTTCTCCCTGGCTCTATATTCCTTCCCTGCCATCTGCATTTCCCCCTCTCCTGTTGTCATTAATCTGCTTCGCTACAACCACCATCCTTCCATTCTTCTGTGAATACTCACAGGTTGATAACGTCAGAAGCTTCTCACCATACTCCGCCTGGCAGTCTGTCTCATAAAGGGAACGTTCCTTACATTCTGAAACAAAAGCATCATACTCCTGCTTTTCATCCGCTTCGGCAAATGAATAGTAGGCAAAGCCACTTTTGGTATAAACCGATGTAGAAAATGCCGCCATGATTTCATATTTCTCATTCCCATGAAGTGTTTTCAGGGAAATATATTTATGTTCCTGGTAGAAATCTTCTGATTTATAATCCTCCAACGCCGCAAACATTTTCCCACTGTTCATGTGATGACCATATATGATCAGATTGTCACAGGCATCCGGATCACAATGCTCTGCTACAAATAAGGAACCATTTGCTGACCATTCTCCATAAAAATCACGCTTGAGATAGTAGTTCTTATCCTGTGGGCGGTACATAACCGGATAATCAATAACCGTTCCCTCTACCGCAAGCCACGCAACACAATCGGGATTTTCTCCGTGCAGGGCAAGCAGTCCTTCATCCACCGCTTCTATAGGATTGCCCTTTTCTTCCTGAAAAGGCTCTGTCCTTGTCGGCTTTTCATAAATATTCCGTATCGTTTCATAAATCTGGTTGTCCTTTTTCTCTTCCATATACATCCCCATCAGGGAATAAATACTAAGTGTAAGCAGCACAATGGAAGAAAAAAGAAGCAAACCAGCCAGCCACTTTTTCATTCTGTATCCTCCGCTTTGACTTCTTCTGTTTTCTCCTGCTTTTCAAGGTCAGACGGTCTGGTTGTCATATAGCTGTACAGCTTCAATGACTTGTCGAAACGGTCAATAAATGGAATGATTACATTGCCATAAAAAATCAAGCCTTCGCCCTCTCCGCTGTTTGTCACATAGGAAAGCTGATGTGGGGAAATATTAAGCTGTTTTGCAAGAATCTGTCTGTCCCCTGCAGCCTGATTGAGCATATAGATAAAGTCACTGTTTTCAAAAATATTTTCAATTTCCCGGCTTGCCAGCAGGTCTTTAATATTCTGCGTGATCCCAGTCGGGATACCTCCCCACTTTCTGAAGCGCTTCCAGATTTCCACGCTATATGCTGCAGTCTGTTCTTCTTTCAGAAGCAAATGGAACTCATCTATATAATATCTGGTGGACTTATGGGCACAACGGTTGATCGTTACCCTGTTCCAGACCTGATTGTGATAGGTAATCCGCCGCTTTTGCCATATCTCCCGATATGGTAGTCAGGACGGATTTTCCCCCACGTCGCACCGTGCGTGCGGCTTTCGTCGCACACGGCGCTCCATCAATACGGATTAGTTGTTGCGTGTATGTGAAACTACCAGTTTTTCCCTATAACTTAAAATCTTCTTTTGCACTTGTTTTTCATAATCACTGATGTCCATGCCCGGCGTGTTGATTGCCATATAGCATTTCTTGTGTACTGATATAAGGTTGTTGACACGGTTTACTTTATCCAGCGGAAGATATGGGTTAATTCTGTGGGTGTATGGAGCATGGTCTATCAGCCATTTTCCGCAAACCCTGCATTTGAGCTGGTCACGGTTCAGGGCGTATGCCTTATTCATGACAAACTCGAAATTGTTCAGATAGCCCCATTTACCCTTTAGTACAGCGATTGACGCATTTTCTGAATACACATCATCCAATCTGGCTTGTATGCGCTTCTTCTTAGTGCGCCTGAAATTGATTTCCCGTCCTTCGGCAGTATAGGGCGTTTCTTTTGGATTTTTCCCTCTCGTTTCCTGCCAGTTACAGAACGTGAGCGATGTAACTCCAACATAGATGTCACGGTATTTGACAGAAGGTATCTTTTGCCTGTAATTCTGGTGTATTCGGGGAAGGTTCTGCGTATCTTGAGCTCGAATCCATTTCCCTTTATACTGTTTGAGCCGGCGGCTCGCTGCAAGTTGTATCTTTCTGCCATATTTGTCCATGCTCACGCTGACCCATGTGCAGCATTGATAATACTGGATAACCCCCCGTATCTGGCTGTTAATCCGATTGATTTCATCAATCAGCTTTTCACGGCTTGTATCCCGTGGGATTTTCTTAATATTATCCGCTATCACATCAACTTTGCGTTTCAGTCTTTCTCTGTCCGGCTGTGTTCTGGTAACATAACCATGTTCGCCTTTCCCCTTTACTACCTTAAACTCGTATCCGAGAAATGTGGCGTGTTTCTTTCTTACATCCGTAATCAGTGTTTTCTCTTTGGATAATGTCAGCTTCATCTCTGTTTCCAGAAATTCCTTTAACGATGATTTCCAAAATTCAGCATGTTCCCGGCTATCTGTAATAATTACAAAATCGTCGGCATACCTCACTAGGAATCCCGGCACCAGTCTGGTCTTTTTCAATGCCCTTCTTTTTGCGGAATCCTGATTGTATTTGTGGGTGGTGTTTTTCAGTTCCCACTGTTTTGTTACCCATTCATCCATAATGTCGAGATAGACATTTGCAAGCAGAGGGCTGATAATCCCGCCCTGCATAGTGCCTTCTTCATTTACTTCACATTCATCAAGAACGCCTGCTTTCAGCATTTGTTTGATGATTTGAAGCACACGCCGGTCTTTAATTCCCAAATGATATAGTCTGCGGAGAAGTATAGCGTGGTCGATATGGTCGAAACATTTGCTAATGTCTCCTTCCACAAACCAGTAATAGCCTGTGTGGAAAGTGATGAAATTCAGTCTTTCCAACGCCATTGCCGTATCCCTCATTGGGCGGAAACCATAAGAATGTTCAAAGAATAGCGCTTCTACAATGGGTTCCAACACGATACGCATACATTCCTGTACAATGCGGTCCCGTATTGTAGGAATACCTAACGGACGCTTTTCCTTTTTCCCCGGTTTGTCAATATATTTCCTGCGTATTTTCTGTGCTTCAAATTTTTCAAAAGCTCTCTGGATGTCGTTAATAACCCATCGGTAGGGTTTTTGCAGATATTCCCGCCGCATGGTCTTGTTATCGACACCGGGAGTATCACTCCCATGATTGCTCTTGATATTGTGAATTGCAGTCACAATCGTTGTTTCTGCTGACATAATTTCCAGTAAGCCTTTGAAGGCAGGGTATTTCCCTCCCTGTCTGGCTTTCCTGCTTTGTTGATACAATTCGTCTAACAAAGTGCGTAATTCAGTTTCAGTTTTTGGGCAGTCGAATTGTTGTGCCATACGCACCACCTCCTTCCGAGGTTGTGTTTCTGGTTTTAGTCAGGTTTGCCTACGGCTTCCTCGACTTTCTGTTCACATACGAATCCATACTGACTATGCCCCTTCGCTCCACTCCCATTACAGGAGCTTCATCACTACTACGGGCTGATGCCCCGTGGATTAACAGGTCATTTCCTACCTGTGCGGCAAGGGTGACACCTTACTTGCACCGGCATATACCGGAGCGCCGTCCACGGTTCCTTTGTTCCCTATATTCTAGCTTTACATTTAGTTTTAGCCCGTCCCTCTGACCCGGCTGCCATCACTGGCTTGTGTGATTGATTGCCAGTGACATTCGACCATTCCGGTTTTCTGCCGTTTTCCACCAAGACATATTTCAACGGCGACAGCACCCCACATGGGGAGGATGGCTGTATTATCATCCCATCGTTTACGAGCCTTACACTCAGGACATTTGTCGATTGCAACAAAATATACTGGACATGACTAATTTATAGCTTCTTGCGGTTATCCAAACTGTCTCAAGCTTCTTTCCCGCTTTTCACCGAGCTTCGTACAATTCACCTGTCACAATGAAATGCACGTCGGAGATTAGAATTTTTGTAACCCGTCACACCGGGTCAGACAGGAACTTCCCCTGTCAAATCGAATATAGAGTTCAGATTTCATTAGAAATCTGTCTTGCTTTGTTCCATATTTCTATGGAGATTAACAAGAAACAAAGCGCACATCCTGTACAATGAGCATCCCCAGTTTTTTAAGCTGCTTGCCCAAGTCTTTGATGTCAAAACAGACAATCCGGTTATTCAGTTCCACATTCGTCTGATGGTTAAATACCTTTAAGGAACCATTGACGTAAATCTCCAATGCAGTCGCAATCCTCTGGGCCTGCACTTCTTCCTGTTCACGCAGACAACGGTACAAATCTCCCAATACCGGCATATTTTCCGGAATCGGATTTTCAAAATATTTCTGATAGACAATGGGCAGGCAACGGTCAATGACTGACTTTTCTTCTGCTTCGATCCCGTTCCTGCTTCCCATGATCAGCTCGCACAGGGAGAGGATGAAATCACTTTTTACCCCTAATGGGTTATCATCATCCGAATAATCCATATTGATGTCCATAGGGTTGATGTAATCGTGACTGGTAGAAGAAATATGGATTACCTGCCCTCCCAGTGCATGGACAAGTGGATAATACTCACCCTCCGGATCTCCGATAATAATGTCATCCTGCGTAACAAAGAACGCATTTGTAATCTCACGTTTTGCAGAAAATGACTTTCCGGAACCCGGCGTACCAAGGATCAGTCCATTCGGATTTTTAAGTTTCTTTCTGTCCACCATGATCATGTTATTGCTGAGTGCATTCAATCCATAATACAGGGATTCCCCTGCCATAAAAAGCTCCTGTGTAGTAAATGGAACGAAGATTGCCGTAGAAGTTGTCGTGAGTGCCCGTTTGATCGGAACATGGTTCACACCAAGGGGAAGGCTGCTCATCAGCCCTTCCTCCTGCAGATAATCCAGCCTCCTTAACACGCAGTTAAATTTCTGTGCAATTCCCGCAGTCTGAAATACAGCATTTTCAAGCTCCTGCTTTGTTTTCGCTGTATTAAAAAAGAGCGCTGTTACAAGGAACATACGCTCATTTCTGGACTGGAGATCTTCAAGCAGCCGTTTTGCTTCCCCTCCATAGGTATTGAGGTCGGAGGGGATGATGTCCATATCATACCCGGAACGTACTGCTTTTTTCTGTTCTTCAATTTTCATACGGTTAATATCTGTAACCTTACTTTTCACCAGCTTGATTGCCTTCATCTGGTCTACAGACTGCACATGGAGATTGACGATCAGGTTTTTATCCATATCCAGAAATTCTGCAAGCATTTTATCAGTCAGCTCCGGTGCAAGGATCTGAAGATAAGATACCGCCCCGATGGTGTTCCCCATCTGGAATGTCTTTCCATCCTTAAACACAAAACTGGTAGGTGCGATAAAGTCCTTTGTCCCAAGCCCAGTTTTTACGAGCTGGCTGTAATCAAACCGGAACGGTACATTATTCTCCGGATTAAAGGTTTCATAGAGAATTTGCAGCCGTTCCTCTCCATTTAAAGGATAAGCAGTCACGCCAAGCACCTTGAAGTTATTCAGAATATCTGCTTCGATACGCTCCAGCTTTGGCTTTGCTTCACGGATATTCTCTGCTTCAATAGAAAACGTGATATACTTCGTCTTGACCAGACCATTATTCCCTTTTGCCAACTGGTTCTTTAACATCTGTGCATATTCCATACGCACTTCATCAAACTGGTCATTCTGTGGCTGGATACGGATCACCTGTTCAAATTCCTTCATACTGCTTTTATGGTTGATAAAAGAAAGCTGGAAATGGATTGTGCTGTCAAAATAATTAAGGAAGTCACACCAATTCTCAAAGATTGCATTTTTATCCTCATTCTGTGCCAACTGATAATTCAAGTCGTAGAAACGGATACATTTGGAATAAACCCTGTCCTGAACCCGGCAGATTCCATCCTTCCCCATTTCTTTATATGCAATAGTTTTCTGGACAGACAGGCTCTTCTCTCTTTCCCTTTTTTGGGAGGATTTTGTATTTCCCGCTGTTTTTTTGCCTGCCGGCTTTTTCTGTTCCAAGGGATAGTTTCTTCCGCCTCTCTTTTTCTGCCGTTTCAGTTGTTTTGCTTCTTCCTTTGCCTTACGTTTCTCCCTTTTTCTCTGCTCTTTCTTATTGATCTTCTCCCACTTTAAATCCTCTTTTCTACGGAGTTTCTCTTCTTTTTTAAGTCTTTTTTCTCTTTTTCGGAGATGCTTCTCCCGTCTTGTCATGCTTCGTCCCTCCCTTCGTTTTCCTGTTTTCTTCCATATGGTCCGGCATTCCCCCTTCAAATAGATTCACGGTTTCGTACCTGCGGACTGACGGCCGCAAAATTTTTACCCGGATGATATTGGATAAGATCTGTTCCAGGTGCATCCCATCCTTTTCGTACATGGCAAACAAAAATGCCGGGAGCATCAAAATCACCATGCCTGTGGCGGCATTGCTTGTCCCAAGTGTGTTTCTTGTAAGAAAATAAAAAGGGATGCCCAGTGCTGCCCCCAGCAGGATGCAGATAATCTGGCGTTTTGTAAGGTTGAACGCCACTTTATTTTTTACTTTTGTCAAGTCCTTTGGAACCTGCACATAAGCCATTTTCAATCACTTCCTTCCATACAACTATCCTTTGCCATTCATTTTTTAATGGCTGTTAAAAATACTCTTACTCAGGCTTCCTGTTTTCATCAGGCTGAAACATAAAATTACTGTATATGCTGCCACCCCAAAAAGTGCCGAGCTTAGGTCACCAGACATTTGCAGACCAGATACCAGTACCGCATAAATTCCAACACAAACCATCATCAGAAATGCCTGGAATGCAAGTGCAAACAGCCCCCGGAAATAATTTAACCCGATCTGCCCCCATTCCTTATTGGACATAGTTGCAAACGGGATTGGTGCAACGGAAGTGTAGAGGTAAATTTCAATCATACGCCCATACATGATGACCGTAATCACAACAGACATAATCTTCATACCAAAACTGACAATCAGCGTTTCCAGTGCCAACACAACAAGATCCCCAATCTCCATCGCTTCCATTGTTGTCTCTATATCCGCAATCGCTTCACTGATGTCAATGGCTGTATCCCCGCTGATCACCCCGGCGGCTGAGTTGACCACCGACTGCCCTACGTCAAAAACAGCCATTGTAATAGTAAACGTATTGCTTACCAGATACACAGCGATCCACATTTTCACAAAATACTTGAAGAACATCCAGGTATCAATTTCGTGCATATTGTTGCGTTCTGTCAGCATGGAGATCAGTTCATAACAAAGGACAAATGTAATGATCATCCCGGCAATAGGAATGATCACAGAATTTGAAAGCCCCTGTATCATGTTAAAAATGCTGCTGTTCCACCCCTGCGGTGTCTGTCCAACCTGAGCCGCTATCTGTCCCGTTTTATCATTTACATCCGTAAACATGGTGGTCAGGTTGGACTGTACCATACCAGTCAGTAATTCCCTCATCCACTCCTCGATTGCTTCAAAAATACTATCGAACATGGATGTACTCCTTTCCTTTCAGATTTATCCGAATAGCCCGGAAAGCAGCGGAATCAACTGAGTTCCGATAAGGATAACCCCGCCTCCACTCATAAGCTGCTTGATTCCCTGTGATTTTGCACCCGGATTATCGTTGCCGTAACCTTCCATCAAGTTAATAACACCCCATACACCTAAACCTGCACCAATCGCCACAACAAGCGTCTGCAGAATGGTAATTGCTGAACTAAAAAATTGCATATCGTTACCTGAAATCCAGATTATTCATGGTTATTGCACAGGATTAAAAAAGCCGCTGTACTCTGCGGCGACTCTGTCTCTGGATTTCTTTTCCTTTCTTATTTTTTGTAATTCCTGTGCTTATGTTTTTATTTTTTCTTACAGGCTCCGCCCTGACTGGCGGACGAAAATGCTGACATGTTCTGTACTTAATCTTCCCCATCATCCTCCCACATCTCAAATTCATCATTGACCGTCATTACAAGCTCGTGCTTTAAATCTTTTTCCACATCATAGGTATTCCTCTTGTCAAAATCTGCCAGTTCCCGGTACTGCTTATGTTTGGTTATGTCAAATTTATCACTAAAAAACGGACGCACACCACGAAGTTGCAGGATACATTTATTTCCGTCCATTACCGCCAGTTCATCCCGGCTCATCAGTTCTTTTCCTGTTTTTTGGTAATTCAGACCATAAGATCGGCTTTGCCCACGGGTATCGGAAGTATTGTACAGATCAATGGTTTCCTTCCCCAGCGTTTCCGAAATTTCCTTTAAAGTAGAACCTTCCTTTCCTCCCAGGAACAGCATCGTATCACAATTCCCCAGAATGGTTTCTGCAGCATCCTTATAAATTGTCTTTAACTGGCTTTGTGACTGCAAAATAATAGAAGCCGATATTTCACGGCTTCTGATTGTGGCAATCAACTTATCAAATTTTGGAATCTGACCGATATTAGCAAACTCGTCAAGCAGAAGCCTGACGTGATAGGGAAGCCTTCCCCCATGCACATCATCCGCCCGGTCACATAATAAATTAAATAACTGAGTGTACATGATTGCTACGATAAAGTTAAAGGTATCATCCGTATCAGAAATGATTACGAACATCGCAGTACGCTGATCCCCCATCATATCCAATTCCATCTCATCATAAGAAGTCAGCTCTCGCAGTTCTGCAATATCAAAGGGAGCAAGTCTTGCACCGCAGGAAATCAAAATACTTTTTGCTGTTTTTCCTGCCGCCAGTTTGTATTTTTTATATTGGCGTACTGCAAAATGCTCCGGCTTTTCCCTCTCCAGTTCCTCAAAAAGTTCATCCACTGCATTTTTAAATTCTTCATCATCCTCCCTTGCTTCGGAAGCATTGATAAATTCCAGTAAAGTAGAAAAATTCTGTTCTTCCTCCGGTGCTTCATAGTAAATGTAGCCGATCAGGGCACAATACAAAAGCCTTTCGGCTTTTATCCAGAAATCTTCCGAAGATTTTTCCCCTTCTCCTTTGGTATTTGCAATGATTGTATTTACCAGTTTCAGAATATCCTTTTCGGAACGGATATACATAAACGGGTTATAGTGCATACTTTTTTTGAAATTGATCGTGTTCAGTACCTTGATTTTATAGGGTTCATACACTACATTCCCCTTACTGTCCCGGACAGGCTTCCCATCTTTCATTTTGGGGGAACCTTTCTTGAGCATTTTCCCACACTCTACCAGGATCGTGCCCTTCGGATCAGTGACCACATAGCTGACGTTTGGTGACATCTGCATCAGATTCGGTTTCACATAAAAGCGTGTCTTACCACTGCCGGAGCCGCCGATCACAATCACATTTTTATTTCTCGCATACTTCGGATGTTTCGGACGGCTGTTCATGGTAAGCCTCTCTGTCTGTGTAAGAAGTACGTTGTTTTCAAAAACAGGATCAATAAACGGTTCTATGTCCTTTGCCGTTCCCCAACGGGCAGAACCGTATTCCTCTCCCTGCCGGAACTTCTTTGCATTTTTCCCTTTAAAATACACAACCAGACGGAACGCTGATGCTCCTATGATACCTACTGTAATATCCTGCAGATGCAGGCTCGGAAAAGGATTCTGAAATGCAAGGGAAAAATTCAGAAACAAATTCATAAGCTTCCTTACCATACTGTCCCCTGTGCAGTAACGGTATAACCAGGCTTCCTTTTCTACCAGATAAAAAATGATAAAATAGGGAAAATTCCTTATGAGCAGCGTTTTCATATCAAGCCTTCCAAACTGCTCTTTTACTTTTCCCTGAACCATGGCAAGCCACGCACTTCCACCGGTCTTTTCCGAAGGCAGCTTTCTCTTTGCTGCCTTCCCCTCTCCGTTCTTTCTTTTTAACTGCTGTTTTCTCATCTTATAGGCTCTGCCCCCTGTCTTTCTGTTTTGTTTTTTCTCTCTCACGCTGTTTTGCTGCTTTCTCTTTCGCAAGAGACAATCTTTTGCGGATGGAAACCCGTTTGTTCTTATTCAGTACCACGCCGCTGTATTCCTGGAATGCTTTTGTCATAACATCCACATCTTTCGCCTTAAAAAAGACCATATACTTTGGCGGTTCAACAGACTTATCTTTCCTCAGGCTGTAATCAATCCCGTATTTCCGGGCAACTTTATCAAAAGATTTGATATTATTGTCCGTCACTTCAATATTAGTAAGCTGGCTTCCCTGATCCATCAGCTTTTTTAAAGTCTGCTTTCCTCTTACCGGGGCATTTTTTTCAGCCTTCTCCTGTGCTGCCTTCTCTGCTTTCTTATGTTTTACCTCCTGTTTATGCTTTTCCCTGTCTGAAAGATACTTCCGCATCAACCCTTTTAAAACATCCGCCGTCATTTTCGCACATCTGGTACATAAGGCAATCGTTTTCTGATTCACTTCTTCCTGCATCTTATCTGCCGGATTTTCCGGCTCCCTCCTTTCTCGCAGCTATATCCAGACAGGTATGTCACTGCTTTTTCATTTCCATCAAAAGTTTTACCATGCAATAACCGATACACGGAAAATGTTTCCCGTATGGGCAGAAATCGCAATTCCCGGTTTTCTGCTCTTTTATATCTTTTTGTCCTTCTGGAAGCAAATAAAAGCATTCTTTTCTGATACATCCGCCTTTCTTTCCGCCCCACCAGTAACACCATTCGCAATCTTCCGGCTTATCATTTGCATACTGCGGGCTACCCATCTTTCCACTTATCCTTTCTGCTCATCCAGCACCTCCATTAAAAAAAGGCGCATACAGACTTCTCCTGCCTATATACGCCCTTCCCGATCATTCAGTTTTCTTATTTTTTCTTACGTTTCAGATACCAAAGGGAACTTCCTGTCCCCGCACCTGCCAGCAGCAACAGGAACATCCAGACAAGGGGGTGTCTGTCGTCTCCTGTCTTTGGAGTATCCGGGACTGGTTTTTCCGGTTTTTCCTCATTTGGTTTTTCCGGTGACGCTTCCTTCTTGTCTTTCATAACAACTTTCTGGATTTCTCCTGTATCTTCCACCGTAAATCTCACATCCTCTGCTACAAGATAGCCCTCTGGTGCCGCTTCCTCATGCAGTGTGTATTCACCGATTGGAAGTTTTTCCATATAATAAGCCTTCTCACCGGATGTCCAGCTTTTTACGGTTTTCCCATTCTTATCCAGGATAGTCAGCTTTGCTCCCGGAAGTTCTTTTCCAGTTGCAATGTCCTGTTTTGAAATCTCTACCTTTGTCACATCATCCTTCATTTCCTGTTTCTGCACTTTTGCTGTATTTTCAACAGTAAATGTAATGCTCTCAGCAGTGACATATCCATCTGCCGGTTTTGTCTCTGTCATGGTATAAGATTTCCCAACTGCCAGCCCTTTGATCACATGTGCTTCTTCTCCTGAAACCCACTCGTCTACCATGTTTCCATCTTTATCCTTCACACAAAGATGTGCCCCTGGAAGCTCTTTTCCTGTAGTAAGGTCCGTCTTTGTAAACTCCATTGTGGTCGGCTCATTCTCAAACGTAAATTCATAGCTGACCTCTTCCTGTCCGGCTCCTGCATATGTAAAAGTAAAATCCTGTTCTTCCTCTGTTGCCACAAATCCCTCTGGGGCAGAAAGTTCTTTTACATAATATCTTCCATCTACCGGCAAGTCTGCCCTGAATACGATCTGACCTTTTTCATCCGTTGTCTTCTGCTCGATCAGGCTCTCTGCTTCCATCAGCACATTGCCATCTTTATTTTTGATGTCATCTCTGGTATAAAGTCCGAAAACTGCTCCTGCAAGGACACGTTCCCCGTCTTTTTCTTTCTTGAGGATAGATACCTGAACCTTCTGGCGTCTGTTCTGCCACTCTTCCTGAAATGTAATTACCGGCGTATCCTGATCCCGATAACTTAAATCCACATATCTCGGTTCTTTATCCAGTACAAAACCATGTGCAGTTTCTACTTCTTTCACATAATATCTGCCTGCCGGGAGATTTTCCATCTGTGCAATCCCATTATCGCCTGTAACAATTTTTCCTACCAGTTCATCTGCTTTAAAGTAATCCTCGCTGACACCATCTGCCGCATGAATATCCTCTGCCGCATAAACCTCAAATGTTACTTTGCTTAAGTTTCCGGAAATATATTCAAAAAGATGTTCCACAGCTCCTTTTACCTGATCCAGAAGCGTAATTTTATCAAGAAACTCCCCTTTTTTGTTGACGATCAGAAGTCCCGTAGGCACTTTGTCTTTCATTTCCACTTTCTGAATTTGAGCAGTATCATCCACCGTAAAAGTTATTTCTTCAGCTTTCAGATACCCGTATGGTGCAAATTCTTCCCGAAGTATATAGTTTTCCCCCACAACAAGACGTTTGATACTGTGGGGTTTCCCTTTTTCCGAAGTCCACTCATCCACAATATTTCCATCTTTATCAATTACTTTCAGGCTTGCTCCATCCAGTTCTTCTCCTGTGGTAATATCTGATTTTGTAAACGCAAAGGCTGTCGGTTCATTTTTCTTTACTGCTTTTAAAGTAACTGTTGCAATCTCCTGTCCCTGATAAGAAGCATCAAACTCCAGAATTTCATCAGAAGTGACATACCCAACCGGAGATTCCAATTCTTTTACAAAATACTTTCCAAGCGGAAGATCCAGAGTACAACGTGCAAGACCTTTTTCATCAGAGGTCATTTCCTGCAGAAGTGTTCCTGCCTCCACGATTACCTTATCATCCGCCAGAATATCATTTTTGTTATAAATTCCGAAAACCGCCCCAGATAAGACCGCTTCATTTTCAGCATCCTGTTTTTCCACTGTAATTTCAACTTTCTGCCGTTCATTTTTAATGGTCACTTCCTGCTCAACTACCGGCGTATCCTGATCCACATAAACAAATGCAACTTCTGAAGGTTCTTTGTCCGTCACGAATCCGTCCGGGGCTGTTTTCTCCATTACATAATAAGAACCCAGCGGAAGATTATCCAAAGTTGCTTTTCCATCTTCCCCTGTTTTCATTACACCTACAAGAGAATCCTTTGCATAAACAAGGATACGGTTTCCATCGGAATCTTTCTGGAAATCCGGCGTAAAAATATCTTCTGCCGCATATACTTCAAATTCTACATCTGCAAGATATTTTTCTTCATACAGGAAATCCTTGTCATATCCAGCAAGCATCTCTCCTTTTTTATATACTGTGAGTTTTCCTTTTACCGGATGGTTTTCATAAGAAACTTCAATCACTGCATCGCCGCTGACTGCATCCATCTGGTAAGCAGTATTGGAATCCACTTTGATCTCCACAAAGTTTTCATTTATGGTATAACCGTCCGGGGCTGTCACTTCCTCAATACGGTAATTTCCAATTTTAAGATTCTGAGGAAGGATCAGGTAGCCCTGACTGTCAGTGAAATAGGATTTATGGATGGTTGTAACCGGATAAGTCGTTACCTGTTCCACATACTTTTTATGATCCATGTCATAAATTTTAAATTCTGCACCGGCAACCAGTACGGGCTTCTTCGTTTCATCGTCTTTTTTGATGATCTTCAGCTTTGCTGCAAATTCCTTATCCAGAAGCACTCTCCATACCTGCGGCTCGTCCGGATGGTTTTCATGGATCGTCACCGTAAAATCCTGAACCGGCGTATAATTATGTGGTGTGGTAGTCTCCCTCACAATATAAGTTCCATATGGAAGCGGAATGCTGCAGGCATAACCCTTTTCATCCGTAAACATTTCTGTTGCCCCATCTGCACCGATCACAACAGGTTCTGCCGAATCAAAGTCATAACTTCCATCCGGTTTCTCTTTCAGACTGCTTTTTAAGTAAGCCGTAAAGCCTGCTCCCTTTAACAGTGCTGCATCCGTATCCCCGTTATTCGCTGCTTTGATGATCTGGAACGGCTGCTTCATAACCTGTTCTTCCGATTCCACGTTACGCTCAACTGTTTTTACCGTGTCGCCTTCATAGCTGCAGTCCACTTCATACTCTGTTTCATCCAGAAGATAGCCTGCCGGGGGAGTGATCTCTTTCACAAAATACTTTCCTAGATACAATTCCCCAATCTCTGCCTTTCCCTCTTTGTCTACGTTAAATGCTGCCACCTGTGTTCCGGCTTTATGAAGGACACCGGTGCTTCCATCCGGATGCACAATATCCTCTCTTGCATACAAACCATAGACAGCACCTTCAAAAACAGCATCCCCCTGTGGTGTACTGCCAGTCTCTTTGTCTTTCTTTACCAGAGAAATCCGGGCATTTACACGTTCGTTTTCAAAAATATGGGTAAAGGAAATCGTTTCCTCCCTGTCATTGGTATAATCAAACCTGAATGTAAATACTTCTTCGCTGTTCCTATAATATTTTTCAGGTGCTTGAAGTTCTTTCACATAGTAGGAATGATTGATCGGCAGTTCTGACTGATATGCCCCATTTCCATCTGCCCCTGTTGTAACCTTTTCAATCAGCGTATCTTTTGGGACTACCGTTTTTCCAGATACATCCTGAATATCCTCCCCGGCATACAGACCATAAATTCCTCCGGAAAGCGGATTTTTCGTCAGACCATCCTGCTTTCTGACAGAAACATTTGCTCTTTGTCGTTCATTGACAAAGGAGACACTTCCAACTGCCACTTCTACATTTTGTCCTGAATAGCTTAATGTAACGGTTTTCGATTCTCCTTTACAGACAAAGTTTTCCGGTGCCTTTACTTCCGTAACCTCATATGTTCCAAGATGCAGGTTTTTCAGGACTGCACTGCCATCCTCCCCGGTTGTAAGGTTTTCTTTTACAAGTTCCTCTTTTTTATAAATAAGCGTACCGTCTGCCGCTTTTATATCTGCTCCAGCATAGACGTTGTAAACAGCACCTTTTTGTCTCTGCTTTGTATAAGTAAACACCACTCCGTTTTCCGTAACAGAAGCCCCTGTCAGCACCTCACCTTCTTTATAGACAGTAAGATCTGCAAGCTGCTCTTTATCTGTCACAACCTTATTTGTAGGCTTTCCAATCACCAGATTTATCCCATATGAAGTTCCATCCAGAACATAACCAGCCGGGACAGAAATCTCTTTTAAGTAAACGGTTTCCTGTGTCTTTTCAATCGTGATAGAGGATGCACCTTTTTCATCTGTTGCAGGCATTGCAGTGATCAGGTTTTTCCCTGCCTCATCCCTGTAGATTCCATAAACTGCCCCCTTTATCAGTGCATTGCTTCTACGGTCTTTCTTTACAATACTGACGGTTGCCATCTTTACCCATTCCACTTTAAAATCTACATATTTTTCATCATCCACACCTTCTCCAAATACCAGTGCCAGATCCTGTGTCCCCGAACCGGTTGTGATCTTATAAGCCGAATAGTCTTTTGTGATACTGCCCTTCATAGTTGCAGACCATGATCCTTTCACATCTTCTGCCTGTGTCAGCGGCGCACTCAGATAAAACTTCGTACCACCGGACACTTCCACGCTTTCTCCTTCCTTACTTGTCTTCCCGGTTGTCACATTGTGGAATTTCACACCTGACGGAAGTTTCATGGTGATCGTCTGCTGTGCATCTGCACGGAATGTAACCTCTTCTGTCCTCTGTCTGTTTCCCTCGATATACGCTTTCACATTTCCATTGGAAAAAGACATTTCTACATCTGGAATATCCGATTGCTTGACACAGTAATCATAAAGTTCCATAGCCAATGCCTTTCCTGTTGCATTGGCACCGGAAAAAGCATCACTGCTCCCATTTGCATAAGCCGCTGCAAGATGGGTAATGATAAATCTTTTTCCTGCTGAAAACTCCGGATATTTCTCTGCAAAGAAACCTTCATTTCCACTTGCTTTCGTTCCGTAATAACATACTTTTGCAAGCGTTTTTCCATCTTGCAGCCTTGTAATGGTATAAGTTCCATTTCCTGGTCCCGGTTTGGATGGCTGTACACAATATGCTGTTGCCTTGACATTCCCAAAGGAAACAGTATAATGACAGGTCAGATAACTTCCAAGACCATAATCTGCATAATGATACCATTCCCCTGCTGTTACCGTTACCTGTTGTGAGGCTTTTGCAGAAAACAGGTTTACACTTCTGGCAGTAAACTGAAGGCTCTCCCCCTCTTCTAACTCCAGAAGGTTGACTCCCTGCTCTACTGCCTGCAGCATGACAGATCCAAGAGACAGCCCTGTTTCTGAGTCTACTGTTTCCTGTGTTTCTGCTTCTTCCAGCTCCTGATCCAGCTCTTCCTCAGAATGAATCTCCGTTTCTGGTTCTGTGCTGTTTTCTTCCGGCAAGCCTGTTTCCATCTGGATATTTTCTGTCATCTCTGCATGATCTGGATCTGCATCCTCACTTTCTTCTTCCGCATCGCCAGAGTTTTCTCCTGATGCCGCTTCCGCACTTTCTTTTGTCTGTACTACAGCAGCCCCTTCTTTTACAATCAGTTTTCTGCTGATCTGATATTTTGGATGGTCTGTTTTCTGCGGCTCCACATAGTAAACTGCCGTATAAGTATCCTCATGGTCTGTAGTAAATGTTTCTCCCTGTTCATTGAACGCTTCTTCAAAAGTCACTTTTACCTTTTTTCTGTCTGCAATCTTAATGCCGGAAAAATCCGCTTTTACATCAAGGGAATACCCTACCCCGATTTCCAGGTCATGGGCAGTCACTACTTCATCCTCATCCAACTGATCCTTTACCTCTTCATAAAGAGGTGGTTTTTCCTTTGCTGCATCTCTTTCAGCCGCATAAATATTTACTGGCTGAAATACGGTAGAAATAAGTGTAACTGCCGTAAGAAAGCCAGATACAGCCCGCTTCATTCTTCCTTTCATCCTTAAACCTCTCTTTCATTTTTTTCGTTACTGTTTTTTCATGATTCCATGCTATGTTTTCACTGGCACCCTCTCCTCTCGCTCTTTTATAAATTTGTATCGTTTTATCCTTAAATGTCCCGATAACAGTACATAAATACAGCGGTAAGCTCACGTTTTTCAAAAGCATTACCGCCACATCTATCTATTGTTATTCCTAATATCTCCCGGTACCGGTTTTCCCTTTTCAATCCACCTTCTATATGGCTCGTACTCTTCAAAACGTGGACATTTTGTTAAAATCTGTATCTGTCCGCACCACCGCTGCATATGCTGGCAGACCTTAAATGCCTGTAATTCTCTCTTTGAATATCTTTTTGCAGCATCCGGCAACCAGCGTCCGTTTCTGTCCACAAATTTCTGTTTATCATAGATCATTACAAATGGCATATATCCCATCGCCCGTAGTGTATAAATCCGGTAAAGATCCTCCTCCATACTACTCCAGTAATTTGTCAGCACATATACCCTGCACTGATTTTTTATTTTCAGACCGGATTCTTTGAAGAAACGAAATTTTTCTTCTAACAGTTCCCGTGGATCATCCCATGCAAAATGATAATCCTTTACTCTTATTTTTCTTAATACCTCAATAATTTCTTCATTCAAAAACCGGACATCCATCCCACCGTTAAACTCCACCTCCGCACCGGATGCTGCTAACTGCTCCAAAAGCTCCATCCGTTCTTTGCAGGCAAGCAGGTTCTGATCGAGGAGAAGGATTTTTCTCTGGTTGTGCCAAAACTCTGCAAGATCTGCCGCTTTCCTGCTGATACATCCATCCTTTTTCGGTGTGATACAAAATCCATGATTCTTCCTGGGACATCCCCTGGTCAGGAATCCATATGCTGTGTCTTTTGTAAATTGAGGATACAAACTGTAATCCGGATAAATATGCTCAATCTGGTCTGGAAGTGTATTTTCCAGATCATAACCACTCCCTCCCCGGAAAATAATTCCGGCTTTTGGAAGTTCCGGCTCTTTTGTTTCCGTAAAAATCTTGCTCACGAACAGTACCTCATATTCCCCATCTTTTTTGGCAAACTCTACATTATTCCCTTTCGCCTTGTAATAAGCCGAAAGTTTCATCAATGGAAGATTTGGAAAATGGTAACTGTCACAATCAATAAGTCCTATCTTCATAGCGTCCCCCTTCCTTTTTATTTTTGCTGTATAACAGCACATATATATGGCGGTAACTGCTTCTTTTCAGACCAGCCACCGCCATATCAATCTACTGTTATTTTTAGGTTTGAGCGTTTTCCTGTGTTCTTCCCGGACACGTTCCTGCTCCGGTTCCTGATGTTTCCGCAGCGTCATGGTTTCCCACCACTGGCAAGGCACGCAAAATGCACACACAATGCTAGGTATCTATCCGGGCAGGGTATGAAATTTTCAAGGTTCAGGAAAGGTCAAAAGAAAACCCCTTCACTAACTGCATAGTGAAAGGGGTAAAATTAAACGGGGATATGAAATTTTTTGAAAATAATTTTTGAGAGATTGTGAAACTGCCTTTCTGATGCTATAATAAAAGCAACCGGAAAGGAGGCTGTTTTCATGTTAAAGATGATGATTTGTATGGACAATGAAAAGATAGCTGCTGAACAAAAATACCATTTGGAAAGCATTTATAATACACTCAATAACACATTCCATAACGCCGGGCTTCTCCGCATGGAAGATAACTCAGGGGCATTGGTGTACCGTGACTGCGGACGTGCAAAAGACTTCAGTCTGTTTGGGAAAATTGTAAACCTCCTGAAAAAACAGGCATGGTTTATGGACAATGTATCTGTCTGGCGGCTGTACGACAGCGATGATTCTGATAATCCAGACGATTTCAATGAAGAAGATCTGCTTACGCATTACCGGAAAAAACAGGCAATGGGGGCTTGATCTTTGGAAAGAAAATATTTTAAGGCATTGAATTTTGACTTAGATACGCACCAGTTACAGGAACACTACCCCGGAGCCAATTATCGGCAGGCTTATGATGATTTACGCCGTTTCTTTAAACGGCATCATTTTTCCCACAGGCAGGGTTCCGGGTACATATCTGATGAAAAATTAACAACGGCAGATATTTATGATTTGATGGATGATCTCAGCCAGCAACTCCCATGGATTGGACTTTGTGTCAATAAAATTGATGTAACAAATGTGGGCCGGCAGCATGATCTGACGGAACTTCTGAAACCATCTGAAGAAGTCACCCTGGATGATTCCTTATTGCTCATCCAGCCAAATGATACCGACACCAAATAAACCGAAAAGACAGGCAGAGCTATTTTTTGCTGGCTCTGCCTTTTCCCTTTTATACTTTTTCTAATATTTCCCTAAGTTTCTGCAGCACTGCTTTTTTTCTGTTTGTAATCGTTTTTCTACTGTATCCAAGCTGTGCCGCTGTTTCTTTTACTGTTTTTTCTTCATAGAACAACAAAAAAATCAAAAGCCGTTCTTCTTCTGACAAAGCCAGAACCCCCTGTCTCAGCCATTCTTTCTTTTCTTTTTCGATACAGGCTTCTTCCGGGCTATTATCCCATATGTTTATTCTTTCCTGTACAAGCTGCCCTATTGCCTCCAGACTGCATACACCATGTTTTTTCTGCTTTTCTATCTGGTATTTCTCTCTGCGTCTGGATTGATACCATTCCAGGTAAACCTCCTTTGTTACTTCCACCAAAAGACCATTGGAATAAAGCACATACCGTTCCCGTTCTTTTGGTTTTTTCCCACGCATCAGGCATTCCTCCCTTTTGCTGCCCCCTTCCTATCCAAGGAAGGGTATTCTCTAAGTATCCTCTGCCTTCCCCTGATCAGAAGCCACGACACTGCCGGAACTGTAATCCCCATCTCTTTTGCAACCTCTTTCATGGTTTTTCCTTCTACAGCATAAGCTTCCATAACCCTTCTCTGGCGTCCTGTCAGACAGCCCAATACCTTTCTGATCATTTCTCTTTGTATCACACAGTCAAAAACAGAATCCTCTGCATCAGCCAATTCCTGCCAGTCCTCCGCAGCGAAATGGTAGGATACGGTATGGTTCTGTTCCTTTGTTTCCAGATTCCGGAACAGACGGTCCTCCCCTTCCAATACCAGACGGATATACCATGCCTCTTTTTCAAAAAGCCTTGCAGACACGGTACAGACATAAGGTGGGAATCCATAACAATAATCCCCACACGGATGTACCGGGAAAACAGTCGCAGATCCATCCGCTTCATAAAGGGCATACCCATTGGGATAAACCGTGATTGCTGCTGTTTCATTGATTTTTCTTTCCATAATGCTCCTTTCATTATTTTTCAGATAATTTGCTGTTGGGATTCTCTGCTCCGGAACCGGGCAGCCAATGAGTTGTTTTAATTCCTGCAGTGTTACCATATCTACCATCCTTTTCCCGGATGGCTGGAACTGTACCGCACAGGCAGAAAAAAACAATTCCAGCTCACCCGTTTTTTTTAATGGGAGCCGGAATCTTCTTCTACAGCCTGTACGTCGTCCGTTCTCATGTATTTATTTTAGAAAAAAACAGCCCTGTTTTCCTCAACCGATAAGTGGAAAACAAATTATTTAAACACACAATACGCAGAAATTCCTTATCTTCTCTCTAATCCATCAATCAGCGTTTCCATTGTCTTGACTACAATCTCCTGTTCTTTTTCCTGCAGCTTCCATATTCTACGGCACACATTTTGTATCTGATGGCTTTCCTGCGGTGACTGTCCAACAGTATCTAATAAAGTATCTGCACCCATGCATAAAACTTCCACCAGCTTTCGGAACGTCTCCACAGACATTGCCATCTGTCCTCCTTCAATCCTGCTCACTGTGTTGGAATTGATTCCCGCCCGTTCTGCCAGTTCCTCCTGTGATAGTTTCAGTTCTATACGTCTGCTGCGGATACGTATTCCCAGTTCCATCAGTTCTCTGGATTTAACACGGTTTCCCAACACAATACCCTCCTGCAACATGTTCCAACTTTGCGACACTGTGACGCAAAGTTTATTTTATTTTCTTTGTTTTCTCTTGTTCTTGATGCATAATCCCTGTCATTTTCTCATCCGCCCTTTTTCCTGCAATGACCATTGGATATAGCACCAATCCTCCTAGTACCTGCACAACCAAAAATATTTTAAAAAAAATCATGTATTCTTTGTTCCTTTCTGTTTCTTCCTATATTCCCGTTCCTTTCTTCTCCACTCTTCACTTTTCCATGGTCCTGAAAAAAGGGTAGAAAGAAGAAAAATAATATCTACTGCCAGCATCAATGCTGCCACCACTAAAAATGCAATTTCAAATACAAGCATCTTCCATCCTCCTGAGATAAATTTCTCGAATCAAAAAAGCAACCAAATTCTCATTTAGCTGCCTTTTTTTAATCCCCTATTCTGTTTTATCCTTCCCGGTCAGAAAGGCTTCCGCCGTCAGCCGTGTTCCCAGTGCCATTCCCTGTATAAAACATTCCTCATTCTCCAGAGTTGCCAACAAACTGAAATACTCCTTGTAGTTTTCCAACAGGTCTGCCTGCTCTTTTGTAAGCTCTTTTTTCATATCACTTTCCAGTTCATCCAACAGGTGCATAGTATCTTTGTATTCCTGCTTCTTTGGACAGCACATTTCCCTGGGCATGATTCCGTCCCGGAATAACTGTTCCATTGTCCATCCCATCCTCATTCCTCCATTCCTGATTTTCTTATCCTGCATACCCACACAATACCTGCATATATTCCCCATATCAAATAGACAGCTGCTTCCGCCAGTTTCCACAGCATGACCATACTTCCGACAACACCTCCAATCAAAATTTGGAATACCAGAAATCCCAGTGTCCCTCCCAGATCGGTTCGTCCCGGTACAATCCATACCAGCATTTTCCCTATTCCAAAGGGAATCCCCATCAGCAGAACCAGCAACCGATAATCACATTTCCCCTGCTCCATACAGAACGGACGCAGTAGAAAAAACAGGAGTATTGCTGCCAATACCGGATATACCACTTTGCCAGCAAATTTATGTGCGGTCATTTTCATCCACCTCCATACAGGTCATGGTTGACCTCTGCGTGATAATAGTGATCCATTGTCATTACGGAATTATAAAGTGTGGTCAACAAATATGCTTTAATATTTCCGACCTTTGTTGTGTTGTTTTTCAGGCATTCCGTAACATATTCGATATGCGGATACCGAAGCTGCATAAAGCGGCTCTTTACAATCTCAGCCGGCCTGTCTGCTCCGGCGATCCGTACCATTTGCCCTTTCGGGAGCATCATGGCTTCTACCATCAGTTCTACCAGTTCATCAACCTCTTCCTTTGTTCCATATCCCCTGTGTTCAAAAGCTTCGTAAGAAATATTTTCACGGATCAATGTGCGGTAAGCATTCATCCTCTCTATCTCATCCATCGTCTCCTCTTTCGTTTTACCTGCAGCATAAGATGAATAAGATAGATAATCCTCAGTATCACTAATATCCGTCTTGCTAAAATCAGTATCACTATATTCAGTGTTATTATTATCAGTATTATTAGAGTATGATTTTGGAACTTCTGGAAGTTCGATTTTCATACTTCCTGAAGTTTGATTTTCACACTTCTTGAAGTTTGATTCTGGAACTTCTTGAAGTTTGATTTTCATACTTCTTGAAGTTTGGTTTTCACACTTCTTGAAGTTTGATTTTGGAACTTCTTGAAGTTTGATTCTGGAACTTCTTGAAGTTTGATTTTCATACTTCTGTGTATTTTCAAGGCTTTCCTGGCTTTTTTCTTCTGTTTCTACCGTTTCTTTCAGCATGAAATTCTTCACATAAATTACATTCGCTCTGCCAAGTCCCAGCCTTTTTTTCTCAATCAGACCAATCCCTTTTTCAGAATCAAGCTCTGCAAGGTTCTTGACTGCTTTCTGTCTTCCGCATCCCAGTAGTTCCATGATCTCCTCTATGGTAAAAATAATATATACCCTGTCCTTTTCATCAAACCATCTGTTTTTAATACTGAGGCTCATACGATCCAGCATCAGACCGTATAATACCTTTGCTTCACAGGACAGTTCTTTAAAGCACTCTGCCGTAAACAGGACTTTGGGAACACGGTAAAAACTATACTGTTCCGCTTCCATGCCCCGAAAATACTCAAACTGTATCTTTTCCATTTACCGGTTCCTCCTCTCCCATTTCTTTTTTCCACTGCTCCAACAGCCTGTAGATCACTTCTTCCATCTCTGTTTTTGTGTATGAAGGTGGAAAATAATCACGAACCTTCTTTGCCGGGATTGTAACGCCCTGGCTGCCCTTTTCTTTTCTGATAAGGACTGCAAACACTCTTCCTTCTGTCAGCTCTCCGCTCTCCTGCATGGTCTTTATCTGCTCTGCCTGTGCCTTTGACGGGTATACACCGCAATCCGCAACCGCACCTGCTACCCAACCTTGTGCTTCCTTTGTCAGATAAGACAGCTTCTCCCCTGCCATCATGGGTATTTTCCCGCTATCTACTGCATCCAGAAGTTCTTTTACAAGTTCCGCCAGACGGATATACCTCTGTACGGTTCTTCCGCTGTCACCAGCAGTTTCCCCCACAAGGACTGCCGTATTTTTTCCTTTGCTTCCCTGGTGTTTCAATGCTTCATACTTCATTTTATAAGCATAGGCTTTTTCACTGGGCAGTATATCTTCCCTCTGGATGTTCGTATCCACCATGATTACTGTGGCTGTATCATCATCCATTTCCCGGATGATCACTGGCATTTCAGAAAGACCTGCCAGCTCACAGGCCCTCCATCTACGATGTCCGGCTATTACTTCATATCCTCCTGCCGGATATGGACGGACAATTCCCGGCATCAACACCCCATATTGTTTAATACTTTCTACCGTCTCCTGCATTTTTTCATCATCCGCAACACGAAACGGATGGTCTTTAAAAGTATGTAACTGGGAGAGGGGAACGGTTGTCACCCTTTCCCCTGAATCTAAAGAAGCTGTGCCAAACAGATCATCAAAAGAAGTCAGCTTTACTTTCTCTGCACTTTTATTCATTGTCCAGTACCTCCTCCGTCAGATAACGGTATCCCTCTGCTACGATTCCTTTCGGATCATGACGGTAAATGCTCTTTCCCTCTGCAGGTGTTTCTGCGGCTCTGATAGACATGGGGATGCAGTTCGTAAAAATATGTATCTGGTTTCCATAAACCTCCCATATCTTCCGGGCAATATCCCTTGCAAAATTTGTACGGCGGTCTACCTTTGTAAATAAGATTCCCATAATGGAAAGCTCTGGATTCAGTTTCCTGCGTACTCTTCCTATGGTTTTAATAAGCTGCTGAAGCCCTTTGACCGGAAGATATGTTGCTTCAACGGGTATCAGAACACTGTCTGCCGCTACAAGGGCATTAATCGTTATCATACCAAGGGATGGCATACAGTCGATCAGGATATAATCGTAATCCTTTTTCTGGGCGGCAAGATACTGGCGTAATACCATTTCCCGACTCATTACATTCACCAGGGCAGTTTCCACCCCTGCCAATTCAATATTTGCAGGGATAAAATCAATCCCTTCTTCATGCCGGATCATTCCCTCCTGTGGTTCCAGCTCTTCGTCATTGATTACTTTTTCCATGATATTTGCAAGTGTGACCTCCAGTTCATCCGGCTCCTGTACTCCCAGGCTTGCAGCCATGCTTCCCTGTGCATCTGCTTCGATTAATAGCACTCTCTTTCCTGCTCTTGCCAGTCCAATCCCTAAATTTACACATGTGGTGGTTTTTCCCACTCCGCCTTTCTGGTTTGCGATTGCGATAACTCTGCACATATTACTTTCCTCCGTCTTTTATTTCTCTTCTTTTTCTATTTCCGCATAAACACGGACATATTGATCTGTTCCCTTGTTTTTAAACGGCTTCGACACATCCTTCACTTTAATCTCCCCGTGCCGTTCCATGAGTCCCTTGAACCAGCGAATATCCTTTAAGGTTCCCTGCATCCTAATTTTCAACATAACTATCCTCCCAATCCACATAAAAGCAATACTCCGGATAGCGTATTTTGACCGCTTCCCAAAAATACCGAGCGTAACCACAGCAGAATAATTCCTCTACCGTATAAAGACTGCACTCCTGTAATTGTCCTTCCAGATCAGAATCTTCAAAATTATAAATACTGGGTGTTCCGTTGCAGTAAAGATTAAATGCCATCCGGATAATTTTTACACTGCCGCTGGTCTGCCAGCCTTCCTGCAGACACTCTGGTTTCACACATCCTGTCTGAAAATCATAAATCTGCTTCACATGATCTCTGGTGTCACGGTCAATTCCAAGGCAATAGACCAATGCTTTATGGTACACATCCTGATACCGGCATTTTGACAGGTACTTTTGATAAAATTTTTCATGTTCCTTGTTCTTGAAAGTAATTGTGCAAGTTGTTTTCTGATTTGCTCTTACCGCTGTGCTTCTCATGTTTCATTCCTCCTGATTTTTAATTTTTAAAAGAACATTCATTCACAAATGTTCAAATATAAAAAATAAGGACACCCGTATTTAACAGGTATCCCTATAATCTATCATTTATCTGATAGCCAAATATTCACTTTCATATCTCAGGATTTTTTGTGTTCCCCGTACCGAGGTCTAAGGCTACAATCACCGTTACTTTATTTACAAGTACCTTTTCCTTATGATTTTCACCAATTTCATTGAAACTGAAAAACTCCACAAAGTGCGTAAATTCAAGGATTTCTACATATCTTTGCGATGTAGTCCCACCACAGTCTCCACATGCGTCGTATGAGAAAACTGATCAAATGCCTGCCACTTCATGAGTTCATACTTCTCTTCACAGAGTATCTTCAAATCCCTTGCCAATGTTGCCGAATCGCAGCTCACATATACAATCCTCTCCGGTGACATCGCAAGCATTGTGTCCAGGCACTTCTCATCACAGCCCTTTCTTGGCGGGTCAACGACTATCACATCCGGGCGAAGCATATCTGTATGTCCGGTGGATGCTGTATCATCAGTGATATTCTCTTTTTTCTTTGCATTCTCATAAAACTGTGGCAGCACCTCCTCAGCCTTTCCTACGAAAAACTGTGCATTTGTGATGCCATTGAGCTTCGCATTGTTTTTGGCATCCTCGATTGCCTGAGGCACTATTTCCACTCCGTACACCTGCTTTGCCTTCTGTGACAAAAAGAGCGATATGGTACCGATACCACAGTAGAGATCCCAGACATTTTCATTTCCTGTGAGCCCTGCAAATGCAAGTGCTGTGCTGTAGAGCTTTTCTGTCTGCTTCGGGTTTACCTGATAGAACGACTGTGGCGAAATCTGATATGTGATGCCTGTCCCCTGTGGTGTGAAATCAGGGTAAGAAAGCAGATGGATGGTGTCCTCAATATATGGTCTGCCCCATATGCAGACTGTCTTTTTGCCGAGGATGACATTTGTGTTTTCCTTGTTGATATTGTAAGAAATCGAAGTCATTCCATCGATTTTTGAGAGTCTTTCGCACAGTATATCTGCTGCATTCCCGGCTCGGCGTTTTGCTTCAAGACTGTCCCCATTTATCACAAGACACACCATAATCTGCTTTGATGTAAATCCATATCTGATAAGCACATGGCGCACGAGCCCTTTGTGTGTGTTCTCGTCATACGGCGTGATGCCACACTCATTCATCCATTCCTTTATGATATCCAGTATCTCTTTGTTTTGCGGCACCCCAAGCCTGCAGTCCTCAACTGGGATGATATTGTGGCTTCGCGATGCATAAAAGCCTGTCACTATATTGCCATCCCTGTCATATCCCACCGGAAACTGTGCCTTGTTGCGGTAGCGATATGGATTGTCTGCGCCAACAGGCGGCTGCATTTTACTGTCCAGCTTTGCCTCGGAAAATCCACCTATACGCATGAGATTGTTGCGCACCTTATTATTTTTAAATTCAAGCTGCTTTTCATAAGAGAGCGCCTGTATCTGGCAGCCGCCACACCTCTTGTGCAGCTCACATTGCGGCTCAACGCGAAAAGTGGAAGGGGTCTTAATCTCTTCCACTCTTGCGTAGCCATAGTTTTTCTTTAATTTTGTTGCGCGGGCTGTTATAACGTCACCAATCAGTGCATCCTTTACGAAAAAGGTCATGCCATCATAATGTCCGATACCCTCGCCATCTGTTCCCATATCTGTTATTTCAAGTTCAAATATGTCATTTTTTTTCATGCTTTTCTCTTCTTTATTATATATATAATTACTCTTTATAATGTTTGTATCCGGCGCAAGCTTTCACACCAAAAATCACACCATAGCTATATTTAATATCGTCCGCCTTTTTACACACTTGTTCTGCGGAAATTTGTCTCCATAAATCTGTTGTAGCCCTGCCACTTTGTATCGTTTTCAGGCACATTTACAAGCAGCTCCCTGAAGGTCTCCATCTTGGCATCTATGTTGTCTGCAAAGCTAAGTGCAAGTGCCTCGACAAGTGCCGGCTTTTTCGGAGAGCCAAACTCAAGCTCGCCGTGGTGGGCAAGTATGCAGTGCTTCAGCTCGTTTGCGAGCACTACCGGGAAGCCGTCGATGCTCTTAATCGCATCGCCTACCCACTCTGCACCAATCATGATATGTCCGAGGAGCTGACCAGCGTCTGTATAGTCATTCTCCGGGAAAGTAGAAAGCTCCTTTAATTTTCCGATATCATGGAAAATAGCTGCTGTAAGAAGTAGGTCACGGTTTAAAACCGGATACATTTTTGCAAAATAATCACAGTTCTTCGTCACACCGAGTGTATGCTCCAAAAGACCTCCTACAAAGCCGTGGTGCACGCTCTTTGCGGCTGAATGGAACTTGAAACGACGCTCAAACTCCTTATTGTCAAAAAAGCTATGTAATAGCTGTGACAGGTACTGATTCTTTACAGAGCCGATAAAGCCCATGAGTTCCTTATACATGACCTCGACATCCTTATCGCTGACCGGCAGATAATCCGCAGGGTCATATTCTCCCTCATTCACCTTTCTCGCACGCTTTATGGAACACTGCAAATTGCCCTGAAAGCTTGTGATATCACCGGTTATGGCTATGTAATCCATTGCATCAAATTCCTCAATACCTACTGAGCCCACATCCCATATCTTGGCATCCAGCGTGCCTGTCTTATCCTGCAGGATAACATTGTCATAAGGCTTTCCGCTTTTGGTCATGGCTGTCTGCTTGCTCTTGCATAAAAAAATCTCATTGATTCTCTCTCCCTCGCGGAGAGTTGAAATATACTTCATATATCCTCCTAATTTCGGCTAATTCATCACTCCGATTTTCACCTGACAGGTAATCTCCGTGTAGCCGTTGCTTCCTTTTCTCTTTACTTTCAGATTGCAGGTATCCTCAGGCTTTTGCTTCATAAGCTGTGTGTTGTACGCGGACACATTCGACACCTCTGTATTGTTTACCGCAACTATCACATCTCCGCTTTGAAGCCCCGAGACAAATGCCGGTGAATCCATGGTAACCTGCTTTATATAAACACCCTTTGGGATGTTATATCTGTTTGCTATTTTTTCTGTAACTGTAGTACAGGTGATGCCTATGTACGGCACATCTGCGCCGCTCTCGAGCTTTTCAATGACAGGTGACAGGTCGCTTATGCTGACAGCCGTGAGCGTATTGTTTTCCTCCGCCGGATTGAAATCCTGCAGCGAAAGCCCTATGACCTGACCATCTGTATTAATCAGTATACCGCTCTGCAACTTGTTGCTTGCGATATCTGTGGTGAGCACCGAGTAATTGTTGTCCTGCGCCGACAGCTCATTGGTTGTTGATGTTATAAGACCTGTGAGAATGGCATAGTTTGCTTCAAGTGCAATGACAGATGCTCCTCTTGAAACAATATTTGAATTACCAAGCTCCGCAACCGCTATAGCCGCTGTTGTGGCATCGTCCAGAAGTGACTTATCCACGGAAATGATTGCTATACCTGTATTGCTGTCGTACTTGACCAGTGCAGCATCAGCCATCATGTCGTTTACAAAGGTCACACTAAGCTTATCCGCCTTATCCACTACATCTTTCTCTGTCAGAATGATTAGCTGCTTTCCATTGTCCTTCAGTATCACTCCCACACCCTGACCCTCGGTCTCATAGGAATTGTTGAAAATATCAGTGGCATCTGTCACCCCCGTGACTCCTACTACAAATTTCGTTGCCAAAGCTCCCACTCTGTATAGCTGGCTCTGCACTGCCTGATAATCCGCCAGTGTAGGCTGGTATGTCTGCGAGGATGACTCCGAAGAAGTGCCGGGCTCTGTACTTTGTGTACCATTTTCACTATATGCATCACTGCTGTCATCTATGCCTGACTGCTGTGTGGCTGTCTGCACATCATTATTATTTTTCCCATCTGAAGCTTTTTTTGATTGTCTGCTGATTACCGGCAGAAATATAGCAAAAACAATGCTTGCAGCCACTGCAAATGCCACTCCGCAGAGTGCTGCTGTGCCTGCCTTTTTTGCAAGTCTTTTTTTATTCAGCGGTTTATCCTTTATCTTTTCTCTGATAAATTGCTCCATATTGTTACCCTGATTAGCTGTCTTTAGTTACTATCTTACATTATATTCTGAATTATATTGCGTTGCAACCATATTTTTTCTTTGAGTGCGGGCTTTGAGTACGGGCTTGCGGCATGTACCCGCCGGACTGCTGCACTGCTCCCAACGGTGCGAATAGCGCAGTGGCTTAGATACTGTAGGATTATGCTTATAACACAGAAATGCCACGGCATGGATGCCGGGGCAAGGAGCTATCGAGCCATGGAAGGCGAGTAGCGACGGTTTCGTCATGTATAGAAAAAGTAACTGCATAATCCATACAGAATCTTAGTCACGCAGCGTAGCACCGTTGTGAGCAGTGCAGCAGTCCGGCGGGTACATGTCGCAAGCCCTTACTTTTTAGCTCATTTAACAAACTGGTTTGTTATGTATTAAACTTTATATTATCATCTTGTAATTATCATTTAATACATATTTATTATGGTTTTTTTGAAGATTTTCAGCTATAATATGATAAGCTATACAGTAAATATGAATTTAATATTCAACTACCGAAATATAAGGATATAGAAATGAATAAAAAAGTTTACAAAACATTGGAATATAACAAAATCCTCACCATGCTAAGCAGCTACGCAGCATGTGATGAGACAAAGAAAAGGTGTCTTTCACTTGAGCCTATCACCGATTTATACGAAATCAGACATCTGCAGACCACCACTGCCGATGCACTAAGCCGCCTGTATAAGGACAGCGGAGTGTCCTTCGTTGGCATACACAATGTACATGCTTCTCTAAAGAGGCTTGATATCGGTGGTGCACTGAATACGACCGAGCTTCTTCGCATCTGCAGTCTTTTGGAGGTTGCAAAGCGCGTGAAGGCTTATGGCAGAAGCGCCATGGATAATGAGAAGCAGGATTCTCTCTCCGGTCTGTTTGCAGGGATTGAACCGGTTTCTGCGCTCTGCGATGAGATTAAGAGATGCATTTTATCTGAGGAAGAGATTGCCGATGATGCGAGTCCTGAGCTTTTTAAGATAAGAAAGAGCATACGCGGCATGAACGACAGAATCCATGCGCAGCTCACCAAGCTCATGAACAACAGCACAACAAGGACATATCTGCAGGATGCGGTTGTGACCATGCGCGACGGCAGATATTGTCTGCCTGTAAAGGCTGAGGCAAAGGGCAATGTACCTGGCATGATGCACGACCAGTCATCTACCGGCTCTACCCTTTTTATCGAGCCGATGGCTGTCGTCAATTTGAATAATGAGCTCAAGGAGCTTTTCATAAAGGAGCAGGAGGAGATTGAAAAAATCCTCGCAGCGCTCAGCGACAAAGTTGCCATGAATGCGGCTGCTTTGGAGCAGGACTATGAGATTCTTTCAGAGCTTGACTTCATTTTTGCAAAGGCAAATCTGGCTAAATCATATAACGGTGTGGCACCTGAGTTCAACACCGAGGGGCATATCAATATCAGAAAGGGCCGTCATCCGCTTTTGGATGCTAAAAAGGTGGTCCCTATAGATGTACGGCTCGGCGAGGAATATAAGCAGCTTATCATCACCGGACCAAACACCGGCGGTAAAACAGTTTCACTAAAGACTGTCGGACTTTTGACTCTCATGGGTCAGGCAGGTCTTCACATTCCTGCGGCTGACAGGTCAAAGCTCGCCATCTTTGAGGACGTCTTTGCGGATATAGGCGATGAGCAGAGTATTGAGCAAAGTCTCAGTACCTTCTCGTCTCACATGACCAATATCGTAAAAATTCTTGAAAAAGCTGACGACAGAAGCCTTTGCCTGTTCGATGAGCTCTGCTCGGGAACCGACCCGACAGAGGGTGCGGCACTTGCCATCTCAATTTTAAACAGACTGCACCGGTATGGCGCCATCACCATGGCCACCACACACTACAGTGAGCTGAAGGTATATGCGCTTTCCACAGACGGTGTGGAAAATGCCTGCTGTGAGTTCAACGTGGAGACTTTAAGCCCTACCTACCGCCTGTTAATCGGTATTCCTGGAAAGAGTAACGCATTTGCGATCTCATCAAAGCTTGGTCTGGACGAAAACATCATCGAGGATGCAAAAAGCAGGATTAATGATAACGACCTTGATTTTGAGGATCTGATTGCAAGCCTCGAGTCACAGCGACAAACCATCGAAAAGGAACAGCTTGAAATCAACAGCTACAAGGCCGAGATTGAAAAGCTCAAGAAACAGCTCGAAGATAAAAACGAGCGCATAGACAAGAGCAAAGACAAGATTTTACGCGAGGCAAATGAGGAAGCCTACAAGATACTGCAGGATGCAAAGGAACTTGCCGACAAAACCATCCGCAATTTCAACAAATACGGACAGGGGCAGGCTCCTATGAGCCAGATGGAAAAGGAGCGCTCTGCCCTTCGTGACAAGATGAATGACAAGGAAAAGAAGCTGTCAGACATCAAGAAAAACACTGCCAAGGCAAATCACAAGGCGCCTAAGAAGCTGCGCATCGGTGATTCTGTGCTTGTGCTCTCCCTCAATCTGAAGGGAACTGTCCACACTCTGCCAAACGCCAAGGGCGATTTGTATGTGCAGATGGGTATACTGCGCTCGCTGGTTAATATTAATGACCTCGTGCTCTTAAACGACGAAGTCTCTCCTGCCAAGAAGTACGGCGGCAGCGGAAGCAAGATAAAGATGAGCAAATCGCTGTCAGTTTCATCAGAAATCAACCTGATAGGAAAGACTACGGATGAGGCGCTTGCTCTCTTGGATAAATACTTAGACGACGCATATATCGCTCATCTTTCATCAGTGCGCATTGTCCACGGAAAAGGCACCGGTGCACTGCGAAAGGCTGTGCATGGACTTTTGAAGAGGACAAAAACTATTGCGGAATACCATCTCGGTGAGTTTGGTGAGGGCGATGCCGGAGTAACCATCGCAACCTTTAAATAACGACAATGTACTTTTACGGAATATAAATAATTTTTAAGAAGGAGATTAGAAATGGCTGTTAAACAGAAAATACTGATAGTAGACGACGACAACAATATAGCAGAGCTTATATCTCTATATCTGACCAAGGAATGCTATGACACCAAAATCGTAAATGACGGTGAGCAGGCTCTTATCGCGTTTGAGCACTACAAGCCAAACATGCTTCTTTTGGACCTCATGCTTCCGGGCATAGACGGCTATCAGGTATGCCGTGAGATACGTGCAAAGTCCGATGTGCCGATTATCATGCTCTCCGCAAAGGGCGAGGTATTTGACAAGGTTTTAGGCCTGGAGCTTGGCGCCGACGACTATATACTCAAGCCCTTTGACTCAAAGGAGCTTGTGGCAAGAGTCAAGGCCGTGCTCAGACGCTTCCAGCCTGCAAAGCCGGAGGCCTATGCTTCCGTAGATATCAAGTGTGTGGAGTACCCGGGGCTTATTGTAAATCTGTCCAACTACTCTGTCACTTATGACGGACAGCAGATTGATATGCCGCCAAAGGAGCTTGAGCTTTTATATTTTCTTGCCTCATCTCCAAATCAGGTATTTACGAGGGAGCAGCTTCTGGACAACATATGGGGCTATGAATATGTCGGCGACACACGCACTGTCGATGTGCATGTAAAGCGTCTCCGAGAGAAAATCAAGGACAAGCCAACCTGGCGCATCGCAACTGTCTGGGGCATCGGATACAAGTTTGAGGTAAAATAATAATGAAGCACACCATCTACACTAAGCTGTTAATCAGCTATCTGATTTACGGTGTCATCGCTTTTTTCATTATATGCACCTTTACACAGCATCTCACCACAGACTATATCGAAAAGCAGGAGGCTTCCAATCTCTACAGGGAAGCATCCATCATTGCAGGTGATTACGCCGCCGAATACTTTGGCTCATCCATGTCGCTAAGCGATTTCCAGAATCACATGAAAATCGTAGCCGACTATATGGATGCCGAGGTATGGGTGGTCAGCCCTGACGGTGAGCTGCTCATGGACTCAGATGATCCGTCAATAGGCATTGATATCCAAAATGACAGTTCTAAGCCTGTAGTGATAAATGGCTTTGATGTCACCGATTTTGGCAGCGACAACTATATGATTGGAGATTTTTACGGCTCCTTCAAGCATAAGATGCTGTCCGTATTTTCCCCGGTAAATGTCTCGTACCAGAATATCGGCTACATAGTCATTCACAAGACAATGAGCCATATCACGGCAGGTGTAAACGGTTTTATGAATATCTCCTTTTACACTGTAGCGCTCATTTTTGCAGTGGCATTTATTCTGCTTGTCATGCTGAGCCGCTCTATTTACCAGCCAATCACACGAATCACAAAGACTGCAAAGAAATATGCAAAGGGTGATTTCACCGCCCAGATTGATGTACATTCCAATGACGAAATCGGCTATCTGGCAAACACACTCAACTACATGGCAACGGAGCTAGATACGCTTGAGGAGGATCAGCGCAAGTTTGTTTCCAACGTGTCACACGACTTCCGCTCCCCTCTTACCTCGATAAAGGGCTACGTGGAGGCTATGCTGGACGGAACCATACCTGTTGAGATGCAGGATAAATATTTAAATATCATACTTTTTGAGACCGAGAGGCTTAATAAGCTCACCAAGAGTCTTATCGATCTGAACCAGTTCGGTCATCACGGCATACACCTGGATATTGCTGATTTTGACATCAATACAATGATCCGCACGACAATCCTTACCTTCGAGGGTAAATGCAGTGAAAAGGGCTTAAGCTTTGACCTGCTGCTCACCGGAAAAGAGCTTTTCGTGCGCGGTGATATGGTCAAAATCCAGCAGATTCTTTACAACCTGATTGACAACGCTGTGAAGTTTTCAAATAATGATTCGAGTATCAAAATTGAGACGAGTATCAGAAATGAAAAAGTGTTTATATCAGTAAAGGATCACGGTATCGGTATACCAAAGGACAGCCTTTCAAAGATCTGGGAGCGCTTCTACAAGAGTGATTTATCCCGCGGAAAGGATAAGCGCGGTACGGGACTTGGCCTGTCTATAGTTAAAGAAATCGTGCAGGCGCATGGTGAGAATATAAATGTGATAAGTACTGAGGGTGTGGGAACTGAGTTTATATTTACGCTGCCACTCAGCAAAAAAGAAGGGTGAGGCGCAGCTCATCATATGATAGGTGTGGTGGGCGCCTCGCTTTTTAGTTTGTGAGGCTGCCGGCATAGCACACAGTATATTCCTCAGAAAAATGTGAAGTCAGCCGCGGTTGTTTGTCCGGGCAGGTTACGATTTTATTTATGTTTTCTTTCTTCTTTAATTTATGGAACTCCGCGGCAGTTCACATTTTTCTTCGGAACACACTGTATGCTCTCCGGCTAATTCAGGTTTACGAGCGAGGCGCTTTGCTACCTTGCATTCTGGCAGTGCCGGACTTATTTCACTGGTGTGAAATTTTGTCCGGCACTTTTTTCTTCTTAAAATTTAAAGCTCATTTCACTTATGCGAAATGAGCTTATTTAATAGTTATATATTGTTTATAAATATTCTGAGCCGCCTTGAAAACACAAGAAAAACTGATTTTAAATAATTACGCTTATATCATATTTACGGTTCATATTTGCTGCCGGCCGGGTCGGTTACTGTGTAGTCGCCGCCGGATATGTCGGCTGTAGTTTCAAAGTCTGTGATGTCCTGATTTACGATACCATCGAACAGGTCATATGTGAAGGTGTAGCCCTGTGCCGATACTGCTTTGACATATATTTTGATATTGCTTGCGGCTGTGACAGGGATTAAGTCTTCGATTTTGACTGTGCCTTCGAGGCTATGGAGCTTACCGTCGTCCTCTTTTGAGGCATCAGAGGTATCATTTTCCGTGTCATTCTTTGAGCCATCTTTTTTGGCATCATCCTTCCGGCTTAAGGCGGATGTGATGGAGTCTGTGTCTGCAGAGTCTGCACTGTCTGTGCCGTTTTCTGCCAACAGCTGTCGGATATCGTATGTCTTTAGCTCTGTATCTGAGCTTGCAACTACGAGCTGCACACTGTTAAAGTCAAAGTAATCATTTCCCATGACCGCTACATCTACATCTGTGCCAAGCTTTATGCTGCCATTGTCAAAGGTTGGTTTATTGGCAAGTATGCCGGATGCTACATTTTTGAACACTGATGTCACACCTTTAAACTCATCGAGCACCTCTGTGCTTCTCTTATTTCCGTCAACAAACAGAAATGTCACATTGCCTGCATAGTCCTCAGACAGTGGAAGGGTGGCCTCACCCGTATACTTGATGCCGTTTAGCTCGAGCGGTATCTCGTTTGTACCGAAAAATACACTGGTTTTTGTATCCTCTGTGTACTCCTTTGGCACCACCGAGACAGAGACTGTGTATGTCATATCGGTAAAATCTGCACTTTTTAAGGAAATATCCCAGTCTGTTATGAGGCTGGCCTCCTCCTCAAGAGTGGACTTGATATCATCCTGCATGGTCTGCACATCAGAAAGTATCACCGATGTGTTGTCTGAGGTGTATGACATCTGTGTCTCGAGCTTTTTTATCCTGTTATTAAGCAATACTGCCCCCGCAATAAGTGCGGCGAGCAGTATTATGGTAATCGCATTGAAAATATTTTTTTTCAAATTCATATTATAGTGTTATTCCTCATCTTCCTCTGCAGCTACAGCTATTCCAAGCTCCTCAAGCTGCTTTGGATCTACAGTTCCGGGTGCCTCTGACATGAGGTCCGAAGCGTCCTTTACCTTAGGGAATGCAATAACCTCCTTGATATTGTCTGTATGCAGCATATGCATGCAGATACGGTCAACACCGAAGGCAAGTCCTGCGTGTGGCGGTACACCATATGAGAATGCATCAAGCAGGAATCCAAACTGCTCATGTGCACGCTCCTTTGTGAAGCCAAGCACCTCAAACATCTTCTCCTGAATGTCATCCTGATGGATACGCACTGAGCCTCCACCGAGCTCTGTACCATTGAGTACGATATCATATGCCTTTGCACGAACTGCGCCCGGATCTGAGTCTATCTTGTCCCAATCCTCCTCCATAGGCATAGTGAATGGATGATGCATTGCCATAAATCTGTTTTCCTCATCAGACCACTCAAGGAGTGGGAACTCTGTTACCCAGAGGAAATTGTACTTGTTCTCATCAATCAGGCCAAGCTCAGCTCCGAGCATGAGACGAAGCGCTCCAAGTACATTCCATACGATTTTATTCTTGTCTGCTGCGAAAAGGAGTAAATCTCCCGGCTTTCCGTTCATCTTTGCAACAAGTGCATCAAGCTCAGCTTCTGTCATAAACTTGGCAAATGATGACTTGTATGTGCCATCCTCATTGATGCACAGATAAGCAAGTCCCTTTGCTCCACAGCCCTTTGCGTGCTCTACAAGCTTGTCAATCTTCTTACGAGGCATCTTTGCCTGTCCCTCTACATTGATACCACGGACAGAGCCACCGTTTTCAAGAGCTCCTGTGAATACTCCAAAGCCACAGTCCTTTACCACTTCCGAAACATCGCAAAGCTCCATACCAAAGCGTGTATCAGGCTTGTCAGAACCAAATCTGTCCATAGCCTCCTGCCAAGGCATACGCTTAAACGGAATCTCAACATCCACATTTATGACCTCTTTAAAAAGGTGCTTTAACAGTCTCTCATTTACCTCGATTACATCATCGATATCTACGAATGAAAGCTCCATATCTGCCTGTGTAAACTCAGGCTGTCTGTCTGCACGCAGATCCTCGTCACGGAAGCATCGTGCAATCTGGAAATATCTGTCATATCCTGAAGCCATCAGAAGCTGCTTAAAGAGCTGTGGTGACTGAGGAAGCGCATAAAAATGTCCGTGGTGTATACGGCTTGGCACGAGATAATCTCTGGCACCCTCTGGTGTAGACTTGCAAAGGATTGGTGTCTCTATCTCCAAAAATCCCTCGTTTGCCATAAAGTCACGCATCACTCGAAGCACATTGCTTCTGAGCATGAGATTTCTCTGGATATCAGGGCGTCGAAGATCCAGATAACGATATTTAAGTCTGATGTCTTCGCTGGTCTTTGAATTCTCCTCAATCTGGAATGGAGGTGTCTGTGCCTCTGAAAGCACTCTGATTGATGTAGCGATAACCTCGATATCACCTGTCTTTAAGTTCTCATTGACAGCAGCTGTTCTCTTCTGGACAGTTCCCTCAACTGCGATGACGAACTCACTTCTTAAGGTGCCTGCCTTTTCAAAGCCCTCTGCACCTACATTTTCCTCGCCGAATACAATCTGAAGTATTCCGCTTCTGTCTCTTAAATCTACGAAAATGAGACTTCCTAAATTTCTTCTCTTCTGTACCCAGCCCATCACGGTGACCTTCTCACCGATATTGGCATTTGATACCTCTGTACATCTATGGCTTCTATGTAAGCCCTGCATTGATTCTGCCATTTTATGCTCCTTATATTTCTACTATATATTTATTCTAATATCTGTTTGGTACCGCTGCTGCACAGCTAATCTGCTGCTTATCAGATTCCTATCTGTTAAAGAACTCAACAAACTCCTCGTAGCCCTCTTTCATAAGCTGCTCCTTCTGGAATTTCTTGTTCTTGTTCATACGCACAACAAGCACCTGCTGTCCGTTTGCTCTTGCGTCTTTTGCCTGGTTCATGACATCAACAAGTTTGTCTGCCGGATATTTCTTCTCAACCAGATAAGCCACCTTCTTTGGACTCTCAGGAATCTTGAAGCCACTCTCCATGAGAAGCAGGATAATTCTCTCAAAACCGATTGAAAAACCACAGGCCGGTACATCATTTCCGGTGAACTTTCCAATCATCTTGTCATATCGTCCGCCACCGCCACAGGCTGCGCCAAGCTCAGGCATTGATATCTCAAAAATAGTTCCTGTGTAGTAGCTCATTCCACGAACAAGTGTAGGGTCAAATACGAGCTCAAACTTTGCTCCCTTTGTGGCATTAACGGCCGTAGCTATCTCTGTCATATTTGTAACCACTTCTTCGTCTAAATATTCACCAAGCTTTTCTGAAAGTATATTTACACCCTCAGTGACATCCCTTGTCTGCTCCAAAAGCTTAAACAAATCAAGATATTTGTCAATATTTTCCTGTGGGTAGCCATCCTGTGCAAGCTCACTTGCAACGCCTTCCACTCCTATCTTGTCCATCTTATCGAGTGTAATAAATACGCTGTCGTAATCCGCCTCAGCGAAACCACTGTAAGCAGCCATTGCCTTTAGGATTCTTCTCTCGTTGATTCTTATCTCAAAGTTCTCGAAGCCGAGTCTGCCGATTGTGGTAGTGGTTGCTGTAATCAGCTCTATCTCTGCCAGATTGCTTGGCTCTCCGAGTATATCTATATCACACTGTGTAAACTGTCTGTAGCGGCCTCTCTGAGGTCTGTCTGCTCTCCACACACTGCCCATCTGAAGTGCCTTAAACGGCGATGGCAGGTTGTTGGCATTGTTTGAATAATATCTTGAAAGTGGCACTGTAAGGTCATAGCGCATTCCAAAGTCTACTACATCCGACTCTTCCTTTGCTGTCTCCAGATTCAGCTTCTCGCCTCTCTTCATTACCTTGAAGATCAGCTTCTCATTTTCTCCGCCCTGCTTGCTTGTGAGATTTGCTATATTCTCCATGCATGGTGTCTCTATCGGTGTAAATCCGAAGCTTCTGTATGTATCCTTGATCACACTTGTCACATAATCACGGATTTCCATCTCTGCAGGTAGTATATCCTTCATGCCGTTGACCGGCTTTTTGCTCAGTGCCATTTGGTTTCCTCCATCTATATTAAAATATTGAATTCATTAGCTATTCTATTATACTTTTCGGTTTTGCAATCGTCAAGGGTTACAGGGGATTTTGCTATATGTGCTATAGGTCGGGCTGCAAACCACGGCACTGCTAGGGCATACGCATATGCTTTGCTTTCGTTACGCTTTGCCGCTAAGATACTGTACGGATTATGCTTTTTATTCTTCTATGCTTGACGAAACCGTCGAAACGCGCCTTCCGTGGCGCGGTTCTCCTTGACTTGCCCTCCATGGCAAGTCATTTCTGTACTTCATGTGCATAATCCTACATTATCTAAGTGGCTTCGCTATTCGCTCAATCTAAAGCATATGCGTGTCCCCCAGCAGACCGTGGCTTGCAGCCCTTACTCTGTGACAATATTTTCATTTGCACGGTTTCTTCCTAGTTTCTTCAATAAACTTGGTTGTACTGCAAAGATAACGAGCATCTGCGGTGAAAGGTTACAAATGCAAATGTTCGTCTACTGTGGAAAATTTCAGATGCTAATGTGCTTCTACTGCGGTGAATTACAAATGCTAATGCACATCTACTGTGGCGGATTGCAAATTCCGCACGGAGACAAGCCCATGGATTTTGCTTCATCAAGCGTCACCTCTGTGTCACTCTTTTTCAAGGTTCGACAGCCCGCCCGGTGATATTTCTTGCCGGTTGCGGTGATATGAACCATCGTCTTACTGTTTGAGGAATCTGAAACGCTATTTTCTGCCGGTGAGGTGTCTGAGCCTGACGCCGCACTTCCTGTTATACTGCCTGAAGAGCCGGTATCTCCCGCCGAAGCTCCTGCCTGGCTTCCATCGCTGCTCTGCGAACCTCCATTCTGCGCTGCACCCGTCTGAGCGCTCTGCTCCTGTGGCGCGGTGCCATCCAGCCAGCTGTCACCATTCTCATAGTTTATTCCGACTCCGGGCTGCACATTATAGCAATAGACATTAAAAAGTATGCCGCCACCGTTGTCCTCAACCGACTTTGCCTCTATAAGCACACCATTTGCAACAAGATTGCTGCCCGAGAACATCGGAGTCACCCTGTAGAGCACATGATTGCCTGTATTGTTTACATAATCCGCTACCAGATTCTCAAACGGCAGCATGCCCTCCACATTCAGATATCTCGTACCGGTAATAAGATTTTTCGGATTGGCATTCTCGCCGGCAAGCTGATAGCCAATAAGATGACAGCGATTATATAAATATCTGTCCTTTATCACATCATACTTCACCGTATGCCAGCCCGATGGCTTTATCATACCTATCTTGCCACGCTTCTCAGTCGGCATGATTTCCTTACAGATATTTGCATAAGCCACGCCGCATCTGCCAAGCGAATCCAAATCACTGTAATTTTCAAAAGCAGTGGTAGTCATATCGCTGTCCGTAAAAAAAGGCTCATTATTGTTGACGGCCACGTACGCCTTGCCATCATATGCCGGAATCGCATCGAGAGAAACATAGGAATTATTGTTTACCAGCTCATCCTGCGGCTTTCCTGCATCCGCCGTATCCTTGCTGCCTAAAGCACCGGATGAATCCTCACACGCTACAACAGCTCCTGCGGTTTGCCCGGCACCTTCAGTGCCGGATAAATCAGTGGAGGCACAGCCAGTAAAAATTGTAACAATTGCAAGTAATTCACATAGTGCAATTGCAGCTGTTTTCCTTAACTTTAGCCATATGATCATATAAAATCACTCTTTCTATCAATCGATTGATATTGGATTTTCCCTAATTACAATAAATTAAATGAATACTTAAATTACTAAACCTAATATACTTTTATTTCCTCGCTTCATTTATTATAGCAAACATTTGTTTGTTTTTCAACCCTTGCTGTAAAGCTATACATTCCCCACTATTTGGGTATGTTAGTGACTTCCCCCGGTAGTACGCACCTATGTCGCGTAAACTAAAAAAGGATTCGAGCAAATGCTCTAATCCTTATAAATACCAGCTTATTAAACTATCATTTAAGATTGCTCGATGATACTAACAACTCTTGAACTTCTTTTTTAGTAAATATACACACAATCAAAACCTATATGTATATTTTCAATAAAATAAAAAGGAAGCCGGACGCATCCAACTCCCTTAGGCATAGTCCGCAGACGTCCGCCGCAATTCTGTAATATTATGCCATAATGAAAACTTTTATGCAATAGCACTTTTGAAGTTTCCACAAATATTTTTGAAGTTACTGTTCACACCTAACAGTATGACCAGCGACGCTCTCCTAGGTGGATTACCACCACAGCGTAAGGGCCGTAAGCCCCGCCTGGCGGGGTGCACACGGACTCTCGTGAGAGCGCATAGCGAAGCTGTTTAGATACTGTAGGATTATGCCCATGAAGCACAGAAATCCGCAGCCATGGACGGCTGGGGAAGGCGTTATGCGCCACGGACGGCGCATAAAAGCCGGTTTCGTCGAGCATTGAAAACCCAAAAGCATAATCCGTACAGTATCTTAACAGCGCAGCGTAGCGAAAACGAGAGTCCGTGTGCACCACGATCGGGCAGAGCTTACGGCCCGAACCAACTAAAAAAGCCACCCAGGCATAACACCCGGTGTGGCTTTTAATCATGTATTATTAAATTTTGTGAATCACCTAAGGTGAATCAACACTGATATATTGCAGAACAAATCTATTCGCAAAGCTTAGAAAACTCATCCGCAACAAACTGAACCTTGGTTCCGATAATAACCTGAACAGAATTCTTGCCAGGCTTCATAACGCCTGCAACACCTGCAGATTTAATCTTCTTATCATCAACCTGAGTGATATCCTTAACCTCAAGTCTGAGTCTTGTGATGCAGTTGTCAATGCTTGCAATATTGTCTTTGCCACCGCAGCCCTCAAGAATAGTCTTGGCTACTGCTGTGTAGTCATTATTAGAAAGCACTGCCTTCTTCTCTTCTTCAACATCATCGTCCTCTCTACCTGGTGTCTTAAGATCCCATTTCTTGATAGCGAAATAGAATACAATGTAGAATACGATAAAAGCTGCGATTCCAAGAGGAATGATGAGCCATGTCTTTGCTGCAGCCGGAAGTGAAGATGAGAATAATAAATCCATCGCACCGGCTGAGAATGAGAAGCCTGCTCTAAATCCAAGAGCTACTGTAATCATTGTGAAAATACCATAAAGTAAAGCATAAATCACATAGAGAACAGGAGCAAGGAACATAAATGCAAACTCGAAAGGCTCTGTAACACCACAGATGAATGCACAGATAGCTGCAGAAGCAAGGATACCGATGGCAGCCTTTTTCTTAGCAGTCTTTGCACACTTAACCATGGCAAGTGCAGCACCAGGAATACCAAACATCATACATGGGAAGAAACCTGACATGTACATTCCGAGGCTCCATGAAACATCCTTTGATGTCTCGCCTGCCCAGAAATGAGAGAGGTCTCCAAGTCCGATAGTATCGAACCAGAATACGTTGTTTAATGCGTGGTGTAATCCTGTAGGGATTAACAGACGGTTCAGGAATGCATAGATACCTGCGCCGACTACGTCAAGACCAACGATTGCTTTACCGATAGCTACAAGGGCACCGAAAAGTAATGGCCATACAAACAGTAATACTACAGATACAAGGATTGAAACAACACCTGCGATAATTGCTACGCAACGCTTGCCGCTGAAGAATGACAGCCAGTCAGGAAGCTTTGTATCCTTAAATCTGTTGTAACACAAAGAACCAATAATACCGGCTAAGATACCGATAAATGGGTTTGCAATCTTGTCGAATGCAAGTGTCTTTGTAGCGCTGTCAGCGATAGATGGCATGATTGTTGTAACAAAGCCTGTAGACAGGAGTGTTGTCATCATCAGCCATGAAGCTAAAGCTGCAATACCGCCGGTACCGTCGTTCTTTTCAGACATACCGACACCAACGCCGATTACAAAAAGGATGGCCATGTTGTCAATCAAAGCGCCCCCGGCTTTAACTAAAAACAGACCTATTAAATTACGCACTCCCTCGATGTCACCACCCTGCATGGTTGCAGGACATAAAAAATATCCAATACCCATGAGGATACCACAGATAGGAAGTACTGCTACGGGAAGCATTAAAGCTTTACCCAGTTTTTGAAGAAATTTCATAAATTTCCCCTCCTTTACATTATGTATACTAAACTGGAGATACTCCAATAAAGTTCGTTATTATTATATAATTATATTCATATCTACGCGAGACTTAAAATCTCATCACCGGCGGATACATTTCCCTCTTTGAGCATCTTTATCTCACTATAATCAGCAGTGTTGCCAATTAAAACCGGAGTGATGACATTAAGATCTGCTGCCTTAATCTGCTCCAGGTCAGCCTCCATCAAAAGGTCACCCTTCTTCACCTGATCACCAACAGAAATATGTGATGTAAAAGGAGCACCCTTTAGTATCACTGTATCCAGACCAATGTGCAAAAGCAACTCGACTCCCTGAGTGGTCGTCATGGTAAAAGCATGAAGCGTATCAAATACAGCTGTCACCTCACCATCCGCCGGAGCGTAAAACCTGCCCTCAGAAGGAATCACGGCCACGCCGTCTCCCAATATCTTCTCAGAAAAAGTAGGATCCGGAACCTCTGTAATAGGAACCACTCTGCCGTTGCACGGAGAACAGATCACCTTTTCCTTTGACTTATTCTTAAAAAAACCTAACATGATATCTCCTTTCCGTCGATATACACACTCACAATATCCAAATCTTCATTGAGAAGCACAAAATCCGCTCTCTTTCCTGCAGAAATGCTGCCTGCTTCATCATAGATGCCAATCTCCTTAGCCGGATTGGCTGTAGCACACATAATTGCCTCCTCAAGTGGAATACCTACCTGCCTTACTGTGAAACGCATACAATCCATCAGATTGGTTGCCGAGCCGGCAATTGTCCCATCATGGAGTGTGGCAAGCGGACCTCTGACTGTCACGGCCTGTCCACCGAGTGTATACTCACCATCATCAAGCCCTGTGGCTCTCATGCTGTCACTTATTAAAATCATGCGCTCAGCCCCAAACATGGCAAATGTCGCCCTGATAACCGACGGATGAATATGCACACCGTCACAAATGAGCTCTGCATGACACTTTTCTGAATCTCTCACAGCCCCGATAACTCCCGGATTCCTGTGATGAAGCGGTGGCATCGCATTATACAAATGTGTGGCATGGCTTGCACCATGCTCAATAGCCTCTACCGCGGTGTCATAATCAGCTGCCGTATGTGCTATTGAAACCACAACACTTCCTCTTACCCTGTCTATAAAATCAATCGCGCTTGGCTCCTCCGGAGCGATATCTACAAGCTTTATCAAGCCATGTGCCGCATCCTGAAGCTCACAGAAATAATCATAATCACATCGCATGATATTCTCTGCCGCCTGTGCGCCCTTTTTAGAAGGACTGATAAAAGGTCCCTCCATATTGATACCTACAAGATGTGCACCACCATGATAATTATAATCACCGGCATTTTTCATGACACTCAAAAGCTCATCCCTTTGAATGGTCATAGTAGCCGGACACACGCTCGTCACTCCGATAGAAGCCTCGTATGCTGTAATCACATCAAGCGCCTCTGTGGTGCCGTCACACATGTCAGCTCCCTTGCATCCATGAAAATGAATATCCACAAGGCCCGGTATCATGATAAGACCTGATGCATCTATAATCTCCTGCTGTGCGCTGTCAGTAGCCGCGTCCGTGTCAGCTGTTCTCTCCAAAACACTGTCAAAACGGCCATCCTTAACGACAACATCACCATGCTCAAAGCTGCCATCCTCTGTAAATACCCTTGCATTTTTTATTATCATATACATGCACCTTCTCAACTAAAAAACATTTACAGTCTGCTCAGTGCAGCCTCATCCGCTACAAGCGTAACATCATTGTGCAGCTGCAATACAGAAGCCGGCACCTGTGGTGTAATCGGTCCAAAGAAAGCCTTGTGCACAATCTCTGCCTTATCCTCACCACTTGCAACAATAAGAATTTTCTTAGCCTGCATGATGGTCTTGATGCCCATTGTATAAGCCTGCTTCGGAACATCATCAGCCGATGCAAAGAAGCGCTTATTGGCCTCAATAGTAGACTCTGTCAGATTCACACAGTGTACCTGCTTGTCAAAAGACTCGCCCGGCTCATTAAAGCCGATATGACCATTGTGCCCGATACCAAGAAGCTGTAAATCAACACCGCCAAGAGACTGAATCAGCTCTGTATAGCGCTTGCACTCCTTCTGTGAATCCGGCTCCATGCCGTTTGGCAGGTGAGTATTCTCAACCGGAATATTCACATGATCAAACAAATTCTGATGCATAAAATAATAGTAGCTCTGATCATTCTCACGGCTTAATCCCTTGTACTCATCAAGGTTCACCGTCATAACCTCTGAGAAGTCCAAATCCCCCTTCTTGAACCACTCAACGAGCTGCTTATACAGGCCGATAGGTGTAGAGCCTGTAGCCAGTCCCAATACACAATTAGGCTTCATAATCACCTGTGCCGATACGATATTTGCAGCCTTTCTGCTCATATCTGCATAATCCTTAGCATGATATATTCTCATGAAAAATCCCCCCAATTCGTAAAATATGCCCAATACTTTCTGCACAACCTTCAAATGTGCTGCTTGATTGCATATATGCATTTTACCCCATATAGTACATTTTGTCCAGTACTTTTTGTCATATTTTGCACATTTTATAAAAAAAATATTAAATTTTAATGCGGTGAAGTGGTAAAATTGCATAAAAATAATCCGTTACACTTATATCTCGTATAGCGGATTACCCTGTAAAATACAATTATTTATAATCTTGAGTGTCCAGCCATAGACCATCATACTGTCATTATTAAGAGAAAATGACAGCATATTTTTATCAGAGAGCAGTGAATTACTTTGTCACATATGTCAGAAAGGCGGTCTTGTCTTCCGTGATTAGCATTGTAAGCAGATAAGCACAAAAGAAACCACCGCAGGAATTTAGCTTAGTTAAAGCGTTAAATTCTGCGGTAGTTTTAATTATGCAGTCTTTTTAATTTCTATATCCATAATACCAATATAGCGCGTTCACCAGATTTTTTAATTCATCAGATGAATTTCCGCTATTAATGACCTTCTGTGAATAGCTGAACGGACCATAGTCCAGCTCGAAAATACAGGCCTTATTCTTTCCTGTGACTTTGCATGCATAATTACTATTCAGGTTGCGTGCCATTATTCCGTTTATATCTACACAATACACCCCATCTGAAGCCTTTTTAGGTGTCAGACTGACTTCATTGCCATCTGCATTAACATAGCTGAACTTGTAATTGTTTATATCACAGCCTTCGTTCACCATAAAATAATGTCTTACTGTCATCTCAGACTTACATATCAGAGAGCTTCCGTAATATGTCAGTCCATTACTCTGACCATTTGCACTATCCGTTTTAATAACAGCCTTATATTCCTCAAAATCAGCCGCTGCTACAGCTTTATCTGTATCGCTCAAACCAGCATTTGCCGGCTTATCAGTGTTATATTTAAAGAAGTTCTGCGCTGCGGTTCCATAGTTTAAGAGTGCCTTCACCAGCTTAATGGTTTCTTCCGGATACTCGTTTGATTTTGACAGGAGCTCGGTGGCATATTCTTTTACACTGTATGAATACTCTTCCTCGGTCTTGTTATCAATCACTATTCTTGTCTCGATAGTATCAGACATCTGTGCCGCATTCACCGGACATGAGAACTTGTATAAGGTTTTACCGTTCTCATTTACCTCAGCAGCATCACACACATTAAGCTTATATGTCTGATCGCCGATTTTGAATTCCAGATAAGCATCACTCTCAAACACTGAGTCTGATATTTCCAAGTAATAGTTTACATCTATATTATCCTTAAGGGTTATACTTCTGCCATACAAGCTGACTGCAGGACTCTCTGAAGTGTATTCGGCTGTAAATGTAAAGCTCTTTGCACTTCCTGTTGCATTTAATGTTACCGCTGCTTTGTCTGTAGTCCATGTCATTTGATTTATCGCATACGCTGTAATACCATTTTGAATACCTGAAATACTTGGTGGATAAGAAGCATTGTCCGCTGTTATTTCAAACTCTGTCTTTCCTGCATCCAGATTTTTCTGAATCCTGTCTGAGTATGCTTTTGCCCACTTTGCGGCATCTCCTGTCCTTACAAAATAATTGTCGGCAAGGCTTGTCGAACGCGTTGCATACGTGTCTGTGGTATAGATTTTGCTATGCCCCGGATGTGCTATGGCCATCAGCTCATCCGTCAGCCCAAAATACAAATGTCTCTGGTCAAAGCTATACCAGTTATCGCTGCTGTCATCCCAGGTGCAGTCCGTCTGATACCACTGTCCGTCCAGCTTCATGGCATTCCAGGTATGTCCATCATAGGTATCCCTTGTCTCGCTGTTTTCTATTCCTGCTGCCGTAAGTAGCTTTGCATATGCACTCTCATACGACTGACAGGTGCCAAGACCCCTGGTCAGCGCACTCTCAGCCGAAGACCATTTCAGGGTTTTATCATACTCAAGCTGGTCAAGCAGCCAGTCATGCAGCCAAAGGGCTTTTGCATACTCTGAGCCATCCGTCTTGCTGTTGCACTCAGCTACTGCAGACCGGACAATCGAGTCAACGCTCGGATATTTACTATCAGATACGCCTATATTGAAGCTCAAACGCAGATAATATACATTTGTTGCTTTATCCATAACATAAAACCTAAAGTTATAGGTACCGGTAGCAGTCATGGTAAATGTATAATCGTTTGAAGCACACTCTGATGTATAATTCATCCACTCACCGCGGCTTGGATCCGCTACTGATTCGAATGCCCCTTGATTTGGGCTCGAATAGCTCGGTGCATCCATTCTGAATTTATAGTTTCCTGATCCGCCTGTTGCAGACACATGGAATATGGTCGGCTGTCCCAGTACAGGATCATTCCATTCTGCTTTTAGTGTCACAGCACCTGACGTGGTCTCCTCGCTATGCGCATATGTAGTCGACTCATCCCAGGATTTTTCAGTCATAGGATACTGCGCGTTAAACTCAGCAGACGTATAATCCAGACAATGACTGCCTGCCACCGGCCACGATTCACGGGTATGATCTCTAAAATCAGCTTCTGATTTCAACAGGAACTCATTATATGTGACCGCATCCTGTCCATCCCAGGTACAATCCACATTATAGTATTTGCTGCCGATTCGCACTATATTCCACGCATGTGGTCCTCCATTTCCGGTACCACTGATAATTCTGACCGACAGCCCCGCTTCCTTGCACAATCTGTAGAAAAGCACGGCATATCCCTGACAGACAGCTTTTCCGGTGCAAAGAGCGCCATAAGCTGTATATATCTGTTCTTCTTTTGAATTGTATTCATAATCGACATGATTGCAGATATAATCATGAATCTTTGTAATCTTTTTGGCTTCGCTCAGACCATTAAGCTGCAGTGTTGTCATTGCCGAAGCCACAGCCGCTGTCAGCTTTGCTTCCTGCTCCGCATTAGAATGATATGCCATGGTATATTTTATATATCCTGCAGTACTGTATGAAACATTACAGCCTGCATATCCATACAAAAGTGCATCCCCCTCCTGTCCGGTAGAGCTATCGTCGCACTTCATTGCATCATATAATAAATCCCAATATAGCCCGTCTTTGTGTGAAGTAAACCAGGATTCCGGAAAATTCAAGTTAATTTCCGTTTCTCTGCTAACCATCTGCTTTCTGAGATATGAAACGGCACTGTCATAATCCGAAAAATACTGTCCTGTGGATGCCCCAAAGAGCTGCTCATCATTTGATGAGTCAAGTTTTTTCTTTAAATCATCAATGCTGATAACATCCTCATACAGTGGATTTACCGCATAGATAGTATTTTTCTCCGGTTTCGTAACCTCTGATTGATTGCTCTCAGATTGGTTACTCGAAACTTTGACGCTTTCCATTGTCGTTACTTCACTTGCCTCTACAATAGTTGATGGAACCATTGTAATCAACATAATGAATGTTAAAACAAAGCTAATTAGTCTTTTGTTCATACGTTGTTCCTCCCGACTTCTGCCATTATAAAACAGCATCGCATTGTTTCAGTTTATTGATAACTTATAGTTCCATATTACTATTTTATTATGCATGTTGCAATAATTTAATTAACAATTATTGGGTTTCCTTAGCCTGTGTATCATTTCTTTCTATTTCATTGATTATTTCATGTGATCATATTATAGATCTACTTATCGAACATGATGCACAACAAACGATAAGCTTGTTAAGCCGATAAGCACAAAAGAAACCACCGCAGGAATTTAGCTTAGTTAAAGCGTTAAATTCTGCGGTAGTTTTAATTATGCAGTCTTTTTAATTTCTATATCCATAATACCAATATAGCGCGTTCACCAGATTTTTTAATTCATCAGATGAATTTCCGCTATTAATGACCTTCTGTGAATAGCTGAACGGACCATAGTCCAGCTCGAAAATACAGGCCTTATTCTTTCCTGTGACTTTGCATGCATAATTACTATTCAGGTTGCGTGCCATTATTCCGTTTATATCTACACAATACACCCCATCTGAAGCCTTTTTAGGTGTCAGACTGACTTCATTGCCATCTGCATTAACATAGCTGAACTTGTAATTGTTTATATCACAGCCTTCGTTCACCATAAAATAATGTCTTACTGTCATCTCAGACTTACATATCAGAGAGCTTCCGTAATATGTCAGTCCATTACTCTGACCATTTGCACTATCCGTTTTAATAACAGCCTTATATTCCTCAAAATCAGCCGCTGCTACAGCTTTATCTGTATCGCTCAAACCAGCATTTGCCGGCTTATCAGTGTTATATTTAAAGAAGTTCTGCGCTGCGGTTCCATAGTTTAAGAGTGCCTTCACCAGCTTAATGGTTTCTTCCGGATACTCGTTTGATTTTGACAGGAGCTCGGTGGCATATTCTTTTACACTGTAAGTGTATTCATTTCCACTATTACCATCCACCACCATTTTAGCTTTAACCGTATCTGACATCTGTGCAGCATTTAGTGGACATGCAAACTTATATATAACCTTTCCGTTTTTCTCAACAGGGATTGCATCGTTTACGCTTACCTTGTATGGCTGGCTATTATTCACCGTAAACTCCATATATGCGTTGCTGTTTGATTTGATACTTTCAGGAAGCTCCATATAGTAGTTCATGTCAATATTATCTTTTAAAGTAAGGCTCCTGCCAACAAGCTTCTCAGAATCTTTTTCTACATTATTGGCGGTAAATGCTTTAATACAGAAATTACCATACACATTCTGATAATTCCAATTGCGGGAATATGTCAACCCTGTGCCATAGAAATAATAGCTTGCCGTATTATCACTTGACACATGATTCTCCCACACCATTTCATTATTATAATTTACATCACCGGTCATCGCTGCCTCAATGTCAATGGCAGGTGTATCAGTAGTCACTACAACCGAATAGCTTGTCCCAGGCTTCAGATTAACCCCTGCTTTAAGTGGAATGGTATATACTCCGGCATAGGTTGTCTGCCCTGTAGTGGTAGCAGTCTCCTGCTTTGTTCCGCTGGTTGGCTTTGTCTTATCTTTTAAATCTGTATATATCTCTATTGTATAATTAACATTTGTTTTAGATGTAATAGACAGGGAAACTGCTTTTAAGTCCTCAGAAGATACTCCCTGTTTTGCCTGAGTAGTAAAAACATTGGCCAATTTTCTGTAACCGCTTTGATGGGCTACATTTAATCCTCCATCAACCTGATAATTGTTATCATATCCATCATTAGCAGAAAAATCAAACACCCAAGCCGTATCGGATAAAGAAAACGTTTCATATGACATCCAGAAATAACTCTGATTATAATATGAACCGGTTCCGTCTCCCCAACTATTACGAATAAGCCATGCACCATCTTTTTCAGGTTTAACACCATCTCTGAAATTATCTTTAGAATAGTTATCATCCCATCCAACAACCATTACCGCATGACCTGCTCTGTTATTTGTTTTATCATTATAACTGTTATTTATGTAATGATATCCGTTATCATTATGACTATACATAATTCCCACTGCACCATATTTTTTTATGGCTTTTTTCACATCTGATGCATTTTCCTTGATATTAATCATGTATGTATTTTCCAGATGTGCCTTATCCTTTGAATATGCATATTCATCAGATAAACCTGTATTAAGAAAAGTATCAATAGTGCTTGCTGTATATCCGTTGCTTGCCACCTTACTATATGGTACATCACTCTCGCTTACCGGACCACACCACTGTCCCATTCTGCGTGCCGCCATCAAATAGTTGCCACCACGATTGAGATAACCATACTGAACACTTGTATTATTCATATAGTACTTTGCATAGTCCCCATCTGTTCCACCAAGCGGATCTAACAGCGAATTATATGCATAATATGCCAGATGCAGTTCACTAAGATCTATATTTTTATCAAACGCACCATCATTAATCAGATCAAACTCTGCAAGGCCTATTGACGAAAATGTCCAGCATGTGCCAAGAGGATTTTGATTACGAACAGACGGATATTTCGCTTTGATATCGCTGACTCCATTAGCCGGATACTTGCTCTCTATAGTTTCATCTGCAGAATATCCCCAATCATCAGAATACGGCACCGCCTCATCCGGTTCATACACCGGTGTATTATAATCCAAATCACTCAGAATATATCCACTTGTAATGCTATTTTCTACAATTGGCTGTTGTTCTGCTTCAACGCCTTGTCCTGCTGACACCGGTTCTGCTGCCACCGGAACAGCCACACCTAATATCATAGCCGCACTTAACACCAATGATAAAAACTTTTTTGTCTTCATTCGACTTTCTCCATTGTATTAACTCCTCTTACGTTTCTTCTTCAAATGTAGGTAAAACCACAACTGACGTCACATTAGTCAATCGGTATAATTGGAAGCTCTATCACTCCGTTATCAGATTTCGGTTCATTATTATTATTCATTCCTGAATTGTTTATTTCAGATTTTTTATCAATCTTATCACCTGTTTTATTTACATCGTCTGAAGTGTTTTCTGATTCATCATTTTTCATTATATCAGTCTCATATGAATCCCTGGAATCATTATTATCGGTGTTTTCTGATGAGCTCTTTGTATCTTTCAAGCTTTTGCCCGTTTCTTTTGTAGTTGTTGAACTTTTATCAGAATTCTTTATATCACCAGATTTGTCCTTATCATCGACTACTGTTGCTTTGTCTTTTGAGGAATCGGATGAATTCTTATCCACATTACCAGTCTCTGTATTTTCTGTATCCAATATCATCTCTGTAGCTGATACTGCCTCTGTGGCTATTTCTGAGCTTGTTTTATTTTCAAGCGCTATATTCTTTGCAGACAATGCTGCAGCTGTAATTGCTACGCCAAAAATCAATATCACTATTGTGCTAACCATTTTTTTGTTAAAATTAAATTTCATTTTCTATATCCTAGTATAATTATGATGTAGTCAATCAAGACTACTTGGTTAATAAATTTCTGTAAATCAGATAACAAAAGAAGGGGTTCTTCCTTTATCAGATACTCTTTACTTGTCCAACTATATGGCAAAAATACTTGTGGCATTCCATCTCTTCTTACACAAATTTCAAAATACTGCCGATAATACTCAATTCCTTCAAGCCCAGCCTTGCTCAAATAATCATCAAATATTCTATTGATATTTGCAAATATTTTCAAAGCCTGCTTACGGTTGTGCACTACAATGCACTCGCTTAAATCATCAATTGAATGCTCTTTAATATACCCATCATTGCATATATATCTATGTTCCTTTTTTACCAATTCAGCCAAGCTGCAAGTAGATGACTTTTTAAATTCGAAATAGAAATCTATAGGTTCTGTCTTATAATCGTCAGACGCTGAAAAAGCCTCTAAAAAATTCCACTTTTCATAATTTTCTTTTATATATGCATGCTTCTTAGCAAGCTGAATTTCCTCTAACTTCAACTCTCAAAGTCAGGAATTATACTCTAGTACTATATTTTATGCAACAATTTATTTAATTTTTTGATATTCATACCAATACATTGCATCAAGCAACGTCTTCAATTCAGAGGTTAGCTTTGAACTGCCATATGCTTTTGCAATGTAGTTCATCGGCTGATAGTCCAATATAGTTTCTGTATTTCCATTCGATACTATCGTCCTCATGCCAGAAAAGAAATTTCTGTTTGTACAAGTTACTTCTATATAATACATGTCTTTATCTTTCGAACGACATGGTGTAGCATAGCCTATCATATCTCCGCCCACATACGTTGCAAACGAATAATTTGATATATCTCTGCCGGAATCAAGCTTAAAATAGTGTCTGAGCTTTACATCATCTCCCACCACAAGGCTCGATCCGTAATAGTGTATTCCACTCATTGAAAATTGGCGGATACTTGAATTGGCAGCATACTGCTTCAGCGTTGCCTGTGGAATTTGTTGTATCGTCTTATCGGCATTCGTAAGGCTTCTGTTGGCTAATGCATATGTCATAAATCCAAAATACTGCTGTGATGCAGCGCCATAATTCAACATCGCTTTTACCACCGGCTTATATGCTGCATATTCTTTTGTATTGCTTGCCAATAAGCTCTTGGCATAATCCTCTACTGATGTTGAAAATGTATCCAGCACTTTTCCACTATTAGAGAGTAACTGTAAATTTACTTTTTCGGTCATCTCAACTGCGCTTATATCAATTCTTGAGCAATATGATTCGCCATCACCAACCGGACTCCGGTTCAATGCCACATAGTGTGGTGTTCCGCTGTCACCTTCATAGGTGTACTTGACCATGCAGTCTCCTATGTCATACGTAGAGCCGGTCATTTTCCAGTAGATATTTAGACCGATATTATGATTCTCCAATAAGGATATACTCTGACTCTTCGATACACTTACCTTTTCGCTTCCTGTGTTTGTATTTTGACTTCCGGATGAGGTATTTCCCGGATTTGCAGTTTCTGATGAATCTCCATGATCTCCATCTGTTACCAGATACCATATTGATTCTTCTTCAAAATAAACATTACCGGAAGCATCAAGTGCTCTTATTCCTATACAAAAAGCTCCTGATTCCGAGGCATTTGCCGGTGTTATTTTAAGCTTATTCTGTGCAGTTTGTTCTATGTTTACCGCAACATTTTCTTCTTTTTCACTTATATACCATTCGTATGCAACATTATCTACATATTTACTTACAGCCTTGCCACTCTTATCATAGGTTATCTGCTTTGTTCTAAGATTGCATGTATATGAGGCGCCGCGGTTTATAAGCATACCTGTGCTGCCACGTTCTTCATCGAGTGTATATGTGGCAGGAACCACTTCATACTCAGCAGTTTTCTCACCGGTACGTTTTTCCTTGCCATAATAGTAGTGATAGCGTACTGTGAGTTTTGTCTTTCCAGGCTTCATTCCGGTATATTTCCACTCATTACCGGCATTGGATATTTTTATGATGCTTTCATCCTGAGAAATTACTGAGTCAACTACATATATGTATTTTTCCCCGCCAGCCTGCGACCGCGTATCCTGTGTCAGTTCGCCTTGTCCGTTAGTTCTGATATTTTCTGTCTGATTGACACACACTGTTCCGGCTGCAAAGTCTATATCAAAGCCATCCTCAGAAACAAGCTTAGAATTTGCCTTAGATACCTCAGCAGTTCCATTGTAAGCAATCGCTGTAATATCAATATCCCGAGGACTGTACTGATTCAGCCAGTTTTGGGATAAAGTAAAATATACCGCATCCCCAAGGACACTGATTGTATATGAGTTCCGGTCAATTGCTTTCTCACTTCCATCCGATATATAAAACAGCTTATATGAATCACAAGCCGTAGAAAGATTGCTCTTTGATACACATACTGTCAAATCAGTGCCTTTTCTATAAGCGTAGCTGCTCTTAGTGAATACAAATCCTGATTTATATTCTGTCTGTGCAGACTGAACATTTATTGATGCACTGTCTAAATTAGTGTCTGCATATGTAATTGTGTGAATCGGTGTTAGGGCGAGAGTGAATGCTATTCCTAACGCAATTGGTTTTGTCTTATTAATTTTCATGCTCAACTTTTCCTAACATAATAATTTCTCTACCCCAATAATTATATAACATATACCTGTTCTATTGCAATCTTACACGCCACTGCATTAGTGTATCGTATCATCAATAGCCACCTCAATACCTGCATCTTCGATTTGATGCGTCGTATAATTACAAAGCTGTGCATCATTCTTAATTTTGACCACATTGGTGCCTGACCCCACTGTGGTCTTTCATCTATACTTTGATAAAGCTTAATAAGGACAGTATAATGGCCTATGGCTGAACAATCAAGAGGTCAGGTGATGGACAAGATAAGAAATCATAAACAGTAAACATTAGAGGCAACTAGCCTAAACGGATGCTCTACTGTTTAACATATAATAGAAGCCCCAGTAGTTCCAGCTACTGGGGCTTCTATTTGGGTGTGCCATGACACTCTTTAGCATTTCAATCTAGAACATCTTATATTTATGTTCTAAAAATTTTTTAATATATCTCTACTTAAATATCCTAATTTCGGTTTTGTAATTGATTTATTATGGTTTTTCTTTCATCCCCTTGAATTCCCAAAGCATTTAGTGCCTGATCCACTGTAAGTTTCATATTCTCCATAAGATTTTTCACAGAAATCATCTTTTCCTTTACCGCATATTCCTTTGCGTATTCTTTTGCATATTCCTTTGCATATTTTTCAACTGCTTCACACATTTGCTCACGCCCCTTTTCAGTATCCTTAAAATGCTTTACACCTTTTGCTAATGCAGCATAATGAATCTTATCTGAATCTGTCTGACGAAAATCATTCATTAGCTGTCCAATTTCATCATTACCTTTATAGTTACCATTTACATATATAATATGGGAACCATCATTAAATAATTCTTCTGTTTCCCTTATATATCGGTCTATGTGATATACTGGTAAACCCTTTCTAAATTTATCATGTTTATATATAAATATGATATACGAATCCTTAAGTTGCCTGAACTCCTGTCCTTCGTCTAACATTTTAGAATCTACCATACTGCTATGATATCTTGCTCGTCTGATATGTGCCCCTGCCGAATTCCCTTGTACTTCAATATCAATTTCATCACCGTTCACATCAATCGCATGAACATCCAATGTTATATTTCTTCCACCTACTTCATGACTTTTTATCTCATCTTGTCCAATAACACTAATTACATTAATGTTCCTTCCCAATATGATTCTAAGCATAAGCTCTGTTGCTTCGATATTATTGTCGAAAACTCTACTCATTAAATCATCATCAAATAGAGTAAGTTTATCCACCAGTTCATTAACATTTTCCTTAGCCATTATATCCTCTCTTTCAAATTCATATTACCACGTATCGGTATTTCAATCAAATAAAAAAATCATAAAGAATGAATTATTCTTTTTGCATCTGGACAACCATACCCAGTACTCTTCATTTGAATATATAATCTTCACCACCTCTTGTACGAATTTTTTCGTTTTTACGTATCATGTGGTATTAAATTACAATTTTTCTAGTTGTTCATCTTCAAAGCATCCATATAGCCCCAAAGTCTCTTTTGCTGCTCATAATCCAACTGCTGGTATGTCTCAACTACCATTCCAAGTTCAGTATCTTTTGCAAAAACATATGTCTGATTATCCCTGCTTCTGGTTCCAATATGCTCTGCTCCTGACAATAACTCATATGGCGAAATATCCATTCGTCCTAATTCAATGTATTTACTTTTTCATTCGAACAAAACCTCGAACACCTAGCTTAATGGCATTGCCACCACCACCATATTAGGCGGGGGAGTGCACGGAAAAAAGCGTAGGCATAGCGAGCTACGCTTAGGATTTTTACCATATCCACTGATTACGTTCCTCATTTGCCTCATCAGATGATTTACAAATCTCGCGCCATTTTTCCACACCCTTACCGCAATTTACTGTCTTCCAATCATTCCTGCCCTCCTTTAAAGTAACAACATTTCTCTGTAGAACTTCGTTATCCTATAAAACCACTTTCGCATATGCTGTTTTATCAGCCCTATTTTTATTATGATAAATTGCACCTGTCAACGGTTGTTCTCTAATAAGAACTCAGCTAAATAAGAACCATCCTGTCCTGTAATTCCTGTTATAAGTACTTTTTTCATTTGAAATCTCCTTAAAATAGATAAAAATACGTCTGTTTAAAATACGATAATATTTTAAACAGACGTATCTAAAAATGTAATCGACAATATTTGTATAAATTAGCACAATATTGGTTTTTATCACTACCACTTTAAAATCATCAAAGCATCTCCTCCAAACAATCAACAATTGCTTTGCAATAAGGCTCATATTCACCATTATTCTTATTTGAATAATATTCTATAAAACTACGAATCTCATCATCCGTATAGTCCTCATCATCAAACACCTCCGATGCCTGAATAGCCTGCTTGTTCAAACCATTGCGGCGCACTGCTTTTATTAATTTGCTTCACGTCTTTTACCCCTTGATATTAGTATCCTTGCCTTAGAAATACCATCAGCATAACCATTTGTTTTCTTATCCAATATATCCACTATTTTCTCTGCTTCATCATACTTCTTATCTTCAATACACTTGTACATCTCATCAATCATTCTCTTGATGTCCTGATTAACTGAAGACGTATTCATTACTTCCTCTAAAATAACATTTGCATCCCATCCCACAAAGGATTCATAGCTCTTAAATAGAATCTCATTACCTTCATTATACAGATACAATAAATTGACAGAATCATCCATCTCACCCAAAATCTGCGGAGAATGTGTAGTAATAATAAACTGGATATTGGGGAATGTGTCTCTTAAAACATTCAATACCTTTCGTTGCCACGATGTATGCATATGCAAATCCAATTCATCAATGAGCACAACACCTGAGCCTTCCAAAGGATTCACATCTTTACCCGGATTTGCCAATGCCATTCTTCTTGCCAAATCCCCAAATAGAGCTATCGTGCATTTTTCTCCATCCGATAACTGATCTATCTTTAAAGACTTGCCGTTTTTATTGACCTTCATTGCCAAAGGTCTTCTCTCTATCCGAATGTCCTCAAATCCCTCAAGCATAGCTAACATTGCTTTTTTAACAGCTGTAAGGCTTTTATCTTCATATTTTGAATCATCTCTAACCTTTATCTGATTCTCTATATCTTCCTGATTTCTGAACCATTTAAATAAATTTCTAAAATCTATCGTACTTTCTATAGCTTTGTCAAATGCATCCAGTTTTACAAACTGCTCTTTAGGAGCCCTGACCGGCACATCAAGCACAATTCTATTTACTCCATAATTAACAAAAATGGGCATACTCTTATTATCCGATTCCTCTATCCAATTGCCATTGCCATCATCATAACCCATTTGTATATATAACGATTGAAACTTATCTGTAAGTTTTTTAAGAGCACTTGTATTTCTTTTTTCACCTTTAGCCCTGTCAATTGTGCGTTCATAATATATGCTTTCGCCATCCCCAAAATCGAAATCTGCCTTTATGCCGGCCGCAGACTTTCCATAGCTAATAAAATCTTCATTGAATCTGGCTGTCTTACTTCTTACCGTTCCCATCAGCTTCGCAATGATATCAGCATATAATAAATCTATAGCCTGAAGGATTGTTGACTTGCCAACTCCATTCACACCAAAAATAACCGTTGTCTTATTATCAAGCTTTATTTCCAGATTGTCTATTCCCTTAAAATTTTGTAATGTTATCGAATCAAGCTTCATATCCCTACCTCACAATAACTCTTCAGATTGCAGTAAAAACCGCTATACCATGCTTATAGTATAGCGGATTTGTATTTAAAAAACAATTTATATTTTACCACTTTTTCCGATATAATTTTATCAATTTATTTTAAAACATCAAACAAAGGAGAACATCATGGAAAACTTACAAACACTTACTGAAAACTATTTGGAATACTGCAGGACACAAAAATGTCTGGATGAAAAAACTTTAAAAGCATATCGGATTGACTTGCGACAATTCTCTGAGGAACCATATCTTGTAAAAATAACGGAAATCACCCCAAACAATCTGGAGAATTATATTGCCAGGCTCCACCAACAATATAAACCCAAAACCGTAAAAAGAAAAATAGCCTCAATTAAAGCATTCTTCCATTATCTGGAATACAAAGAACTACTCGCAATAAATCCCTTCACCAAAACACAGGTGCACTTTCGTGAACCTACCATATTACCCAAAATTATCCCACTACATACAGTAGAAAAATTTCTGACTATCATTTATACACAGCGGGACAACGCTAAAACAAATTATCAGAGGAGGAATGCATTGCGCGATGCAGCCGTATCCGAACTGTTATTTGCTACCGGCATGAGAATTTCTGAGCTTTGCTCATTAAAAAACGAAGATATAAATTTACATGATGGGAGCATCCTCATATATGGTAAAGGCGATAAAGAGCGACGTATTCATATTGGCAATGATTCTGTTTCTAAAATAATTGAAGAATATAAGGCTGAATTCCAAGTTGAAATTAAAAGCTGCAATCATTTTTTTGCTAACCAAAATGGCAAACCTCTATCTGACCAAGCTGTTCGCAGGATGATAAATAAATATTGCTCTCTCGCCGATATAGATTTACATATCACTCCTCACATGTTCAGGCATACATTCGCTACCAGCTTATTAGAGGCCGATGTCGATATCCGGTATATTCAGGAAATGCTAGGACATAGCTCCATCAATGTCACTGAGATATACACACATGTAACCACTGCTAAACAGCGGGATATTCTAATATCAAAACATCCTAGGAAGGATTTTCATATATAGACTTCTTTACAATCCATCGTTTTTGATGGATTTTTTTATTTTTAAGGGATAATTTTTAGTTATCCGTTGATTATCTACTAATCGTTTTATGAATAATATCAAAGAGGACTTTGTATGAAAAAATGCAAATTATATTTACAAATAAGCATGGTTGTCATATCAGTATTTGTTGGTGTAACATTTTCTGTATATACATTTTATTATTTATATAATCATAACTTCGATATGGCAGGTATTTATGCCACACTAATTGGTATAATCATGCCATTAATTATCTCAATTTGCTCCTATATAATCACCAAAATACGAAAAGGCACATTAATAGAGCGATACTTAAATGATGAGCATTTTGTGGATAGAGATATTGAATATATAAAATTGTCCAATTTAATAAAAAATGAGTCCGATAGGATAATATATATCAAAGGCAAATTTGGTATGGGAAAAACGTCGTTCATGAAAATGTCTTGTGATCGAATTAATTACACTGATAAGAATAGATGGAAATCATATGCTGCATTTTATTATAACAACAATTATACCAAAACAATTACTCAAGCTCTTTCAAATAAGTTCTGTGGAAATCCAAGTGCATCTGTAACGGATATAAGTAATAAGCTGAATGATTCTACTTTGCAAAGAAATAGCATATTATTTATCGATAATATTTATGAAATGAATTTGATAGAATGTACAGAATTTGCAAAAGCATTCATAAACTGTAGCAGAAATAATCAAGTAGTGATTGCAGTCGATAGTAACGATGCAGTTTTTCATATATGTCCGGGACAATTTAGTGAAAATGAAATTGAGTTACTTGCACATAGCTATAACATCGAGATTAATCCATCTGAACGACATGCAATTTCCGAACTATCGAGCGGGTATCCGGTGTATGCTCGTTACAGCGTTGAAGCATATACTAAAGGGCTTAATATTATAGATTATAATAATCTTGAGTATTATATTGAAAAATTGCTCAATTCACTTAGCGACCTTGAAAAAAGCGCCCTATCATTGATAATTTGCCTTTGCCAGATATTGCAAGACGGAGTTGAAAGAAAAACTATATGCGGAATCGATAATGCCGTAACACGACCAGTCATTAAACGATTGATTACGTATTCATTAATTAATATGTACAAAGAAAAAATATATATAGATAAATTGATTTCGCTTAAATGTATGGATTTTTTAGCACCATACAGCAATGTAAGTTATAACAAAATCTATCACTATTATAAGGGTATGACTAATACTTCTTACATTGCATTGGTCGCAGCCTTCAAATCAGATTTCCAATATGATCATAATTTGATAGGCAACATTCTGCACAAACAGTATGCGGACAATAACTTTTATTTGCTAATAGCTATTGGTGAGTTGGAATTTGATGGGCAAATAAACCCACATTTACGTGAAAATAGAGAGTGTTGGATATATGTTAGGTATTATTATTTGAAGGCACTTCTTGAACTGGGATTATATGATAGAGCAAGAGAAGTCGTTGATAGTTATGATTATCAAATTCGAGGTGGAATCAACCTATTAAGCATAAATAGTGATATAGAATTTGAATATCAGTATTTATTAGTTGATTTGGATCATCTCACAAATTATTTAAAAGATGCAGTTACCTTTTCATATGCTTTACTAGAAAAAGCTTCGACGAAAGCACAAATAGTGAAATGTCGATACCTATATGCCCATTGCTTGAGACATCTTGGGGAAGATTTAGAACAGGCGTATACCGTTTTTGATGATTTGATAAATGATGCCGACAATAATGATGATAAAATTAGGATACGTTCTATTTACTCTGCTGCATCTATCAGGATGTTTCAATGCAATATTAACTATCCATATAAAAAAGCGTTTGATGACATAGAACAAATTATTTGCAATAATACAGCGAATGAAATCTGGAAACCGTATGTTGCTAGGCACAAAGCAATTTACGAATATAAGATACGAAAAAACTTTAGGCTGGCAGAAAAAATTTTACTAGAAACAATAGATTTACTAGAAGTAACGCCTTTGCGTATCAAATATGATATATATTTTGAATTAGGTGAAATCTACAGACTTATGGATACAGAATTAAATAACTATGAAAAAAGTCAAAAATATTATTTGGAGGCAGTGCAATTTGCGGAACGAGTACACGATTTTAATTTATATAGTAATTCACAATTAGGAATCATGCTTTTAAGTATAAAGTATGAAAAAGAAATTGATAATGACATACTGAGAACAATTATTTCAGAAACATACAGTCTAGGGTTAAACATTAACTACAATTATGCCATATATGTACAACACCTTATACGCAATGAAGATTTTTCAAAAGAGCTTGTAACTTACTGGAGAAAAATGCATTTCTCAGATTTACTTTCTATGTCATCAAAAAGTGAATCTGAGAAATACAATATAAAATTAACTGTAATGTAACGCATTATATATAATATCAAAGTACTCTTTTTCGATGGTATAGCACAGTTGCTTATTTGCTGAAAGAATATTAATCCTATCAGAGATATCTTGGGAAAACGAATTGTTATCCCGGATATCTCTTAATATTTTGGCAATAATTAGCATCTGAGTATTATCCCATCCGTATCTTGAAACCTCTTGTGTCCCTATCCGTAATCCACATGTTTTGTATATATATTTGTTTCTATAGTTGATACTAACACCATAATCTAAACATCTATCATAGAATTTTTCAGCAGAATTCTGTGGCATAGATAAAAAAATCTGATGAGTATAGGTATATTGATGCGATACTTTTATAACTTTGAAATCATATGTAGTAAGAATATTGCCTAGTATATTTGCATTATTAATAACTGCGTTACAATACTTTTCTCCATAAATTTCTAATTCCATCAAAGTTAATATTAAACTAAAGATATGGTGCAATTGACTATTTCGCAGGTAGTCTGGATTTATCAACGTGTCAAATTGCTGGGCAAGCTTTAAGTTATTTGTCATTATTAGGCCGCAGGTGGGACCCGGTAAAGTTTTATGCGTAGCACCCATTAATATAAACTTTTGATCATTATTAAACCATTTCAGCGGATTTTCTAAACTTTTTGTTGCTATTAATCCCAATATCTGCGTTGCATCGAAAATTAGCACACAATCCTCAGGCAAGTTTATTCTATTCAGCTGTGGCATAATGATGATATCTGAAAGACAGATTAGTATACCTTCAATTTTTTGTGAGTTCAATATTTCATTTATTTGACAATAATCAAAATCATATAAATCATAATTGTACGGCATTTCAATAGTTTTAATTCCTAATCTTTGACAGATTTTAGGCATAGATCCATGTCCGCCACACTCTTCAGAAGAAATTAGTATCGTATCCCCAGCAGAGAATAAACTCATCAGCAAAGTCATGACTGCATTTACTCCGGATAGAGTTCGTGCATCCGCATATTTGCATCCATATAACTTATTGCATTGTCGAGATAACAATTCATATATTTTGAATAGCTTTTTGCTTCCAACAAAATTACTATGATTTTGATATTCCATTACACCACCCATTATGTATTTTTCTTGCAGAAATGTATCAAGAGGGATTTTACTGAAAGGTGAAGCGACATTTTCAGCAGCACATAGTGGTAATAATTTGTTTTCTTGATTAGAAATATCTGTACATAAGCTGATTAAGTCTTCAAAATATTCTGGTTTCATATGGCACCTCCTCGCATTTGTATATCCAAATTGCTCAAATTCTAATAGCTCAACATAACGGATAACTAAAAATTATCCATCACTTATTAACTGTATCCACTATTTCTGCGAATAATTAATTGACATAATAATCTTGGTAAATTATGATTTTGTCTTATAATTATATTCAGACATATAGAATACTCAAGAGCTTAAGTATATTCTGTAATTAACTGTTCTTTTATCATTATCTACACATACTCTAGCCAATTTTCCAATTGTATCTTTAATTTTGCCTCAGAACCTTCCCATCGTATATAAGTTATTCCTAGTAAATCAGTGGCAAGCTTAGGATTATCTTTGCATACAAATGCTACTTTTTTCCTTCCTTTTTTTCCACAAAATAATCCATATTCTAATAATACATTATCATTTATCCCTGATGTTTTCCTAATATGATCAGTATACCAAATCTTATCATCTGCATTAAACATAAAAATTGCTCCATCCACTTGTTCTGCAATTTTAATCAGGCTATCCAATGTATAATCGGATGGTGAAAAAATCGGTGTTTTATTTGAATTCCACATTATAGATTCTGCATTTAATTCATCCAATGTAGCCGCTACTATAGTCATATCATTAATAGCTTCTTTTGAACTCCCGATAAAAATCTTCTTATTCATCTTACAACAATCCTCACTTACTTTAATTATATCAAATGGTATAATACTCTTGTACCCATTCTGCTTCCATTCACTACTACCATCATCATCTATTTCAAAGCCCAAAACACCTTTCCTGTCAATGGAATATACTATCTGTGCTTTATTCAAAATTTCTTCTCTGTCGAAATCATTCCCACATATATTACACAAAATTCTTTCATTAATGTTTAATATACGAGCTTCACTTAATAACAATTCCTCACCGCAAGAACATCGTATACTATATTTGTACTTCAATAAACGTTCTTTATGAAGCAATTCTACAAATTCTCTTGCTGATCGCCCCTCGCATCCTATAAGTTCAAAAAAATCCTCTGGATATAAAGCATCAACACTATTGACCGACAGCGTTTTCAATTTGCTTTTCAACACTTTCAAATACTTGTTCTTCATACTTATCATAAATCCTCAATGCCATCTGCATATCATCTTCTCTAAATTTTATTCCATACCTAATCCATATTTCTAAATAGTCAGCATCTGCAGCATCATACTTTAAATTCAAATTACTCTTTTCTCGAGCCAAAGCAATCCAGATTGCCTCAACTCTTTTTTCTGCATTCATTCTCTCTCTAAGAGTCATAAACGTTTTTGTAACAAATATAGGCATTGCCGTATTTTCACCTTTCAATGATGTAATGACCTTTTCACCATCTTTAAAACGTATCCTAGCAACTATCCCCTCTATTCCCATATCCCAAATATCTGAAAATTTCTTTTCAAAAAAATAATCATTTATAGCTAGTCCCTCAACATCATTATAAATTTCCCTTTCAAATTGCATCACTCCTTCATTTAATATTTTATTCTCATCGCTATCAACTACATTTTCCAATGGTAATCTGTTAATTATTTCATTCGAAAAGCCTTCAATTATTTCACTGCAATCTGCTACAGCTTTAAAAGCTGGTATTTGATTATATACATTGTCTATCAGATTTTTGCTCAACTGATATAATACCTTTTTATGTTTTGTACCAATATTTACATATTTAACATGAAAATTATTATTAAGAATATTCAAGGTTCTTTCAAATAAACTCTCACATCTATCTGTTTCCAAAGCTACTCTTTTTCTCTGCCAAGCCTTTATAATCATGCGCTCATTTATAAAATCAATCTCTACCGGAATATATACACACGACTTTTCCAATTCTCCATCTTTCCCTTGAAGCTTTATATCATACGCAAAAATAAGTTTCAAGTTATTTAATTCTCCATCTTCATTTTTAATCATTTTAGTTGCTACTATTTTAGCAGTTTTCTTTTCATTTGGTTCTGATGATAAAATATTTGAAAATTCATATCCTTTACTATCCGAATATAAGGCTAATCCCTCACCCCAATCAGTAGGTAATGAATATTTCCTGCATTCGTCAATTTTATAAACCCTAATTAATTTTCTCTTTCCATAAAATAATTCTGAAAACAAAAATTCCTCAAAGTTATCTAAATTTATTTTGCTCTGCCCAAATAGTTTATTCACCCATAACTTGGTCTCCATTCCCTCGTCTTCTTCTGATTTTTGTATATTATTCGCCCTTAAATAAACCTCTATAGCATTAGAATTGCTGTCATTTATATTATCAATTAATGCTTGACTTATATACATAATATCATCTCCCATGTAATATATTTATAGAAAGTACAGAAAATTATATTGCCATTATATTTAATTCAAACCAGTACGTTCTATATAGTTATATAGCACCATAAACCAAATGGTATTTCACTAATTTTTATAAATTTCACTATTTTTCTCAATGAACGCATCCAAAAAAAATGACCTTTTGACAAAATTGTGATTTCCAAACACAGAACAAATGATATATCAAGAGAATCTATTATCTTCGCTTATCGAACTGTCCCATATAAAAGAATTATCTTACTTTTTGTTTATGCGCAAAATACTACATATCTTTAAGGTTTTTACTACATACAAAATCCAAATAATCTTTTGGAGTTATTCCTACTTTTATAAATTCTTTATGAACTGACTCTCTCCATTCGCTCTCTCCTTCACCTGAAAACGTGCTCCATACGCTTCGAACAACTGTAAGTGCCTTAACTGCCCAATCAACATACTCTTTCCTATTCACATAATATATATCATCAGCATATATACGGGCATCATCATCAATCCCATCCGAGTTAGTAATTAGAATCGTATATACATTAACATCTTTTGTTATTCTTTTCTCATGTTCAATAATCCATGCTTTATGTCTTCCAGCCTCACTAACATCGGATATCGGGACTTTTTTCACCTGATCTTTTTCCTCATAAATTTTATCTTCTGAAACAACTAAATTATTTTCATTAATTATCCAATATGGATCAGGGGCACCTGTACTATTAGGATTTTCTGAGATAAATCCCAACAATTCTCCTAATCCTTTATGACCTCTTTCAAATTCATTTCCATTGGGCGAATTTAAATCCCTTAAAATACTTTCAATTTTTTTCTCTATTTTTTGCAATGTTGGCATTGATGTAAAAACACTTTCTATCTTTTCAATGCAATCAACGAAAAAATCTGCATCTTTAACATCTTCACTTTTAGCAAAAAACAATTTTTCCGATAAGCCAGGCAACCATCTTATCCCCATATTTTCCTTTACCGCATTCGCTAAACACTGTATGCCTGATGTCTTATACTCTGCTTGTCCATCTTTAAATAAGTAATATGCCATACACCCTGTCATATAATTCCAAAAACATTTATATCCATTTAACGCAGGTGCATTTAAATTTTCAACAATACTATATGCATGTTCATATGCTGATTTATAGTCTTTTTTCCATAACGAGTATTGAAATTTCAGTTCAAGAAGTGCTGATTGCTGTAATTTTTGATTTATCTTCTCTTCTACATTGTTTTCTTCATTCCAATATCCATTTCTTAATTCTACAATATACTCTTCTGCCTCTTGCCATTCTGTAGTTCTATTCAAAAAATCTTCAGCTTGTTCCAACACATCATTTACATTTGAATAATCCATAGAATTTTCCAAACCAAATTGAATTTCTGCTCTCAGTTCTGGTGCAAATTGCTTAATTTTTTCCTGTTTAGTTAAATCATTTTGAATTGTGTCCCCTATTACACAAACAATGGCATAATCGCTAGGATTTCTCGAGCATCTACCCACAGCTTGAATTATCCTCGTTTGTATTCTTTCTGCATATAGTTTTGAAGCTCCCATTCTAGTAATCAAAAACTTTTCCTGCAAATTAGTTGTTTTAGGTAAATTCCAAATAAACAGCAGTCTACTCTCTTCATCAGGAAAATCTATACCATCAAAACGATTTGCTAAAATAACCGTTGCAGCAGGACTATCTACAAATGAATGTTTAGATTCTTCTATATCCTTTGCATCAAAAACTTTTGTGTCCTTTAAATTATCTTCATAAAATTGTTTAATAGAATCTGCCGATTGAGAATCAGGAACCAGAAAGACACTTTTTCTACACAAATTTTGAAGTGCTGCAACTATACTTTCCTGTTTATCTTTTCCCAATGATAAATCCGGAAAAGTAAAAAATTTCCTTCCTAATCCTTTTTTGTCCCAATCATTTACTATTGGCAAACGAAAGATTTTTTCAATACCTGTGATTCTTTCTAATTCACCACTTCTTCCTAGTGTTGCAGACATCAAAATTCTTTGTTTTGCATCTACAAACGGTTTAAAAGACATAGTTGGTGCTATCCAAGGACGTATAAGAATTTTTCTATTTGCAATATATATATTACACTCTTTCAAGTTTTCAGACATTCTCAAATATGCATAATAATTTGAAGAACCACCTTCTATGCCTTGTTGCAAAATTGATTGAAGTTCATCAAGTTTATTTAATATTAAAGGCATAGGCAACATATTACACCATGATGCGACTTCTGGAATATATTCATCCTCTAATAAATACTTATAATCTGTTTCGCTAATAAATGGTTTTAATAATTCAGCTATTTCAACAAAGGTTGTACTTTGACCATCAATCTGAATAGTCCAATTTGACATAATATAGTCTTCACAAGAATGCACATCATCCATTATTATAACATCTACATCCTCAAAAAAAGAATGTAATGCAAAAAACGAACTATATGTCGTAACCCCAATAGCTTCTGCCATAAGGTAACTACTCTTATCTTTTGGCAAATAATCCTTCTGTTTTCCACAGAAAGCAATTGCTTTTAATCCATATTTTAAATTTGATTGCTCAACCACTTGATGCACCAATTGGTTAGTTGGGCATAAAAACAATACTTTTTCTTTATTTTTTCGTCTCCTATATTCCCCTATTAGTAAGCCTACCAATGTTTTGCCACTTCCTGTCGGTAATTCTAAAGCGACAGTCTTTTTATCTACATTTTTGATGTATAAATCTAGCATAGCAGCCTGATAATCTAATGGTCCCATTATTTTTTTCAGCTTGTTGTCTTGATACATCTCTTGTGGCGAAGAGTATAAAAACTCCTCCTTTTTACGTGTCTTAAAAGCCATAACTGCACTCCTCTCTATAATGATCTAAACATTGTTTTGTAATAATCTTATCTTCTTTAATATTTCAATTTTTATCGAGCGAATCATCTGGTACTATTATACCACGCACATCCATCTATAAAACTTATATATCATTTGTACTTTTTATTATATTTTGTTGGTTTATGTTGTATTTTGTCATATCCTAATGTACAATAAAAACATATGGAGGATTGAATATATATGGAAAACCAACGCGAATTAACAGTTTTACTTATTGAAGATGATCAATTTGCCTGTGAAGAAATTAGAAATTATATAGATCAGCTTGATGATATGCATCTTTTAGGAATAACTGATGACTCTAATAAAGCCCTTGATATGGTTCAATATTGTATTCCTGATGCGATTATTTTAGATTTAGAATTACATGAAGGTGGAGGAAATGGTCTATTTTTCTTATCAAAGCTACATGATTTGGGATTAGAAAAGCTGCCTTACATTCTTATCACCACACAAAATACAAGTAATGTTACTCTCGAAGCAGCACGACAGCTTGGAGCCGATTTTATAATAACGAAATATGAAAGAGATTATTCAGCTCAAAAACCTGTAGAATTACTGCGTATGATGCGGAATGCCATCCAAAGACATTCCACACCAGACACAACCGTTCCCACACTCTCCCCTGCCGAGCAGAATCGCAAGCTTACCATCCGTATTCATCGTGAACTGGATGCTATTGGTATAAGCCCCAAGGCAATCGGTTATGAATATTTAACCGAAGCAATTATTATTGCGACTAATGAACCGGTACCCAATCTTTCACGAGCAATAGCCAGTAAACATGCCGGCAAAACGCCTGCAAGTGTTGAAAGAGCAATGCAAAATGCTATAAACAGAGCCTGGTCAAATGGTAATCCTGAGGATCTAGCCCGCAATTACACGGCAGTAATCAATTACGAGCGTGGTGTTCCCACATTAACTGAATTTATTTACCATTATGCAAATAGATTCCGAAATGAGCTTTAAGATTAGAGTTTTGCAATAATTGACCATAGCTCTAATATTCTGTCTATTGTTTTAAGCATAATTAGTACGCCTCCCTTCTATATAAGGAGGTTACTAAACTTAATCATTTTTTATTATTTTATTAGTACAGTTGTTTTTTATTGGAAAGAGTAGTATATATGCAATTAGCAATTTTTAAAAACATGATCATATTTTTCACAAGCTTCTATTTTATGGATAAATTAAATAAATCGTCCAGCTATTTTATATTTAATTGCATAAAGTATATATTCGTTTCGCTTATTCTCTCTTTAACTATGTACTTTTTCAAAGCTCGCTTTCCGTACATATCATACTTTGTGCCGGTTGCTTGCTTTACAGCTTTTACATGCTTTAACAAAAAGAAATGGTCATTATCAACGATTTGTATATCACTATCCTCATACGTTATTAATCTGCTGTTTTTCAATGTAGTATCCCTAGTTTTATGCTCGTTATTTGTCGTTTTTTCGAACATGTCATTTACACATGTACCCGGAATTACTATTACAATTTGTGCATTATACCCATTAATACTCATGTGCATATTAAAGATAAAACCAGTGTATCAAAGTATATCTGCATTAATATTCAACGGAATGGTAAACTGCAACACTGTCATTTGCTTAATATCATTAGGAACAATGACTTTCGAGCAGGTGTCTCCATATCACCAATACACAACACGAAGGTTCAGAGCTGCCATTATTCCAATTTGTCTAATCATTATCCTATACTGGTGGAGAGCACAAATTTCTAAAAACTATAGGGAAAAGCTGCGCCTTCTCGAAATACAGGCTTTACGCACTTCCAAGTCAGAAGATAAAGCCTATATAGCTAAGCTTGAGGAAGAAAATAAGAGACTGGGTGCTATCGTTCATAAAGATAATAGAATCGTAAATGCTATGGCCGACTCTGTATGCACTTATCTTATGACGACTGAAAAATCGGATATTAATACCCTACGTTTAAAGGGCTTATCTTTGTCTGATGAAATAAACTCAATCAAGACATATAGGCAGGAGCTTTTAAATCAATGTGTACCAAATATAACCTCTATTCCGCAAACAGGATATTCCGGTATTGATGCAATTATTTCTTTTATGACAAAAGAAGCTTCCGCTGATAACATTAATTTGAAATTCAATTTTGATGGTACATTTTTTAATTCAATATATTCCACCGCAAATGAATTGGATCTTGTTCACCTTTTTTCAGATTTATTGGAAAATGCAATAATAGCAACTAAATGTGCCCATGCTAGCTCTATTGAATTATCTCTTCAAATGCTAAAAGGAACTCCAACCATCTCTGTTTCAGATAGTGGAATTCCTTTCGAAATTGATACATATATGAAATTTGGTATTTCCGAAGCTTCTACTCATACAAATGAAGGTGGTACCGGTATCGGTTTACTGGATACCTGGACATTCAAAAAGAAATATCATGTCTCACTGATCATAGAAGAATTAGATAATAACATTTATAGCAAAAGACTTTCGTTTTTATTTGATGGTAAAAATCGATACCTAATTATATCAAGCAGATATCAACAAATACGTTCCTATCAAACTAGGTCTGATTTGCTTGTTATAAGCAGTTCTGAAAATAATGCTACTTATCTCGCACTTTCTCGATAAGCACAGTATAATGGTCTATAGCTGGACAATCAAGATGTCAAGTAATGGACAAAATAAGGAATCATAACCAATAAGAATACAATCAGATTATTTTGTACTTACGCTAAATTTCCCTTGCAACCATTCATCAAAAGCTCCTCCTTAATATGTTCATCACATATAACACCAGAAAAATCATATGCACCAACATTAAAGCTATTAATAATTTGTGTCTGTGCATGATAATCGCAGAATAAATCACTCAAATAATATATACGACCTAAGGAAGTAATAATAATTAATTCTTCATTCTCATAATTAAACGAGACATCAAGTATTTCTCCCTCAATGCTAATCCTTGGTCCAGCTTCATACCAGTTTCCTTTTCTGCCATTATCCCAGGAAAAATATCTAAATACTATTACTTTACTATAAGAACTTACACACGCAACCGCCATCTTCTGATCATTCCACGCGATTATTCTCGGATTCGAATGTGTTTCAAGCTTACGTGTTCTCTGTCCCGTTCCAGTGTGATACATACTTACCAAACCATTAGAAGTAGCTACAGCAATAAAAGGTTCTTTATCAAACGCATATATACCTCGTATCTTACATAATTTTTCTCTATTAACCTTCATCAATCTATCATTTCTGATACTATTAAATATCACCTTCCGCTCATGCTCATCCACCATCGCCAGCTTCCCATTAGGAAGAAACGCTGCCTGACTCAAATTTTCAGGAATATAAGAATAATTGCTGGTCAATACATTTTTTACTTTAGAGTCCAAATCAAACAATACTAAGCCATTTCCATCGTAATATAGTATTTTATTCTCATAAGATGAATACTTCATATTGGAATTTGATAACGGTTCAGCTTCCAAATAATAAAAATTATCTTCATCATACCAGTTCCAGCACCAGAATCTATCATCTGTTTTTCCAAGAATCCAATCACCTGTTGCAAGCATATATACATTTTGCGTATTACCTGGGCAAAACCTTTCCATCTGTTTCTTCTTGTGTGTGATATCCCACATTTGGATTTTTCTCTGGTCATTTTCAATTTCGTAGTCAAGTGTTACCGCATGACTTCCATTAGACGAAATCGAAGCTGATTGCAATACAGTACGTCTGCTCGATAATATATGCTTTATTTGTCCACCCTTATAACAAATCCTTGTTAATCCATCCGGAGCTGAACCAGCCATTAACTCCTTATCTCTTGAAACAGCTTTACCCGACTTATCTACTCTATTAAACCTAATACTTGACTTATCCGGTTTATTTTCTGTATTCACGATCCACACATTATCATTTAATTCGAAAGCGATAATCTCATCATGCTGTCTTGATTTTATCTTCAAGTAAAGGAAATTGTTCTCAAATGAAACGCTATATGGCTGAGCAGATAATCTCCATTCTCCCACACGATTTCCTGTTTCAACATTCCATATAGTCATAATAGAGTTCTGAAATCCTACAAGCCAATCATTATCATCTGAGAAAATCAATATATTATAATATGGGATTCTATCTTTCTCACATCCAATACTATAATCTGAAATGTCTGAATTTCTAAGACTGATATCTCCATTAGGAAGTTTAGGTAATCTCACATTTGTCAAATCCAGGCAAGTATAATCCGCATCTTCACATTGATACGAAGAAATCAAATTAAAAATCTGGTTATATTTTATATCATTAGCTTTTCCCTTTGCGTCATCTGAAACAAGCTTAGCTGTATTACTCCACATTTGACCATCCAGTTCCGATATATGTCTGATAATAGCCTGCGGAAACATTCTTGAATTCCATATACCATCTACATTATCCGCAGCAGTATATTTCACAATGTACTTAGCCGACAAAAAATCACGATAAATCTGATGGGGAAAATACACATAATTTCCAGACTGCTTCAACAGATTTGATTCATTCAATAAATAATCCTCTACCTCAAAACAATCAATTATAGGTTTTTGTCTAAGTCGGTATTTTGTTCTGATATCATTCATTACAGAATCAAAAGCTACAACATTTATAATAGAATCAGTTAAATCATGAAACGATTGCATGTCCATGCGAAAAGCATTAACATTCTCACAAGAGAAAGCAATTACTGATAAGATCTGTTGTATTGCCACGTATGCCATCATTATTTTCTCGCCACGCACATCTTTTCTGTTCAATAAAATAGCAATCTGTGAGGTATAATAATTTTCCAGTAAATCCGATGCATTATCTACTGCATAATTCCATTTCAAAAAAGAAATATCTCTGTACTTTTCCATTACAGGATAAGTCTTTTGGTACATAGAAGCCATCATCGGATTTCTTAAGAGCTGTTTTAATGTATAATTTTTTTCTATCTCGTTCCATTGACTCTCAGTAAACACCTGTTTCAACTGTTCATCACGTAATAACAATAATACCGCATCCTGGAAACCTTCCACACCATATTTGTATAGAAAACTTCCTCTTGATGAAACAATAATCTGTACCCGTTTTTCCATTGCAAGCATATTTATTTCTTTGGAAAATTTTTGTTCAGCCAAAACCTCATTCATGCCATCAAGAAAAAGAATAAGTTCATTAAGATTATAATCTTTTATACAAGCTCTTATCGACTGTCCGAATGCCTCAAGCTGTTCCAGCGATAAAAATAAGACGGTCTTTCCCGACTTCGAAAGACGAAAACAGGCATCAAGCATCATAGTACTTTTTCCCATTCCGCCATTGCCCAATAAAACAAAATTCTTTCCTGTATTAACAAGCTCAACCAAGGGATTATCATTAGAGTAAATTTCATTATCAGATTCAATGTTTGCAAACAACCCGGAAATGATTTTTGCTGGCATTTTTGCTTTATAAGATTCATTATTTTTCTCTGCTTTTACACATTCAAATGATCTGCCATCATTGCATTTTGTAGAGAGCCGTAAAGTATATGTCTTGCTATTTCGCCACAAAATCGGGTATTCTGCCCATCCCTCCGGTGAAAACCAATTATAAGCACGAATATCTACCTGCCCTGTTTCTGTATCATATTCTCCTACCAGAAATGTAGACTTACATCTATCCTCAATTTTAAGTTCCCCACACTGAATAGAATGAATATATCCACATGGTTTAAGATCATGATAATGCTCGTGACCTGCCAGCCATAAATATATATGATAGTCATCCAGCATATTAGAAACCATTCTGCGTTCTTCAGGATCCAAGGATGTGATTGCATAATGAGATAAAACAATTGTTGGTTTGCTATCATTTAAATCATCCAATGCCAGTTGAAGCTGCCTTGAACCAATTATCAAATCTCTATTCTGTTTCTCGGAATATGCCAAAGTACTGTCTATATGCAAAATATTGAAATGCTCTGTCTCAACAACAAAATGTGGTTTTAAATAATCATCATATAATTGTAATTTATCTCTATCATATATTTTCCCGAGGAAGCTCCTAAACTCTTTCTCACCATCATGCAAAGCCTGCAGTGTAGAATCACCAATATTTCCAAGCTCGGTTTTGTAATTCCTACTCCAGCTTTTATTATCATGCCATAACATATTCTCTACAACATTCTCACGATCTGATGCAGTTCGATTGACATCATGATTTCCCGGAACAATAAATAAATTATCCAAAGAAATATTACGAATCTCACAAAGATTTTTCAAAAAATCTGCACTCGGAAATGGTTCTCTCCAATGCTCTGCACTCGAATCTCTGATATCCCCTGTACAAAATACATAATCATACTCGATGTTATTTTCCAATATATATTGAGGAAGTTTTCTGCGCATCCTAATAGATTCTGTCTCATTTGTATTTAAATGCAAATCTGAAATATGTAGCCATCTGATAATTGACAATGTATCTTCTCCTTTGCTTATTCACATAATCAGGTACACTGTCATTTTACCACTTATTTAAGGAAAAGTCTCATAAAAGAGCAGAAAATTCCCATCGCCAAAAATGAAATTTTAAATTCCACCACCACATTTGGTGGTGGAATTTACTCCCG